>Ga0116222_1000392_pt1 | contig 28254 bp, 22 predicted proteins | sample Sb_taG_12_FD_88963 | JGI IMG/M metagenome (GOLD analysis project Ga0116222, IMG submission 88963) | Peat soil microbial communities from Weissenstadt, Germany - Sb_50d_9_AC metaG | ecosystem: Environmental > Terrestrial > Soil > Wetlands > Peat | place: Germany: Weissenstadt | collected 2010-09-21
ACAGCGCCCTGACCAGCCGCGTCGAAGGATCTCTCCCAACTCTCTAGTACGGCTTCAAGCGCATTCTTGGAGCGCTCATAAAGTTCGCGCGTCTGAGTTATGTTCTTCTCGACAAGAGCGCGCATTGCCTCTGGCACTTGGGTGTCGAGAGGCAATTCCTCGAATTGAGCGGCGGTCTTGCGGTAGGAATCACGCGCCTTCTCGGCGGCAACTTTGGGATTGTCGGACTCGGCCATGGTAGTATGCCTCTTGGTTGGGTTTGTCCGCTGTGCGGGCAGCTCCAAACCTAACCGTTCGGCGCACGGAAGTTCCGAAAAGGAAGCGTGCATGGAGTTCAGAAGAGGTTCTTACTGGGCGCCCCGGGTTGAGCTTGCAGACTAAACGTTTGACCTTGTGAATTGTTGCAAGGCCAGCGCGATTTGGCAACGACGAGGCGAGGTGCAATGAGATTGGCTTCGCCCGGGTGCCCCTTCGACCGGGCCTTTCGACGTGAAGGATGGGCGCAAGGCTGCAATCCATAACAGCGGCTTTGGCACCGTCTATGGCATCGTCGATGCACGCCGTACCCATCTGCGACCGCACGGGGTTTGCGCCGTTCGGTTTCTGCTATCGCCGTTGCCCCGGCGAGCAGCTCACCATCCAGGTCTTCGAGGATTTCTTGAGAAAGGTGTGGACGAGCAAAATCGAGTTTCAGAAGCTCGACATTGCTAGCCCCGAACCACTTCCCATCGGCCCGACCACGGTGATCGGCGACGATGTCGGTTTCACCTGGGCGTCATAGGGGCTGGAAGGAAACGCTGGGGATCGTTGGACGTCGTTGGTTTGGCCTGGCGCATCAAGGAGGCGAAAATGACCAAGCTTGTGCTTGTGCTGTCTGTGACGGCGATGCTGCTCGCTGGATTGTTCGTATGGAAGGCCGAGGCAACACCCTTGACCGGAGCGGCAATTCCATTACTTGATCTCGGCCAAGACCCATTCACCCGCTGAAAGAAGTCGGATGTATTCTCCCCGGCCGCTTCTGCCGCGCCGGCTTTAAATGGGTGTGTGGCGCATATGCTGCCCCGATGGGGGCATCGGTGCCCTGCGCCTCCTGCTAAGACCTGAGCCGGCTTGATTTTCTACAATTGTTTGCTTCTCGCAAGCAAGGCCTGCGATTGCAGCGCCGCAGGCGAGGCCTATAGAATGGGACGTGCTCAGTTTGGCCGCGCCTATCGATTGGCCTGCGGTCGGTGAACTTGTTTGGGGAGATTGCAAATGAAACGAGTTGGTCGCCTCGCCTGCGGTCTGGCCGTCTTGGTCGTGGTCACTAGTCTCTCGCCGCAGGCCTTCGCCCGCGCGCTCATCATCTATCCCTTGCAGGGCCAATCCGCGCAGCAGCAGGAAGACGATCGCGCCGCCTGCGCTGATTTCGCGGCCGCCACGAGCGGCTACAATCCCTCCGGGCTCCCGATCATCGTGCGCCCGGGAGCCATCGGAGGATATGTCACTGGGCCGATCGCGACACCCCCTATCGTTGTCCCAACCCCTAGCGGCCCTGTTGTTGCGTCGGCGCCTCCACCAGCCGGCCTGATCGGCGGTATCGTCAACCGCAAGCAGGCAGCCGCGCTCGATGCGCTCTATGCGAATTATCTCGCCGCCGGGGCAACGTGCCTCACCGCGCGGGGCTACCAAGTGTCGATGTAAGGGGGAGGCGATGCGTATCTCGATTTCGACGGCGTTGCTGATGGCGTCCATTTGCCTGGTCCCGGTCGCGGCCTCCGCGGCGTCGGGCTCTTACATTTGCGCCATCAACGAGGTCTATGAATGCCAGGCCGTGAGCGGCTGCCAGCGGGCCTCCTTGGACGCGATCAACCTGTCCGAATTCATCGTTCTTGATGTCGACAAGAAGCAATTGACCTCCGCTTCCATCGGCGAGGAAGGCCGCACGGAAGACATCGAGGGCCTGACCTCGACCGACAAGGCGATCTTCCTCTACGGGACCCAGGGTGAAGATACCTGGAACGCCACTGTGTCGCTCACGACCGGCGCGCTCACCGGCGGTATCTCGAGCGGAACCTCATCCTTCGCCCTCTTCGGCAGCTGCACGCAGAAATAACGGTCAATGCCTGAGCGAGGAGGTGGTCTTTGTAGGTCTTGCCGCCATCGAAGGGTTGGTCGCTGGTATCGAGGATCCCAAAGAGATCCCTCGGGAAAGGGGAACGTAGACCTGACCAGCGACACGTCGAGTCTACCTCCGAGCCAGCGAAGTCGGGCCGCGCGAGAATCAGGCTCGACCGAGCTCAAGTCGGCGATCCTTACTGGACGCCGTGCGACTACTCCTCCACCTCTAGTGAAAATGGCAGCGAGTAGGGACGCAAGGTGGCCCAATCCAGCAAGCTCACGGACGGCCCTCGCTTGAGGGGTCGCCCGTCGAGTCTGGTCTGCCTGGGCCCCCTTGCCCTCAACGCGCGGCCGCTATTGTGCCGTTAAGGGCAGCTCCTGCACCTTGGTCACCGGCGGCGGATTCCATTTACCGGTCAGCGCAGCGCTCTTCGGCGCGTAAATGCGCATGGTGAGGTTGAACGGACCCTTGGGTGCCGGCAGCCAGTTCGCTTCCTTGTCGGCCCCCGGGCTGTCATTCTGGAAATAGAGGTCGAGCGAGCCGTCCTGGTTGTAAACGAAGGGCATCCAGCTACTCACCGCGAAACGGTTAAGTGGGTTCGCCACCTGGAAGCCCTGCGGGTCGTAGAGGGTGATGGACCAGAAGGCTTGAGCTGGCGGTGTGGCGTCCTTGTCGAAATGGATCGTGTATTTGTTCGTGCCGTCGAGCGGCTTGCCGGTGTCGTCGCCGAGATTGAGGGGGTAGATCGCATCCTCGGGTAAATTCGCGCCGAGCCCGAGTTGGGCGACGATGGCGCGTTTCAGATAATAATTGCCGTAAACGCCCATCGTGTCGGTGTTCATCGACCAGTAATTGGCAACCCTAGCCAGGGTCGAACCTTTCCAGGCCATCAGCTTCTGCGCGTCTTCGGGCGCACTTTCGAGCGCCTTCTTGATGGTCGGATCGACCTTGTCGATGTCGAAGCTCTTGCCGGGCTCGATGCCGATCCGCTTCATCCGCGCCAGGATCGGCTGATCGGTGAGGTGCGGCGGTTGCAGCTTGAGAATCTCCGCTGCATAGGCGAAGTATTTGCCCGCCGGCATGGTGTCGGCCTGCTGCTTCGGCGGCGTCTTCATGTCGACACTCGGGTCGATCTTAACCTCCGGGGGCTGGGGCGGCTTCCCCCATTGCGACAGCGGCGTGATTTTATAGCCGGCCTGGATCTTGTGAACCGCATCATAGTCGGACGGACCGTCTGTCTTGGTGCGGCCGATGATCCACACATAGGGCGTCCGCGCGACGATGCGCTGGGCACCTTCAGGCAACTCGGCCGACTTGTCGCCAGGAACGGGTCTCCAATCGCGCGGCACGATCAGGAAATTGGCGGCCCCGGTCCCGGTGGTGCGCCAGCCGGGAGACGCGAACATATCCGTCCACATGTCGAGCATCGGCAACAGGTAATAGCGACCGCCCGTGTCGGGGACGGAGACAACCATGGGCTCCTTGGTCAAATCGAGCCAACCGCTGGAATAGAGCGTGTCGAAGTTCGGCCTGACCACGATCTTGAAGTCGGCCGCTGGAAACTCCGCGGCGTTCGCAAAGGTGTTCATGGGCCCGCGCAACGGCGCTTTATCCGGCTCGATATTGGTTCCCTGGAGCCGCGTCAGCTCCATGGTGATGAGGGGATAGAAATAGAGATAGGCATCGACGCCGATAGCATGCGCCTCCTCCTCGGTGATCGACGCCGCCTTGACGCCGGTGCTCATGACCGCTGACGCAGCCACGCCCAAACAAAGGCCCAAGCTCAGCGTCCCAACCGAAAATCTACGCATCGGGCATCCTCCTTGATATGTATCTATCCTGATGGTCCGCGTCGCGACGAGTGCAGCCGGCGACCGTGCACACGCCTCGACGCTGCTAAAGCCCAAATCCGTTAGCGGCCGGGAATGACCGGCTTTTCCTGCGGCAACCCGTCATCGTCGATGTCGAAGTCCGGATCGAAGATCGTCTTGCCTTGCGCGCCAAGGAAGGCTGGTTGGGCCTTGATCCACTCGCTCGGCTTCTTCTCCCTCGCATAGGCGATGAGGCGCCCTTCGAGATCGCTCGCGATCTCAGGGAACTGAGCGGCGACGTTGTTTTGCTCGCCAGGATCCTTGGAGAGATCGAACAGCTCCGTCTTTCCCGGCAGCAACGCGATCTTGATCAGCTTCCAATTGCCTTTGCGGATGGCGCCGCGGAAGGCTTCGACATTGATCAGGATATCCTCGTGCGGGGAGGGTTGGCCTCCGCCACGGTCGGCCAAATGTCCTTGCCGTCGAAGGGATGGTCTGGGCTGCCTTCGGCCCCGGCGAGCGCCAGCAGGGTGGGCATCACATCCACCATTGCCAGAGGCTCATTCACGATCTGAGGTTTGAGCTTGGCCGGCCAATAGAAGATGGTTGGGACTCGCACGCCGCCTTCGTGGAGCGAGCCTTTGCCGCCGCGAAAATCGCCGTTCGAGGCCGGCGGTTTTGCGCCAAGCTCGACCCCGCCGCTTTCCCCACGCTCTTCCGGCGACCGTGCGCCGGTTGCAAACAGTGCGCTCGTGGCGCCCCCATTGTCGCTGCTGAAGATGAGGAGCGTGTTGTCGAGCATATTCTTCTCTTTGAGCGCGGCCACGATCCGCCCGACGAGAGTGTCTAGCTCGGTGATCATGGCGGCGTAGGTGCACCGCTTTTCATCTGCAATTGTGTCTTTGTAGGCGTCGATCGCCTCCTGGGGCGCTTGATAGGGCGCATGCGGCGCAAGCGAGGCGACATAGAGGAACAGCGGCTTCGACGTATCGTGGTCCTCGATGATGCTCACGGCTTCGTTCCCGATCAGGATCGTATAGTAGCCGTCTTCCTTGAGGAACTTGCCGTCGCGCTGCCAATCGATCAGTCCGCCCCGCTCCTTGGTGAAATAATCCACCTCGCCCACGAGGTTGCCATAGAAATGGTCGAACCCGCGATTCTGCGGCCAGTATTTCTGGTCGGCATGGCCCAAGTGCCACTTGCCGACCATCGCCGTTTGATAGCCGACGTCCTTCAAGGCCTGTGGGAGCGTGCGCTCGTCGGTCGGTAGCCCGTAGGTATGGCTCGGAAAGATCACCAGCGTCTCCAAGCCATAGCGCATGGCATAGCGGCCGGTCATCAGCTCAGCCCGCGCCGGCGTGCAAACCGGCATCCCGTAAAAAGATTCCAGCCGCACGCCGTCGCTTGCGAGCTTGTCGATGTTCGGGGTCCTGATATCGCTGCCCCGATAGCCGAGGTCCGCATTGCCAAGGTCGTCGGCGAGGATGACGACGATGTTAGGCTTCGTGTCTTGCCCGTATGCGAGTGGGGACAGACCTGCGAAGCCGAACAGGGTGAGCGCAATTCCTAATGCCTTACCTGTCATGGGCGTCCTTGTCCTCCTTGCGTCTCGGCGCAGGCTCCGTTGCCATGCCTTGGCACAAGCAGGGCCCGAAGCAGCGTGCCTTGCCACGAGATGCCGGGTCGCCAACAGATGCAGATTATCTTTGCCGCTCAGAGCGTTGAGGCTACCATGCCGTTGAATTAGGCACTAGGCGCATTGTCCTGTGGCCCCCGGATTTCACCCGATCACAAAACCGTGAGTGAGCAATCCCCCAGCACGCGGCGCCCGGCGCGGGTCAGCGCCGGCCACCAGATCGGCATCCCTGGCCCGACTTTCGCATCATCGAGCATTTACCGGATAGCCAAAGAAGACGCAGACGACTTACGCTGCCCCAAAACAATCCGTCGCATCTTGGGGGGCGACAATGCCACGGGATTGCGCTTCCATTCGGGAGAATAGAGGGCCTTGGCGGCGGCCTTCATCGCGGCGATCGGCGCGACCAGCCCATGCCGCTGAGTATGGAACGGGGCCCTGGCTCAAGGGCTATACCGACATCTTTGGCGGCATCGTCCTGCCGCAGCCCGGCTTCCATGTGCGCGAGGACGCCTCGACTGTTAGCCGATAGCCGGAAGCTTTAGGCCCCGTGACTCGACACCCATGCGTGTTTTAGTCTCCGGCGGTTACGCAGAAAGGAACAAATGGGAACCGAGGACAGACTGAAAGAGATATTGGCGCGCCAAGTAGCCGCTGCCGAGGCAAACAGACAAAGGGAGGAAGAGGCCCAAGTCGCAGCACAAAAGGCCAAAGAGCTGCGAGCCGAGGTCACCCAGAAATGGCGGGTGCAGCGTGCCTATATCGAGAGATTTGTTGTTCAGCTAAATGAGCAAATCCGCAAAAACGATGTGCAGTTGAGTGTAAGAGATTCGCGCTACCCGGCTCCCGAGGGCACCTTTGAAGTTGACAAAATTGAGATCGGTTTCCAGCCACGCTCACGCGGCGACATGAGAAATCTCACGATCGCGGTCCGACCTAACGGCGAAATTTACGTCTCAATTGCGTCAAGCACTACGTCTCCAGCAAAACACTACACGTTGAATACGCTCAAGGCGACCAACGACGAACTCGAGGGAACTGTTCTCGACTTTTTGGACGTCAACACGCCGAGGTGAAAAAAGGACGCCGGGCGGACCCCTGGAACCGCAGCGACACGTTCTGAGTTTAGCCTTCGATCGGCAGTCCGGTCCCCAAGCCGCCTCTATCTCCTGCCGATCCGAAAGCTGACCGGTTTGCCCGGCCTGATGAAGATCGGACCGGGCTCCTTTTTGGCCTTTACGCTGGCCGCATTGCTGCTCGCGCTGCGAGCGCAATAAAAAGGGTGCCGACCGAAGCCAACGATTGGTTGCCTCTCACTAAAGAAAAGCCCTGATGCCGACGAGGCACCAGGGCTCTTTACGGGGGAAGAAGGAAGACACTGGCTCAACCCAGAGCCAGCCTTATGAGAGTAACCTCGCCGCGTCCACGCGTCTGTGACTTATGCCACATCCATGATAGCGGCCGAATGCGACGTCTGAAAATGCGTGACCGGGCACGCCCTTGCGGGTGGGTCGTCCCAATTAGCGCCTCAGTGTCCTGATAATCTAACCAACTCAAACGGGTTCACGACAATAGGGGGTCGATATGCGCAAGTTAGCTATAGGGATCACAGGCGCAGTAGCGCTTATGCTTTTCGGAATTTTAGCTTGGAGTGCGGAGGCTACGACACTGACCGGCGCTGCAACTGTTCACCCCGAAACGAGCCAGTCCTTGGTGCAAAAGGCGGCCTGTTGGCTACCGGGATTACCCGGTGAGTGCGAGATAGGGCAGCACAAGGTGTGTAACCGCTTTGGCAACCGTTGCCGGTGCGTTCCTTGCCCCGGTTGGTATCCGTGGCGGTAGTAGAAGCCAGCACACTAGCAGGCGCGCGCAGGGTTCGCTAAGGGGCGCCGTAGCCGACGCTTCCTCACCGCCCTCACTTCGGCACGGCCCACAATGACCGACCAGCGCACCGTCACTTATTGTTTTGAATGCAAGGGGCCGCTTACGGCAATAGACAACTACGGCCAACGTCTGACCGGCTGCATGACTTGCAACATTTGGTGGTCGCTCAGCGGTGCCAAAGTACGGCTGTCAGAAGAGGACCTCCGCGCACTTCATCAAATGATGCGACATCAAGGCGATTAGGGAAGCGGCGCGGGCGCCTCACCTGGTGTATCAACCGGAGCAACTAGAGGATATCGCGAAGCATTACCTGTTCGATCACCCCGAGAAACGACATTTGCCAGCGAGTGACCTCGTCACTGTTGCGCTCAATGAAAAGTTCCCCTGTCGGTAGTAGCCTTTCCAGGGCCCCCCCACCTTTCGCCCGCCACGGGGCTTCTGTGGGGCTCGACGTTTTGGTACCCGAATTGGCACCGCACTGTGAGGTACAGGACAACACCGCACGGTTAGAAGTCCCAACTTGCGCCTCTGATTTCCGCAAAAAACCGCACCACAGGGTATAGGGCAGAGCCAGACATCATGGGCGTAAGAGACCTTGTTGTTTTGCGTTCCGGCCTCCCCCGGCTAAGCTCCGAACCCGGTCTTTGAGATCGAACTGGGGAAGCCTATCCGGACGCCCCCCGGTTCTTGGAATAAGATGCGAACATGACTGCGCAAAGGAACGAGAACGGTAGTCCTCGCCGCGAGAGGCGCGCCGAAAACGGGGAAGGGGCCACCTCCCGACCCAAGGCGGATGAAGCGCCGGTCGCGGCGCCGACCCGGCAGACTGGCGAGGCGCCGCGCCAATCGCGACGGGGTCTCGGTGGCCTGCTCATAGTCCTGCTCCTTGCGGCGGGAGCCGCCGTGCTTGCCTATCGCTATTGGGGATTTTGGCAACAATGGGGATTTTTCCAGACCAGCCAGCAGGCGCCCGCCGCGCCGCCCCCGCCCGCCGTCACCGTGGCCAAGCCAATCGTCAGGGAGCTTGTCGAGTGGAAGGAGTTCACCGGGCAATTCGAGGCCCTGGACTCTGTCGATGTGCGGGCGCGCGTCAGCGGCTATCTCGAATCGATCGACTTCACTGACGGCCAGATCGTGAAGAAGGGCGATCTGCTCTTCGTCATCGAGCCGAAGCCGTACGAGCTTGCGCTCGAATCGGCCAAGGCCCAGCTTGCCCAGGCTAACGCCCAGCTCGACCTCGCCAACGCCCAGCTCCAGCGCACCACCCAGCTCAAGCAGAAGGACTATGCCACGCAAGAGACCTATGACGAGCGGGTCGCGCAGGTGCACACCGCCACGGCGAGTCGGGACTCGTCCATCGCGGCGCTCGACCAGGCTCAGCTCAATCTCGACTACACACGCGTGACGGCGCCCGCCGACGGCCGCACCAGCCGCCACGAGCTCAGCGTCGGCAATTTGGTGATTGGCGGTACCACCGGCACGCCCACCCTGCTCACCACCATCGTGTCGCTCGACCCCATCCACTTCTTCTTCAATGTGAGCGAGGCCGACGGCATGACCTACAAGCGCCTGGTGGAAAAGGGCGAGCTCCCGTCTGCCCGTGACAGAAAGGTCGAGGTCGAAGGCCAGCTGATGGACGAGACCAACTGGCCGCTCAAAGGCACGATTGATTTCGTGGACAACCAATATGACCGCTCGACCGGCACCATCCGCGTCCGCGCGGCCTATCCGAACCCCAACTACTTCATCACGGCAGGCCAGTTTGGCCGTATTCGGGTGCCGATGTCGCAGCTCCATCCAGTGCTAATGGTGCCCGACGCTTCGGTGGTAACCGATCAGTCGACCAAGATGCTGTTCACCGTGGCGCCGGACGGCACAGTCGTCCCGAAGCCGGTCGAGCTCGGTCCCGTCATCGACGGCGATTTACGCATCGTCCGCAGCGGCATCGATAAGGACGACGAGGTGATCGTCAGCGGCCTCTTGCGCGCGCGTCCTGGGCAGAAAGTCACGCCTCAGCCGGGCACGGTCGAAGCTGCGGCCACGCCGAAGCAATGACAGATCAACGCGCCGGGGGCGACCGCCCCACGAACATCTCGCATTTCTTCATCGACCGGCCGATCTTCGCCGCCGTCATCTCCATCATTATCACGCTGATCGGCGGCGTCGCCTATTTCGCTTTGCCCGTCGCGCAATATCCGGACATCGCGCCTCCGTCGATCTCGGTCACGACGCAATATCCCGGAGCCTCCGCCGAGATCGTGGCCAAGACCGTGGCGACGCCGATCGAGCAGGAGGTGAACGGCGTCGACAACATGCTCTACATGACGTCGCAGTCCACGGGCGACGGCAGCATGTCGCTCGCGGTTACCTTCAAGCTCGGCACCGATCTCGATACGGCACAGGTTCTGGTGCAGAACCGCGTGGCCATCGCCCAGCCGCGTCTGCCCGACGAGGTACGATCGATCGGCGTGACGGTGACGAAGCAGTCGCCGGATCTGATGCTGGTGATCCATCTCCTGTCTCCCGACGGCTCGCGCGACCAGCTCTACATCTCCAACTACGCGACCTTGCATGTGAAGGACGTTCTCTCCCGCATCGACGGCGTCGGCAACGTCACCATCTTCGGCGCGCGCGACTATTCGATGCGCATCTGGCTCGATCCGGAAAAGCTAGCCGTGCGCAATCTGACGGCCGGCGACGTCGTCGCCGCGCTGCGTGGCCAGAACGTGCAAGTTGCCGCTGGCGTCATCAACCAGCCGCCGGTGCCGACGCCTGGCGCCTTCCAGTTCAACGTGGAGACGCAAGGCCGCCTCTCCGACCCCGAAGCCTTCGGCAATATCATCGTCAAGTCCGATGCCGACGGCCGGGTGGTCCGCATCCACGACGTGGGAAGGGTGGAGTTGGGCGCCGCCGACTACAACCGCAACGGCTATCTCGATGAGAAGGTGGCGGTGCCCATGGGCATCTTTCAGCGCCCAGGCTCGAATGCGCTCGCCACCGCCGCCCAAGTCGAGAAGACCATGGCGGAGCTGTCCAAGTCATTCCCCTTGGGCCTCAAATACGCTATCGTCTACAACCCGACGGTTTTCATCTCGCAATCGGTCGAAGCCGTGATCCACACTATGTTCGAGGCCGTCGTCCTCGTGGTGGTGGTGATCATCCTGTTCTTGCAGACGTGGCGCGCCTCGATCGTGCCCATCGTCGCGATTCCCGTCTCGCTGATCGGCACCTTCGCCATGCTTTCGGCGCTCGGCTACTCGCTCAACAATCTCTCGCTGTTCGGCTTGTTGCTCGCCATCGGCATCGTTGTCGACGACGCCATCGTGGTGGTCGAGAATGTCGAGCGCAACATCCGCGAGGGCTTGAGCCCGCGCGATGCCGCCTACAAGACCATGGAAGAGGTCGGGGGCGCGCTGATTGCCATCGCGCTGGTGCTCACCGCCGTGTTTATTCCGTCGGTCTTCCTCACCGGCATTCTCGGCCAGTTCTTCCGCCAGTTCGCCGTGACGATTGCCACCTCGACGGTGATCTCGCTCATCGTCTCGCTGACCTTGAGCCCGGCGCTGTGCGCACTCTTGTTCAAGCCACATGAGCCGCATCCAGCACGCCAGAACATCTTCGTCCGGCCGGTGAACGCCTTTTTCCGAGGCTTCAACCGGGGCTTCGAGTGGCTGTCCTCGCATTATGGCGGGCTGACGCGGCGACTGGTGCGCGTGTCGCTGATCATGGTGCTGCTCTATGCCTGCCTGATCGGTCTGACAGTGTTCGAGTTCTCCAAGGCACCGACGGGTTTCATTCCTCAGCAAGACCAAGGTTACCTGATCAATATCATCCAGCTGCCGCCAGGCGCCTCGCTCGCCCGCGCCGACGAGGTGACACAGCGCGTAAACAAGCTGGTGCTGGAGACCCCCGGGGTCGCCCATACCGTCCCGATCGTGGGGCTTGACGGCGCCACTTTCACCAACGCGACGAACTCGGCCGTGATTTTCAGCCCGCTCGATCCCTTCCCCGAGCGCGCGAAAAAGGGCTTGAGCGCGCAGAAGATCATGACCAGCCTCAATCAGAAATTCGCCGCGATCCAGGACGCGATCATCATCAGCGTGTCGCCGCCTCCGGTGCGGGGCATCGGCACGACCGGCGGTTTCAAGCTGGAGGTGCAGGACACCCATGGCGGCGATCTGGCGCAGCTCGAGGGGGTGGCGCAATCGATCGTGGCGGCGGCCAATCAAACCCCGGGACTGACCAGCATCTTCACCACCTTCAACACCCGCACGCCAAAAATCTGGGCCGATATCGATCGCGTGCGCGCCGAGATGCTGGGCGTGAAGGCCGACGACGTGTTCCAGACGCTCGAGGTTTATCTCGGCTCCCAATATGTGAACGATTTCAACTTTCTTGGCCGCACATATCGCGTGACGGCGCAAGCCGATGGCAAGTTTCGGCAGGATTTGCACGCCATCTCGGAGCTGAAGACGCGCAACGCCAAGGGCGAGATGGTGCCCCTTGGTTCCGTCGCCTCCTTCAGCAACATCACCGGGCCCTATCGCGTCGAGCACTTCAATCTGTTTCCCTCAGCCGCCGTTCAGGGTGGCACGCTGCCTGGCTATTCGACCGGCTACGGGCTCAAGGCCATGGACCGTATTGCGCAGCAGCTCTTGCCGGATGGCTACGCCTCGCAATGGACCGAGATCGCCTATCAGGAGCAGCTTGCCGGCAATACCGCCATTTATGTCTTCGCCGCCTCGGTGGTGTTCGTGTTCCTGCTGCTTTCGGCGCAATATGAGAGCTGGTCGCTGCCCCTTGCGGTCATTCTCATCGTGCCCATGTGCCTGCTTGCCGCCGTCAGCGGGCTTCTGCTCCGCGGCATGGACGTGAACATCCTGGCCCAGATCGGCTTCGTCGTGCTGATTGGCTTGGCCGCCAAGAATGCCATCTTGATCGTGGAATTCGCGCGCCAGAACGAGGAGCATGGCGAGGACCGTTTCCAGGCCGCGACCGAGGCCGCCCGCGTGCGTCTCCGCCCGATCCTGATGACCTCCTTTGCCTTCATCCTCGGGGTGCTGCCTCTTCTCATCGCCACGGGCGCTGGCGCCGAGATGCGGCAGTCGCTCGGCACCGCCGTGTTCTACGGCATGATCGGCGTGACCGTCTTCGGGCTGATCTTCACCCCCGTGTTCTACGTCGTGGTGCGGAAATTCGCGGCAAAGCCGCGTTCCGAGCCAAGCGGTCACCCTGCGCCGGCCGAATGAAGGCTGCATTGACGGACGCCTCGCTGCGGCACATTGCCGTCGTCATTGCGGCCATGGACGAGGCCGAGAATATCGAGGAGGTCTATAGCCCTTCGCCGCGCCCTGCTCGCCCTTCCGCATACGCGCTTCGAATTCATCCGGGTGGTCGAAGGGACCGACGGCACGGCGGACATCCTTCGGCAATTGTCGAAAGCCAAGGATGCACCGACCTTCACCATCATCGAGCCGGCGAAGCGGCGGGGCCTGAGCGCCGCATTCAAGCTAGGCTTTGCCGCGGCGCTGGAAGGCGCGGACCAATCGAAATTGTATCTGGTAGAGACTCTTATCTCGGCCTGCTCGCGAGGCATCTCCGTCGACCGAACCGGCGATGAGGCCGAGCACGATTCACTCGCGCGCGCCTCTAGCGGAAGATATGGGTCGCGGAGAGGCCGTTGAAGATCGACTGCACCGCGATCGCCGCGAGCAGCACGCCGAACACGCGCACCACCACCTTGCGCGCCGTGACACCGATCACATGGTGGATCTCCTGCGCGAGCAGAAGAAAGACAAGGGTGACAAGCATGACCGCGAGGATGGCCAGGATGACCGCCACCAGCAGCTTTGGGTCCCCTTTGGTGCTGGCCGCAAGCACGATGGCGGATGTCATGGCCCCAGGGCCCGCAAGCAGCGGGGTTGCCAAGGGGAACACGGTGATCTCGGCGTGGTGCTCGGCCTTGTTCTCGGCCTCCTCGCTCTCCTTCGCCGAGAGTCTGGCGGGCGAAGGACGCTTGGAAAGAGTCATCTCGAGCGCAATCATCAGGAGGATGATGCCGCCCGCAACTTGCAACGCCGGCAGCGACACCCCCAGCTGATTGAGGATCGGCTGCCCGAACAGGGCGAAAACGAGCACGATCAGCGTGGCAATGGCCACGGCCTTGAGCGAGATCGCCCGCCGCTCGGCCCTCGTGGCATTGGGCGTGAGCGTGGCGAGCAGCACCGCCGAATCGATCGGCCCGATCACCGCAAAAAAAGTGGTGAAGGCAGTCAGAGCAGTTTCGAGCATCTCGATTACCCGGGGCGAGGAGCGATCAGCTGTTGCCTATCGATTGGGCGTCGAAGAGCATTGCCCACTCAATCGGCATACGCATAAGATAGTGCAATATCATAATCGGGAAACGCGCTTCGGCGGGAATTGGGGTCGCTGTTAAACTGGATGGTAGGATTTGCCGAGTGCCGAGAAAGTTGATGTGCGGATGAGCCGCGAGGCGCCAGCACCTTCCCGCAGATTTTTCGATGAGATGCGCGCCCCCGACGGCAAGGTCAGGCCGGCCTACGCCGATTTTGCCGGCCTGCTCGACAATCTGTCCATCGAGTCCCTTGTCACCAAGCAGGCCGCGGCCGAGGAGCTCTTCCGACGGCTCGGCATCACCTTCGCGGTCTATGCCGAGGGAGGCTCGACCGAGCGTCTGATCCCCTTCGACCTCATCCCCCGCATTCTCGATCGCTCCGAGTGGGAGCTTGTGGAGCGGGGGTGCATCCAGCGAGTCAAGGCGATCAACATCTTCCTCTACGACATCTATCACGAGCAGGAGATCATCAAGGCGGGCCTGGTGCCGCCGGACTTCATCCTGCTCAATCCGGCCTATCGCCCCGAGATGCACGGCGTCGAGCCGCCCAACCGCGTCTATGCCCATATCGCCGGTATCGATCTGATCCGCACTGAGGAGCGCGATTTCTTCGTGCTCGAGGACAATGTGCGGACACCCTCGGGCGTGTCCTATGTGCTCGAGAACCGCGAGATCATGATGCGGCTCTTTCCCGATGCCTTCGCAGGGCAAAGCATCTCGCCGGTCGGCAACTATCCGGAGCGGCTGCTCGAGAACCTACGCGCCGTGGCTCCCGGCGGCGAGGACGACCCCGTCGTCGTGCTGCTGACGCCCGGCCGCTATAACAGCGCCTATTTCGAGCACGTCTTTCTCGCCGAGCAGATGGGGATCGAGCTCGTCGAAGGCGGCGACCTGTTCGTGCGCGACGGCCATGTTTGGATGCGAACGACCGAGGGCCCGGTCAAGGTCAACGTGATTTACCGGAGGGTCGACGATGCCTTCATGGACCCGCTCGCCTTCGACTCGCACTCTCTGCTTGGGGTGCCGGGTCTGCTGTCGGTGATCCGGTCCGGCAGGGTCGCGCTTGCCAATGCGCTGGGCACCGGTGTCGCCGACGACAAGGCCATGTATATCTACGTGCCGCGCATGATCGAGTTCTATCTCGGCGAGCACGCCATCCTCAACAATGTGCACACCTATATGCTGCGCGATGCCAAGCAGCGACAGCACGTTTTCAACAACCTGCAAAATCTCGTGGTCAAGGAGGTGCAGGGCTCGGGCGGTTACGGCATGCTGATCGGGCCTGCATCGACCGCCGACGAGCGCGAGGCCTATAAGCGCCGCGTGATGCACAACCCCGAGAACTATATCGCCCAGCCCACGCTCGCGCTTTCGACCGCGCCGACCCTCGTCAACGCCGAGATCGTGCCACGGCACGTGGATCTGCGGCCTTTCGTGCTCTCCGGCAAGGAGACGAGCGTGATCCCAGGCGGGCTCACCCGCGTGGCGCTCGTCAAGGACTCGCTCGTCGTCAATTCGAGCCAGGGGGGAGGCACCAAGGACACCTGGGTGCTGGAGCGGCCCCCATGCTGAGCCGCACCGCCGAGAACCTGTTCTGGATGGCGCGCAGCATGGAGCGTGCCGAGAACACCGCCCGCATGATCGACGTAAGCTTCCGCATGTCGCTCTTGCCGTCGACCATCGACAAGCAGTCGCTGCATTTCGAGCCGATCCTCGCCATAGCGCCGGGCTCGGGCCGCTTCCATGAGCTCTATGACGCGCTCAACCACGAGACCATCATTCGCTATATCGCCCTCGAGCCCGAGAATGCGGGCAGCATCTGGTCACTGATCCGCACGGCGAGAGAGAATGCCCGCGCGCAGCGCTCCGCCATTTCCAGCGAGGCGTGGGAAAGCCTCAATTCGACCTGGCTGCAGGTGCAGAACCTCGACTTTCAGGGCCTCAAACGGTGGGGGTACCGCGATTTCTTCGATTGGGTGAAGGAGCGCTCGCATCTGTTCCGGGGCGTCGTGTTCGGCACCATGCTGCATGACGACGCCTTCCGCTTCATCAGGCTCGGCACCTTCATCGAGCGCGCCGACAACACCGCGCGCATCCTCGACGTCAAGTATCACGTGCTCTTGCCCGATGCCGAGCAGGTCGGCGGCTTCGTCGACTATTACCAATGGGGCGCGCTGCTACGCTCGGTCGGGGCCTTCAGGGCCTACCGTAAGGTCTATCACGACACCGTCTATCCGTGGCGCATCGCCGAGCTGCTCATCCTGCGCGAAGACATGCCGCGCTCGCTGCATCATTGTTACGAGAACCTGATCGGTACCCTCGACGAGCTTGCCGGCAAGAAGGAGCTGGAATGCCGGAGGCTCGCCGGCCAGACCTATGCGCGGCTGAAATATGGCCGCATCGACCGGATTTTCCGGTCCGGCTTGCACGAGTTCCTCTCCTCTTTCATCGACTCGAACGATGCCTTGGGCGCGCAGATCCAGGAAGACTTCCTGATGGTTCGGGCGGCAGTCGCGGTGGCGGGAGCGGCTTGAGCATGCTGATCAAGGTCGAGCACGCAACCGCTTACGCCTATTCGGAGCCGTTGCTCGCCAGCACCCAATATTTGCGCATGACGCCGCTGTCCGGCAGGACCCAGGCGGTGGAGGCCTGGAGGCTCACCTGCCCGGGGGCGGTCACCCATGAATGGCACGACCAATATGGCAATTGCTGCCACACCCTGACGGTTACCCAGCCGGTCACCGAGCTTGCTATCAGGGTGACCGGGCTCGTGCGCACGCGCGACACCAACGGCGTGGTTGGCATCGCGCCTGCCGAGCTTCCCCTCGGGCTCTATCTTCGCGAGACCTCCTATACGGTCTGCACGGAGCGGATCCGCGACTATGCCTCCCGCTTCAAGTCCAAGGCCGGTCGCGATCTGATCGAGGCGCTGCACGACATCATGATGGCGATTGCTGACGACGTCCAATACAGCAAGGGCGATACCCACGTCCACACCACGGGAGCCGAAGCTCTGGAGCAGGGGAGCGGCGTCTGTCAGGACCACGCGCATATTTTCTGCGCGGTCTGCCGCACGCTCGGCATCCCCGCGCGCTATGTAAGCGGCTATCTCGCCCACGGCGCCGGCAATGACGCGCACGCCGCGAGTCACGCCTGGGCCGACGCTTATGTGGAGCATCTCGGCTGGGTCAGCTTCGATCCATCCAATCGCACTTGTGCGACAGAGGCGTATATCCGCACCGCGATCGGTCTTGACTATGCTGAGGCCGGCCCGGTAAGGGGCGTCCGCAGCGGAGGCGGGGTGGAGACCATGACCTTTTCCGTCATGTTTCCCAGTCAACAACAACAGGCTCAATAGGGGGGAACTCGTGACCTATTGCATCGGTATCCTGCTCAATGAGGGCGTGGTGCTTGCGTCGGACTCGCGCACCAATGCGGGCATCGATCGCGTCTCCACCTTCCGCAAGATGCATGTCTTGGAGAAGCCGGGAGAGCGCTTCTTTGCCTTCCTGACCGCCGGCAACCTCTCCCTCACCCAAGGGGTCATGAGCCTGCTCGGCGAGTGGCTCGATAGTGGCGATCCGGAGAAGGACCTTTGGGCGGTGGGCTCCATGTTCGTGGCGGCCCGCGCCGTTGGCACTGCACTCCGCGAGATGCACAAAATCGACGGCGGCTACCTGCAGCAGCATGACGTCGATTTCAGCGCCTCATTCATCCTTGCAGGGCAAATCAAGGGCGGACAGCTCAGACTGTTCTTAATCTACGATGCCGGCAACTTCATCGAGGCCATGGGCGACACCATCTATTTTCAGATCGGCGAGGTGAAATACGGCAAGCCGATCCTCGATCGGATCATCGAGCGTAGCACGAGCCTGACCGACGCGGTGAAATGCGCGCTGATCTCGTTCGATTCGACGATGCGTTCCAACGTCTCGGTGGGGCCGCCGATCGATCTTCTGGTCTGCCGACGCGATGCCATGAGCCCCGGCTTCTCTGTCCGGCTCGAAGGCTCCGATCCCTATCTCAGATCGATTCGCGACGCGTGGGGGAGCGCGCTCCACAAGGCCTTCGAGGAGACCGTCCCTGACCCTGGCTGGATCCTGTAGCTCCCGTCAGGGGCTAGCCGCTGGTGGCACCAGGCATGCCGGGAGGCGTGCTATCCTGAATCACCTGGGCCGCGAGGTCGCGGATCTCCTCCAGCTGCCGGACGAAAGCGTCCATCTGCTTCCGCGCGTGCTCGGTCTGCAATTCCATGGCCTGGCCCACGTCCTTGCTCTCGGCGAGCTTGAGCGCCAGCGCGAAATTCGCCTCGGCATTGTTGCGGGTGATCTCGGCGATCTTCTCGTTCAGGGAGCGTAAGCCCGTGCGCGCCGTCTGTGAGCTCGACTCCAGCGTCTTCCACGTATTCTCGCTCGTCGCCGCGAAGGTTTCGAACGCCCGCTTCGCTTGCTCGATGCTCATCTTCATCAGATTGCGAAGCGATTCTGGCAGCTCCGGCTTCATGAACGCGTCATCGGCCATGTTACTCTCCTGTCCTTGGACTTTCCCTCGATCGCTGTGTCGCTGCTGCGGCGTCCCGAAGCCCGGTTGGGCCTGCCCTGCGGCCTTTTGCTGCAGCAGCAGCCAAGTCCTGACGGGCCACCAAGCAGCCCACCAAAAACTCTTGAGTAATAAGTTTAGCATAGATGGTGTCCTTTAGGCAGGGATGAGGGGCGCGCCGGGCGGGAGCGAGCATCATTGCGCACACCATGCGTGGCAGCGAGCATCAGTGCGGAATTTGCTTTCCAAGCGAATGCGCTTGGGTCTTACTATAGGCAGGGAACGGAATCGCCTACAGGGTCAAGGGCATCAAACCACTCGGTTGATCACTGCGGAGCCGAGCCATCGGTGTTCCGCGATCAAAGGAAGGTTAAGATGCTACGTTTCCCAACCTTAATCTTAGCACTCATGCTGGGCTTGCCGCTTGCACACGCCGGAATGCTGCCGGTCTATGACGCGGAAGCGATTTGCTCTGACCTCGCCGGCACCTCGGCCAAGCAAGAGGTGGTGATGCGGGGCTGTCTCGATTTCCAGGAACGCATGCGCAAAGACGTCGCGCTCACCTGGGATGGGCTGCCAGGGTCCGTGCAGGACTCTTGCGGCAAGGCGGCCGAGGCGAGCGGCGACTATTGGCGGCTCAAATCCTGCATCGACCAGGAGGTGCAGGCCACTTCCGCCGCCCGGCCGGCACATTAGCGCCCTGAGGCTATACGAGCGAGAGGCTGGCGCATCCGAGCGGTCGGGAGCCTGGGGCGCTATGACTATCAGGGGACTCTCTTCAACGGGGGCGCCGATCTCGCCACCACATTCGATGGCGAGGATAGCTTCGCTGCCGCGCTGATCGGCTACCAGTTTCGCGCCCGCTCCCTCTTCATCAAGCTCTTCGCCGGTCTCGAAGCCGAAGATCAGCGGATTACCCGCCATGATCCCAACAACGCGGTGCAGGGCAGCGCCCCTCGACATTTGTCCCCCTCGACGCGGCCTATGGGACGGCGTTCGACGAATATTGGAGTTTAGCGCGTATCGGCTACCGCATCCGGCCAGGGGTCTCGCTCGGGCTCGAAGGCGGCGCGCTCATCAATGAGGAATATGCCGCCGGCCGCAGCGGAGGCTTCGTGAGACTGAACCTCCGCGAGGTCGAGATGACGCTTTCCGGCTTCACCGGAATTATCTCGAAGACGAACCGAGCGGCTATCGGCGTCTACCGCGCGTTCTAGCTGCCAGCGCGGGAACGATCGCGGAAGACGAACCGAGCGACTGTCTGTCGCTCAGGTTTTACCGGCCTTCAGCTGTTAGCTGAAGTGCACTGCCGGCCCCGCCCCGGCAGTGCTTGGCTTCATCGGCGTGGCGTTCATCCAAGGCTCAACCGGATACATCCGGTCTCGCAGCCACTCGGTCGTGCACTCTGTGTCAGAGAGCCTGCCCGAGGTACCGGGCGAGAATCCCTCCGAACAACAGGATGAGGCAAGCAGTCACTCAAAGCAAACGGGAGTTGGCAGCTACCCTCATTTTCTTGTCAGCTTCGCCGATGATCCACGACGCGCAAATTTCTTGAGGCGCGCGCTCCCACTGCAGTCGGCTCCGCTGACGCTTGGCAGATCCTCGTCGCATGGAACGGACGAAAAATTTGATCAACCTGTCAAATGCATAGAGCGAGCGGGTGAGGCCGAGCAGTTCGAAGGAGGTGCCTTGCCGGGCGGAGTCGGACCCCCGCTGAGCGCTCTCGTCACGCCACGGAAGAGGCCGCGCGCCCCCGCGCTTCGTGGCGGTTGGGTGACCAGCGCAAGCCCCTCGTAAGGAAGCCTTTTCAGGCGGATGCAAGCCAGTCGGGCCAAGCCGCGCGCTTATTGTGGCTGGCCTGGAACGGCGCCCGTCTGGCCGCCCTCGGCGGTCGAAGCTTGCTCGCGCCAGGCCTGGAAGCGCTTGCCGAGCTCCTCGCCGTGCTCGCCCCACCAGACCTCGTCGAACTTGAGCGCCTTCCGGAAATTGTCGGGCGCGGTCGGCAGATAGGTCTTCATCTCTATATCGATGCGGGGATGCTTGCCGACAAGCGCGATCGCCGACTTGCGCATGGGGCCATAGGCGATCAGCTCCGCCTGAGCCGCCATCTGGGCGGGCTCCGTGGCGAAGGTGATGAAGCGCCTGGCGTCGTCCTTGTTCGCGGCGGCTTTCGGTATGGCCCAAAGATCGAGGTCATAGATCTGGCCGTCCCAAAGCACGCCAACGCGCTGCCGGGCGCCGACGACGGCGCGGAAGATGCGGCCGCTGTAACCGACCGCCATCGCCGCCTTCTTCTCCGTCAGCCACGCAATGGGGTTTTCCGCTTTGTCCCACCACAAAATGTCGGCCTTGATCTTGTCGAGTGCGGCGAAGGCACGGTCGGCGCCCGCAGGCGTCCCGAGCTGGGCATAAACGTCGCCGGGTTCCACGCCATCGGCGAGCAGCACGAGCTCAAGCGTGTAGCGCGGGCTATTGGGCAGCGCCCTCTTGCCGGGAAAGTGCTGGGTGTCGAGCAGGTCGGCAATCTTCGCCGGTTGCGCCTTGGCGAAGGCTTGGCGATCGAATGCGATCGCCGTCGACCAGGCGACGCTTGCCACGCCGCACGAGGTGAGGGCGCCGGCAATGAAGTCGTCATCCGCGCTCTGCCCGCTGGGACCCGAGCCGAGCATTGAGCTTTCCATGGTCTCGAGCAGTCCATCGCGGCAGAGCGCATCGAGCGCGCCCGGGGAGAGATCAACGACATCGAACGGGGAGGAGCTGCCGCCGATCTTGTCTTTGATCGCCGCGAGCGTCCCGTCATAGGTCTCCGTCGTGATCTTGATGCCGGTCTTCTTGGTGAAAGGCTCAAAGTAAGCGATTTCTTGGGACTGGCCATAGGCGCCTCCCCAGGTCGCAATGCCGAGCGTAGCGCTGCTCGGCGCGGGGGCGTCCTCCGCCTTGGCGCCGAGAGGGCCGAGGGCCATACAAGCGGCGAGGGTAAGCGCAGGCACGCAAGCCAGGCGAAGCCCGTTGCGGGTTGGAGGAAAGCCGCCAAAGCGGCGATTGGCTTGCGCAAGTCTATGCATTGTGTTCGGTCGAAAATTCTCCCGTCAGAGGTCAGTGTGGCAAGACCTGCGGTTCCATCGGGCTCGTTTGCAAGCTGCCCTCGCCAAGCGTCGGGCGGTCTGCTCTCCGGATCATCGGTTGCGACAACGATCCGCGAATCGAGACCTTCGGCGTATCCTCCTCGGTCTGTTGTGCAGAATTCACCGCGCTGTTGCGGCTTCCCACGGACAGGCTCCAATCCAGGGTCTGCTTCGGCAGATCGACGTCGCCGGCGCCGGAGAAGCGCCCGCCGGGCGTCTGCATGCTCAAGGTCTGGCACCAAATATGGCCGGCACTGAGACTGCAATCAGCGTTGAGCTGATCGAATGAGCTCGCGGCGTCGCGGCTCCAGCCGTCGTCGTCGAGCGGGGCGGTTGTCGCCAGGAGCCGCGCGAAATCGACCGGAACGGCGCCATCTCGCGCGTCCACCTTGATCGTTCCGGTGAGATTGCGGGTGAGCTCGGCGACATCGCTCCCCTCGGTCGAGAGCTCGGCCTTGAGGCCACCCGTACCTTTGAACGGGGCCGCGAACCCCAGCGGTTGGAGACAGGAGTCGAGGGAAACCCCCGCGAGGTTGACCACCAGATTGAGCGGCGTCGTGGCTCGCGCGAGATCGACGCTGAGCCGGCCCTCCGCCGACCCGCCGCACAATTCGAGCTCGCCCAGTTCGCTTGTGACCGCGCCTTGCTTAGCGGTGATGGTGAAGCCGCCACGGCCAAGCTTGGCGGCGCCGGCATCGATTTCGGCCGCCGAAATACGCAAGTCCGCATCGAAATAACGCAGCAGGGATTGATCGAAGGGCGAACCTTGAATTGCCGGAGGCGCGCCAGGCGCGCTAGCCCGACCATTGCCGAGATAGGGATCGAGCACCAGCCGATCGAAGGCCAGCGTTCCTTCGATGCGTGGAGGCAACGGCGCCGCCGTGACCGCAAGCAAGCCCACGGCCTTATTGCCGTCAAGCGTGAAGCTCCCGTCGTCGAAAGTGAGCGTCGATCCAGCCAGATGGAAGGCACCGGCTGCAGAAAACCCCTTCAGACTCTCGCCCTCGGGCAAGTCCATGCCGACCCAGTTGAGAAATCTGCGCAAATCGTCGATTTCGGCCTGCACGTCGCCGTCGAGCTTGAGCTCGCCCGCATAGGACGCCGTGCCGTTGATTTTCGCCCGGATGGGTTTGGAGGTGATCGTAAGCGTGACCGGGAGACTCTCTGCGTCCGCTGCCGCTGTCGGCGAGCCGCTCTCCAACGAGTAGCGAACCGTCACGTCCCTGAAGGCGAAGGAGCCAAACCCGGAGACTGCCCCGGTCTCTTCGCCGGCGTCGAAATGAGCGTAGATTTCCCTGATCGAGCCGCCATAGGCATGGCTCAACGCGATCCGCCCCTTCCGCACATGCAGCACCCGCACTGGGGCGCCCGTCAGAAGATTGGCGATCAGGGCCTGGGGGGCTTGCGCAGCCGACGCGCCTGGCCATGCTCCCTCGCGCAGCGTGATCTTCGGTTCCAGCAGCCGCAAGGTATCGATGGTGACGCGTCCGCGTAACAGGTCGACAAGGTCGAGCGAGATCTTCGCCTCCTTGGCGATGAGCGATTGCATCAAAGGAAGGCGCGAGCTGTCCGTGAGCTCAAGCTCGCCCCGGACTGAGACATCGGGGAAGAAGCTGATAAGGACCGGTCCCGTGAACTTGACCTCGCCCCCGGTCCAGGACGACAGCTCGGCGGCGACGCGGTCCCCGAATCGGGACGTGTCGCCGATCAGCCTTGGAATGAGCGCAATGCCAAGAATGAGAACCGCAAGGAGCCCGAAGAGAAGCCATCTCCATGGCAGCTGGCTAGGCTTCATCCTCGTCCTACCACCTGTTCTGACGCAACCTCGAATCGAGGCTGGCCCCGCCTTCCAATTTAACCCCCAAAGCCCTGCACCTTTTAGCCCGATTGGCCAGAGATAGCGAGCCCGGGGCCTGGATTTTATCGACTTATCAAGAGTCCCGGGACCCCTCCCTTCGCACTGCTTGAGGTCAAGACTCGCTGGCTCATCACGGCCCCGGGCCGGCCTGCGACAATCATTCCGTGCAGGAACAGAACCGGTGCGAGGTCGCCACCACGATGGTCAGCGCCGACAGACCCGCCTCCTCATAGCGAGAGGCGAGTGTGAGAACCTGGGTGGCGAGGGTATCGAAGTTGAAGGGCCTGAGCAGCAGCGTTGCCGGCAGCTCTTTCATCGGATCCACGAAAACGAGAGGGGCGGCGGCGCCGAGTGCCGGCCGTAGCATGGGGGAGCGGGGCCGGGACGCCCGCGCCGTCCTGCGGGCTCAGCTTCGTTGCGTGTGGCGATCCCCGCGGGCTCCGTCCGCAGGTCGGGCGAGCGTGGCGACGGCCTCGGGCGACAGGAGCTGGTCCGCCTCCTGCAACGCGTCGGCAAAGGCGTTGGCGGCATCGATCACGGGCTCGACCAGGCTCGAGCCCGTGAGTGCAAGCGCACAGGCGCGCATCGCCGGGCAGCGGTGGTGCTGCGATGCCGCGATCAACGAGATTGCCATGCACTCGTCGCGGCAAAATCCGGCGCAGCCGAACGGGTAGTATTCGATCCTGCGCGAGGCGGAAGCGCGCACGGCCCTGACCCAGCAGGCGAGTTCGGTCACCGCGCGCTTGGCGCGTTCGGTGCCAAGCACCCGCGCATAGGCGTTCCAGCCGGTTTCCCAGCAGGCGATGTCGCCCGTGTCGTAGCCCGCAAGCCAGCAGCGGAAGCCGACCCCGACCAGCCACTCTGCCCCGCTGCAAGACTGCCGATGAGCTTGCACCCTGCCGACCCCTTGCCTGTCGATCTTGTTATGGATGCTCATCTCGTCCTCCTTATGAGCTCGGACCGTCGTCGAAGCCGATCTTGTCGACGAGCTCGCTCGCCTTTTTGCGTAAGCTCGCGATCTCGCTGAGCGAGCGGTCGTTCGTGTTCGGGAACAGGATATTGACGGAGTTCGCCCAATCCTTCTGCCCGGGCTCCTTATCGTTCTGGAGCATGACGCCCATGTAGTAGGTGTTGCCGACGGCGATATCGCATTCGCCTGCATAGAGGCCCTTGACCTGCATCCTGTCGTCGCCCACGGGCTTCCGCGCGAGATTGGCCTTCACGCCCTTGAGCCATTGCTCGGTCCAGGCATCGCCATGGGCCGCGAGCATCGAGGCGATCAGCGCGACGTTGCAGACGTGCTGGCCCGAGCGGATAGAAATCTTGCCTCGCCATTTCGGGTCGGCGAGGTCCTCATAAGTGATCTCATCGAGCTTCACCCGTTCCTTCGAGGCATAGACGACGCGGGCGCGACGCGAGAGCCCCCACCAGATCCCCTCCGGATCGCGATACGCCGCCGGGATCGCCTTCTCCAACGCTTCCGAATCGATGGTCTGGCCGATTCCTGCATCTTTCGCCTGCATCGGATTGCCGACATCGACCGTGAGCAGCAGGTCGGCGGGGCTATTGCGCTCCTCCGCGGCGATCCGCTCGATCAGGCCCTTCTCGGCAAAGATCATATTGACCTTGATGCCGGTCTTCTCGGTGAATTCCTTGAACAGGGGATCGATGAGGTAGGGCTGGCGGTAGGAATAGACATTCACTTCCCCGGCCTCTGCGGCGTCGGCGCCGTGGCCCAGGGGAGGCGTGATGGCAAGGGAGACGAGCGCGAACGCAAAGCCGCGCGCTAAAAGGGTTCGCATGCAGACCTCCAATAATCCGAGGTTCAAGGCCCCGGCATCGGACCTCACGCCCTCGCGGTACTCGCCAAAGCGCGTTTCTTCGCATACGGCGTCAGCCTGCGAAAAGTCAACGATAAAGTCTTGATTTCTTCGAACTTAGAAGGCTTCTAAGCTTCGCTTCTGTAGTAAAGACGCGACATAGTCAATATAGTGCACGAACGCCTATGTTAGTCCGCAGACGAGTAGCAATAGTAGCTGGGAATAATCCAGTCTTCGCGACCGCAGCGAAAAATGCTTTTGCTGCGGCGCCCTGCCGCACGCGGACCAGCCTTACGGCTCGACCAGCCGATCTTGTGGGAAGACGACGTCGGCTGAGGTGCCCGCGCCTCTGTTGCTGGTGAGTACGAGACGCGCCCGATTGGCGTCCACAAGCGCCTTGGTGACGGGAAGTCCGAGGCCGGTTCCGGTCTGTTTGCGCGGTGCGGTGTCGAGCTGGTGAAAGGGCTGCATGGCAAAGGCGATTTCGTCCTTGGTCATGCCCACGCCGTTGTCGTGCACGCGCAATCTGAGCTCGCGGTCTTCGACCAGCTTGGCCGAGACGATCACCTGGCCGCCAACGCTCGTGAACTTGATCGCATTTGAGAGGAGGTTGAGCAAGATCTGCTTAAGCCGCCGCCTGTCGGCGACGACCGCCGGTAAGTTGGGGGAAAGCGAAGTGCGGAGCAAGATGCGCTCGCGCTTGGCCAGCGGCTGCAAGCTGTTTACGCAAGCCTCGACGAGCTCAGGGACCTCTACGGCGGTGAAGTCGAGCTCGAACTTGCCGGCCTCGATCTTTGAAATGTCGAGGAGATCGTTGAGCAGGCTGAGAGCGTAGAGACCGCTCTGATGAATGTCCTCCAGATAACCCTTGTAGCGCGCATTGCCGATCGCGCCGAGCCGCTCCTCGAGCATCAGCTCGGTGAAGCCTAGGATCGAGTTCAACGGCGTGCGCACTTCGTGGCTGACCTTGGCGAGGAAATCGAGACGCCGCGCCACCGAGACGTCTGCCCGTGCGGCGGTTGCCCCAGGCTCCGCAGGGGCCGAGGCTTCCGCGTCGGCCTCGGGAGAGTCGCTCCCCGGGTCGATAAGGCGGAGCAGCTCAAACTCATGCCCGAGGGGACTCGCCTCGAAGTTGACCTTGAGGCGCCTCCGGCCACGGGTCAGCGCATCGACGGCGATGGTCCGTTCCCGTGCAGCGTCCGGCTCCGTGCGCAGAAGGGACCGTCCGCCCGGCAGGACGGCCTCGAGCCCGCCCGCCGCTCTCAACTCTGCATAAGAGCGGTAGCCGAAGGCATAGGCGAAAGCGGCGTTGGCATGGACGAGATCGCCATGTACGAGAATGCCGATGGCAGCCGGCATGGCCTCGAGCAACGCCTCGATGCCGACGCGGCTCAAGGCGAGCGTCTCGACGCCGAGGGCGCCTGCTGGAGAGAGCGCTCCCGGGCCGCGCAAGACACGTCCCTGCACGGCGCGGGCGATGTGCTCGAGCGCCTCGCGGTCCGCTTGCACCTCCACGCGATTTGTCTGCGCAGGATCTGACATGAATGAGCTTGCCGCGGCCGGCGCATGCCCCGGAACGTCTTTGGCCACGGAACGGGGCCAGCCGCTTGCTGCCGTGCTTGAGCTAGAGTTCGCGCCGCTGAAACGACTCATCCAGTAAATTTAGGCAAATTGCGCGGCTTGCATAGCTCCAAAGCGCAACAGCCGTCCACAAGGCAAAAAAATAAGCGGCTGGCGGCATTGCCCCCTTGTAGTGTTGCGATGCACAATTTATATATTGCATTGCACAATAATAGCGCCAGTCCATACCATGAGTGCTGCAGGACGTACCCCCAATCCAAGCGAGGTGACCCCAATGAGCAATCCTTATTCCCCCCAAGCCGCCGCCGAGCAGGCGCGCGATGCCTTCCGCAAAACCGCCGAGCAGTTCGAGAAGCTTTCGATTGATACCACCGTGCCCGAAAGCGTGCGTGCCCTCGCCGAGAAGACGGTGACGCAGACCCGCGAAGCCTATGAGCGCGGAAAGGATGCGCTGGAAGAGGCCGTGGACGCCCTTGAGCGGTCGTTCGACGCTGCGGGCCAAGGCGCTGCCGCCTTCAACCGCAAGCTGATCGACATCGCCCAGCGAAATCTCAATTCCGGCTTCGACCTCGCCAAGAGCCTGGCGGGTGCCAAGAACCTCGCCGAGATCGTCGAGCTGCAGTCGGCCTTCATCCGCCACCAGTTCGACGTGTTTGCCAATCAGGCGAGTGAGGTCCGTGCGCTGACCACCAAAATCGCGGCCGATGCGGCCGAGCCGATCAAGGCCCAGGTCACGCGTTCCATGGACACCATCCGCAAGGCGACCTGAGCTCGCTTAACCTCCCGCGAAGTGTCGCTCGCGGGAGAGATCTTAAGAGTAGTGTTGCGTAGTCGGTGCGTCAGGCCCGGGCTTCGGCCCGGGCCTTCGTTTAGAGTGACGTTGTTCCCTTGCGCGGGCTGATCGAGAGCCCGCTCTCGCGCTTGCAACCCATGTCGCCTACGCATAGGTTCCCCGGCACGCTTCGCAAGCTGCCGCTGTAGCTCAGTTGGTTAGAGCGCTTGACTGTGGATCAAGAGGTCGGAGGTTCGAGACCCCCCAGCGGTACCAGCTTTAAATTACTTAGCTGAGTGCGCTTGCCACATTGCAGAAAAAGGTAGCGCAATAGGTAGCACCAGCGCCCTACAGCAAGCCCGTCGCGGGCGAAAGGGCATCGGCTGGGGCCAAGAAGAAGATAGCCGGAAGGGGTTGGGGCCGTCCTGGGCCAACGTGTCAGGAGGGTCAACCAGCGTCGCCTTGGCGAGCTGGTCAAAGCGCAGAAGGAAACTGATCGGGCTTAACAAAGGCGCTGCCGCTGGACGGTCCACGCGGTTCCTACAAAGCACCGCGTGACACGTCGCCGAGGCTGGCATCGACAAGAAGCTTTCATCGCGTGCGCAAGCGGCCGTCAGCGGGGCGCTGTGTGGGCAGCTTTCAACCTCACTCCGGCCACTTTCGAAGGAAGAAATAGGACAATGACCACTGTGTTGATTATCGTCGCCCTTCTGCTGGTGGCCTCGGCGCTTTGGGGTTGGCGGGGAACTCGGCGGGGCTGAGTAGCGCCTAC
>Ga0116222_1000394_pt1 | contig 28192 bp, 28 predicted proteins | sample Sb_taG_12_FD_88963 | JGI IMG/M metagenome (GOLD analysis project Ga0116222, IMG submission 88963) | Peat soil microbial communities from Weissenstadt, Germany - Sb_50d_9_AC metaG | ecosystem: Environmental > Terrestrial > Soil > Wetlands > Peat | place: Germany: Weissenstadt | collected 2010-09-21
CCCCAGCAGAGGGAATCGTCCCAAAGGTGGTGCCGGGAAACGGTCCCAAAAAGCGTTTCCAAACCCCCGTGACAATCCCCTTTAACGTCACGAAGAAAGGCGAGGAGCTATTGGCCTGAAAGCCCCTGACGACGAACGGGACCGGAAAGGTATCCGAGTCCGAGTCCGCGCGCACGGCTGGGGCCGACGCGGCGAGCAGCGCACCGGTTAGGGCGACCAGCCGCCGTAAGTTCATGGCTTTGATCGTTTCCATATGTACTCCATCTTCGGTTTGAGATAGGCGCAAAAGGCACGCTGGACCTCTCACGCATCCATGGCTACTATTTAAACAACAATTCCGGGTTACTGTGAGAAGTTCGTTTGGACCCCATGGTGGCGTTGCGATACGAGTAAGTCGGGCAGCGCTACTCGATTGTGAACCGGAAAGACGCCGGGTTGACTCCGACGGCTCGGAGGACGTAAAGAATCTTCCCGTTCAGGCCGGCGGCATCCACGATTGTCAAGAAATCGAATCCAGGACCACCGGAGTCACCCAGACGCATGGGGCAGGCTCCGGAGATAAAGTCGTCGCCGTTTCCCGCACAAAGCTCTAAGTTCACGCCGGTGCCAGTTTCGATCTCAAAAGACATCTTCAGAACCGCGTTCGCGGTCACCTGAACGGGAGCCGCCGTCAGCAAGTACTTTCCGGTGCTGCCAACCGTGCCGGTGATCGTCGTCAGCGCTTGGGCATTCCTCATGCTGCAGAGCACGAGAGTAGCCGCGCAAATCATCGTGCCGATCCTTTTCAGATTCGATTGCTTGAACATCTTACTTTCCTCCTCTTCGAGTTAATTGGTCTTGGTTTGAAGTCAGTTGTTTGGGAGCCCGCGTATCTCCGCCACCTGCGGCTCGCAGAACTCCCGAAAGGTAACCTCTATTGAGGCATTCCTGCCGATTGGGCCTCACCCGCAGGACGAACAGCGAGGAACTATTGGCCGGGCGGCCCATGGGGAATGTTGCCGGGCTCACTCGCCCTTTGCACACTTACAACCTCTTGATCCCGTTCCACTCCGTACCACTCGCGACAAAGCGAACGCTACCGTCGGCATGATGATCGAAAAGGATACTCCCCGTCCCGCAGACGATGTCCAGAAACTTGCCGGTTCCGCCGGTAATCGAATAGACTGCGGTTTTCTTGAAATTCGGGTCGGGACTCGGAGTGCAGCGAAAACCGAAAACCTGGAGCTGTATCGTTCCATCTTGCGCTACGATCTGATCCTGGCTGTATTCCGCCTGGCATGGGGCGCCCGGGAAGCCGGTGCCGGGCGGAATTGTGGCGAAGACAGAACTGAGAATGGGCCCGACCAGGCGTTGCCAGACCGCGTTCTCCCCGATTAGATCCCCTTGCACCTGGAATGGCGCGGATTCATTCGCCTGATAGCCGAAAAACGCGAACGGATGAGGGGTCAGAAGGGGGGCCCCCGGCTGGGCGTGTACCCGTAGGTTAGGCAGAACGGCCACGGCGGCCGCCGCCAGTAAGACACCTGATATTGTGATGATCCATCGTGACTTCATGTTACGGTTCTCCTTTCGGGCAGGCGAAACTCGATCAGCCCATCTTGATTTGGAGGCGGATCGCCAGCACTCCTCGACGCCCCATCTGGTCGTTCCTTTCACTTCACGGCGCGCGATCTGGGCGAAACTCTCACGCCATGCGCAGTATGGACCGGGAATCGCGGGGTCGTCTAGTCACCTACTTATGTGACCCGGCAGTACTGGTAAGACTGCTTCAGCGGATGAGACCCGCTCGCAACGCCTTGGCCACGGCCTCGGACTTGGAGTGCACCTGAAGTTTCTCATAGATCCGCCGCATGTGAGTGGACACGGTATTGATGGTGATTCCCAGTACGTTTGCGGCGGTTTTGTAATGGTGGCCTTCGCCGAGCAACGCCAGCAGACGCATTTCTTTCGGTGTAAGTTGGTGGCTCGAGTCGTGGGGCGGATGAAACTGGCGGAAGAGATCGACCACGCGCCGGGCCAGTGGTGTAATTGTGGAAGAGCTTGCCGCCCGCGGCTCCCGGAGTAAATTCGCTCAGCCCGAGTATCGTGCCAATCCACATCCGGCCGTCGGCAGATTGAAATATGGATCTCACATCGTTGTGAGGGAGACCGTCGGCGGTCGAATAGCAGCGCTCAACGACGCGGCGGCTGGGGTCGGGCTCGGCCGCCAGCAGGCAGAATCCTCCCATCCGCGTGGCTGCCCACCAACGGCCGCCGCGATCCTGGAGCAGCGCGCCAATGAAATTGTCAGGCAGCCCGTGGCGGGTTGTGTAGTGCTCGGTCCTGCCATCTGCGAGACGGCGGTAGAGCCCGGTGCGCGCCGTCAGCCACAGCGCGCCCCTGTTGTCCGTTAAGGCATTGTCGTCCGTGACGAGATTGTTGACGAGCCGGCCTTCGTTGGCTTCGCCCGGCAGGCCGATATCCACCCATTGGAATTTCACGCCGCCGGACGCGCGATCAAGCCGGTACAGCCCGTTATAGGTGGCGCACCAGATGGCGCCCTCGGCATCCTCCGCCAGGGCATTCACGCGGCGCGCATCCGGGTGCTGGTCGGGAAGATAGGTGGCAAACAGCGGCTCGGAGGAGGAGGACCTTTTGGGATTGAACCGGGTGACGCCGCCATCGCTCGCGATCCACAGCGTGCCATCGCGCGTTTCGATCAGATCGTTGATCCAGGGATGGGGCAGCCCGTCGCTGGTGGTAAAGCTGGTGATCCGGTAGCCATCGAAGCGTGTGAGTCCTTCGTCCGTGCAGATCCAGATGAAGCCGCGCGAATCCTGGCGGATGCAGTTGATGTGATTGTGCGCGAGCCCGTCCGCCGTAGTGTAGATCTGAATCGGCAACTGCTCCGGCAGAGCGGCTGGCGCTATGAGTGCGAACAGATATAAGAACCGTGAAACCCAGCGCATCCTGGCGGCGCTCGCGCCGCGCTGCGCACGGCGGCCTCCGACGTTGTTGTACACCATTGGTGTGTGCGGTGACAAGGGCCGCCGAAACGTTCCCGGCGCCAGCGGCAGTCTCGCGTTTTGGACTTGCTACTATCAAAAAAGAGCACGAGCCATGCCGAATCGTTCCCTCCGCAGCGAGAACTGGATCTGCGCCTTACTCCGGATGCTAAACGAGCGCTGCAGGCGGCGGCTTCCGTCTCGCGGCGCTCGGTGAGCGATTTTGTCCTCGAAAGCGCGCTGGCGCGAGCCGGCGAAGCACTGGCCGACCGCCGCACGTTCGGCCTCGATGCGGGCCCCTGGCGTGCGTTCATGGCGGCCCTGGATGCGCCGCCCCGGCCCATGCCGCGCCTCGCGCGTCTTCTGAACTGAACGAGCCTGGATTCTTTGACGGCGGGTCCGACGGTGAGTGATGCGTAGGCGCGTAGAAAAGCTCCGGCGCGATCATCTCGTCGAGGAGTTCGATTGCGGCGCGAGGAACTGAACCGTTTTCTCCGTCTGTATGCCTGGCAGAATCAGCAAGCCTCTGCGTCTCAAACTTATCTCGGACTGGCAGGGAATGCGATTATCGGTTTCTATACCCTCGTAGTCGGACACGTCAAGTACGAGGATGCGCCCCAGCGGCTCACCAAAGGCTTGGCCAGGCACCCCGTACCCGTCATGCTGCTCGCGCGTCTTGCGGTGGATCGCCGTTGGCACGGCCAAGGCGTGGGTGGAAGCTTGTTGAAAGGCGCCATGCTGCGCACCCTGCAAGCGGCCGATATTGCGGGCATCCGCGCCTTTGCCGTGCACGCCAAGGATGAAGAGGTGAGGCGGTTCTATCAGCGCTTCGAGTTCATACCCTCTCCAACCGACCCATTGCACATGTTCGTGCTGCTCAAAGACGTCCGCCGCCTGGACTCAGGCCCCTGACGCCCCCTACAACAGCACCGTATCGATGCGCGTCGCCTCGTCCGCCGGAGCCTCCGCCACAGCCACGCGCTCTTCCGGCGTCCGCAGAAACAGCATCAACTGCTCCTCCGACCCGTCGAAGAATCCGTCCAGCAGCTCGCGAATCGCGGCCCGCCGCATGGAATCGCGCGACGCCTGCGGAGCGTAAACGAACGCCCGCCCCACCTTGCGCCGCGTGATCTTTCCCTTGCGTACCAAGCGGTCCAGCACCGTCATGATAGTGGTGTATGCGAGCGGGCGCGACTGCGCTACAATCCGCTGCACATCCTTGACATTGCCCTCTTCGAGCGACCACAGCGCCGTCAGGCACGACAACTCGAGCGGGGGAGGCACATCGCGCGCGGATCTGGGCATCAGCTTTCCTGTTTCGGGCCGACCGGCAGCAGGGCCTGTCTCAGTTTATCGGCAAACGGCGACTCCTGCCGAGGCGCAAACAACGGGTGCTCCGCCGCGGCGGGCGGGGCTACTGGCGCGGGCGTTGGCACAGGCATTTCTCGACCCGCCACCGGGTCTTGACCCGTCACCGGGCCTGCTTGTGTTGTATCTGCACCGCTCTCCGGCGCCGCCTCGATTCCATTCATCGGTGTCGCCGCTGGCGCGGGAGCAGCCGCTGGCACGGGCGCAGGCGTTTGCACGGGCGCAGCCGCCGGCACCGGCGCAGGCGCTGGCACGGGCGCAGGCATTTGCACGGGCGCAGCCGCCGGCGCTCCGTTCAGGTAGCGGTCCTTCTTCAATGCCGTACGCTCCAGCGCCGCACTGAACGTGGTGAAGCAGCCCTCCACCTGGCGGTCGTTCTCGATCAACGCCCGCATGCACTCCATCTTCGAATCCATATCGTCGAGATAGTGCAGCAGCAGCGCTTCGGGAAACTGCGGCAGCTTGGGAGATCCGAACTCCAGTTGCCCGTGATGGCTCAGGATCATGTGCTCCACCAGCGCCCGCAGCGGCGCCGGAAAATCCGGAAGCCCGCGCAGTTTGTCCCCCACCATGCGCAGCCCGATGTTGATGTGCCCCAGCAACTGCCCGTCGTTCGAATACGAAAAGCCGCGCTCGTAGTTCAACTCGTAGATCTTGCCGATATCGTGCAGCACCACGCCCGTGAGCAGCAGGTCCAGATCCACGATCGGATAGTGCGCCGCCGTCAGCCGCGCCAGCGTGCACAGCGAAAGCACGTGCTCGATCAGGCCCCCCAGGTACGCGTGGTGGATCTGTTTGGCGGCCGGCGCGCGGCGATACCGGCGCGATACGTCTTCATCGTCCAGCAGGCTCTCGAGCAAAGCCTTCAGGTGCGGATTCGCGATGCCGCCCACGATCCCCCGCAGCTCGGCCCACATCTCGTCGGCATCGCGGCGCGACGAGGGGAAGTAGTCCACGAAATCGATCTCGCTGTCGTCCATCCTCCGCAGCTTGTGGATGGTCAACTGCGGCCGGTTGTGGAACACCTGGATCAGCCCCTTGACCTTCACGAAATCGTCGCGGTCAAAGCCGTCGATCACCTCGCCGACGTTGTCCCACATCTTGGCGTCCAATTCGCCCGTGCGGTCGCCCAAGAGCAGCGAGAGATACAACTCGCCGCTCTTCTTCTGCCGGACCTCCTTCGAGTGGACCAGGAAACTGGTCATGATCACGCGGTTCGGTTCGAGCTCGTTCACGTAGGGAGATTTCATGGAATGATGGCGGCGTCGCCCATCGAGGTCTTCACCGGGGCCGGCTTGGCCGGGGCCGGAGTCCGTACAGGCTTTCCGGCCGGCGGCGCTGCGTCCGCGGTGGTCGCCTCGGGAGCGGGTACCTTCTTGGTGGTGCCGGGGATCGGAATGAAAATCAGCTTCTTGTGCGGCTTGCCGGCGCGCGAGGCCACTTCTTCCTTCGTGGTGGTCTCCGGCTTCAATTGCGCAACGTCCTGCCAGCGCGTGTCCTTGCCCGGCGCGGCGCCGCTGTCCACGTAGCCGTCCTTGATCTGCAGGTAGGCCTCCTCGCGCAGCCTGGTGAGATACTCGCGGATCTTGGGCTCCATCCTGGGCGCTGCCAGCTTCTCGTGGATCAGGTCCTTCACCTCGTCGAACGAAGCGGTGCCCGCCTCGTGGCGCTCTTCCACCTTCAGAATCACAAAGCCCTGCGCCACTTTGAACGGATCCGTGACGTCGCCCTTCTTCGCCTTGAAGACCACGTCCTCCATCTGCTTCGGCATGATGCCGCGTTGATACGGCGGCAGGCCCCCGCCGTTGCGCGCCGTCTCGGGATCGTCCGAGTTGTCCCGCACCAGGTCGCTGAATTTCTCGCCCTTGCGCGCGCGTGTGACCAAATCCTTTGCCTTCTTGTCGGCCGCCGCCACTTGCTCGGCCGTCTTACCCTCGGTTGAAATCAGGATCTGGCTCAGGTACACCTCTTCCTTGCGCACGAACTCGTTTTGGTGCTCGTCGTAATATTTCTTCAGCTCCGGCTCGGGGATGGTGACGTGGTAGGTGACCTCCTGGCCGATCACCCGCTGTCCCAGCAGTTGCCGCGTCAGGCGGTCCTTGTAGTCCTCGAACGACATCCCGGTCTGTTCGCGCACATACTCGTGGAACTTTTCCGGGTCCGAGAGCTTGCTTTGCACTTGAAGCTCGGCCATCCTCCGGTTGATCTCGGGCTCGATCTTGAGGTTCTCCAGGGTCCGGCCCTTTTGCACCAGCAGAAGTTCGTCGATCTTCTCGCTCAGCGCATTCGCCGAATACTCCTTCACCGCATCCGCCAGTTTCTGGCCGGCGAGGCCCTCCTGGCGAAGCTGCTGCTCGATTTCCCGGCGCCTCTGTTCCAGTTCGCCGCGAGTGATGATGTCGCCGTTCACCTTGGCGGCAATCTCCTCCACCACCTTCACGTCCGCCGCGAACGCCAGCGGAATGGCCGCCGCCATGAGTACTATACAAAGCGCGCGAGGTGACCACTCCCTCACGGTCGTGGCTCCGAACAGAGCCGCGCGCGTCAGCAAGCGGTCCCGCAATGCGTTCGTCAACGTCTGGGTAAGCATAGTCATCTGTCCTTCCATTTTATCAGGCCTTCAACTGTCCCAGTTTTTCCGCCAGGAACCGCAAAACCTCGCCGGGTGGCACAGGCATTCCTGCCTGTGTTTCTTTCTCCCGGCCTTCCCCCGCCCTGCGATCCGATTCGAGTAAAGGTAATAGCAATACGCCTGCCGGAGTGAACTGTGCGCCCCGGGTCTTGCTGACCATATTCATGAGCCGTGCCGGGTCCACCCGCGTTTCCTTGTGGAACTTCACATTCAACAGGTTATGGCGGCGATCCACCGCCTCCACGCCGATCTGCTCCGCCATGGTCTTCAGCTCCGAGTACGCCAACAGGTTCTTCACCGCTTCCGGCACTGTGCCGTAGCGGTCCTCCAGTTCCGTTTCGGCACGGATGCGCGCCGCGGCATCGGCGGCATTGGCGATCTGCCGGTACGCCCGCAGCCGCTGGTTCTCGTCGGGAATGTACTCCGGCGGAATCCGGATATCCAGCCCCAGGTTCAACGCCGAGTGAATCTCCGGCACGATCTCCTCGCCCTTCAACTCCCGCACCGTGTCGTCCAGCAGCCGCACATAAGTATCGAATCCCACCGAGTTGATGTGCCCGTGCTGCTCGCCGCCCAGCAGGTTCCCCGCCCCGCGCAGTTCCAGGTCGAGTGCCGCAATCTTGAATCCCGCGCCCAGGTCGCTGAACTCCTTCAATGCCGCCAGCCGCTTGCGCGCGATCTCCGTCAGTTCCGTATCCGGCGGCACCAGCAGGTACGCGTACGCGCGCCGGTTCGACCGCCCCACCCGCCCGCGCAATTGGTACAGCTCCGACAGGCCGTAGCGCTCCGCGTTTTCTACAATCATGGTATTGGCCAGCGGAATGTCCAGACCGTTTTCTATGATTGTCGTACAAACCAGGACATCAAACTCGTGCCGCATGAACTGCAGCATGGTCCTTTCCAGCTCCGCCTCGCCCATCTGCCCGTGCCCCACCCCGATCCGGGCAGTCGGCGACAGCTCCTGCAGCATCGCCGCGCGCGCCCAGATGGAATCCACTCGATTGTGCAGGAAGTAGATCTGCCCGCCCCGTGCCAACTCCAACTCCATGGCCGAGCGGATCAGCTCCGGCTGAAACGGGGCCACCACCGTATGGATCGCCAGCCGATCCTTGGGCGGCGTCTCGATCACCGACAGGTCCCGCAGCCCCAATAACGACATGTGTAGCGTGCGAGGGATCGGAGTGGCGCTCATACTCACGTGATCCACACTCTTCTTCAACTGCTTGAGCCGCTCCTTGTGCTTGACCCCGAAGCGCTGCTCCTCGTCCACGACTACCAGGCCCAGATCGCGGAACTCCACGTCCTGCGAAAGGAGCCGGTGAGTTCCCACCGCGATATCCACCTTGCCCTCGGCCATGTCCGCCAGCGCTGCCTTGATTTCCCTGGGCGAGCGGAAGCGGCTGAACATCTCCACCCTCACCGGGAACGGCTGGAAGCGCCGCTTCAAGGTCTCGAAATGCTGAAATGCCAAAACTGTAGTAGGCGCCAGGATCGCCACCTGCTTCCCGTCGCCCAGCGCCTTGAAAGCCGCCCGCATGACGACCTCGGTCTTCCCGTACCCCACATCCCCGCACAGCAGGCGGTCCATCGGCTGCGGGCTCTCCATGTCGCGCTTGATGTCCTTGATGGCGGTCAGTTGGTCGCGCGTCTCGCTATACTCGAAGGCGTCCTCGAACTCCCGCTGCCAGTTGCTATCCGGCGAATACGAAAAGCCTTCGCTCATTTTGCGCGAGGCGTAAAGCTTGAGCAGCTCGTCCGCCATGTCGCGCATCTTGGCCTTGATGCGCGTCTTGGTGCGGGTCCACGTGGCGCCGCCCATGCGGTCCAGCGCCGGCTTGGCCTCCCCCGCGCCGCGGAACCGCTGCACCAGGTCCATGCGGGTCAGCGGCACATAGAGCTTGGCCTCGCCCGCGTACTCCAGCAGCATGTAGTCGCCCTTGGCATCGCCCTCCTGGATCTCCCGCAGCCCCAGATACTGCGCCACCCCGTGCTCGGCGTGGACTACGAAATCCCCCGGCTTCAGGTCGATCAGGTCGGCCGAAAAAGTCGCCAGGGCACCCTTGGAAGCCGGGGCCCGCGCCACCATTTCCGAAGTCTCGAAGAGGTCTTCGGACCCGAATACTACAATCTTAGAATCCTGGAATGCGGTGCCGTGCCGGATGAGCCCTTTCACCAGGTAGATGCTCGCCACGGTGCCCGACTGGTAGGCGCGCTCGGCCAGGTACGCGGGCGTCGATTCGAACTGCTCCAGCCCCAATTGATAGGGTATGGCGTATTCGTTGAGGATATCCGCCAGGCGTTCTACTTCACCTGTAGAAGAAGCGAAGAACGCTACGCGATTGCCGTTCTCCACCAGCGTCCGCGCTTCGGCAATCGCCACCTGCATGTTGCCGTGGAACGCCAACGAAGGCCTGGTGGCGACATGCAGATCGTCCTCGTTCACCCCGACTTCGAGTTCCTTCAGCTCGATCTGCGGGCAATCCGCCGCCAGGCGCGCCAAATCCTCCCACTGGAAGTAAATCCGATCCGGGTCGTAAGCCGGCGACCGCTCGATCTGCTCCAGCCGCTTCCAAAAGCGCTCGGCGGCAGCTCGCACCTGCCCGGGCTCGTCCCACAGCACCATGGGACGTTCCAGCAGCGAAAATATCGACGAGGTTCGCGGCTGCACCATGGGCGCTACCAATTCCCACCCCGGAAACGGCTCGCCCGGCGGAGGCAGGTCGCGCCCCGGCAGGTCCGCCTCGCGCATCAACTCGCCAAGTTGCACCAGCAGGCCGCGCGATTTCTGATATTCCGTGAGCGGAAGCAGCGTGCAGTCTTCGACTTTCAGCACTGACCGCTGCGACTCTACATCGAAGCGCCGGATCGATTCCACCTGGTCGCCGAAAAGGTCTATGCGCACCGGCTTGGCTGCCTCGGGCGAAAACACGTCCAGAATCCCGCCCCGCACCGAGTATTCCCCCACCATCTCCACCGGCTCGCGGCGCTCGTAACCGATGCTTTCCAGGTGCGCCACCACCTCGTCTAGAGGCAATTCCTCACCCACGCGCAGCCGCAGGGCGAGATGCCGGTAGAAGTCCCCGGGCTCGATCCGCATCAGCGCGGAAGTCACCGGCAGAATCGTGATCGGCACGCGCTGGGTAGCCAGGCGCCAGAGGCCTATGGCCCTCTGCTCGCAGATCTCGGCGTGCGGTGACAGGTTTTGCAGCGGTACAACATCCAGGGCAGGAAGCAGTTGCGGACCGTTGCGGTCATCCGCCGCCAGCAGGTCGAAAAACGTGTTGACCGCCTCGGAGAGCGCCTCGGCCTGCTTGTTGCCATCTACTACAATGATCAGAGGACGGCTGGTCGCCTGCCACAGGAGCACGGCGTACACGGCCTTGGCGGTGGTCGTGAGACCCGACAGGGAGGCATGCCCGCCCCGCAACGACGCATGCTCACGGTGCAGCGCGTCCTGAAAGGCAGGATGCCTTCCCAATTCTAGAAAAAGGTCTCTTACGGCAGGATGAATCAAGGTTGGTGACTGAGAATCAATTCGACAATATTAGTAGTTGAATATCCGGGTTCCAGCGCCACGGTGAGAACGCGACCTCCGGCGGCTTCGACCTCTTCGCGGCCCGCGATGAAGTGCGACCAATCCGCGCCTTTGACAAGGACGTCCGGAAGCACCTCCGCGATCAATTCCCGCGGCGTATCCTCATCGAACAAAGTGACCGCGTCCACCGCCTCGAGCGCCAGCGCCATCTCGCTCCGTTCCGCCTCGTCCAAAAGCGGACGGCTCGGCCCCTTCATGCGCCGGACGCTCGCATCCGAATTCAGCGCCAGGATGAGCACGTCCCCCAGCGACCGCGCCTGCTCCAGCAGACGGATGTGACCCGGATGCAGCAGGTCGTAGCAGCCGTTGGTAAAAACCACGATCCGGCTTTCCTGTTTCCAGCGTTTCCGCTGCTCGACCAGTTCCACGCGGCTGTAGAAGCGCCCCACACGCTCCAGTGTACAATGCGGGGCGGACCCGCTGGTCCACGGCCGACCCCGGCTCTAATCGGCAGGGCCATAGGAGGTGGAAGGCTTGCGGTTCTTGAGTTCCTCGAAAACGGTACGCCAGTTCTCCGGAGCGGATCGGCATTTTTCGCAAGTGCAGGGCTGAGAATGGCAAAAGAGTCGGCAGCCTCGATATTCGATCATTTTGGGATCTGGTTTCCTGCTCGCCCCGAGAGTGCCATCGGGCAAAGTGTACTGATGGCACACGGCGACCAGACGCCCCATGAGAAAATAGGGAATGGTCTGGCTACGTGCTCCAGGTGGTTGGTGTGGAGGGCCCGGATCGTCTCTATATGGCTTTCCAGCTCTTGCTCGTTTTTCGAGGATGGCCTTTTCATAACCGACATCCTTGAACATTTGTAGTAGAGTAGACGGATGTACGAGTCGTTTTGAGGAAGATGCGGCCATGAGTTCAGAACTGGAAATTCAACGGCGCCTCTCGCAATATCTGCGCGGAGAAAAGCAACTGCATGAGTTTGAGGACTGGTTTGTACCAGTCATGTGGGATCTGGCGGAATCGGAAGATGAGCCGGCGCGCGAACTTGCTGGAAGAATCAGCAACCTGATCGCCGAATTCTCCCGTGGCGATCGCACGCTGGAATCGATGCGCACTGAGTTGGCGCATACCGGGATGATGACGGACCATCTCACCACGCTTTGAGTGTACATTGCCCGTCCCCATCAACCGCACCCCAACGCAAAGCTCAGAGCGGCGCAAACCTCTTCCATCCGCGCGGCGCTCAATCTGCTCACCTGGCGCCCGAGCCGCTGCTGCGCCACGGTCACCGCGTTGTGCAGATTGACAGCACAGCGGCCCTTCATACCGTCGTCGATGTCCAGAACCACTTCGGAAGGCACGCCGCGCACCGTCGACGTGATGGGCGCCACGGTGACGGTAGCCAGATGGCCAATCGCGCTGGCGCGTGTCAGGACCAGGACTGGCCGTTGTTTGTCCGCGGGCGGAAACCGGCACAGGCGGACATCGCCCCGGTTCAGGGTCGTGGCCACGATGCTGCGTCCTCCCACACGCGGAATTCCTCCTCCCGCTGCGGCTGAGCCAGGTATCCCCGGCGATCGCGCTCTTCTAATTCCAACTCATGCAGGTATTTGAGATGCCGCTGTAGGGCCTGCCGGATCAAAGCTGATCGATTTATCTGCCGCCGCTTCGCCGCCAGATCGGTGGCTTTCAGGAGGCTTTTGTCCAAGACTACCTGTATGGTCTCCACTGTGGGTCCTCTTCCACAGTATATTCCACACTGCCGCATTCCGATTCCGGGCTGTACGCCAGGTTTCGCAAGCTGGGGGATCGATACGGGGCGGCCCTGGCCATCTGGTCCGGGTCTGGCCATCGGCTATCCCGGCACACGTTGCCTTTCCGCACGCCGTCTGGCTGTGCAAGAATGGTGCGAACGAGGAGATGAATCTATGGCGTGCCGCTATGTGAACCCGTTCCTGTGGCCGGTGGCTTTGTTTCTTGGCAGCAGCTCGGTCTTGCCGGCTCAGCCGGCGGGAATGCCGGTGTTTTCGAAAGACATTGCGCCGATCCTCTATCGACATTGTGCAAGCTGCCATCGCGCCGGCCAGATCGCGCCCATGTCGCTGCTTTCCTACGAAGAGGTGCGGCCCTGGGCAGCGTCGATTCGAGAGAAGGTGGCGACGGGAGCCATGCCTCCGTGGCACTCCGCCGCTCCAACGGGCCAGTTTTCCAATGACCGCCGGCTGAGTGACGCGGAGAAAGGGCTGATCTCACGGTGGGTAGCCGGTGGCGCTCCGAAGGGCGACGTCAAAGACCTGCCGCCGGTACCTGTGTTTGCGGACGACTGGGAAATTGGGAAGCCCGATGCGGTCATCGCGATGGCGGAGCCGTACGCAGTGCCCGCGCGCGGCACAATCGCCTATCAGAATGTCACCGTGCCCACGAACTTCACAGAGGACAAATGGATTCAGGCAATCGAAGTCCGGCCCGGCACACGAAGCGTGGTACACCACATCCTCGTCTTCGTGGTCGGGACGCGGCAGAACCAAGCCTACACTCAGATCGTGCCGCAACAGCCGCCGCGCCGGCCGCAAACCGCACCCGATGGACAGCCACCCAGGAGGCCCGAATCGCTGATTGCGACGACCGCCCCAGGAACGAACGCCATGGTGTTTCCGCCGGGCACGGCGATGCGGATTCCTGCAGGCGCCGGCCTTCGGTTCCAGATTCACTACACAACCAATGGCAAGGAGGTCAGCGACCGCTCCAGCGTGGGCCTGATCTTCGCAAAAGAGCCGCCGGAAAAGGAGATGCATACCAGCGCCTTCTTCAACCCGCTACTGATCTTGCCCGCTGGGGCGGCGGACGTAGCGGTGCCGACTGCCGTCCAGTTCGACCAGGACGTACACCTCACCGCGCTGTTTCCCCATACCCACCTGCGTGGGAAGAGCTGGGATTACCAGATCGTTTATCCGGATGGCCGTACGGAAACGGTGCTGCCGGTACCGCATTACGATTTCAATTGGCAGACGTACTACATCTTCGCGACGCCTCTTGCCGTTCCCAAGGGATCGAAGCTGGAGGCCGTTGCACACTACGACAACTCTGCCAATAATGCGTCGAATCCCGATCCCAATAAGGAAGTTCATTGGGGTGAACAGACGTGGGACGAGATGCAGTATACCGGCATCAATTACACCGTCGACAATGAGGCGCCCAAGCAGCGGACCGATAACCAGTGAGAGCCAAAAACGCAAGCCTTCGAGCGGCCTTCTTACGTCAGCCGTCGCGCCAAGACCCTCGCTCTTGAGGGTGCAATTCGCGTACGTAATCAATGCGCACACGAAGTTGACTCCCCTCGTCCTTTGATGTACTCTTTGAATGTGTACATGCCCATGAAGGAGTCGCCGCCATGCCGCGAATAGCGGTTGAAGACAACAGCCGGATGTCCCTGCGGATTCGGGCCGAGGAGAAAGCGCTGCTCTTGCGCGCGGTAGCGCTGAAGCACACCGACCTGACAGATTTTGTCCTTCGTCACGCCTTGCTGGCCGCCAAGGCCGTGATCGAAGAGGCAGATCACCTGCAACTCTCCGAGAGGGATAGCCTCCGGGTCCTCGACCTGCTGGAGCATCCGCCCGCGCCGAACGCCAAACTGCGGGCAGCCGCTCGAGCGTTACCGAAGCGGTCATAATCGTGACTGCTTGGCACGAAGAGCCGATCGGCAAGAAACATGATCGGGAAGCGTTCGACTCGGGCTTGGAAGCGCTGAACGAATTCTTGCGCCGTTACGCGCGCCAGAGCCATGAACGGGGCGGTGCGAAAACGTTCCTGGCGATTGCCGATGCCGACAGCAAAACCATTCTCGGCTTCTATAGTCTGAGCCCCGCCTCGGTTGACTATGCCCGGACGCCGGAGATCATACGGCGCGGGTTGGCACGTCATGACGTGCCAGGTTTCCGCCTGGCGCGCCTGGCTGTGGATCGCAGGTTTCAAGGGCACGGAATAGGCGGACAGCTTCTGCTCGCTGCGGGTAGACGCTGCCTGTTGGCCTCGGCGGAAGTTGGCGGTGTCGTGCTGGTCATTGACGCCAAAAATGAGAGCGTAGCAGAATGGTATGCCAGCTATGGTGCTGTGCCCCTGCTGGACGCGCCGTTATCTCTGCTGCTGCCGCTCGCGACGATCAAAGCCGCGCTCAAAAAAGCCGGCCGGTAACGCCGGCGGTCCTTGCCGCCGGCCTTCTTGACATTTGGACCACTCCATCCGCAACTGGCTCCTCGCCGGCGACCCCGCCATCCGCTGGCAAGTCCTCCGCACCCGCCGCGAACAGCGCCGCGTCGCCAAAGAAGGCTGGGGCGCCCAACTCCTCCAACTGCAAGATCCCGACGGCCGCTGGGCCCAGGCGTTCGCTTCAATGCGGGCGAGGACGTATAATAAACCCTATGCGCGGGTCACCGGAAGAGTCCTATGCCGGCAAGTAGGGTCTTCATCGGCAGTTCAGGGGAGCAGGTTAAGCTCGTCGAATGGCTCACGGCCTACATTGCGTCAAACTACATCGGGCGACTCGAGCCGGTTCCTTGGACCATACCTTGGCCGGGCGGCCGTTTCACCCTTGAGCATTTGCTAAAAGTCGTCGATGAGACCGATGCCAGTATTCTGTTCTGGACGGCCGATGACAAGACATGGTATCGCAATGCAGAGCGCCAGGAGCCACGGGATAACCTTGTGTTTGAGGCAGGCCTTTTCCTGGCCGCTCATGGCAGGGATAGGACGCAACTCCTTCTTCCCAAGTACACCGTCGGCGATCCGCGAAAGAATGTTGCCATACCCAGCGATGTGCTTGGGCTGACATGGAATGGCTTTGCCTGGAACGATCTGTCTGTAGAGGCCACGGGACTGCCGGCCACAGCCCGTACGGTTTGCGATCAACTCGCCACTCTTGGCCCGCGCGCCCGCTTCACGGTTGCCGTTCCTGCCCTTGTCAACCACGATCGTGTGGAGGCTGTTCGAGCATTCTGCGGTGAATGGGCCACTATTAATACCGAGGTCATCATGCGGCTGGGGGGTAGCCCCAACGCGACGGAGATCGATATCGTTGCGGCATATCGGGTAGGGGAGCTTCGACGCGTGCTCGATTCCTACAGGAAGCGTTCTGGCTCCCAACTGAGGGCCTGCTTCGGCAATTTTTGGGACGAGAGCCTTGCCGAGGCTTACCGGAGAAAATTCTACGACCGCGATGCCGCTTACATGCGGGCAGCCGTTCAGGAGTCGATTCGGGGGTTACTCGGTCCGTGTGAGCTAGAGTTAAACGCGGACCGTTGCCTCATTGCGACGTCAGTTGTCGATCCACCCGCGGGAAAGTACGACATCCGCCTCACCTCTCAGCGAATTACTTTCGGTTACTACAGAATCGATGGAGTCGCTGTTATGGTGCCGTTGGACATGAAGCGCGCCCAGAATCCGGCGCCTTACGCATGGGTGATAGATTCTGCGACCTCCCCGCGGACTTTCGAACACTACCGCTACCAATACGATCAAATGTTCTCGGAGGCATCTCGTGTCTATCCCGCATCCTGACGTTATCCTCCGTGACCGCGACTTGTGTTTCATAGACACCGAAACCACAGGATCGCGAATTGGCTATCACGAGCTGATCGAAGTGGCGGCTCTTCGCACGTCGGCTGACGGCCTCGCCATCAGAGGCGAGTGGGCCGCGAGAATACTCCCCGAGTTTCCGTCGCGGATTACTCCTGCCGCTCAAGAGATCAACCGTTTCTCACCTGAGATCTGGCGGGGAGCCTCGCCTTCCTCCCAGTCACTTTGGCAGAGCCTCGCAATGTTTGTGAGCGGCTGCGTGCCTGTCTGCCACAACCCTTCTTTCGACCGGGCATTTATCACACTTGCAGCCGCAACACAGGGAGTGCTTGATCTCGAACTGGACTACCATTGGATCGGGACGGAGTCCCTCGCATGGCCCCTTTATCGGGCCGGCGCAATTCCGAAGCTTTCCCTTGGTGAAATATGCCGGTTCTTGGGGATACCGCCGGAGCCGGCTGTCCATGGAGCGTCAAACGGCGCGGCAACTTGCAGAGATGTCTACCTGCGCCTGATCGATTATTATGGCCAGGGAGGCAACGTTCTAACCTACGCTTTCTTGGGCGATCGATCGAGTACTTAGCGAGTGCCGCCTATATCGCCCCGTCCCCTTTTCGTGTATGCCCGATCCCATCCGCAAGTGGCTCCTCGCCGGCGACCCCGCCATCCGCTGGGAAGTCCTCCGCACCCCCCGCGAACAGCGGCGCATCGCCAAGGAAGGATGGGGCGCGCAACTCCTCCAACTCCAAGATCCCGACGGCCGCTGGGCCCACGGCATCTACACCCCCAAGTGGACCTCCACCACTTACACCCTGCTCCTTCTGCGCAGCCTGGGCCTCGAGCCTTGCAACCCGCAAGCCATCCGCGCCTGCCGGATCCTCCTCGATACCGGCTTCTGGAGCGACCGCGGCATCAACTACTATCCCCGCTGGCAGAAGCGTAGCGAGACCTGCATCTCCAGCATGGTGCTGGCCGTGCTCTCCTGGTTCGCCCTCGACGATCCGCGTGTGGATCAGTTGGCGCGGCACGTCATCGAGCAGCAGATGCCCGACGGAGGCTGGAACTGCCGCGCCTTGCCCGGATATGGCGGCGCGACGCACGGATCCTTCCACACCACCATCTCGGCGCTCGAAGCGCTGCTGGAGTACGAGCGCTTCCGTCCGCAACTCGCGGCGCCCGCGCGCGCGGCACAGTCCCGCGGCCGCGAGTTCCTGCTGGTTCACCGGATGTTCCGCTCGCACCGCACCGGCGCAGTGGTGAAGTCCGCCATGACGCGCTTTTGGTTTCCCGCGCGGTGGCACTACGACATCCTCCGCGGCCTCGATTACTTCCAGGACTGCAATGCCCCGCACGATGATCGGCTCTCGGACGCCATCGCGCTCCTCGAACAGCGCCGCGGTCCCGATGGCCGATGGCCGCTCCAAAACCGCTATCCCGGCAAAGTGTTTTTCGATATGGAACAGGTCGGCGACCCCAGCCGCTGGAACACACTGAGAGCGTTGCGAGTGCTCGCGTGGTGGCAAAACAGTTAGATCTGTCCTAAAATTAAATTTGGGTGTGGCATCGGTCGGGGAGTCGTTCGCTGCACAAGAGCACGGTCGGCCGTTCGAAGGGGGCGCGGTCCAGGTTGCCCTCGATCTGCCGCTCCGCCGGCGTTATTTTTGAGATTCAACGCACAAATAGCGCACTACCATCTGTAGGTTCACGATGCCGGTCTTCGATATTCTCTGTCTGGCAAATTCCAACAAGATGCGCGGTTCCTGTATCGCCGGATTGCGGCTGGACGGCGGAGGATGGATCCGCCCGGTCGCGCGGACACCGCACGGTGAGCTCTATCCGGCTCACTACATTCTGCAGGACGGCAGTTGCCCGCAACTCTTCGATCGGATCCGGATTTCGTTCATTGAGCGGAGGGCGGTTGCCCACCAGCCGGAGAACTGGCTGATCGCGGATCAGCCTTGGCAACTGGTCTCCCGAGGTCTATCCGCGGAATACGCTCCTCTGCTCCAATCACATCTCATCAATCGTCCTGCTCTGTTTGGGGACTTCTCACACAAGATCTCCTCCAGCCGGTTCGAGACGGAACCAGCCCTGTCATCTCTGTGTTTAATCGGGCCCCGCAACCTGCGTTGGAGAATCGAGCATCTTCCTTACAATGCTCACAAGGCAAGCGCTCAGTTCCAACTCGCCGGTACATCTTATCGCCTCTCTGTCACCGATCCAGCCTGGCTCGACGCCTTCCGCGCGCTGTCCCCGGGCGAATATCCTGTCACGGCGTGCGGCATCGCAGCGGGGCTCGAGGTTCTTTTGACCGTTAGCTTGGGCGATCCTTGGGAAGACGGCTATTGCTACAAGCTGGTCGCCGGCATCCTGCCGCTCGAACTCGATCCTATAGCCATGACGCCGGCACTACCCAAGCTACCGGAAAGGGTCGAACCGATCGACCAGCCGATGGATCCCCGCGAGGCCGCCCGGATCATTCAAGCCCTGGCCGGCGGAACCGATCCGTACACCTGTGAGCCTTTACCGGGCGATAGTCCTCTATCCAATCCGGACACAGTAAGGGCGCTCCGAGCAGCGGCGGCGGCCTTGCAGAGCGGCCCGCCGCGGAAAAAGCCCCATGCACTGCCGGCTCAGGCAGGCAAGGCATGGGATACTGCCGAAGAGGATACTCTGGTGCGCGAGTTCGAAAACGGAGAGACCATGGCCGCGATCGCGCGCGCTCACGGCCGCACGCCCGGCGCGATCAAGTCCCGCCTGATCCGCTCGGGCAAGATCGCTGGCTGACGATAATCCGCGAAGTCTCCTCTTACCTTGTATTCGCCGTATTCCTTGGTTTTGAACATATACCTATCGATCTAACAAGACACCTGAGCGCTCCTCGAAGAGTATAAGAACCGCCTGCCAGTTCACCGACTGGTGTTTTCCTGCATTCGCGCCCGTGATTCCCACGCCGCTAGGAACCTGATGCAGCAGGGCCAACGGTGCCTAGAATTTCATGCACCAGCCGGCGAGCGGATTCCGAGGACGCAACTCTGCCAGACGTGGAACCGCTTGTGATCGGCCACTTGTTTTTCCGGGCCGGCCCCTGCGTTGTTACCGCCTCCTGCCCTGCAAGGCCTCCCCACTGTCTGAATCGCAGGCGGTATTCCCGATTCCCGATTCGGGAGTTGAAAAACAGGTGAATCTGTCCTAAAATACAATTTGACGCGGACAATCTCCAACTCGATCATGGCGGCGCTCGTGGTTGCCGCGCTGTTCTGGGGAAACTGCTTCTCCTGTCCGCAACTCCTGCTTGCGTTGAGGTCTAATCAACCCGCACATGGTTGCTGTCACCGCACGAAACAAGTTCCGCAAGAGTGCCGCACTCAGGTGTTCCGACACTTCGTAAAGACCGATCCCGTCACGCCGGCTCCCGCCCTACCGGTTGTAGCATTAGTCACTGAACCAGCCGCGTTTATCGCCGTGCTCGCCGATCAGTTCCCGAGCCTGGTCGAACACGCCCCACCCGGCGACCTCTTCTCACTCCGCGTCTAGCCAATTTCCTCTCACATTCTGAAGTGTCAGCCGTGTCCCCAGGTGAAGGAAATGAACGTTCGATCCATTTTTGTTGCCCTCCTGCCCGCGCTCGCCGGCGCGCAGCCGCTGTCCCAGCTCGTCGACGAAGCCCTGGGCAACAACCGCGAAATCCTGGCCGCGCAGAAGAAATACGAAGCCGCGCGCCAGCGCCCCACCGCGGCCGCGAGCCTCCCCGACCCCACGGTCTCACTGGGCTACACCTCCAACGGCGGTCCGTGGCCGGTCGCCGGCATCGGAACCGCCGCCACCAGCAACGCCGGCATCGCCGTCTCGCAGGAAATACCCTTCCCCGGCAAGCTCAAGCTGCGCGGCGAGATCGCCGGCAAAGAGGCTGACGCGGAATTCGAACAGTATCGCGCCGTGCGCCTCGCGGTCGTCTCGCGCCTCAAGCAGGCCTACCACGAGTTGCACCACGCCAACGTGAGCATCGTCTTCGTCCACCGCTACCAGGACCTGCTGCAAAACATCCTGCGCATCTCCGAAGCTCGCTACTCCGTGGGCCGCGCCGCACAGCAGGACATCTTCAAGGCGCAAACCCAGTTCTCGATCTTCCAGACGCAGCTCCTCCGCTACGAGCAGGAGCGCACCACCAAGGAAATCGATATCAGCGCGCTGCTGAACCGTCCGCGAGTCAGTCACATCGAAGTGCCCATGGAAATGGCGGCGGGCGAGCTTCCCGCCACGCTCGACGAGATGCTGGCCCACGCCCGCACCCAGGCCCCCGCGATTGAGCGCGAGCAGAAGATGGTCGAGCGCAACGAACTCGCCGCCAACCTCGCGCGCAAGGACTACTACCCCGACTGCACGCTCTCCGGCGGCTACTTCAACCAGGGCGGCATGCCGCCCATGTGGCAGTTCCGCGTGGATTTCAAACTGCCCGCGTACTTCTGGCGCAAGCAGCGGGCCGCGGTCAACCAACAGGAATTCGCCGCCACCGAAGCGCGCCACAATTACGAAGCCGCGGACGTCTCGATTCAGGCGCGCATCCGCGCGGACTACACCCTCGCCGAGACGGCCCGCAAGCTGATCGACCTCTACCAGAAATCGGTGATCCCGGAAGCGCAGCTCGCGCTCGAATCTTCGCAAGCCAGTTACGAGACCGGGACGCTCGATTTTCTCTCCCTGTTCTCCAACTTCATGAACGTCGTGGAATACGAACTCATGTATCACGAAGAGGTGATGCAGTTCCACGTAGCATTAGCCCGTCTGGAGGAGCTCGTGGGACAGGCCTCCTGGCCTGTCCAGAATTAACTCGTCATGAAAAAACTCGCCATCCTCTTACTGATCGCCGTCGCCTACATCGCCGGCTTTGGCTACGGCCGCTGGTACGCCAAACCGGTCGCGGCCGCCGGCGCGCCCGCGCGCAAAGTCCTGTACTGGGTCGATTCCATGCATCCCTGGTATAAGTCCGACAAGCCGGGGATCGCGCCCGATTGTGGCATGAAGCTCGTCCCGGTCTATGCAGGCGACGCCAACCGCCACGAGCAGACGCTGCCCGCCGGCACCGTCGAGATCGCTCCCGAGAAGCAGCAGCTCATCGGCGTGGAATTCAGCACCGCGCAGTATGAGACCGTGACCGGCTCCATCCACGCCGCCGCGCGCGTCGTGCTCGACGAAACCAAGATCGCCAAGGTGCAGACCCGGCTCGAAGGCTGGATCGACCAGGTGTTCGTCGACTTCACCGGCAAGCGCATCGAGAAGGGCGACCCGCTGCTGACCCTCTACAGCCCCGAGGCGCTCGCCACCCAGCAGGAATACCTGCTCGCGCTCAAGGCCCAACGCCAGATGCACGACAACCCCATGCAGGACCCGGCGCAGGACCCGATGCGGGTAATGATGGGCAGCACCGAGAACCTGGTGGCCGCCGCGAAGAAGCGCCTCGAGCTGTGGGACATCACCGGCCGGCAGATCGACGAAGTCGCCAGCACCGGCAAGACGCTCATCAACCTGACGCTCGATTCGCCCATCTCCGGCTTCGTGATGGAGCGCAATGCCTTCCCCAAACAGCATGTGACCCCCGACACCGTGCTCTACACCGTGGCCGACCTCGGAACCGTGTGGGTGATCGCCGACGTCTTCGAATACGAGGCGGCGAACGTCCGGCTGAATTCGCCAGCCACCCTGACGCTGGCATACCTGCCGGGCCGCACGTTCCGAGGACGCGTGAGCTACATCCTGCCGCAGGTAGATCCGACGACGCGCACGCTGAAGGTCCGGATGCAATTTGACAACCCCGGCTACACGCTCAAGCCCGAGATGTACGGCGACGTGGAATTCCAGACCGGCGGCACGCGCAAGCTGGTAGTGCCGCAGTCCGCGGTGCTGAACTCCGGCGACCGCCAGGTAGTCTTCCTCGATCGCGGCAACGGCGCGTTCGAGCCGCGCGAAGTCAAGGTCGGCGAGCAGATGGAAAACCGCGTCGAGATCCTGAGCGGCCTCCAGCCCGGCGACCGCATCGTGACGTCGGGGAATTTTCTGATTGATTCGGAGAGCAGGTTGAAATGAACACACAGCCCGTCTTCACACAACCCCAACCCCCAATCCCCAACCCCCAACCCCCTTTTTCCACCCTGCCCCGGAGGCCCCACTTTCATGGTTGATCGCATCATCGAGCTCTCCGCCCGCAACCGCTTCGTCGTGCTCCTCTTCGTCACCGCCGCCGCGGCCGCAGGGTGGTGGTCGCTCCAAACCATTCCCCTCGACGCCATTCCCGACCTCAGCGACACTCAAGTCATCGTCTACTCCCGATGGGACCGCAGCCCCGACATCATGGAGGACCAGGTCACCTACCCCATCGTCTCCTCCATGCTGGGCGCGCCCAAAGTCAAAGACGTCCGCGGTTTCTCCGACTTCGGTTACTCCTACGTCTACATCATCTTCGAGGACGGCACCGACATCTACTGGGCGCGCTCGCGCACGCTCGAGTATCTCTCCAAGATCCTGCCGCGCCTACCGCAGGATGTGAAGACCGAGCTTGGTCCCGACGCCACCGGCGTGGGCTGGGTCTTCCAATACGCGCTGGTAGATCCCACCGGGCGCCACAGTCTCGCAGAGATGCGCTCCCTGCAGGACTGGTTCCTGCGCTACCAGTTGCAGGCCGTGCCGGGCGTGGCCGAGGTCGCGCCGCTGGGCGGGTTCGTGCGGCAGTACCAGGTCAACGTGAATCCCAACCGCCTGGCGGCCTACGGGGTGCCGATCTCGAAGGTGGTCGCGGCCGTGCGCGGCGGCAACAACGACGTGGGCGGCCGCCTCGTCGAATTCACCGGCCGCGAGTACATGGTCCGCGGCCGAGGCTACGCGCGCTCCACCGCCGACCTGGAACGCATCGCGCTCGGCGCCAGCCCCACGGGCGTCCCCATCCTGGTTCGCGACGTGGGCAGCGTGACGCTCGGCCCCGACATGCGCCGCGGCGTGGCCGATCTCAATGGGCAGGGCGAAGTCGCCGCCGGCATCGTGATCATGCGCCAGGGCGAGAATGCCCTTCGCGTCATCGACCGCGTGAAAGCCAAGCTGAAGGAAATCGAGCCGGGCCTGCCCCCGGGCGTCCAACTGGTCACCGCCTACGACCGCTCGGAGTTGATCCTCGCCTCCATCGACAACCTCAAGCGCACGCTCCTCGAGGAACTGGCCGTCGTCGCGCTCGTGATCCTGATCTTCCTGTGGCACATTCCGAGCGCCGTCATCCCCATCCTCACCATCCCGGTCGCCGTGCTAATTGCCTTCGTGCCCATGCGATTGATGGGCATGAGCTCCAACATCATGTCGCTGGGAGGCATCGTCATCGCCATCGGCGCCATGGTGGATGCCGCCATCGTTGTGGTGGAGCAGACCCACAAAAAGCTGGAGCACGCCGACCGCAACTGGACGCCGCGCGACTACCACCACGCCATCGTCAGCGCGGTGAAGGAAGTGGGCGGTCCGAGCTTCTTCGCGCTGTTGGTGATCGCGGTCTCGTTCCTGCCCGTTCTGACGCTCGAAGCGCAGGAAGGCCGCCTCTTCAAGCCGCTCGCCTACACCAAGAACTTTGCCATGATCGTGGCAGCCGTGCTCGCCATCACGCTCGACCCGGCCCTGCGGCTGCTCTTCTTCCGCAAGGAGAATTTCCGCCTGCGGCCGCGCTGGCTCGCGTCGCTGGTCAACGGAATCCTCGTCGGCAAGATCCATTCCGAAGACAAGCACCCCATCAGCCGCGTCCTCATGCGGCTTTACGAGCCGGTAGTGACGTGGAGCCTCCGCTGGAAATGGATCGTCATTGCGGGGGCGATCGCGCTGGTGGCGTTCACCGTGCCCGTTTACCAGAAGCTCGGCTCGGAATTCATGCCGCCGCTGGATGAAGGCGCCCTGCTCTTCATGCCCACCACCATGCCCGGCATCTCGGTCGCGGAAGCGCAGAAGCTCATGCAGGTCGAGGATCGCATCCTCATGCGCTTCCCCGAAGTGGAACGCGTCTTCGGCAAGGCGGGCCGCGCCGAAACCTCCACCGACCCGGCGCCCTTCTCCATGATGGAGACCATCGTGCTCCTCAAGCCCAAGCAGCAATGGCGCAGAGTGGCCACCTGGTACGACAACTGGCCGCGATGGGCGAAACCCCTCTGCGCCCACATCACCCCCGGCCACATCTCCACCGAACAACTCACCACCGAGATGAACGAGGCGCTGCGCATTCCGGGCGTTTCGAACGCTTGGACCATGCCCATCAAGAACCGCATCGACATGCTCACCACCGGCGTCCGCACGCCCGTGGGCATCAAAATCTACGGCGCCGACGTGAAGGAAATCGAGCGCATCGGCACCGCCATCGAGCGCATCCTGCCGCAGGTTGCCGGGACGCGCAGCGCCTTCGCCGAGCGCGTGGGCGGTGGCTACTTCCTGGATTTCAATCTCAAGCGCGACCAGCTCGCGCGCTACGGCCTGAGCGTGGACGATGCGCAGACGGTGGTCATGAACGCCATCGGCGGCGACAACGTCAGCACCGCCATCGAGGGCCTGGAGCGCTACCCCATCAACGTGCGCTACTACCGCGATTCGCGCAGCTCGCTCAATCGCCTGAGCCGCGCGCTGGTCCCCGCCATGGATGGCAAGATGCAAATCCCGCTGGCCGAAATCGCCACCCTCAAGTTCACCACCGGCCCTTCCATGCTGCGCAACGAAAACGGCATGCTGTGCGGCTACGTCTACGTGGACGTGGCCGGCCGCGACGTGGGCGGCTACGTCGCCGAGGCCAAGCGCGTGGTGCGCACCGGCGTGCCGCTTCCGCCGGGATACACGCTCGCGTGGAGCGGCCAGTACGAGGCCATGGAACGCGTGCGCGAGCGCCTCAAACTCGTGCTGCCGCTGACCCTATTCCTGATCTTCCTGCTGCTCTACATGAACACCAAATCCACCGCCAAGACGCTGCTGATCCTGCTGGCGGTGCCGTTCTCGGCGGTGGGCGCCATCTGGCTGCTCTACGCGCTGGGCTACAACATGAGCATCGGGGTGTGGGTGGGGCTCATCGCGCTGATGGGCGTGGACGCCGAAACCGGCGTCTTCATGCTGCTCTATCTCGACCTGGCCTTCGAGGAACGGCGACTCTCCGGGCGCATGCGCAACCTCGCGGACTTGCAGGAAGCCATCGTGCAGGGCGCGGTGAAGCGCATCCGCCCGAAGTTCATGACGGTGGCGACGATGTTCGTGGGGCTCGCGCCGATCATGTGGTCCGTGGGCGCCGGAGCGGACGTGATGAAGCGCATCGCCGCCCCCATGATCGGCGGAATTTTCACTTCTTTCTTACTCGAGCTGGTAGTCTATCCGGCAATCTATGAGGTATGGAAATGGCAATCGGTAAAACGGCAGGCTGCCTGATCCTGGCAGGCGCGGCGTGGGCTTCGGCCGCGCAGTTCACGGTGCGCCACGAACACTGGCGCAAAGGCTGCGAGGGCGTCATGACGATCGACGAAAACGGGGTGGCATTTTCTGCTCGCAAGGGCTCTGGTCCGAAGGACCACGCTTGGACCTGGTCTTTCCAGGACATCCAGCAGCTCCAACTGGCCCCCCGAAGAATTCATATACTGACATATAAGGACAGCAAAATCCGGCTGGGCGCCGATGTGGGTTACGAATTCACCGGCGATATCCCGGCCGGCGGCCTGTACGCACTCTTGAGGGATCGGATGGATCAACGGTTCGTGGCGCAACTGGAACCGGCGGGGCAGCCCCTTGGCCTGCCGGCTCTCACTCTGCCCGTCAAGCACCAGGCTCGAATCCTCGGCTCCGAAGGCGCCCTCGCCTTCACCCCCGACTCCATCGTCTACGCCACCCCCGCGAAGAACCAATCGCGCACCTGGCGTTACCAGGACATCGACAGCATCAGCAGTTCCGGAAGATTCCAGCTCACCATTGTCACGCTGGAAAAAGGTTTCAACTTTCAACTGAAGCAGCCAATCACGGAAGCCAGTTACAACCAGCTCTGGCTGGAAATCGAAAAAAAGAACGGGAGAATCCAATGAAAAAGCAGATCGCTCTGATCCTCGCATCGGCCGGCCTCGCGGTGGCAGCCACTTTCACCGGCACCATCACCGACGACATGTGCGCCAAAGCCGACCACAAAGACATGAAGATGGGCACCGACGAAAAGTGTGTCACGGAGTGCATCAAAGGCATGAACGGCAAGTACGTGCTCTACGACGGCAAAGACACGTACGTCCTGAGCGACCAGAAAGGCCCGGCCAAATTCGCCGCCAAGAAAGTCACGGTCACCGGCACGCTCGACGCCGCGACTAAGACAATCAGGGTGGACAAAATCGAAGCCGCGAAGTAGCACAGGCATTCCTGCCTGTGTCTTTATGCCCGACACCGCCGCCGAATTCTACTGCCCCACGTGCGCCAAGCCGGTCGCCGACCCGCTGGTCTGCGGCGATTGCCACGCGCTGATCTGCCGCACCTGCGGCACGCCCCTCGAGCGCATCGACGACCTGGGAATCGGCTGATCCGGGTATAATCAAACCATGGCGCTCAAATACGAATTTGGTGGCCCTGAGTTCGACGCAGCCGCGTATGCCGCTGGCCACCAGGCGTTCCTGGAGACTCTGGCCGCCGGCCGGCCCGTCTTTTACCTCGACGCCGACGGTCTGAACGTGATGGAACTTCCCGATGGACGGAGGTTCGAGATCCGCTGGATTCCGGGCGCACCCGGCGGCCAGAACTATGAGGTCGTCCGCGAATTGAAGACGCGCGCGGCCTGACGTTCACGTGCCTGTTCTGGCTGTAATCGCTGGCCCGAACGGATCTGGCAAATCCACACTGACGCAGTCGTTAGACTTCGAAGGGCGCGCCCGCCTGCTCGATCCGGACGCCATCGCCCGCCGCCTGAACCCTTCGGATCCCTCGGCCGCTGCAATCTCCGCAGGCAGGGAAGTTCTGCACCGGATCGAGGATTACCTCGCTTCCCAGGTGAGCTTTGCGGTCGAGACCACGCTCGCGAGCCCGAGGAATGTGGACTTGATTCGTAGAGCGAGGTCCCTCGGATTCGAAACTCGTCTCGTGTTTGTCGCGACCGAAAGTCCCGAGAGGTCCATAATGCGGATTCAAGAACGAGTGGCTCGAGGCGGACACGCGGTGCCGGATAGCGATGTGAGGCGGCGGTACGCGCGCAGCATCGCAAATGCTGCAGAGGCACTGCAGTCCGCCGACCTTGCCGAATTTTATGACAATTCCAGAGACGGGCATCAGCTCATCTTAATCGCACGGAACGGCACCATTGAGTGGCAGTTGCATCCGCTGCCGCAATGGGCCCAGTCCTTCGCGTGACCCATCTCCGTGCTGAACACCCCAACTACCCCGATCGAGCCGTTGACACCGCCGCACCCGATTACGGAAACTGAACGAATACGTGCAATTTTAATCGACTAGCCACGAGTCGTAAACCGTCACTCGTTTAACATCCTCTTCGAGAGGATCCACAGATCGAGACCAGGCTTATGGAAAAGCTGCTATCCAAACGAGAACCACTCCTCACCACCGCGGCCGTCGCAAGATGGCTGGGGGTATCGACTCGCACCGTTTGTCTGTGGGCGGAGTGCAGAGAATTACCTGCCATCAAAATCGGACGGCAATGGAGATTTCGCGAAGGTGAATTGTCCGCGTGGCTGCAAAGCCCCAACGCCGAGAAGGTGACCAATTCCACAAAAACGGCCACCGCCGCCGCCCGCTCCTGAGCGGTTTACAACGATTTGCCGCAATTGCGGTAAGTGCCGCCAGGAACGCATACTGACCCGCTACCTGTGTGGCAACATCGGGTGGTGAGACGGAACGGCCGATCGGCCAATCCGCAACTTCCCAACCAGCGCTTGCGGGCAGATGGAGTGTTGGATACCCGCGAGCCAAGGAGACCAAATAATGACGTACGATCCTTTTCAGACGTATCCCGCCTGGGGGAATTACCCCGGAGCGTCAACCCCATTTGGCTTGAATCCCACGGCGGCGTTTAATCCGCTGGCCGCCATCAATCCTCTGACAGCCGCACAGGGGATCAACCCAGGG
>Ga0116222_1000397_pt1 | contig 27900 bp, 21 predicted proteins | sample Sb_taG_12_FD_88963 | JGI IMG/M metagenome (GOLD analysis project Ga0116222, IMG submission 88963) | Peat soil microbial communities from Weissenstadt, Germany - Sb_50d_9_AC metaG | ecosystem: Environmental > Terrestrial > Soil > Wetlands > Peat | place: Germany: Weissenstadt | collected 2010-09-21
AACAAGCTCTGAGGTGGGAGGACACGGGAAGGTCCATGCGACCGATCGGAGATCTGCCGATCCGTGGCGCGCATTGGACCGCGAGTGCCTGGGCCTACCACTGGAAGGCCGTCAGGAGGTGGCAGGGCAGCCTGTACCTCGCCACCAGGCCCGCGTCGAGCGATACGACAGATCATTGAAATTCGATAAGCCATGACAAATCCGTGACGAGCAGGAAGGTGGGGCTGGCCTGGAAGCAGGAAAGGGGCTGCCGCAGGGCTCGGAGCGCGCGGTGCTGTCGGCGTCTCCGAGGGCGCTTGGCGGAGGTCGTGTAGCTGCTACGATCGTATGTATGACGCTACATGGTCAGGGGTATGAGATAGGGGTGCGTGAGCTCCATGATCGGTTGAGCGAGCATCTCGAGCACGTCGCGCAGGGCGCCGAGATCATGGTCACGCGTCGCGGTCAGCCGATCGCGCGGTTGTCTGCCGTCGATGGCGAGGGTCCGCTCGAGGACCTGATCAGGCGAGGTCTCATCACCCCGCCAGCGCGTGCACGCAGCTCGCGCCGGGCACGCGTGAACGCGCGCGGCTCAGTCTCCGAGCTCGTCGCCGAGCAGCGCCGCTGATCCTGTACTTCGACACCTCTGCGCTCGTCAAGCTTGTTGTTGTCGAGCCCGGCTCTGAGCTGGTGGCCGAGCTGTGGGGCACGCGGCTTCGGGCGGCGTCTAGCATCCTGTGCTATCCCGAGGGTCGCGCGGCGCTCGCTGCCGCCCGTCGTGGCCGTCGGCTGAGCGCCACTGAGTACGGTCGGGCGCGCAAGGAGCTCGAGTCATTGCAGAGTGAGCTGGCGCTGGTCGGAATCGATGGTGCGCTCGCGCGGCGGGCGGGTGAGCTTGCCGAGGAGCTCGAACTGCGCGGATACGACGCCGTCCACCTCGCGAGCGCGCTCGCGCTCGGCACCGACACCACGCTCATCACCTGGGACGAAGACCTCAAGCGCGCCGCAGCGCGGAGTGGATGCGCCGTCGCCCCCGCGGACTGACCGCCAACGGCGATCACGAACCGCGGGCCTGCGCCTCCATGACGCAAACGGCTCGATGGCGGGCGACCCGACCCCTCTATCTCAAAGCAGGCGGTGTAAAGGCTCGAACCCGAACCCGTCGCTCTCGGGTTCCCATGGCAGGAAGCGTCACCATCCACAGCGAACCCGCACCTGCAAAGGGCGACAGCGCGGTCCGGCCGGCCGTCGTCCCGCCCGATGCGTCGGCAAAGGGCGGACCAGATCGATCGCCGGTCAGGCCGAGGCTGCGACCGCACGCACCTCGCTGCGCACGACCGTCACCCCCGGGCCAGCGCTGGCGCCCACGCTCACCTCCGAGCTAGCCGCCTCGGCATGCTCCTCGGTATCGAACACGATCAAGGCGGTCCCCTTCGCGTCGCCGAGCGGCCTGAGCCAGTACCCGGCCTGGAATCCAGGCGCCTGGCTGACTCTAGGCACCGTCTCCTCCCGCAGGTTCTTCAGCCCGGCCTGCGGATCCGGCTGCCCGCTGGTATCTACCTCGATCAGAACAGCATGCATCGGACGCCTCCCTCTCGTAGTTGGATGAACGTCAAACTACCGCATGCGCCGTGCGATTCATTGCCGCTGAGGACGGAATACGCGCCTGGCGGCGCTCAGCCCGACCGCAACCGGCGGAAGCGGCGCTTGCCGACTTTCAGCACCTGCCCGTTCGCGCGGTCGGCAGCGACGTCGTGCTCGCCCGAGGCCAGCGGCTCCTCGCCGAGCGTCACGCCCCCCTGGTCGATCAGGCGGCGCGCCTCTGAGCGCGAGACCCCGAACTCCTCAGCGATCACGCCCGGGAGGTGCACGAGACCTCGAGGGCCGGCCTGGAAGGTGGCGTCCTCGATCTCGTCCGGTGTCCCTCGCTGCACGAACACCCGGTCGAAGTGGGCCTCGGCCGCCGCCGCGTCAGCGGCGGAGTGCAGCCACGTCACGAGCCCGCGAGCCAGCGCGCGCTTTGAGTCGCGCGCGGCGGCGCCCTCCCCGGGCGACCCCTCGCCGAGCAGCAGCCGGTGGTACTCGCTCATCGCCTCGTCGGGGATGCTCATCGCCTTCCCGTACATCTCCTCGGGCGCGTCGGTGATGCCGATCTGATTGCCGTAGGACTTGGACATCTTCCGCTGCCCATCGGTGCCGACGAGGATCGGCATCGTCAGGATCGCCTGCTCGGGTTGTGCGTAGGCGCGCTGGATGTCGCGGCCGAGGAGCAGGTTGAACTTCTGGTCGGTCCCCCCCAGCTCGACATCCGCGCGGACCGCCACCGAGTCATAGCCCTGCAGCAGCGGGTAGAGCAGCTCGAGCATCGAGATCGGCTCCGAGGCCGAGAGGCGTTTGGCGAAGTCGTCGCGCTCGAGCAGCTGCGCGGCGGTCGTCGTGCGCACGAGCGCAAGCACCTCGGCCATCGACATGTCGAGCCACTCGCCGTTGCGCCTCACCTCCAGGCGCTCGGGATCGGGGTCGAGGATCTTCAGCGCCTGCTCCTGGAAGGTCGCGGCATTGCCGTCGATCTCCTCCTCGGAGAGCATCGGGCGCAACTCCGAGCGCCCGGAGGGATCGCCCACGCGCGCGGTGTAGTCACCGACGATCAGCACCACCTTGTGGCCGGCGTCCTGGAACTCGCGCAGCTTGCCGAGGATGACCGCGTGGCCGAGGTGGATGTCGGGCGCCGTAGGGTCGATGCCGAACTTGACGCGCAGTGCGCGCCCGCGCGCGCGCGCGCGTAGAAGCTTGTCCGCCAGCGCCCCGCGCGGCAGGCTGTCGACCGCATTGCGCTCGAATCGGGCGGCCTCTTTGCCCGTGTCCTCGGCGGCCTCAGTCTCGTCGTGCGCCGGGTCTGCGGCGGCCGCGTCGGGGGCGTCGGGCATCGACATCCAATGCTAGTGCACGACGACGAGGCGCAAACCGTCAAATCAGCCAAGCTGTGCTGCCCGCGGAGCGGCCGGTCACGGGCCGATGAAATACGCAACTTGCGGGAATCTGGGCTATTTTTCCGCCAGCAGGGGAGGCGGCTTTTCAGGCCGGCCGGCCCGCGAAGCGCCTTGCCGGCCGGCATGAAAAGGTCCATTCCCGCGCTGCTAGACTCTCGCCCGCCCCGGTGGAAGTCATCGTGGCCGTAGGCCTCGCGCCGCGGCCCACACCACCGCCGCCGCCCGCAGGAGCTCATGAGCGAGGACGACCGCCCCGACATTCCCGCCCCACCGAAGCCGCGCTTGAAGCGGCTGCGTTTTCTGCTGATCCTCTTCGCCGTCCTGCTGCTCGGCCTCGTCTCGTTCGTATTCGGCATATTCGTGTCGGTCGCCTCCGACCTGCCGTCGCTGACGAAGTTCTCGCAGTTCAAGAACGAGCAGAGCTCGGAACTGCTCGACGATCTCGGGCATCCCCTCGGCGTCCTCAGCGAACAGAACCGGGTCATCCTCACCCCCGCGCAGATCCCCCCGATCGTCAAGGAGGCGGTGATCTCGATCGAGGACAAGCGCTTTGAGACGAACAGCGGCGTCGACATCCGCGCGATCGCGCGCGCGTTCGTCAACGACGTCCTCCACAAGGGCGGCACGCAGGGCGCCTCGACGATCGAGGAGCAGTTCATCAAGAACGCCCTCCAGGCCCAGTCCCACCGCACGATCTTCGAGAAGCTCAGGGAGGCGGCCCTCGCCTACCAGCTCTCCCATGAGTGGAACAAGGAAAAGATCCTCGCCGCCTATCTCAACACGATCTACTTCGGCAACGGGGCGTATGGCATCGAGGCCGCCGCGCAGACCTACTTCGGGCACGATGTCAACCACCTCGGCTGCGGCACGCCGACCCACGAACTGTGCGTCAAGCAGCTCCAGCCATGGGAGGCGGCCCTGCTCGCCGGCATCATTCAGAACCCCTCTGGCTATGACCCGGCGCTCCACCCCGAAGCAGCCAAAGCGCGTCGCGAAGTCGTCCTGCGTCAGATGCTCGACCAGGGCTACCTCCAGAGGCCCGTGTACGAAGAAAGCGTCAAGCAGGCCCTACCCGCGCCCCATGACATCCAGGCCCCTCGAGAGCAGACGGTCGAAGGGGTCGACGCGGGCTACTTCACGAGCTGGGTGCAGCAGCAGGTGATCGAACGCTACGGGCCCACCCGCGCCTTCGACGGCGGCCTGAAGATCAAGACCACGCTCGACCTCGAACTGCAGCGCGCCGCCGAACAGGCCGTCAACAACTACCTCGCCTACTCCGGCGGCCCCACCGCCTCGCTCGTGGCGATCGAAAACTCAACCGGCGAGGTGCGAGCGATGGTCGGCGGGCGCAACTACGACGAAAGCCCCTTCAACCTCGCCACCAACGGCGAGCGCCAGCCCGGCTCCTCGTTCAAGGCGTTCGACCTGGCCGCGGCGCTCGAGGATGGCATCTCGCCGGATTCGGTGTGGATGTCCAAGCAGAAGGTGCTCTACCGGCACACTCCCCATGGGCCCGAAAAGTTCGTCGTCCACAACGACGAAGGCGCCTACTCCGGCTCCAACACGCTGACCGGCGCTACGGCCTTCTCGGATAACTCGATCTACGCCGAAGTCGGGCTGAAGGTGGGAACGACAAAGATTGCCCGGCTGGCCCACAAGATGGGAATCACGACGCCGCTCTCGACCAACGCGGCGATGACGATCGGTGGGCTCACCGTGGGCGTCACGCCCCTGGACATGGCGCATGCCTACGAGACGATCGCCCACGGTGGCCGGCGCGTCAGCGGCACGCTCGCCGAAGACGACGCGCCCGTGGCGATCCAGGAAGTCGACGCCGGCTCGAACAGGCTCCCCGATGGCGCGCACCTCGACGTCAATCAGGTCGAGACCAGGTCGGTGCTCCCTCCCGAAGTCGCGGCCACCGAGACCACGATGCTCGAGACCGTGCTCGAGTACGGCACCGCCAAAGCCGCCGCGCTCGGCGAATTTGCCGCCGGCAAGACGGGCACGACCTCCAACTACGGCGACGCCTGGTTCGTCGGCTGGAACCACAAGTACACGGTTGCGGTCTGGGTCGGCTATCCCAACAGTCTCGTGCCCATGACCACCGACTTCAACGGCAACCCGGTGCTCGGCGGCACCTTCCCCGCGTTGATCTGGCACAACTTCATGATCTCGGCGCTCGGGATCGACAAGACCCGCGCCGAAGAAGCGGCCGCGCGCGCTGCGGCCAAGGGCCACAAGAAGGCGAGCACCGGCGAATCGGGCGAAGCCTCCACAACGGGCGCGCCCGAAGTCCCCGCGGCGTCCTCTGCGCCCACCAAGACCGGCTCGGGCGGGACGGCCACTCCCGGGACGAGCGGCACCGGCAACGCGAATGGCAAATCCTCCCCTCCGAGCGCCACCGGAAACGAAACCGGCGGAGGGACGGGCAAAGCGGGCTCCCCCGAACAAGAACACACCGCATCACCGTCTCCGTCAGCGCCCGCTCACGAAGCCCCGAGCGCACCTTCGCCTGCTCCCTCCACGCCCGCGACTCCATCCTCACCCGCACCGAGCGGCGGCGGCGCGAGCCCCTCCCCGACCGGTGGCGTAGGCCCCGCCGGCTAGCGAGGGGTGCCAAGGGGTGCCAAGGGGTGCCGGAGCCGGCCACATGGCCGGCGGAGGTGGGCCCCCTCCGGCCGCAGGCCGGACCAAATCACGGCCACATGGCCGGCGCAGGCGGGACCTCCGGCCGCAGGCCGGACCAAATCACGGCCACATGGCCGGCGCAGGCGGGTCCCCCCGGCCGAAGGCCGGATCGTGTCTTGAAGGGGAAAAATCAGGGTCGCCGGGTCTGGGACGCTCACCGAAGGCGAGCGCTCATCTACGGACCCTTACCCTTACTTACGACGCCACCGGGCGTTTGTATCTACGCGAGGCCGGGTCTCGTTCGAGCAGCCCGACCTCCACGAACGTCGAGATGTAGCGGTGTGTGGTGCTCGGGGACATGTGTAGGTCGTGCGCCACATCTGAGAGCGCGCGATCGGCCCCGTCGGGCGGAAAGGAGACGAGCACGAGCAGCGCACGCAAGAGCGAGCGGGAGAGACGCTCATCGTCCATCAGCGCGAGTGCGGCTGTGTGCAGAGCCTGTGGATCGGCCAGCCCGACCAGCAGGCTCGACAGGCCACCGCCCCCGGAGGTCTCACGGATCACCTGATCGATCTGTGTTTTGGTCAGCGCGATTGAAAGTCCATTGTCAGCCATCGTTCAACCGATACTGACAACTACGCGACCCCCTTCTTAGCGACGCGTCGCTACTTATTCGCCGGCCAACATCGATTGCGACGCCGGTGGAGCACCACGCGCGCGCCGGCGTGCGGGGTGACGATCACGCTCCGCCAGCGGGGGTGCTCCAGCTGCCTGGCGGCCGGGTGCAGGGTCAGCTCCGAGAGCACGGCGCGCAGCACGGTCCGCATCTCCAGGGTGGCCATATGCAGGCCGGGGCAGCGCTTGCGACCCCCGCCCCATGGCAGCCACGTAGATGTCCTCGGCGGCTTTCCCAGGAAGCGCTCTGGCCGGAACTCGTAAGGCTCGGGATATATGGAGGAGTCGTGATGGGCCAGATAGATGCAGCCCAACAGCTGCGCTGGTGGGCGATAGCTCCAGCCGCCGATTTCGATCGGCCGCGCCACCGATCGGGGTATGGCAAAGAGGAAGACCGGCCGGTGGCGGAGCACCTCCTGGACCGTCGCCGTCAGGTACTCCTCTGAAGAGCCGCGGTCGATCTCCTCGACGAGCCGCTCCAGCACAGCGGGGTTGTGGGCGAGCAGCTGAAACGCCCAGGCGAGCTCTGAGGCAGTCGTCTCGTGCCCGGCGACTACGATCGACATGAGGTTGTCGCGGACCTGTTTCCTCGACATCTCAGAGCCGTCCGGGTTGCGGGCGCCCAGCAACATTTCGAGGGCGTCAGCGGCGCCATCGCTCGAGTGCCGGCGCTCCTCGATCAGCGCGAACATCAGCTCATCGACCCGCGAGCGGGCGCGCAGGAAGCGCTCCCAGATCGCTCGTCCCGGGCCGTGACGCAGCAGTGGCTCCGGAAAGACGGGGCTCTCGGTCACGGACAGCATCTCCAGCAGTCGGTCGCGCAGCACGCACAGGCGCTCGTCGAGGACCGCCGCGGAGGCTCCGAAGACGGTCCGCAGAATGACCTCCAGCGTCAGCGCGCGCAGGCGTGGATGGAGCGCAAAAGGGACGTCTCTGGGCCATGACCTCACCTCACGCCGGACGGCATCGATCACCATCTGCGAGTGCCGTTGCACGACCTTGCCGTGAAAGGCCGGCAGGAGCGCCCGGCGGCCAACGAGATGCGCCTCGCCCTCTGACAGCATGAACGATTGCTCGCCGACCAGCGGCTCGACCGTCGCGGCGCCCTTCCCCGGATGCAGCACATCGGCGGGCGCGGCCATTATTGTCTTTATCTCTGCCGGGTCAGACAGGAAAACAAGCGGCGGATAATTGGTCGCACGCAGCGTGAAACGACTGCCATAGCGACAGCTGTTTCGCTCTAGATAGGCAATCGGCCACTTCCAAAACACGAAGGTCTGAGCGGGAGCGGGCAAGCGCGAACCGGGGGGAAGCTCGGGCGGGGCGACTCGTGGCATCGCGGCCTAGGCGGAGCGCAGGGCGTAGGCGATACGCCATGCTCGGAGGATCGGGAGCAAGAGCTTGGTGAGCGAGCCACCGGCCTGGATGAGCTGCCGAGTTGCGCTCGAGCTCTCGGGCTCGCGGGCGCTGTCGCGCGACAGGTACATCGCGACCATGCAGGCGGCGATCACCGCGTGCCTGTGCCCATTCTCCAAGCGGCGCGCGTCATTGACCGATTGCCGGATGAGCTCGTACACACGCCGGATGGCAACCTCGTGGCTCGGGTAGTGTGAGATGTAGCTGTGGTCGCCGTTCGTGGCGTCTTCGACGCGGTCCACGTAGCTGTCGAGCATCGTCGTCGTCAACGACAACCCCGGGAAGTAGGCGGCGTGAACGCTCTCGATCTCGCGCTCGCTGCACCCCGGTTCTGAAGCCAGCGCGAGCAGCGCGTGGATGGTGAGCGAGGCGGTCGCCGCGCCGCTCAGCTCAAACCAGTTCTCCCGCTCCCGCTCTTGCGGTTGCTTCGCTTCCTTCCTCTGCTTCTCCGCCATCTCCTCCGCGTCGGGGAACTCCCTGCAGACCCATTCCCTGAGCGCGACCTCGCGGCTGTGGGAGTCGGGGTCGTGGTTGAGCGCGAGCACCTGCGAGCGAGTGGCTTCGCGGATCGTGAGCGGACGCACGCTCGCGTACGAAGGCAGCGATGAGCAGCCCCTGCGGCAGGCTTCCACGAGCGCGCGCAGATAGCCACCGTCGTCCTTCCACGGGTGATGGCTGTAGTAATCGGATATCGGCGCGTCCGGGTCGAGCGCCTCGGCGAGCGCGAGATGGAGCTGGCGGCCATTTGCCTGGCCCACGTGCGCGGCGCGCTCGTTCATGCTGTCGAGGAACTCGAGCGTGATCTCATAGGCGACGAGCAGTCGCAGCAGCGCCAGATTGCGACGGCGCGGCAGGATCCAGAACAGCGCGGCGCCATCGAGATGGGGGCGCTTGCGGGCCAGCGACTCCAGGGCGTCCTGACGGATCCGCGCATCCGGGATCGCCACCGCGCGCGCTCGCCAGGCATGGACCTCGCGCGAAACCGCCGGTAGCCCCCACAGAAGCTCCCTGATCGTCGCCATCAGCAGCGTCCAGGTCTGCCCCAAACAGAGAGGCGTCGGGTTGCTCTCCTGAAAGTTCGGGATGATTCCCGAGCTTAGAAGGCGGATCGGCGCGAAAAATACGAAGGGCGCGAAAAGCCGCTAAGACCTATCCCGAGACGAAGATGTCCTCGGTCGGCTCACCTGTCTCGCGGACCCAGAGTTTGAGCGGCTGGTCATTGGTGGTCATCGTGGTCGGGATCTGCGTAGCTCGAGAGCGAGGATCTCTTGGACGATGCGGCGTAGGTCTTCTTGAGCGAAGGCGGCGCGTTGGGACCGGAGGTAAACGAGCTTTTGCCATTGTGTCCGGTCGAACTCGGGTGGCTGGGCGAGCTTGCCGACGATCACATCCACGGTTGGGAATGGGCGGTAGAGCTCTGGCTGCAGCGTTCGCATGGTCGCGAGCTTCGCGTCGAGCACATCTCGAAGCTTTGGATACTCGAACGCGAGCGGCGAACCCGACTCCTGGGCAGCGGCCGTGACCCATGCCACATCCGCGTAGTGCTTGACGAGACCGTGGACGCACCAGCCGAGGATCTTCTCGGCGAGCACCTCCACCGGGTCCATCACCCAAACGGTGGGCGTCTCATCGCAGAGCCCTAACGAGTAGGGCGTCTGGAAGGGCACCTCTCGCCCATCGAGCAGCAGCCCGCGGAAGGACACGTCGGCCTTGAACTGCCGGTCCTGCTCGGCAAGCGCAACACCGGTGAACACGGGGTCGAACCGGATCGGCTCGACCTTCATAAGGGTTCCTCGCCGGTCGGCGGGCACCGCTGCCGCAGGGAGGATGTCGAGGTTCTCGTCGCTGTAACGCAGCAGCGCCGACACCGACTCAGGCGGATCGACGGCCTGCGCGGAGGTCGAGAAGTCGGCATCGTAGACCGTGAATCTCGGGCTACCGAAGCAGCGCAACGCCATCGAGCCCGCAAGGACGCTGTCCTTTTTGAAGAAGCGCTTCGCGCCTAGATTCAGCACCTCGACGACGCGGACGATGTCGCGCACCAAGACAGGAAGCGCGAGGTCGTGCTCCCTGGACTGGGCACGCAACTCATCATCGTCGGGATAGTCGATCATCCGACAGCGATCGCGCCGAGCCAGCCACGGAGTTGCCGCGACGGAACGTTGACGAGCACCCCAGTCTGCCGATCACGGGTCATCTGCCGGCGGGCCATCTCATAGCCGGCGGAACGGTCGAGCGGAATCGCCTTTTGCTTGCCCATTGTCTGTAGCTCATCTCCGACGACGTGCTCGTAGCCCAACCCGATCAGCAGGAATGCGACACGACGTGCGGTTGAGGAGCTCGTTCGCCTCGCGATCGCCCATACGGCGTTCCAATCGGCGCGGTCCTCCTCTCGGGCTCGAGCCCACCCAGTGACGATCGTCTCGATACCGCCGCACAGTTCGGGGCGCAGAATGCCGTCGACGAGGGTCCGCTCGAGACTCGAGCGCCACACAAACTCCTTCAGGCCCGCCTGGACGCGCACCCGCTCACGCTCGTTGTCCTCCCGAGGCCAGCGCGAGCCCGACAAGCGCACCACCTTGAGCTCGTGCCCCGCCAGCGACGCGGAGGTCAGGTCCGTCGGGCTGCCCTGACGTACCGCCGCATACAGCGTCGAGGAGTGAAGGTCGGTCAGGCGGTGCGCGATCAGAGCACTGAGGAACCCCAGGTAGTACGGGCCCTGCTCACGCAACGCGAGATCCACGAGCAACTCCACGGGGACTGCTTGGTCGACATCGCTGGTAGCCCACGGCGCCACGACATACTGGCCCCGCCGGACCCGATAAAGCAGCGTGCGCGCGGCCATCCGGTCGAGCAGGCGAACGTAATGCGGAGTGATCGCCGACAGCCAGTCACGGTCCCCGGGCAAGCTGATCGTGCGGCGCTTGGCCGCCGCGACATGCTCGAAGACCGCCGAAGCCTCTCGGGAGACCGTCCGACCGCCGGAACTCATGCGACCACTATATCCGATTTCCAGACTGCCAGAGTCTGCTTTCCGTATATGATAGCCACTTTTGCTCGTAAGAATCCGAAAAACAGACCGGAACGGTCCGCTTCTCGTATGAGAATCGCAAGACGAGCTGCACCCGAGATGCCCGGGTCCTATCTTCGTTCGCGGGGAGGTCCTGAACACACCCCCCATGGACTTTCGCCCACCGACTCCTGAGATCACGTCCGTCCATCAGGCAAGCACTCACCGAATTCCCGCCTCACGCCCTAGGCGTAGGGGGGCACGCCGGCGGCGCGATATCCGGGCAGCGCGACGATCGCGACCGCCACGGCGCTGACCAGCGCAAAGCTCGAAATCGCGCTCATAGCCCCGGCTGAGAACACGACCGGGAAGCCCGTGACGGTCGCGAGCGCGTGGCTGATCAGCACCTGGCCGTAGATCCCAAAGGCGGCGCCGATCGAGCAGCCGGCGCCGAGCAGCAGCGCGCTCTCGAACAGCAGCGCCCGCCACAGCACCGCGCGCTCATATCCCTGCACCTTCATGCTGGCGAGCCGGGGGCGACGCTGCAAGATCATCGTCCCCATCGCGATCGACATCGCGAGGATCGTGGCAATCAGTACGAGCGTCGCTATCTGGGTCAGGCGCGAGAGTCCCTGGCGACTGGCCGCCCGCTGGAGCCCGTCGCGCTGCGCCGCGGTCTGGACCACGAGCGCCGAGGAGGCGCCCAGCGCGCGCTGAACTTCTGAGCGTCCCTGCTGTGGTGAGACGCCTCTGCGCAAGATGATGTTGTAGGCGCTGGGATCGCCGCTCCCCCAGGCGCGCACATAGTCTCCGGAGTCGAGGATAATCGCTCCCGGCGGCCAGCCGAGATTGGTCATCAGCGCCGCGACACGGAAGCTCGTCGGATGGGGCGAGGGCAGGGTGAAGCGCTCGCCGATATGCAGGTGATTCTGGGTGGCGAGACCCTGCGAGAGCACGGCCCAGCCGCCTTCCCGCAGGCGTGCGAGCGCCAGCGGGAGATCGCCTGTCACGAGCTGGCTGGGCGGGATCGGACCCCTCGCGGTGGGCGGCGGCGCGAGCACCCACACGCGGCGATCGCCGTAGTTGAGAAAGCCCGCGCGATATAAGCCGACGCTCTGGACTCCGGGGAGACGTTCGAGCGTGGCTGCGGCTGTGTCCTTGAACGGCGCCGTGGCGAGCAGACTCTGAGCGCCGGGCGGCACGACCCACACGTCCGTGGTGACCGACAGCTGGTACACGAGGCGATCGAGGCCACGCTGGAGGTTTGCGTGTGCTCCCTGGATCGCGACGCTGCCGAACACGGCGATCGCCCCGGTTGCGGCGATCGCGATCGATCGCGTCCGCGTCTTTGGCGACCGCAGCTCAGCGATGGCGATCCGGGTGGACGCGGTTTCGAGACGGCCATGCAGGCGCGCGACGATGGCGATGATCAAATCCAGCAGCAGCGGCAGCAGGAGCAGCAGCGCGACCACCAGGGTCACGCTGCCGAGGACGGCGGACTGCGGCGCGGCCAGCAGGATGATCGTCGTCGCGGCCAGACATAGAAGTCCCCCAACCAGGACCCCAGCCGTCCATCGGCCACGTATCTGATGATGCGTGTGCGACATCGCCGCCGCGGCGTTCTGAGACCAGACCTCCCTGAGTGGCATCAGTACGCCGATGCACGCGGCGAGCAGCCCCGCGCCGGCGGCGATCGCGATGCTCTGCCACGTGACGATCCGCTGCGAGCCGAGTGGGAAGGCAAACGAAAGATAGCCGGGATTCGATCGGAACACCGCGACCGAGAGCAGGTCGCCGAGCGCCAGCCCGACGAGGGCGGCCAAGCCGCCTAGCACGAGCGCGTCGAACAGCAGCGCCTCGATCGTGCCCCAGCGCGTCGCTCCACTCGCGCGCAGGCTCCTGATCAGATTCCGGCGCAGGTGCAGCGTCAGCAGCATCGCGTTGATCGCGAACATGAACCCGACGAGCGCGCTGATGCCCGAGAACAGGCTCTCGCCCTGGTTGGCCGGCGCCGCCGCGATGCGAAAGAGCGTGTCGTCGAAGTTCGCCGGCTCGACGTTCAGGGTCCCCGCCGCCAGCCCCACCAAGCCCGCGCGCACTTCACGATCGTGGCCGGGCGCCGCTTGGACGAAGACGCGGGTTATCCGCCCCTGCATGCCGGTGAGCTTCTGCGCATAGGCCAGCGGCGCGATCGCGACCGGGCTGTGGACGAGCGTCCCGATCGCGGCCGCGTTCAGTTCGGTGCCGACGAGCGCGGTGACGTCCCGCGCGCCGACCTGGAGCTCGACCGGGTGCAGGGACCCGACCCCGATCTCCTGCGCGATTGGGGATGGCAGCGCGAGCGCTTTCAGATGATCGAGCTGGGCGTAGCTGAAATGGCGCAACAGCGGGCTGCCCTGCAGCGCAAACCGCGGGTCGGTGCCGATCAGGTCAACCGCCCGCTGGCCGGCCGGGCCGATCGCGTTGGCGCTCGTCTCGAGCACCGGCAGCGCGGCGCTGACGCCGGGCAGTCGCTGCACCTCGCCCAGCAGCCGTTGATCGAACCCGCCCTCCTCGCGCGCATCGAGCTGGAACTGCATGTTGCCCACGAGCTCGCTCGTGAGCTGATGCACAGAGCCGTTGAGACTCGCGCTCGCGACCTGCGAGGCGAACAGCAGCGCCACGCCGACGGCGATGCCGGCGAGCGCGAACAGCTCCTGCACGAGCACGATCCTCGCTTTCAGACGGACGCGGTAGAGATGGGCGATGCGTGACAGGCGCATCGTCACGAACCGAGCCGCCGCTCGCCACGCGGAGCAGACAGGCCGTCGGGCTCGTGCGCGACGATCCGCCCGTCGCGCAGCGCGTGCACACGGTCCGCGAACATCGTCGCCTGGGGATCGTGGGTGGCGAGCAGGACGGTGGCCTGGCGTTCGCGGCAGACCTCGCTCAGGAGCTCGAGCACTTCGCGGCCACGGTGGGTGTCGAGGTTTCCAGTCGGCTCGTCCGCGAGCACGAGCTTCGGCTCGGTCGACAGCGCCCGCGCGATCGCCACACGCTGGCGCTCCCCCATCGACAGCTCATCCGGCAGATGGCGTAGGCGCTCGCCCAGCCCGAGACGCTCGAGCAGCGGTTCCACGCGGCGTTCCGCCGCGCGCGGCTTTTCGCTCAGCCACAGCTTCATCGCGGCATTCTGAAGGACGTTCCCGCCGGGGAGCAGGTCGAAAGACTGATCGACGAAGCCGAGCTCGTGCAGCCGATAATGCGAGCGCTCCGCATCTGAGAGCGCGGAGATCTCCCGTCCTTCGACGATCACCGCGCCGCTGTCGGGGCTCAGCAGTCCCGCGATCAGCTGCAATAGCGTCGTCTTGCCCGAGCCGCTCGGACCGTACAGCGCCACCAGCTCGCCGGCGGCGACCGACAGCGATACGCCATCCACGGCCCGCACGAGCTCGCCGTCGCCGGCGGGATAGTGCTTGACGAGCTCGGTGAGCTCCAGCACTAGGACGACATGCCGTAGGAGGGACCATCGCCCGCCGCGCCGTCGCCCGGGAAGTCGATGATGTTGCCCGGTCGCTCCGGGGGTGGTATGGGGTCCTCCAGCAGCTCGCCGTCGACGAGCCTCGCCATCCGCTCAGACCACAACATCGCATCGGCGTCTGAAACGCACATCAACACGCCGAGATCCAGCTCCTTGGCGAGCGTCGCCAGCAGCTTTGTGATCTGCTCGGTTTCCTCGAGCCCAAACGACGCGGTCAGGTCGTCCACCAACAGCAGGGCCGGCTCCCGCGCGATTCCGCGTGCGATCGCCACGAGCGCCCGCTCCCAGTCGGCCAGGCTCCCCCAAAATTGCTCCGCGCACTCCCCCGCGCCCACCCGTTCGAGCGCCCGGCTCGCCCGCTCGTACGCCTCCCGCTTGCCCGTCTTAGAGACCAGCAGGGGCAGCGCGATGCTCTCGAGCACCGGCACCTCGATATCCGGCGCGGAGTGAGCGACCATCCCGACGCGGCTGCCCAGGAGCCGCGTGCGCCGGCGATCCGCCAGTTGCCAGAGATCCTCGCCGTCGAGGTAGACCCGCCCCCGGTCGGGCTTCACCATCCCCGCCGCCACGCGCAGCAGCGTCGTCTTGCCCTGCGCACGCTGCGCGAGCACCGAGACCACCTCTCCCCTATCGACCGCCAACGATACGTCGGCCAACACCCGCACCAGATGCCGTTGCCCGCGCGGAAAGCTCACGCACACGCCCGCCAGCGCGAACACGGACATCACCGCGTCGGCGGGCGCGAGGCCTCGTGGCGCTGGCGCTCCTTCTCCAGGTAGGAGCGCACGTCCTGCAGCCACTTGATCCGCCCGCCCCACCAAGCGGCGTCCCCGGCCATCCCGGCGATGCTCATGCGCCGCTTCCAGTCCTGCGGGCCGGTTTCCTGCCGTTCGTCCTGTATGCGCCAGTTCAGACCGCGCAGCCGGACCATGCAGGCCGCCTCGGCACTGCGCACGATCTCGATCATCTCGGGTAGATCGTCCGGCCCGCAGAGCGCGATTTTCGCGTGCAGCTCCTCGCGCACGGGTGGCGTCGACACCGAAGCCCTCACCCAGCGGCTGAAGTACTCGACGCCCGCCGGCGTCGCCTCGTACGTGGTCTTCGGCGAGCCCACCGCGCCCACGACGCCGCCGGCGACCTCCGTGTCGCGGACGGCCACCGCATCCTGCCCATCCACGACGCGCACGAGACCCCGCTCCGCAAGCCTCTTCATCGCCTGATTGGCGGTGCCACGCCCGAACTGCGCTGAGCCAAACCGCTCCTTGAGACGGCTCTCCAACTGATATCTGGTGCCGGGCCGCTCGATCAGGAGCCCCAGCACGACCTCGTTCCCCCCCATTTCGAATCGCTGCGCGGTTCTTGCCATAGAACCGAAGCGTATTAGAACGCCTAATAAAAAGATCGGCACGCCCGGATGCGGGTGGGTGGGATCTTGATACCGGCGCTGGACACCGATCGAAGATCTAACGGGATCTTCGATCGTCTCGCCACGTGACGGCTTGCACATGCCACCAGCATGCGCTGCGCCGTCCCGCGTCGCCCAGCTTGGTCCATGCACGCCCCGACCGCACCGCCTATTTTGTTAGGCGCTCCGGACTTTCACGGGTCGGGGACGGGAGACATTGGGGTTGTCCGCCACGCAGAAGCGCCAGCGCAGCTCGACCGCCTTGGTGATGCCGATGCGCTCCCCCACCACCACCTCCGGATCCCGCCCCGCGGACGTGCGCGCGCGTATCACGATCGGCCCGGCGCGCAGGTCGCCGCCGTTCTCTGAGAGCTCGATCCCGAGCGCCTGCGTGAGCTTGCCCGGCCCCGAGCAGAGGTCCTCGTTGCGTGGCGGGCGCCCCGTGCTCGACCGATTGGAAATCGGCCAGCGGCGGGCGCGCATCCGCTCGATCCCCGCGAGGGGCTCGAGCGCGCGGATCAGCACCGCGGCGCCGACGCCCGCGGGCTCGCAGACGGCGTTGAGCAGGGCGTGGATGCCGTAGGAGCGGTAGACGTAGGCGCGGCCCGGTGGGCCGAACAGGGTCTGGGTGCGTGGCGTCAGCCCGGCGAACGCGTGGCAGGCCGGCTCTGACTCGTGGTAGGCCTCGGTCTCCACGATCACGCCCGCGGCGCCCTCGAGCTCCACGGTGCAGCCGATCAGCTCGCGGGCGACCTCGACCACGGGACGGTCGTAGAAGGCGCGCGGCAGCGGCCGCCCGATCGCGGCGCCGGGCGCCGCGCGGACGCTCATCTCAATCGTGCTCGGCGAGCGCGCCCCGGGCGGCCTCGATCTGCTCGCGCACGCGCGCCAGGGCGGTGCCGCCCGCGGACACCTTGGACTCGAGCCAGGAGTCTTGCCGGAGCACTCCTCGGTACTCCTGCTCGTGCGCGGCGAGCGTCTCTGAGTGCGCGGCCAGCTCGTCCCGCGTGAGCCCGGACAGCGGTCTTTCGCGGTCGAGCGCCGTACGCACGAGGCCGGCGACGATGCCGTGGGCCTCGCGGAAGGGCAGGCCCAGACGCACGAGCAGGTCGGCGACGTCGGTGGCGGCGATCAGCTCATCGCCCGCCGCCTCGCGCAGGCGCTCGCGATCGAAGCTCACGCCGGCGATCATGCCCGTGGCCGCGGCGAGCGTCAGCTCGAGCGTGTCGACCGCGTCGAACAGGTGCTCCTTGTCCTCCTGCAGGTCCTTGTTGTACGTCAGCGGCAGCGCGTGCATCACGCCGTGGAAGGCCGCCAGGTGGCCCACCACACGCGGCGCCTTCGCGCGCAGCAGCTCGGCCGCGTCGGGGTTCTTCTTCTGCGGCATGATCGATGAGCCCGAGCTCCAGGCGTCGGGCAGCTCGCAGAAGCCGAACTCGGCGCTCGACCACAGCACGAGCTCGGCTCCCAGGCGCGACAGGTGGGTCGAGCAGGTGGCGGCGGCGTTGAGGTAGTCGAGGATGAAGTCCCTTCCGGAGACGGCGTCGATCGAGTTGGGCGAGACACGCTCGAATCCGAGCTCGTCCGCCAGCTGGCGGCGGTCGGTGTCGAAGTTGACTCCCGCGAGGGCGCCCGCACCCAGCGGCAATGAGCTCGCCTCGCGCTCGGCGAAGGCAAAGCGCGCGCGGTCGCGCGCGAGCATCCAGAAGTAGGCGAGCAGATGATGGCCGAGGTAGACCGGCTGGGCGCGCTGCAGATGGGTGTAGCCCGGCATCGGCCAGTCGACGTGCTCCTCGGCGCGCGCCAGCAGCGCCTGCATCAATCCCCTGAGGACCACCTGAGCCTCGCGCGCGCGCTCGCGCGTGTACATCGCGAGATCCGTCACCACCTGGTCGTTGCGCGAGCGCGCCGTGTGCAGCCTGCCGCCGACCGGACCCGCGATCTCGGTCAACCGCCGCTCGATCGCCATGTGGATGTCCTCGTCGTCCTCCTCGAACGCGAAGCGGTCCTCGGCCAGCTCGCGCTCCACCGCATCGAGGCCGGCCAGCAGCGCATCGCGGTCCTCCCGAGCGATGATCTCCCGGTCGGCGAGCATCTTCGCGTGCGCGCGCGACTGCGCGACGTCCTGCGGCCACAGACGCCGGTCGAAGTCGATCGAGGAGTTCAGGCGCTTGAAATCGGGGTGCTGGGGCTCGTGGAAGCGGGACACAGGCGCTCAGTGTATGAGGGCGTGCGGGCTGCCCGCGCGCCGCCGCGGGCAGCCCGAGACGGCGATCGAAGTGCGAGTGTGGATGACGGCGCCGTTCTGCCCAACGAGCGCGGTGGGCATCTCGAGCGTCTGCTTGCAGAGGTTTCCGCTCGCGCCCAACAGCGAGTGCGGTCCCGTGGGGAGCACGAGGTCGAACATTCTGATCGGCGCGTCGGGCAGCGAGGAGAACGTCGAGCTCGTGATCCCCTGCTCGATCTTTGTCTGCCCATCCAACTCGAGCACCACCCCTTCTCCTTGGAGCACGATCTCGAGGGCGGGGAAGGCCACGCCGCCGTGGGCGACGAGATAGGCGGGACCTGTGAGAGGGGTCGCGAGGACCGGGGTGACGGCCGTGGCTTCGCCGACAACCGACGTCGCGGGACAGCCGGCCGGGTTGGCTTCGAACACGGCGGCCGGGCACGCTTTCCGCAACGTGCTCAGCCGCGAGGGCAGCCGCTTGGGGAGGTCGACCTTGAGCTTTGCGATGTTCGCCTGGCCTGGGTGGGTGGGACCCGAAACAATCTTCACGTGCAGGTAGGCGCCGCCCGCTTTGCTCCTCAGCGCGTGCGTCAGCGCCGTGAGCTTCGGCTTGAATCGAAGGCCCCTGCAGCCGGCGAGCGCGAACGGGCTGGACACCGGCACGGTAGTCCCGGGCGTGCCGTCGGGCAGGGCGCCTGAGATCGTGCCCGTGATCTGTTGCGGATTGCAGCTCGTCGGGTTGAGCACGAAGCCGGACCTGTCGATGTCGAGGTCGACCGTACGCAGCCGCAGCGGCACGCCGTCCACGATCTGCGGCAGCGGATCGCTTGCGATCGTGAGCGCCGCCGTGTGCGGGTCGACGGCGATCGACGCGCGCACGAGCACCGTGCCCGACCCGGTGGTCCCGGCGAGCTCTAACGGGCCGACCGCGGCCGGGACCACGATCTCGAGGCCGAACGGCTCGTCCCTGTAGCCGGTCGTGAGATAGACGTGGCCCGTGAGCCACAGCGGGTCCTCCCCCGACCCTGAGGCGACCGTGGCCGTCCCGATTTCCGAGGCCTGAGCACACGTGCCGATAGCGGCCCGTGGTTCGCCGCATGGCGGCACGCCTGAGAGCATCGCCAGCAGGCCGGGCGGCGTGCTCACGCTGATCTTTGACAGGGCCTGTTCGCCGTCTGAGCGAGCGAGCGCCAGCGTGAATGGGCTGGACGCGCCGGCGATCGCGGTGAGCGTCCCCACGCTGAACGATGGGGCGAACGGCATCGACGCGCCGCAGCCAGTGACGGCGAACGACGAGGACGGCGTCGCGGTCGGTGTTTCCGGCGTGCTCCAGGGCACGAGCTCACTCCTGCCTTGGAACGACCCGCACGTCTGCGGGTTCGCGAGCAGCATCATCGAGCCGTGCTCCAAGCGCAGCTTCAATGCGCTGAACGGGAGCCGCGGAGCGTCGCGGAACCGCGCCCGCAGCTGGCCCGGCAGCAAGCCGTTCTGTGCGCTGTGGCCACCGACTTCCACGCTGCCCGCCAGCTTGATGTTCACCCCCGAGCTTTCCGCTTCCAGGTACAGCCCCAGCATCCGCCCCGCTTCGGCGTCGGCTTCGCTGCACGGCGGCCGACCTTCCCCGCCGCAGCGCGGCTGGGCGAGAAACACGTGGCCCCTGAGAGCCCGTGGCAGCAGCGGCGTTTCGATTTCCACTTCACCAACGATCGATGAGGGCGGGCAATGGCCCGCCCTCGCATGTGCGACGCCGTCTTCATAGAAGCTGCCGTCGCGGCTGCCTTCGCCGAGTTCGGTGGCTTCGGCCCCTTCGATGTTGATTCCTTCGCGCCCGGTCGGCGCGCAGCCTTCGAGCCCTGCGGCCGCCGGCGGGGAGAGCGACACGCCCGCCGGCAGCGTCACGGTCGCGTCCTTCAGCTGAGGCGTCGCCGGCAGATCGGGGAGATCCTGGGCCTGGGGAATCTGCACGTCGATTTCATAGCCCGACGGGGTGTCGGCCTGGGTGGTTTCTGGCTTCACCGCGATCGTGGGGTCGAACTGGAGCACGTCGCAGCCTTCGATCTTCGGGTAGACGACCTGTGCCGCGGGCGTCGAGACCCAGCGTTGGGGCTGCACCCACGAGTCGGCTTCGACGCTCGCGCCGAGCGGTTCGTCCGAGCACGCGGTGGGGTTCGTGAGGAATGCGGGCGAGGCGCCCGAGTCGCCGTCGCGTTCGCCGGGGTCGCCGAAGAACGTGATCGAGATTCCGTCGGCCGCCACGATCGCGCGGGGTATGTCGGGCACGGTGATATGCAGCCCGTAGCCCGAGGCGCCCGGCACGACGCTCGCGTACATGAAGACGCCGGCCGAGGCGACTTTGAAGGCGAACTCCGCGGGAAAGCCGGGTTCGGGGACCATGTTGTAGATGTAGGACAGTTTGGACGCCCGACCTTCGAGCGAGGAAACCAGCTCGCCCCGCTGGTCGATCGCAACCATTCCCACGCGGCTTTCCACGGGGCACGCGGGTTCTCCGCTCTGGGTCAGATCGGCCTCCGGGCACTGTGCGGCGGCCTGCGGGTTGGCGAGGAGACCCAGCGGCAGTTCCAGCGTCACGGTCTTCGGTTCCTCCACCGCGAGATCGGGAGTCAGGAAAGACCCATGCGGGTCGAGGGCGCTCGTGAGATCGAGCGTCGCGGTCAGCGACGACGGGTGGTCGCCGGCCCGGGTATCGATCGCCCCATCCGCTTCGTACACGCCGATGTGAAAGTCCTGGAAGCCAAACGCCGGCGCTTCGCCGTTCAGCGTGTTCGCTGCTTCCGTCGCGGCGGGGGCGGCGCCCCCACCTTCGACCTTGGCGTAGTTGATCGCGGTTTCTGGCTTGGCGCCGCGAACGAGCACGTGGATCTCGACGTTCAGCCCACTCCCAGCCGGCACCGGTTTCGCGTACGCGCATTCGATCGCTTGCTCGCCTGGCGCGCCGATGGACAAGCACGACACGTTTTTGGATTTGGATCCCCCTTGCGCGCTTTCTTCGAGCGTCCGGGCGACGATGAGCGGTGTCCCACCGGGAGCGTCGACTTCGACGCCTTCCGGAAGCTCGTCCTCGAGCTTGATCGTTCCGGTCGAGGGCTCGCTGCCAGCGTTGAGCACCGTCACCGAGTAGGCGTCGCAGATGAATGCTTCGTGCCCTTCTATGTCGCCCGAACACAGGCCGTCGTCGGCGAAAGCGAAGTTCGTTGCCTCGGCGAGCGAGCTGATCGCCCATCCCGGCCCCGGGACCGCCGCCTGAGCAGCGGCGCTCGAGCAGACAAGCCCCGTCATGACGATCACCCCAGCGGATAGGCCAAGCCGTTCAAACCTCCTCACGACTGCTTCCTCCCCGGCCTGGAACGCCTATCGGACCCCAACTTCGTCCCGTAGCGCTTCCTGGCGCGCGCTTCGCACGCGCCGCGGCGTATCTTGACCTTCTTCTTCCTACAGGCACGGAGAGCGTTCGCGAGCTGCCGCGCTTTCGTGAGCGGCTTGGCCTTCGCCTTGGCCGGCGACGGGAGGTCGCCTTCGGCTTTGGCCGTCGCGCTGGCCGGCGCCGGCGGCGAGGGCCCTGAGTTGAGCGAGCCCTGGCAGGCCGCTTCCACGCAGGCCATGGGTGACACAGGAGCCGGGAACCCGCCCAGCTCGCGGGCGTCGTAGACGTCGAGCTGCGTGTTCGTGTCCTGCGGCACCAGGTTCACAGCCGAGCGCAGGAACACGTTCGCGCCGGATTCGTCCGTGCCGATCAGCGGGGTCAGGACATTCTTTTCGAGCGCCTGCGCCTGCAGGGCGGGGTTTTCCGGTGGGGACACCGTGTACACGTTCCCGGCGCGGTACTCATAGACGTTCAGGACGCCGGCCACCGCGAATCGTGTGAGGGCGTCACGGCTCAAGAAGTACACGGCGCCGTTTGACGCCACCGACATATGAGAGGTCGCTTCGGCGGGCGAATCGACGCTGTACGTCGGGTGGACGATGCTCGCCGCGTCTTCGCCGTTCGTCGTATTGCCGTCTTCGTCGTAGCCGTTCTGTCCGATGGACACGCGCGCGAGGGTGCCCGTTTCCGCGTCGTACTCGAAGACCTCGGGGACCGTGCTGGCATCGTCGGACGTCAGGTCGCTGACGCCGGCGAAGACGAGGAAGCGGCCGTCTGCCGGAGCGGTCTCCGCGGGTCCGCTACCCTGTGCTTCCCAGAGCGCTTCATCGGACGAGGACGACCGGCACAGCGCTTCTTGCTCAAACGCAACCGCTCCCGACGTGCCGTTCCCGGTACACAGCATCGCGATGAACGTCGTCCTCCCGGTGTCCGTGTCGTACACGTAGAGGTTCTCCGCGCCCGGCGTCGCTCGAGCGAATTCACCGCCGGCGCGCGGATCGCCGTTCGAGTTCGAAGCGAGCACGCCCCGTGCGACGAAGTACACGCGCGAGCCGTCCTCGGAGATGCGCGTCACGCCTTCCACTTCGGCGGCTTCGCCTGAGTTCGGGTCGTGGGAGACCTGGGTCAGGCGCTTGACCGCTCCGCCTTCGAGTTCGACCTCGTACAGGTCCATCTTCGTGTCCGCGTCACCGTCGACGAGCGGCTGCTTCGTCAGGAAGAACACCTTCGACCCGTCCCGCGAGGCGCCCTCGAAGATCCCTTCCGAGCGGTCCGCCACCACGTTCTCGTTCGTGGTGCACGTCCCCGTGCACGTCCGTCCCGGGGTGGTCAGCGGGGGCTCGGAGATATCGACGGTCGTGGCGCCCACGATCCGCGCGTACACTTCGTTCACGTGCGGCCCGACACCTTCGCCGGCGGCGTTGCAGTGTTCTTCGCCTGAGCCCGACGTCGCGGCCAGCGCCGTGAAGAACACGGTTTCCCCATCGGCGGAGACCGCGTTGTATGCGTTGCTGCCGCCGCCCGAGCTTGTCTCGCTGCCACCCAGCAGCGTGCCACAGTCGCTGATCAGCGTCCCCTGTTCGTTCACCCCGACGAGCGTCGGCGCGCGTCCGCTGGTGGCGCCGTAGACGGGTTCTGCGCCGCTGTCACCGACGTACTCGTACAGCGATTCGCCGCCCTGGAGCGATTCGACCGTTTCATCTCCGGGCCACAGCCAGCCGGCCTTCTGTTCCATCGTTTCGAGCGTGAACAGCACGTGGGTGAGATCGGGGCTCACTCCGTCGAAGTGGAAGTTTTCCACCGCCGGCGCGGATGGCGGGTTCACCGGCCCGACTTCGGTGAAGCGCGGCCCGCGCGCGGTCGCCGCGCGCAGCGCCAACACCCGCTTTGCGTCCGCCGCTGAGACTTCTTCTTCCGGCATGGCCTGTGCCGACAGCGCCCACAACGTGCTTTCGAGGCCCACGCCGGCGGTCACGAGCTTGCCGAGCGAGAACCGCGACGCGGGCTGGTCGAGCGGTGCGCCAGCCCAGCCCGATGTGGTGCGCGAGAGCTCGTAGTAGGCGGCGCCAACCGTGCCGAGCTCCTCGTTGTTTTCGGTGCCTGCGAAGCCGCCCCAGCTATTGCCAATCAGGTGCTCACCGTCGGGGCTGAGGTAAACGGAGCTGCCGATCTTCGCCCCGTTCGCATACGGAGGGCTCACCAGCTCATACGCCCGGCAGTCGGGCAGATACGCACGGAAGCCGGGAGACACTTCGGTTTCCGGCGAGCAGCCGGCTTCGTTGACGTCACCCGCGGCGGACGCGGAGCCGGCGGGCAGCGTGAGCATCAGCGCAGCGACCAGGCACGCGCCACAACAGATCGCCGGCACTCCGCGCGCGACATCGGTGAAGCCTCTCCCCATGCGCCGCATATGTCGCCGCGATCTTATACGACAGAGTCAAATACGGCGCGTGGGTCATCGAGCCCACGCGCCGTATCCAGATCTTGCCGCCACTGCCAGCCGGCTACGTCCCTGCGATCATGCCTTGGTTTCGATCGCTTCACTGAACGTGATCGCCTCTTCGGATGCGAGCCCAGTGTCGATAGTTTCGAAAAGTTCTAGCGCATCTTCGCCGGTTTCGCCTTCGAGTCTTACCGGCACCTGCCTGTGTTCAGCGTTGACCTTGAACTTCAGCGTGCCCGCCGTGGACAGCGTGTTGACCGGCGTGGCTTCACCGATCACGCTTCCCGTCACCTTGTCTTCTTCCTCCACCGGCAGACATGTTCCTTCGAGCTTCACAAACGGTTCACTTTCTGCTTTGAGCAGCGCGCCTACCGTTTTTTCCACTTTTTTGATGTACCCCAGCGTGTCTTCGACTTTTGTCGTGACAACTTCGTTTTTCAGCGGACCGGGACTGTGAACTTCACATTTCTGGCTCGATTCTTCGTTGAGCGCTTTGCACCCTTCAAATGTGATGATCAGGTTCTTGACAGTTTTTGGGCCCGTGATTTCGCCTTCGCTTTTGTCCTTTTCGCAGGTGAGTTTCACCTCAAGGGAGCTGGGGACGTAGAAATGCCCTTCGCCGCTTTTGGAAGTGAATTTGATTTTCGAGGAGCTCGCGACGGGTTCCTTTTCAAACCCGCTCCCCGAGGCGGTGCACCCCGACGCAAATTTGCCGCCCGTTTTCGAGACGCAGTGATAGAATTCCGGCAGCGCCGCCGCCGCGCCCCCGGCACCTATCGCGCCGATCGCGAACGCGGCCACGAGGGTCAGCCCTACGATTCTGATCCGTTTCATGGTCTGCCACTGCTCCTTTGCGAAGGATTGGTCGATCGATCCCGCCGCCGCTCGTCCTGTGACGCTCCGAGACCGATCCCGCTTTAGCCAGTCGAACCATTCTACAGACTTTTGCGGACATTAGAATCGGATTCCGAACTCTCGCATGGATAGGGTCGGCCGAGACCGAAGATGAAGCCCGCGGCTACGGTCGATTTCGCCGGGCGTAGGCGGTTTTGTGGGGAGGACGGGAAGCTCGTATACCCAGTCGCCGCAGGGACTATGGCTCAACGCCCAATTGAAGCGCCCCCCTCTTGACGAACCCCGCCTTGATCGGGGAGCTCTGCCAGCCACTCCGCGTACCGGTGATGTGGTTGCTCCTCGAGCCAGATTCCGCCGCTCGTCTCTCAAGCGTGCGTTGCTGCGACGTGGCGTAGGCGGCCGAGCACGTCGGTGGTGGGAGCGACCTTCGCGTTCTCGTAATCGGACAGCCGGGACGCGGAGGTACCGGCGGCCCGGGCGAACTGGCGTAGCGTCATCCCGCTCTGGACGCGCCAGGAGCGAATCTGCGCAGCGTACTCAGCCCGTCCCGCGGTGGCGATCTCTTCGCGCGCACGGCGAATCACGCTGGACATGAGCGCGTCGACGCCGTAGTGCTCGCCCCAGGAGGCCACGGTCTCGGCTGTGCGCGCCGCGGGGCCCCACGGGTTACGCCGGATCGCCTCGGCGAGAGGACGCCAATCGGACAGCGAGCCGCGATCGATGACCGTCTCGATCGCCTCGGCGGGCCACTCGTCCACCGGTGCCTCCCGATCGAAGTCGAGGTTGCGAAATTGCACGGTCATCGCACCATTCTCTGCGCGAGGTCCGCGAGCACCGCCTTGACCGCCGACCACTCATGCCAGCGGGGATCCAGCGCCTTGTAGCTGGCCAGCTGCGCGGTGACCTCAGCATCTCGCGGCCGCGGATCTGCCAACTGCCTGGCGAGCTGCGTGGCCACAGCCTCTGGCCGGCGGTTGACGTCGGCGTAATAGTCATCGATGCCTCGCAGCACCCCAGCCGCCTCATCGAGTCCCATATGGTCAGCGAGGGCTGCGATGTCGAGGTAGTCCCGGGTCTGGTTGCGCTGAAGCGCAAGCCATGCCTTGATCCGCAGGATCTCCGCCGCGGTCGGCACGAGCAGCCGCTTGCCCCGCACCTGCACCTCGGTGCTCTCCAACGGACGGCCGCGCAACAGCTGACGCACCCCGGTCTCGATGCCACCGAGCTCGCCGAGGATGATCTTTCCGGGCTGGACCCTGGCCGTCGACCAGTCCCCAAGTGCTTCGAGGTTCTCCAAGATCGAGTCAAAGCGCTCTGTGAGGTCCGCGACGACGTGGTCGTGACCGAGCGACTCCCGATGGGCGGCATGCAGCGCCGCCGCGGAGCCCCCGACCAGAACGGCGCCAGGGACCAACGCCTGCAGGCGCGTGGCCTTCTCCAGGACATCTTCGAGCGAAGACTCCATACCAGGATATTATCAGATCCGATAACAAATATGGACTTCAACCGCGAGCAGAGCTTTGGGAGCCCCGCGGGGACTGGCCCTCGGGCCAGCTCGCATGGTTCGAGGTCGCGCGCCTCGGTTTGTGTTGGCCGATCTCCGATCAGTCACCGAGTTGATCAGAAGAGACACCACCGACCCGCTCGACATCGGCCTCCCCGACACCCAGCGAGTACGCGAGCGTGGATGTCACCAAAAAGCTGGAGTTCGCTCGACCGGAGTTCGCTCGAGCGAACTTTGCTAGTCTGAAGGCATGGACGGACGTCTGTCGGGATTCGTTGGCCGTGAGGCGGAGCTTGGCCGGCTCGGCGGCTGGCTGGGAGAGGTTGCGCGGTCGGGCCGTGGCAAGGCGATCGCCGTGCGTGGACGCCGGGCGGTGGGAAAGTCGACGCTGATCGAAGAGTTCCTGGTGCGCGAGAACCCGCCTCATGCGTTCTTCGCGGCGTCAAAGGACCAGCCCTCCACGGAGGCGTTTGCGGGATTTCTGAGTGAGCTGCAGCGCAGCACGCTTCCCATCGCCGAGGAGCTCACCGCCGGAGTACGCCCGGACAGTTGGGAAGCTGCCCTGCGCCTGATCGCGACCAGCTCCGCGAGCGCGGGTGACTCCAAAACTGCCCTGCCCGCCTGCCTGGTGATCGACGAGCTTCCCTGGCTCTCCGAGCAGGAGCCGAGCATCGAGGGGCTGCTGCAGACCGCGTGGGACCGCTATCTGAGTCGAGTGCCGATGCTGCTCGTGCTGATCGGCTCCGATCTGCACATGATGGAGGAGCTCGAAAGCTACGACCGTCCGCTGCACGGCCGGGTGACGCCATTTGTGATCGAGCCGCTCAATCCCGCCGAGATGAACAGCATGGTTCGCACAGATCCCGCGACCGCGCTCGACGCGTACTGCATGCTCGGCGGCTTCCCGCAACTCGCCGTGACATGGCGTGCCAAGGACACGGTGCGTCGATATCTCACGCGCGAGCTGAGCGAGGCCACCTCGCCCCTGGTGGTGACCGGCGAAAGGGTGATCGCCGCCGAGCTGCCGGGCACCTCCGCGCCCCGCGCGGTGATCGCCGCGGTCGGCACGGGCGAGACCGAGTTCACCAAGATCCTGCACCGCTCGGGCGTGGGACGGACAAGCCTCAGCGCCGCGCTGGGGACGCTCGCGCAGAAGCGCATCGTAAACCGCCAGATGCCGTTCGCCGGCAATCAGACCAAGCTCAGCCGCTACACGATCGGCGATCCCTACCTGCGCTTCTGGCTTGCATTCATCGCCCCGAACCTGCCGCTGATCGAACGTCGCCGCGGCGATCTCGTCGTAGGGCGGATCATGGACGGCTGGAGCACCTTCCGTGGGCGCGCGATCGAGCCGATCGTGCGCGCGAGCATCGAGCGCATGCTCCCCGACGAGCGCTTCGGCGACGCCAACTTCGTAAGCGCCTACTGGACGCGGACGAACGACCCGGAGGTGGACCTCGTCGGCCACGCCGAGGACCGCCGGCCGAAGAGCGCCGCGTTTGTCGGCTCGATCAAGTGGAGAGACACCGCGCCGTTCTCACGCGAAGACGGCGCCGCGCTCGCCGCCATGCGGACACGCGTTCCGCTTACCAGCAACGCCACCCTGCTCGTCGGCGTCAGCAGAAACGGCTTCTCCCCAAACGCCAAGCTCGACCTCGAGCTCGACCCCGAACATCTGCTGAACGCCTGGAGCACCCCCCACCCAGGGCACTGAGAATGGGGGCCTTCGGGGAGCTTCACGCTGGTGGGGGTGGAGGGGAAGTTGGTCGAGGTCGACTGCTTGCCGACAGCGCCTGCGCCGCGCGCACGACCTGACCCTCGCTCATCTCGGCCTCGCTCATCTCGGGGAGGACGTCACCAGAC
>Ga0116222_1000410_pt1 | contig 27464 bp, 17 predicted proteins | sample Sb_taG_12_FD_88963 | JGI IMG/M metagenome (GOLD analysis project Ga0116222, IMG submission 88963) | Peat soil microbial communities from Weissenstadt, Germany - Sb_50d_9_AC metaG | ecosystem: Environmental > Terrestrial > Soil > Wetlands > Peat | place: Germany: Weissenstadt | collected 2010-09-21
ACGCTGCGATCCATGAAGGCGCCGGGGTCGCCCTCGTCGGCGTTGCAGACGACGTGCTTGACGGGGGCGGCCTGCTTGGCGACGAGGTCCCACTTGAGGCCGGTGGGGTAGCCGGCGCCGCCGCGTCCGCGGAGGCCGCTCTTCTTGACCTCCTCGATGGTGGCGCGAGGGGTCAGATCGTTGAGAGCCTTGGCGAGTGACTGGTAGCCGCCGGCGGCGATGTAGTCAGTGAGTCTCTCGGGATCGACGCGGCCGCTGTTGGCGAGGACGATCTTGAGTTGGCGGGTGAAGAACGGAGACTCGAGATCGATGGCGCGCGCGGCGAGCGATTGGCGGTCGATGGGGTTGGGACTGACGAGGGCGGGCGCGTCGGCGGGGGTGGCGTTGCCGTAGAGGCGGCGATCGGCGGAGCTGAGGACCAGCGGTCCGCGGCTGCACATGCCCATGCAGCCGGTGCCGCAAACCTCGACGCGGCTTTCGCTGCCCTGGGCCTTGATTTCAGCGGCGATGGCGGTGCGGACTCCATTGGCGCCGCAGGAGATGCAGCCGGCGGCGGTGCAGCAGAGGATGCGGTTGTCGAGCGATTTCTGGCGCTCGAGCTCGGCGGTTTGTTGTTCGAACAGATCTTCGACTGTCATTGGACACCGATTCTTTCGAGTTCCTTGTCGAGCATGGCGGGCGAGAGGCGGGCCAGCACGGCGCCGTCAACGATGACGGCGGGCGCGAGGCCGCAGGAGCCGATGCAGCGCGCGGTCTCGACACTGACTTTGCCATCGGGGGTGGTGTGGCCGGCTTTGGCGCAGCGGCGCTCGAGCGTTTCGACGAGGCCGAGGGCGCCGGCCACGTAGCAGGCGGTGCCCAGGCAGACCACGAAGGTGTGCTCGCCTTTGGGTTTCAGAGAGAAGAAATGATAGAAGCTGGCGACGCCGAGGACGCGGCTGGGAGGGAGGCGCAGTTTGTGCGCGATGGTCTTGAGGAGCGGGGGCGAGAGGAAGCCGAAGATCTCCTGGGCGGTGTGGAGGACCTCGATGAGGGCGTCGCCGGAGTACTGGTGGCGGGACATGGCGCGCTCGAGGAGTTTCTCGCGGTTGTCTTTGACAGGGGTGGTGGGCGGGCTGGCGGACAATTGGGGACTCCCTCCTATTAAGCACGATTGTATCAGAGTTTGAGAGTGTGGAGTCTGAAACCGCCGTACCGCTGCTCGAGAATCTGAAATAAAGAGGGGCAATCCGTGTAACTTAGTACACCGTTTCAGAAGTTCACTAACGTATCGTGGGACCGCTTGCTAACGCGCGCGGCTTCCGTTCAGAGCCGCGACAGGGAGCGGTTCTGTCCGAGTACGTGGCCGTATTTGCGAAACCGTGTAACTTAGGCTACCGCCCTTATGGAATCTCGGGGAATCCCGACCGCGATGCCAGGGTTTGCGCGGCGGACCTGAGCTTCTCGGCGGAATCCGCCCACAGCCACAGCTCCGCTCCATCCTGGCCTCGAAAAACGGCCGCGCCGTTCAGGTAGAGCAGCGCCCGCTCAGAGGGCTTGTGGCGCGTCGAGATGCGGATCACGCAGGAACGCGCCGCCGGGGCCTGGCGGTCTGCCGCCACGATATGCACGGGCAATTCAAATGCGCTCGCCAGGGATTCGAAGGGCATCGCCGCGTCCGCCATGGCGGGCGAAATGGAGGAGGAGTTGTCGGCATCGGCATCCACGGCGATCACAATCGCGGTGCCTCCAGCGAGGGCGTGATTCCAGAAGCGCGAGAACGAATCGTTGGATTCCACGCCGCCGCGAATCGAGATCAGCGCCAGAAAGATCGCGACCAGGCTGGGCGCGGCCAATTGCCACAGGCGCAGGGAAGGGGGATCGAGCGAACGCGGGCCGGCGGCCACGGATGGCGCGGCGCACGGAACAAACCGGGGCGCGTAAGTTCCGGACGGAAGCTCGATGCGGAATCCGGCCTTGGGCGCCGCCGAATCGTAATAAGCGGCGAGGCGCTTGCGGACTTCATTGGCGCGCACGCGCACACCGGAATCGGCGCCCGTATCGTAACCCGGAGCTTTGCCGAGCACGGCCGCGCCGACGGTGCGCTCCTTGAGCAGATCCTGCCGGCCGGCCAGAGTCTCTTCCACGACGAAGCGCAGGAATGCCGCACTGCGCAGGCTGCCGCGGAACGACGGCGCTTGGAGAACGGAAATCAGCTCGAACTCGACGGCGGCCGTCAAATCGTCGTCGCCAGCCGCAATGGCCTGCTGCACTCCGGCGCGCAAGAGCGGCGGTTTGGCGGTAGCGGACAGGATTGCGTCCATCATGGAAGTCCGGTTCACCCACAAGGTTAGCCGATTGCGGCACAAGTCACCAGATAAATATCCGTGACCGTATCGTTTCAAATCAGTTACAGCGATCTCGGGCACTCTTTGACAACTACTTGATGCCGCAGGCAGTTAGTTAAAAGCTTAACCGTTCTGAACGTAGGCGGCAGTAGGCTTAACGTGGTAACCTGCAACTCACGCACATGGAATCGGCCGCAATCATCGTAGAGACAATGGCGGACGGCGAGCGCAACCTGCGCGCGCGGTGGTCGTACTGGCGATTCCGCATCTTTTTTGCGGCATGGGTGCTGTATGCCTGCTACTACTTCTGCCGCAAGAATTTCAGCGTGGTGATGCCGATGATGGCGCGCACCAGCCACTACAACAATTTCGACCTGGCTCATGCGGTCTTCGTTTTCAGCCTCGCCTATGCCGTGGGACAGTTCATCGCAGGCGCCTTGGGCGACCGCTTTGGCGGCCGGCTGGTCGGCAGCGCGGGCGGCTTCGTTTCAGCGGCGTGTACCGCGGCCATGGCAATGACGTCGAGCTACCAGGCCATCGTGCTGCTGCAGATCGGCAATGGATTGGGCCAAGGTTGCGGCTGGTCGGCGAGCCTGAAGGTGCTGGGTGCATGGTTTGCGCGGAAAGAACGCGGAACGGTGATGGCATGGTGGGGGACCAGCTACGTGCTCGGCGGGTTTCTGGCCACGGTATTCGCGACGTACGCCGCTACCCAGACCTACGCTCTCCCGGCCATGGGATGGCGCCGCGGTTTCCTGTTTCCCGCCATGATCCTGGCGGCGGGCGCCACCTGGTTCGCGATTCGCGCGCGGAATGTTCCGCCGGAGGCGTCGCTTCCCGCGGTTGCCAAATCCGGGGACGAGGAGGCGCCCGACAGCGGCGATTGGTGGGCCGCGGCGCGCAATCACGAAGTGTGGATTCTGGCGGGCATGTATTTCTTCCTGAAGATCACGCGTTACTCCCTGCTCTTCTGGCTGCCGCTCTACCTGGTGCAGCGGATGCAATACAGCGAGTCGCAGGCCGGGTACACATCGTCATTGTTCGAGCTGGTGGGCTTCTCCGGAGCATTGATCGCGGGATACGTTTCCGACCGTTTGCTGAACGGAAGGCGCTATCCGGTGGGAGCCACGATGCTCTTCGGTTTGGCCGCCGCGCTCCTGATGCATCCGGTGATCGGCCGGCTGGGTCCGGCGGCGATGGCGTGCAGTATCTCGCTTCTCGGTATCCTGGTGTACGGGCCGGACCTGCTGATGTCGGGACCGGCGAGCATCGATGCCGTCAGCCCGCAGCATGCGGCGCGCGCGGCGGGAATCGTCAATGGAGTCGGTTCGCTGGGGCAGCTTATTTCGGCGTACGTGGTTGCGGTGATCGTGAGCCGCTTCGGTTGGGACCAGCTCTTTACGTTCTTTCTGTTCTGCGCGGCCGCGGCGGGCGGCCTGTTGACGCTGCGATGGAATAAAGGATTGGAAGGGAACGGAACGTGAAATTCGGTTTCATCAAAGCCGTGATTCTGGACTGGGCCGGAACGACGGTGGATTTCGGCAGCCTCGCCCCGGTCGCCGCGCTCGCACGAGCGTTCGAAGAGAGCGGCGTGCCGATTACCGCCGCCGAAGCACGCGAGCACATGGGCGTGCTGAAGAAGGACCAGATCCGCTTCATCTGCGCGGGCGAGCGTGTGCGCTGCGAATGGACCGCGCGATACGGCGAGGCGCCTTCCGAGCGCGACGTGGAGCGCATCTTCGGCGATTTTCTGCCGAAGCAATCGGCGATTCTCGCGGAATACAGCGCGCCTATTCTGGGCGTTCCGGAGACGGTGCAAGCGTGGAGATCGGGCGGGCTGCGCATTGGTTCGACCACGGGATATACGCGCGACCTGCTGGATGTGGTGCTGCCCGTGGCCGCGAGCCTGGGATACGCGCCGGATGCCAGCGTCACGCCGGACGAAGTGGGCGGCGGACGTCCCAAGCCATTCATGTGTTACCGCAACGCCATCCTGCTGGGAGTATTCCCGCTGCGGCATTGCGTGAAGATCGGCGATACTCCCGCGGATATCGCCGAGGGATTGAACGCCGGGATGTGGACCATCGCTCTTAGCGCGACGGGCAACGAAATCGGCCTCTCGCTCGAGGATTGGGAAGCGTTGCCGCGGGAAGAACGGGTGACGCGAGAGCAGAGCGCGGCGCGGCGGCTCATGGATGCGGGCGCGCACTTCGTTGCCCCGTCGCTGGCCGGCTGCACGGAGATACTCGCCGATATTGAGCGCCGGATCGCCGCCGGCGAGAAACCGTAATTCCTTAATACCAGAACGGAGCAACCGATGCGAAGAATTCTCATCACAGCCGTAGTGTGCCTGGCCGCGGCACTGAGTGTGAACGCGCAAAGCGCCCGGGTAAGCGGGCACGTGGCCGACTCGCGCCAAGGCATGATCCAGGGGTGCGAAGTGGCGATCCGGAACACGGGAACGGAGGCCAGGTTTCGCACCCTGACCACCGACAGCGGAAGCTTTCTGCTGCCGCCGGTTCCGCCGGGAACGTATGAGATCACGGCGTCGGCGCCAGGCTTTGCCATCGAGCGCCTCACCGGCCTCACGCTGGATGTGGGCGAGAGCAAGGTGATCGAACTGGTGCTCCAGCCGGCCTCGGTGCACGAAGAGGTGCAAGTGATGGATACGCCGCCGGAGGTTACCACGGACCGGCCGGACCGCAGCGTGGTGATCGACCGCACGTTTGTGGCGAGCATTCCCCTGAATGTGCGGAATCCGCTGCAACTGATCAATTTCAGCCCGGCGGTGACCAAGGGCGACGACGGTCTCTCGGGACAGAACGTGACCAGCGAGAGCCGCACCAACACCTGGCGCATCAACGGCGCCAAAGGATCGACCACCGATATCGCCCTGGACGGCGGCACCGACACGACCGCGTATTACAACCAGGCGGCCGGTATTCCGGGCGTGGATGCGGTGCAGGAGTATCGCGTTTATACCAGCGCCTATGCGCCGGAGTTTGGCCGCACCAGCGGCGGAACGGTAGCCTATGCGCTCCGCTCCGGCAGCAATGCGGTGCACGGCTCGCTGTTCGAATATCTGCGCAACAGCGATCTGGACGCCGACGGGTTCAATGCCGACAAGGCGGGCCAGCCGATTGCCGCCTTCCGGCGCAACCAGTTCGGCGGAACGGTTGGCGGACCGGTGGTGCTGCCCAGGCTGTATCACGGCCGCGACAAGACATTCTTTTTCGTGTCGTACGAAGGGCTGCGCGATTCCGCGGCCGGATCGTTCACGGGAACCGTGCCCACGGCGCTCGAGCGCGCCGGCAATTTCTCGCAAACCAAGGACGCCAACGGAAACCCGATCGTGATGTACGATCCCTCCACCACGCGGCTCGACCCCAGCGCGCCGTCCGGAACCACGCGCTACATCCGCACGGCGTTTCCGGGCAATCTCGTGCCGGCTAGCGGGATCAATCCCATCGCCGCCAAGCTGCTGTCCTATTACCCCATGCCCAACGAGGCGGGCGTGGGACAGAGCAGCACCAATAACTATTTCTCGAATGCTCCCGGCACGAACAACAATGACCGCATCGACGCGCGGCTCGATCAGCGGATCTCCGATCACCAGCTCGTGTATGCGCATCTCGACTGGTTCTCGAATCACATCATTCAGAACAACTACTACGGCAACGGAATGGCCGCGGTGAATTCCAACGACTTCATTCCCGGTTTCAACATCATGCTGCACCACACCTGGTCGATTTCTCCGGCGCTGGTTTTCGACCATCATTTTTCGTGGGCGCACAGCGAATCGAACCGCACCGCGCCGGTGGAAGTGACCGCCAGCCAGCTCGGATTCCCCGCCAGCGTGGCGCCGGGCCTCACCGATCAGATGGTGCCGCAGCTTTCCATGACCCGCGCCAGCGGTCTGGGCAACAACTATCCGTTCGAGGACAACGAGTCTTCGGTGTGGCAGTATGCCGGCGATCTTTCCTGGCTCAAGAGCATCCATACGTTCAAATTCGGATACGACTTCCGCCTCTACCCGGTGCAGCTCTACGATCCGCAGCAATTGGCTATCAACGCCACCAGCAACTTCACCGGCGGCCCCAATCCGAACGCGGCGGTGGCGGATTCCGGCAGCGGCATCGCCGACCTGTTATTGGGCGCGGCGGGAGTGACCAGCGGATATGTCCCCGAGACCCGATCGCGCCACGGCTACCTCGGTTTCTACGCACAGGACGCCGCGCGGCTGACGCGCCGGCTGACCGTGACGTATGGCCTGCGCGTCAACTATGAAACCGGCGACGTGGAAAATCAGAACCAATTGAACTACATCGACCTGAAGTCCGCTTCGCCGCTGGCGGGGCAGGTGCCGGGGTTCCCGAGCCTGGTGGGCGGCGTCGGCATTCCGGGGCTGAACGGCGCCAGCCGGCAACTGCAGCTCCCGCGCGGACTGCATCTCGATCCGCGCGTGGGCGTGGCCTTTCAGGTGAATTCCAAAACCGTGATCCACTCGGGCTTCGGCATCTTTCACCATCCCCTGGCGGCGTGGAAACAGTACCCCAACGCGCTCGGCACCACGCGCACCATCAACTCCATCGCAGCGCAATCGGACGGCGTCACGCCTCTGTTCAACCTGAGCAATCCGTTTCCGAGTGGACTGCCCGCGCCTTACGGGAATGCCGCGGGGCTGGCTATCGCGCTCGGCCAGAACATCACCGGACCGCTGCGCACGCAGGACATTCCGTATCAAGCCAACTGGTCTTTCGATATCCAGCGCGAGTTGCCGCTGCAACTGGTGGTGACGGTGGCCTATGTGGGCAATGTAGGGGTGCACCTCATGTCGCCGATCCAATACAACCAGATTCCGGATTCCGCGCTGGCGCAGGGATCGAAGTTGCTCAGCGTGGTCGCGAATCCGTTCTACGGTGTCATCACCGACCCCACTTCCACGCTGAGCCTCGCCACCGTGCAGTATGCGCAACTGCTCCGCCCGTTTCCGGAGTTTCTCAACGTCAAGGCGATCAATGTGGGCGCGGGCCACTCCTCGTACCAGGCCGGTCAGTTGACCGTGGAAAAGCGCCTCTCGCAAGGGCTGGCGGTGCTGTTCGGCTATACTTACAGCAAAGCCATCGACAATGTCGGCGAAATGACCAGCGTCGCGGGAACACGCAATGGATTCCAGGACGACTACTGTTTCGTGTGCGACCGATCGGTTTCGGACCAGAACCAGACCAACACCGCGCGGCTGGCCGTCCGCTATGAGCTGCCCTTCGGTCCCGGCAAAGGGCTGGCGACTTCGGGCGTGGCGGCCAAGGCGTTTGGCGGCTGGTCGCTGGGCGCGTTCTACACGGTAGATGATGGACGCCCGGTGGCCGTCTCCTCTCCCAATAACTCGAATTCGCTTGGCGGCGGCTCCGGGATGCGGCCCAACGCGACCGGCGCTTCGGCGGCATTGCCGGGCGGACCGCAGATCTGCGACAGTTGCCTCTATTTCAATCCGGCGGCATTCACGCAGACGCCGCAGTTCGCCTTCGGCAACGTGGGCCGGTATCTGCCGGGCGTGAATAACCCCACCGCGGCCAACGTGGATACGTCGATCGAGAAGCTGACGCGCATTCGCGAGCGGTTCAGCCTGGTGTTCCGCGCCGAGATGTTCAACGCCACGAACCACGTGGTCTTCGGCGGGCCGACTACCAGCATCACATCGGCCACATTTGGGAAAATCATTTTGAGCCAGAACAATGCACCGCGGCAGGTGCAGTTCAGTTTGCGGCTAAGATTTTGAAAAGCATGACCGCGAGATTTAGTGCCAACCGTAAAACCGCTCGCTCACGCTCGCGGCTCTGGCCGGGGCCCCGACCGTCAGGGAGGGGTTTGCCGCAGCGGCACTCGACCTCGCGGCCGGCGTATTAGGAGCATCCATGCATCGCATCTATTCGCTACTGCTAATGGCATCCGCGGTTTGGGGCGCGGATGCCATCTACATCAACGGCAACGTCATCACGGTGGACCCGTCGAAGCCCTATGCCGAGGCCTTCGCGGTGACCAACGGGCGCTTCTCCGCGGTCGGAAGCACCGCCGAGATCCGCCGGCTCGCAACACCGGGCACGAAGATCGTCGACCTGAAGGGCATGACCGTCACGCCCGGCTTCAACGACGTGCACCTGCACCCCACCGGCGTCTACGAGGAGGATTCGCCGTATTACGTGCCGTGGCTGGGGCCGGAAAAGGTCCACAACATGGATGAGCTGGTCGCGGCATTGAAGGCCAAGGCGGCGAAGATGCCGCCGGGGCAGATGGTCACCGGCACGCGCTATCAGGACACCAAGCTCGGCCGGCACCCCAACCGCCACGATCTCGACAAGGCCTCGACCGAGCACCCCATCAGCATCAGCCACTCCTCGGGCCACATCACGGTGGTGAACACGTACGTGCTGCAGGCTTCCGGCATCACCAAGGACACGAAAGACCCTCCCGGCGGCTCTTTCGATCGCGACCCGGACGGCATGCCCAACGGCGTGATTCGCGAAGCCGCGAGGCGATTGCTCACGCGATTGAATTCCGGCGGCGAATCGCGCGTCCCGTGGCAGGCCGAGGTGGAAGGCCATCTGCAGTGCTTTCGCATCTACGCCGAGCGCGGCATCACCAGCGCCGGAATCGCGGGGGGCAGCCCGCAATCGTTCCGCCTGTACGAAGCCGTGCGCGATGGCGGCGGCCCGGTGCGCATGGGCTTCATGTACTCGGAGGCGCATTTTCCGGCCTTGCAGGCCATCGGCCTGAAGAGCGGCTTCGGCGACGAGCGGTTGCGCGCCACGTCCATCAAAGTCTTTCACGGCAACTCGCTCAGCGGCCGCACCTGCTGGCTTTCCGAGCCGTATTCCGATCAGCCCGGCTATTTCGGCATTCCGCCCGCGCGCTCGCAGGCCGATCTCGACAAGGCGTTTCAATCCATGCACGACGCGGGCTTCCAGATCGCCACGCATTCGAATGGCGACCGCGAAATCGACATGGTGCTCACCGCCATCGAGCGCGCGCAGGCCAAGAATCCCCGGCCCGACGCGCGGCACCGCATCGAGCACGCCAGCGTGATGAACGAGTCCATGCTGGAACGCGCCAAAAAGGCGGGCGTGATCCTGGTGTTTCACTCCTATATGTGGGAGCATGGCGACAAGCTGGCTTCCTATGGCGAGAAACGCCTGGCTATGATTCATCCCTACCGCACCGCCCTCGATATGGGAATTCACGTGGCGGGACATTCCGATTCCACGGTTTCCGCGGCCGACCCGCTGCTGCGCATCCAGGATATGGTCACGCGCAAGGGCGAAAACGGCGTGGCGTACGGCGCGAATCAGCGTGTCAGCGTGGAAGAGGCCATCAAGGTGTGGACACTCGATGGCGCCTACGCCACATTTGAAGAGCATGATAAGGGATCGATCGCGCCGGGCAAGCTGGCCGATTTCGCGGTGCTGCGGAAAGACCCGCGCAAGGTTCCGCCGGATACCATCAAGGACATCGTCGTGGACGCCACGTACGTTGGCGGGAAGAACGTGTGGCAGGCGCCGCGCAATGCGCTGGCGGTGGGGCATCACCTGGTTCCCGGCATCGATTTCGGCGACGGCGATGAAGAAGACAATCTCCACCATGACGACCGATAAATTGCTATTCACTCCCGGACCGCTTACTACCAGCGCGACGGTGAAGTCCGCGATGTTGCACGACGCGGGGTCGCGCGACCGCGAATTTCTGCGGACCGTGCGGGACATTCGTAGACGGCTGCTCGAGATCGGTGGGGCAGGCGCTTTCGCCTGCCAACCAATTCGCGACTACGAATGCGTGCTGATGCAGGGCAGCGGGACCTTCGCCATCGAATCGGTCATTTCTTCGGCGATTCCGCGCGATGGCAAGCTGCTGGTCCTGGTGAACGGAGCGTACGGACGCCGCATCGCGCAGATGGCGCGCGTCCACGGGATTGAGACCGAAACGCTGGACACTCCCGAGAATCGCAAGATCGCGCCCGAAGGAGTGGCGGAGCGCCTCGCGGCATCGCGCGGCATCACGCACGCGGCGGTGATTCATTGCGAGACGACTACGGGCATTGTCAATCCGGTCGAAGCCATCGGCGCGGCGGTGGAACGCGCGGGCGCGGTGTACATCGTCGACGCGATGAGCAGCTTCGGCGCAATCCCGCTGGATCTCGCGGCGGCGCGCATCGATTTCCTGATTTCGTCGGCGAATAAGTGCATCGAAGGCGTGCCGGGCTTCGCGTTCGTGCTGGCGCGGCGGGGCCGGTTGCTCGAAGCGAAGGGGCGCGCGCGCACGCTGAGCCTCGATCTGCACGCGCAGTGGGCGGGGTTCGAATCCGACGGCCAGTTCCGCTTCACGCCGCCGACGCACGCGCTGCTGGCGTTCCACCAGGCGCTGCTCGAGCTCGATGCGGAGGGCGGTGTAGAGGGGCGCGCAGCGCGCTATCGCGCGAATCACGCGGCGCTGATGCGTGGTATGGCGGAGATGGGCTTCGAGGCGTACCTGGCGCCAGAGGACCAAAGCTACATCATCAGCACGTTCCGGTATCCCGCGCGCGCGGGGTTTCGATTCGAGGAATTCTATTCGCGGCTGAGTGAATTGGGGTTCATCATTTATCCCGGTAAGCTGACGGAAGAGCTGTGTTTTCGTGTGGGGACTATCGGGCGGTTGTCTCCGGCGGACATCGAGGCGCTGCTGGCGGCGATGCGGCGTGTTCTGGAGGAGATGGGGATGGCGGCGGGCAGCGCTGCCTAAGCAAGAACCACACAGGCAAGAATGCCTGTGCTACTGCAAAGCGAAGGCGGTCAGGGTGGCGTCGCTTCCGTTGCCCGACGCGATTACTACGAACTGACGGCCGGCGGCTGTGCGGTAGGTCATGGGCGTGGCGGTCGTGCGGCGGCCGAGCGGGAAGCTCCAGAGATCCTGACCGTTGGCGGTATCGATGGCGTACAGACGAGTGTCACCGCCGCCGGCGAAGATGACGCCTCCCTTGGTGACGATCGCTCCCGGGGCGCCCGAGGCTCCGAGGCGGTCGGGCAGTTTCACGTCCTTGAGCGTGGGGTGGGCGCGCAGGCGGGCGTCATCGCCGAAAGGCACGCGCCACACGATCTCGCCCTTGTTGAGATCGATCGCGGTGAGGTGGCCGAAGGGCGGCTTGAGGAGCGGCAGGCCGTTGTGAAACGTGGTGGGGCCGTTGTCCATGACGTAGGTGGCGTCGAGCTCGCCGGGGACGGGAGTGTCCACCTTCTTGAGGCGCGCGTTGGCGGGAGTGTTGCTCGACTTGATATAAAGGATGCCGGTCGCGGGGTCGAGCGCGCCGCCGCCCCAATTCGCGCCTCCGATCACGCCGGGACGGATGAGCGATCCCTGGAAACTGGGCGGCGTGAAGATCGGGCCGATGCGGTACTTCTTCATTTCGGCCTGCGCTTCGGCCTTCAGCTCGGGTGTGAGGTCGAAGGCGTCGTCGAGGGTGACGCCCTGCTCTTCGAACGCCGGAGGCTTGGTGGGGAACGGCTGCGTGGGCCAGGATTTTTCACCGGCGACATCGCTTGCGGGTACGGGGCGCTCCTCGATGGGCCAGACGGGCTTGCCCGACACGCGATCGAAGACGAAGGCCCATCCGGTCTTGGTGAGCTGCACCACGGCGTCTATGCGTTTGCCAGAGGCGCGAATCGAGGCGAGGACGGGAGGGCCGGGCGGATCGTAGTCCCAGAGGCCGTGGTGCACCAGTTGGTAGTGCCATTTGCGTTTGCCGGTCGAGGCGTCGAGGCACACCAGCGATTCGGCGAAGAGGTTCTGTCCGGGGCGCGCGCCGCCGTAGAAATCGTTGCTGGGCGTCGACACCGGCAAGTAGAGCAGGCCGCGCGCGTCATCGAGGGTCATGGGCGCCCACACGTTGGTGTGGCCGGTGAACTTCTCCGATCCATTGCCCCAGGTCTCGCTGCCGAATTCGCCCGAGAGCGGGACGGTGTGGAAGGTCCAGGCGAGTTTGCCGGTGCGGGCGTCGAAGGCGCGTACGTCGCCGGGCGGGTCTTTGGGATAGACCAAGCGATCGGCGACGCCGTTGCCGACGATCACGAGGTCACGGTAGACGACGGGCGGTGAGGTGTTGGTGTAGTGCTTGGGATTGGTCTCCCAGCGGAGGCTCGCCACGAGGTTGACGATGCCGTTGTCGCCGAAATCGCGCACCGGCTTGCCGGTTTCGGCATCCAGCGAGATGAGGCGGTAGCGGCTGTTCATGAAGATGCGAAGGTGGCCGGTTTTGCTATCGCGCCAGGCGGCGACTCCGCGGTGGACGAAGCCGGTGCCGTTGGGGACCTGGCCGTCGCGGTATGCCTCGGGATCGTAGGACCAGCGTTCGCGGCCGGTTTCGGGGTCGAGCGCGACGACGCGGTTGTAGGGGGTGCTGAGGTAGAGGACGCCGCCGATCATGAGGGGCGTGGCTTCGAAGGCTCCGGGGTTGGTCTTGAATTCGGGGAGCGGGGCTTCGGCGGTCTTCCACTCCCAGGCGAGTTTGAGGTTGCGGACGTTAGTGCGGTTGATTTGATCGAGGCGGGAGTAGTGGGTCTCGCCGGGGTCGCCTCCGTAGGTGGGCCAGTCCTGGGCGGGGGCGAGGGGGCAGAGAGAAAGGAAAAGGAGAATTGACGCGGAGCCGCGGAGACGCGGAGCTTGGAACGCGGAGGACAAAGAGAACAAGAGAGTGGGAGGCTGGTGGGAGGTTCGCGTCTTACCCGAGGCGCGCGCGGAGGGAGCGGAGATCGCGGAGAAATGCTCGGCGGGACGGCGCGTAATGTGGAGCTCCGATGCCTCGACACGAGTGTCGAGGCGGCACGCATGAGTGCGTGCGCCACGGTTGGGTGCGGCACGGATGCATGAGGCACGAGGGAGGTTCATGCGGGGCTCCGGAAGTGAGTGGCGATCTTCTCGGCCGAGCGCAGAGTCAGTGCTACGAAAGTCAGTGTGCCGTTGGTGCAGCCGGCATTGGGGAGCGTGGGGGAACCGGCTACGAAGAGATTTTCGTGATCGTGGGTTTGGCCGAAGCTGTCGCAGACGCTGGTGGAAGCGTCGGCGCCCATGCGGCAGCCGCCGGCGGGATGGTCCAGGTAATTGCCGGCGCCGGTGGAGAGAATTTTGCCGTTGTTGGATTTGGCCAGCGTCTGGAAGAGCTGCTGAAAATGTTGGCGCGTGAGCTGCTGGCGGGATTCGGTGGCGGCATCGGGCTTGTGCGCAATCGTGGGCAGCGGGTCGCCCCAGCGGTTGCGCGAAGTGACATCGAGAGTCAGTGAGCTGTCGCGGTCGGGATGCACGTCGTAATAGCCACGCACGCGGGCGGTGCCGCGTTTGGCGCGATCTCGCCAGTCGGCGAGCAGCGAGTCGCCGAGCAGGATGCGGCCATCGGCGCTGCGCAGGCGCGGCTCGTGGCCGGAGGCGCTCTCCCAGATGCGCAGGTCGTGGCGGATGAACGGCTGGTCCGTCTTGCAGCGGAAAAACTGGCGTGAGATCAGGCCGTGCTTCTCGTTCATGCCGGGGTAGATTTTGGCGTCGATCTCGATCATGGCGGAGAGAAAGGCGTGGCCGCACATGTATCGGCCGACGAGCCCCGAGCGGTTGGCGAGCCCATTGGGGAAGCGCGAGTTGTTCGACAGCAGCAGCAGGTGCGGGCTCCAGCAGTATCCCGAGGCCAGCACGAAGACCGGGGCGCGATATTCGATCGGTTCGCCGGGGCGCTCGCGATTCACGGCCTCGGCCGCGGCCACGGTGGTCTTACCGTCGTTGAGGGTCAGCTTGCGGACGAGGGTCTGATCGTGGAGCGCAAAGTTCTTGCGCGCGAGCAGGCGCTTGAAAGTGAAGTCGGGCGAGTAGCGCGCGCCGGTGGGACAGATGGAGCAGGTGTTGCAACGGATGCATTGGTTGCGGCCGTCGTAAGGCTTGGTGTTCTTGGCCTGCGGAGTGCTCCAGAACGGGATGCCGCTCTTTTCGCCCCACTGTTTCAGCTCCTTGAGATTGTGGGTCATCACCATGGCGGCCATGGGATAGGGCTCGGAGCGCCAGTCTTCGGGAAGCGGGCTGGGCTCGCCGGAGACGCCCAGGCGGCGCTCGGCCTCGCAGTAGAATTTTTCGAGCTCTTTCCACTCGATGGGCCAATCGGTGTAGAGGCCGTACAGGGATTTGAGGCGCAGATCTTCTTCCGAGAAGCGGTTGCAGGTGCCGCCCCAGTGCAGGGCCGATCCGCCCACGGCCATGGTGCGGGAGATCACGCCCTTGGCGGCCTGGTCCTCGATGAAGTCGCCGGGCCAGGGGTTCTCGGCGTAGTCGATGGTGCGGCGCCGGTACTGCATACGGTTTTCGAGATCGAAGAGCTTCTTGCCGGCTTCGATGACAGTGATGGAAATGCCGGGGCGCAGCTCGGCGAGTTTCTGCGCGAGCATGGCGGAGGAGATGCCGCCGCCGATGATGCAGACGTCGCACTCGTGGGTGGTCATGCTTTCAGCTCCGGGGGCGGATTGTCCGAGCCGGCGAGCGAGCGGCAGCGGTCGCGTCCGATGGCGGCGCGGTAGCAGAGGTCGTTGGCGTCGCTGCCGCGGAAGTAGAATGCCATGAGGTCGGCGGCGATGTGGCGTCCGTCGGGGCTGCGGGGGAGGTCGGTGATCTTCGCTTCTTCGAGCGCGGCTTCGATGGCGCGGCGGCTGGAGGCGGCGTCGCCATTGAGGACCGGACGCAGGGACTCGAGTTGGCGGAGATAGGCGGGCGCGGGGGAAGCGGGCTTGTTGCGGAGGCGGGTGAATCCGTAGCCGTGGTCCATCTCGGCGCCGGGACGGTAGTCGCGCACCCATCGTTCGAAATTTTGGGCGACGGCGCGAACGCCATCGGGGCCAAGCTCGGAGGGAAGGACGATGGCGGCCAGGGCAGCGAGGACGGGGCCTTGGTCGCCGGGAAAGGCCGCGGTCTGGGCCCAGGCACGGAGGCCGGTGAGCCGGACCGCGCTACCCAGGGACGCGATCCAGCGGAGAAGTGTTCTGCGCCGCATGAATATGGGGAAGTATATCGCAGATGGAGGTGGCGATTGGGCCGCGGGGGTTCTTGCGGGCGGAGGGCGGCCGCTCGGCGAGAAGCCCAGTAGTCCTCGAACTCACCGCTGAAGCGGGTGCAGCGCAGAGCGATGATGGCGTCGGCGCCGCGCACGGTCCAAAACATACCGGATTGCTTGAGCCGGGCGCCAATCACCGTCTTCGATCCCGCTTCGATCACACCTGAGCCGATGAAAAGACCCTGCTTCCGGAACTTGGGGTATCGCATGCGTTGCCGGTTTCGCTCGAAGTAGTCGGCTTCCGGACGACGACCCAGCCGGAAGTTGTTGGAGGGCATGGGGGACCGCCAATCTTCGGGAATCGGCTGGGTCGTGGGTCATGCTTTCAGCTCCGGAGGCGGATGGTCCGAGCCGGCGAGCGAGCGGCAGCGGTCGGTCCGATGGCGGCTGATCGCCTACCGCAGCATAATCGTGACATCCGCCCGGCTGGACGCGCCACCCACCGTCAGCACCACGGCATTCGCCCCCGCCTGCAACCCCGCCGGCACCTTCACATTCACCTGGAATAATCCCGCGACCGCCCCCGGCGCGCCGCCGGCGTAAACCACCACGGCGTCCACGCCGCCGATCTTCACGCTCACCGGCGCCAGCGGCTGGGGAACCACGCTGCCGGCGATCCGGCCATTGATGCCGCCGGGAGTGGTCTGCCCTTCGCCCGTGGCGAACAGCGCCACTTCCGATCCCGCCGGCGCTCCGGACTGCGGGCCGTTCAACGTGCCATCCTGATTCACCGCGGCTGCCTGGCCCGAGCCCGACGCGGCGGCCGTAAACAACGCCGGCGCCACAGCCGATACCGTCAGCGTCACGGGCGGCGTGCTTTGGCCGTTGCGCACCACCACCATCTGCGTAGTCTGCTGATTGGCCACCTCGTAAGGCACAATGGCACTCACTTGCGCGGCAGTCACATAGACCAGCGGCGCCGGTATGTTGTCGAACAGCACTTGCGTTCCCGCCAGCGTCGAGGCCAGCCTGCCCTGCGCGTTCAACTGAGCAGTCACCGTGGCGGACGGCCCGATGCCGCTGCCGAAGATGGTGACCACTTCGCCCGGCGCGAGAGCGCCCGTCTGGAAACTGGCGGCGTTGCTGACCGCGGCGCGGCCAGCGAGACCGGCGGCGCGGCCTGAATCGTGACCGTGGAGATGGCTTGCAGGCTGGAGTTCGCCAGGCTCTGCGCAGTCACCGTGACGGCCGTGGGGGTTGCGACCAGTGGCGCCGTGTAGGTTCCGTCGGGCGCGATCACGCCTGCCTGCGGCGAGACCGTCCAGCGCACCGCCCGGTTCGGCAGTCCCGAAGTCACCGCCCGAAAAATGCGCGTTGCCCCCGGGTTCACCAGCACTTCCGGCGGGCTGACATCAAACGTCGGCACAGGCACCGCGGGTCCGAGCCCGATGTACATTTGCGCGTTGTCGGAGGTGGATCCGGTGGCCAGCGAGCCGGTCTCGATCGCGTACGCCGCGCCGCCAGTCACCGGAAACCGGACGACGGCGTCGCGAACCGGGCCGGCATCTTTCGTCACCACGGCACAACCCAACTCGGCGCCGAGTGAGTTGCCGTTGAGCGCATACACCGCGATCACGATCCCCGAGTTCCGCGCAGGACTGCCTATCTGGACGCCCTCGGCCGTCACCTGCAAGTTGCCGTCCGCGGGCGCGGTGAAGCGCAGCCAGCCGGTTCGGAAATCCGCCGATCCGGTGCAGGAGTGCTGGGGGTCCGCGGGGTTCTGCGTCAGGGAAGTGTTGACCGAGGAGCCCTGAAACGGTACGGCCAGAATCGCATATGCCGTGCTCAGCTCATCGCTGGGCGCCATACTCACGGCGGGCGGCTGGGTGACGGTCACCTGTTGGTCCTCGACCACCACGGTCATGGCGCGCGCGGCGGTTCCGTGATTGGCCGGCACCGTGAACCACACCTTACCGCTGCCCACGCCGTATCCCGGACCTTCGACCGAGGCGAAATTGCCCGTCCCCGGAGTCACCGCCCAGCCGCAGTTTGCGGAGGTCGCGATGTCCGCGCTGAAGGTACCGCCGGTCACATCGGCAGCGAGGTTCGTGGGCGAGACGACGTACGCGCACGGCGCCGCGGGCGCCCCTCCTAATGGCACGCGCCACACTCCGCGCCCATAGGTGAACGCGTACAAATACTTGACGCCCGCATGGCGGTCAATGTCGAGGGTCGTGGTGATCGCGTTGGCAAACGGGTTGTCGTCGCGCACCCACGTGCTGCCGCCATCCAGGCTGGCGAACACTCCCAGGTCGCTGCCCACGTGGAGCCGGGTGGAATCGTCCGGGTCCACCAGCAGCGTCTCCACCGGCACGTCCGGCAGGCCCGTGCTGCCCGTGCCGTCGATCCGCGTCCACGTCACGCCGCTGTCGCTGGATCGATAGACGTGCCCGTCGCCCGGTGCGGAGTCGAAAGTGGTGTACGTCGCGTAGACGGTCGAGGGCTGCCGCGGATCGAACTCCAGATGCGAGACGTTGCCCGAGCGAGGCTGGCTATAACTCCACACGGTAGTCCCGTTGGAGGCCAGCGCGTTGGCATTGCGGAAGATTCTCCCGTGGCTCACTCCGAACAGGACCAGGTTGGGATCGGCGGGCGAAACCGCAACGGTCCGGATATTGTCCAGGGCCCCCGCGGGCTGATCGACGGGCGCGCTGGCCGCGGTCCAGTGGGCGGCTCCGTCTTCGCTGCGCCACAACTGCGTCCCGCCCACATACATACGCAGGGAGTTGGCGGGGTCGAACACATAGTACGCCACGAACGGAAAATTGAGGGCGGCCTCATTGAGCCCGTTGGAGGCGTTCACGTAGGTGATGCCGCCATCCGCGGACTTCGCCATGGCCCCATGCGGAGTCTCGACGTAAGCGATGTTGACGTTCACCGGGTCCACGCGCGAAACGCCTCCATCGCCGCCGAAAATGGAGCCCCACTGGCCGGGCCCGCTGAAATCCGTGCCGCGCAAGGTGCCGTTGTCCTGCGTGCCGCCGAAGTATGCGCCGCCGCCCGGATACGGCACTCCGTGATAGAACTGCGTGGTCTGGTAGCCGTTGTTGAGCGCCGTCCACGTCACTGCGGAGCTGACCGAAGCGCACGTGCCGGTCTTGCCGCGAGCCTGCGTGGTCTTGTACACGCCGCCATCGTTGACGTTGTAGAGCACCTGGTTGTCGGCGCCATTGAACCCCGGATCGAAAGCCAGGAAATGCTGGTCGGGATGCGCCCCGTCAAAGGCGTAGCCCCAGTTGGCGCCGCCATCGTCGGAGCGGAAAATGCCGATTCCCGCCGCCCACACGCGATTCGGGTCGAGCGGATCCACCGCCAGGGCCAGGTTGTACCCGGCTTGGCCGTTGTAGTCGGGGACCGACTCCGAGCAGAAGCTGCCGAAACTGTACGCGCTGTCGATGCTCAGGATGGCCGTGTTCAGGCGGTTGCTGTCCTGGTTCGAGGTGCGCGTGGTCCACGTGCCCGGGTCGCCGCCGCTGGTCGAGCGGTAAACCGCCAGCAGACCTTTGGCATACGGGCTGGAACTGTCGATGGTCACCGAGAGGGCGTAGATCGTGCTGGTTTGCGAGGGAGCGACGGCCAGCACCGTGTACCACATGTTGGGATCGGAATGGACCATGGTCCACGTTCCCTGTCCCGCGGCGTCGGAATTGCGGAAGATGGCGTACTGCAGGCTGCCGGTTGGATGGCACACCGCGAAGACCCCGTCGGCCGGTTGCCCGGGCACGATGGTCACATCGAAGCAACCGTTGGTAGTGCCGCCCGTCAAGGTGGGCGCCGGGCCTCCATCGGGAGAGGCCAGGGACAGCTTCCACGAGGCACCGCCATCGGTCGATGCCCACAGGCCCGAGTTTGTAGCGGCGTAGATGTGGGAGGAGACTGCGGGGCTGACCGCGATGTGGTTCACGAAGTAGAAATCGGTCGTGGCGGTGGATGGAATCTGCGCCCAGGTCTGCCCCCCGTCGGTAGTCTTGAAGATGCCGGCGCCGCGCCAGTTCTGCGTCTGCTCACCGGTTCCGGCGTAGAGCGTGTTGGGATCGTTGGGGTCGATCACCAGCGAATTGATAGTCAGCACGGGCGCAAAATCGGTCTGCGGGGTCCAGCTCTGGCCTCCGTCCGTTGTCTTCCACACGCCGCCCGTGGCGCCGCCCACCCACATGATGTTGGAGTTGGTGGGGTGAATCACCAGGCAGCGGGTGCGCCCTCCGACATTCCCCGGGCCCAGCGATTCCCATGTGCCGAAGGTCGCGGCCGCGCCGGAGATCGCGTGGTCCACAAAGCGTCCCGCGCGGAGCGAATAGGATCGCATGCCTCGGGCATGGCGCTGCGCTTCGAAGTAGCGTTCGATGGGCAGACCGCCCGAATCCGGCACGCGCTGCTGGCGGAAATACTCGGCGGCTTCGAAGGGGGAATCCGCGTGCTCATGCGGCACGGGCGTTCGGACGGCCAGCTTCGGGTGCGCGCAGGAAACCAGCAGGGCGGCCGCGGCCACCGCTCCCGCCCAAGCTAAAACCTTGTGGTAGGGCACCTTCCGCTATGGTAACGCCGGCCTTGCCTCACACAGGGATTCACACCATTTCCTCCGTTGTGATCATTCTGTTATAATTCAACCGCAGAAAGGGGAGTTTATGAAGAGGAAAATCTTAATTGTCGTCGCCGCAGTGTGCGTTTGTACTCTGCCTCTGATGTCTCAAGAGACCAGCGCCGGCATCACCGGTCGTGTTACCGACCCCTCCGGCGCATCCGTGCTGAATGCAGCGGTCACCGCCAGAGATCTGGACCGCCAGACCGTCTGGCCAACCAAAACCAATGAAGACGGCATCTACGCCTTCCCGCGCATACCGATCGGCAGGTATGAGCTCAAAGTGGAAGCGCAGGGCTTCAAAACCTACGTCAATCCCGATATCGTCCTCGAAGTCAACCAACGCGCCCGCGTGGATGTTCCGCTCCAGGTCGGCGCCATCAGCGAAAGCGTCTCCGTTACCGGAGAAGCTCCGGTTCTGCAGACCGATACCACGCAGGTGGGCGCGGTGATCGACTCCAACCAGATCGATCACACGCCGCTGGTCAGCCGCAACCCGGTAGCGCTCACCCTCCTGGTCGCGGGCGTCACCACGCCCGATCCGTCGAGCTTCAACAGCGGCCAGCGTTCCGCCGGCGGCGGCCGTCCCTATGTCAACGGCAACCGCGAGGAAGCCAACAACTTCCTGCTGGATGGCACGGACAACAACTTCACCTCCGATGACCTGGTTTCGTATCAGCCCAACGTGGATGCCATCGAGGAATTCAAGCTGATCACCAACAACGCCTCCGCCGAATTCGGCAATTTCCAGGGCGGAATCATCAACGTGATCATCAAGTCCGGAACCAACCAGTTCCACGGCAATGTGTTCGAGTATTTCCGCAACGACAAGCTGAATGCCAACAACTGGGGCAACAACTGGAACGGGGTGCCCCGCCCGGCTCAGCGCTGGAACCAGTTCGGCGGCACGTTCGGCGGCCGCATCGTCAAGGACAAGCTCTTTTTCTTCGTCGACGAGCAAAGCCTGCGGCGGGACACTCCGCCGTCGATCTCGGCCACCACGCTGATGCCGACGGCCTGGCGAACAGGCGACTTTTCGTCCCTGCTCGATCCCACCCAGACCGCCGGCAAGACCATCCAGCTTTACAATCCGTATTCCCTGAACACGACCACCGGGCTGCGCGCACCGTTCCCCAACAACGTGATTCCCACCAGCATGCTGAATCCGGCGGCGGTCAAACTGGTCAGCAGTTCGTTCTATCCCGCGCCGCAGTTCAACCGGTACACCACCTCGAACTTCTACTACGGTTCCTGGAGCCAGCTCTACACCGACCAGGGCGACGTCAAGGGGGACTGGCGCCCGAACGACAAGGACTACTTCACCGTGCGAGTCTCCAAGGGCCGCCAGGAAAACCCCGGCCTCAACAGCATGCCGATTTTCTACGGCAGCTTCAACCATTCGCCGTTCGAGAATGGCGTCGCCAACTGGACCCGCACCATCAACCCGCGGATGGTCAACGAGTTGCGCGTGGGCGTCAACTACGTGCTGCTCAATAATGGCGGCCAGGATGAAGGCCTGGGGAACCTGGCGCAGCAGGTTGGGATCAACAATGTCGGCCCCGGATTGCTGTCTTTGACAGGCTTCAATTACCTCTCCGGGGTAGGCACCGCTAACGACGGCACGCAGCAGTTTTTCGGCAATACCACGTTCCATTACGCCGACAACCTGACCATCATCCGCGGCCGCCACATGATGAAGATGGGAGGCCAGTTGCTGCGCGAGCGCATCGACGTCTTCTATGCCGGCAATAACGGCCGCACCGGGTACATCAATTTCACCGGCCGCTTCAGCGCGCAGAATGCCGCCAGCCCGTCCGGGACGCAGCTCGGCGAGGTCGATTTCATGCTGGGAATGCCCGACGATTTGGGCCGCGGCCTGCAATCCGGCACGTGGGGCCAGCGCTCCAACGTATGGGGCTTGTATTTCCAGGATGACTGGCGCGCCACCAACAACCTGACTTTGAACCTTGGCCTGCGCTGGGAGTACCACTCGCCGTGGAACGAGGTGGAAAATCGCCAGGCGAATTTCGGCATGTACACCGGCGCGTTGGAATTGGCCGCCCCGCTGCCTGCCAACCTGGCCGCGCCTCCCGGACCCGCGCCGGTGATCTACAGCAATGCCGGCCTCTACCAGCCCTACAAGAAGGATTTCCAGCCGCGCTTGGGCTTCGCCTACACGCCGGACTTCCTGAGCCATAAAGTGGTGATCCGCGGCGCTTACACCATTTCCTCTTACCTGGAGGGAACCGGAACCAACCTGCGCACACCGCTGAATCCTCCGTTCGAGCAGGAATTCGCCACGCTCTACAACACACCGGCCTTCACCTTGCCCGGCAGCACGCTGGATCAGGGCTTTTTCGGGCTGAACGCCAAGAACCCCTATGCCGGCGCCACCATCCGCATGTGGGATGGAAACGTCCGGCCCGCCGATGTCCAGCAGTGGAATCTCTCGATGGACCTCCAGATGCCCGCCAACAATGTCTTGACGGTGGGTTACGTCGGGCAGCACGGCAGCCACCTCATGGTCCCCATGTCCTATGCGCAAAACGTGGTCACCAACGGGGTGGTTACTACAGGCCCCTATCTTTCCGGCAATCCCGTTCTGCGCAGTGAGATCTCGCTGGTCTCCGGCACGGCCTCCATCGCCAAGCAGGGGTACCAGGCCCTCCAGGCCACGCTGCGCAAGCGCTTCAGCGCGGGGCTTGAATACCAGATAGCTTTCACCTATTCGCACGGCATGTCGGATGCTATCGGCTATTATGGCCAGGGCGGTCAGGCCGGCAGCCAGTCCGCATACTGGCAGTATTTGTACTGCCAGGCATGCGAAATGGGTCCGACCTACTTCGACAATAAGTTCATGTTTGTGCCGTCCTTTACGTACCACCTTCCCTTCGGCCGCGGACTGCATTTCGGTTCGAACTGGGGCAAGGCCGTGGACGGCGTGATCGGCGGCTGGCAGCTCGGCGGCATTTACACCGCTCACACGGGCTTCCCGCTCACCATCAAGTACAATCAGGATACTTCCGGCACCGGCCAGCGCAGCTATCGCGTGAATGTCGTCGGCGCGCCGCACGACCTCCAGCAAATCGGACCGGGCAACGAATGGCTGGACATTTCGGCCTATGCCGCGCCGCCCAAGGGGACCTATGGCAATATTGGTGTCGGCACCGACCGCGGTCCCGGCATGAGCCGGTTCGATCTTTCGCTCAGCAAACAGTTCCACTTTACAGAGAGGAGATTCTTCGAATTGCGGGCCGAAGCCTTCAACCTGTTCAATTCGCCGATCTTCCTCAGCCCGGCATCGCAAACCATCACCTCCACGCTATTCGGCCAGATCCGCAGCTCGGAAGGCGAGCGCAACATTGAGCTAGCCGCGAAGTTCTACTTCTAGTCGAGAGCTAGCCGACCGCTTCCTTACGGTCGCGGCTCTGATCGGAGCCCCGACCGTAAGGGAGGGGTTTCTGTAGTACCCTGATCCTTAGCGGTGGAGTTCGCTTAACGCCGTTCCGAACGGCCAATGACTCCTACAGTGGTTTTCGCTGTGGGAGCTTTGGTTCCAGCCCGCAGCAGACCACAAGACAAATTGGAGGACAACCTTCGATGGAACAAGTGTGGTTTGTGGCGGCTCTTTGGCTCTTCCTGGCGCTGGTGGCGGTTCTCGCCGCCAACTGGCTGAGAATTTCCACCGCACTCTCCGAGATCGTCGTCGGCACGGTCGCCCAGTTGGCCATTGGCGCACTGGCCGGCGGCGAAGCCCTCGGCGCCAAAGCCCCCTGGATCACCTTCCTCGCCGGCACCGGGGCCATCGTGCTGACCTTCCTCGCAGGCGCCGAGCTTGACCCCGACGTCTTCCTGGCGAAATGGAAAGAATCCACGGCGGTCGGCCTGGTGGGCTTCTTCGGCCCGTTTTTCGGAGCATGCATGGTGACCCACTACCTTCTCCACTGGGCGTGGCGGCCAAGCTGGCTCGCCGGGGTCGCGCTGTCCACCACCTCGGTCGCCGTAGTCTACGCAGTGATGCTGGAGCTCGGCTTCAACCGTACGACCTACGGCAAAACGATACTCGCCGCCTGTTTCATCAACGATCTCGGGACAGTCCTCGCCCTGGGGCTGATCTTCTCGCCGTTCACCGCCAAGACATTGATCTTCGTTGTCGTCAGCCTCGTGCTGTTCCTGGTCCTGCCTTTCGTCACACGGTGGTTCTTCGAGCGATACGGCGGGCGCGTCTCCGAATTGGAAACCAAGTACCTGCTCTTTCTGCTCTTCGGACTGGGCGGGCTGGCGGCCTGGTCCGGCAGCGAGGCCGTCTTGCCCGCATACATCATCGGCATGGTCCTGGCGGGCACCGTGGGCAAGGATCACTTCCTGATTCGCCGCCTCCGGACGCTGACCTTCGGCTTGCTGACGCCGTTCTATTTCATTCGCGCCGGGAGCTTCGTTTCGGTGCCCGTGCTGCTTGCCGCCCCCTGGCGTTTGTGGCGCTGCTCTTCGCCAAGATGGGCTCCAAGCTCGCCGGCCTGTTACCCACCGTCCGCGCATTCGGATACAAAGGCCACGACGGAATCTACTACTCGCTGATGATGTCCACCGGGCTGACATTCGGCACCATCTCCGCACTGTTCGGCTTGAACCACGGCATCATCGACCAGGGACAATACTCGCACCTCGTCGCTACTGTGATCGGCAGCGCCGTGATCCCAACGGCCATTGCGAATGCCCGCTTCCTGCCCCGGCACCTGCTTCCGGAGGAGCAGCGCGAGTTGAAGGAATCGGCTTTCGGCGAACCCGTGGGAGATCTCGAATCGTGAGGCGGCCCTGCTCTCAGCTCCCCGGATGGGTATCCTGTACTTGGGAGGCAGCATGTTGAGCCACGGTCCTGCCAAGAAGGTCACCATCTTCATCAACGAAGACACCCAGCACCACATGACGCCGTTGCACGATTCCATCATGACTTTTCTCATGCACAAGGGAGTCTCCGGCGCCACGGCGACCCGCGCTTACTCGGGGTTCGGCTCGCACCAGATGTTGCACACCCCCAAGATCGAGGTCCTGGCGCAGCACCTGCCCATCCGCATCGAATTCGTCGACACGCCGGAGAAGGTCGAAGACGTCCTGCCGACCCTTTACGAAATGGTGTCCGACGGCCTCATCGAGGTGCAGGACACCCAGGTGGTCAAACACGCCCGCAAGTCGCCCAAGCCCGAGCCCAGGCTTGCGCACGAGCGCCTCGACGGCCCGGCCAGGCTTCTCCGTGTCTTCATCGGAGAGGCCGACAAATGGCACGACGAGCCCCTCTACGACGCCATCGTCAAGAAACTTCGCATGCTGGATATCGCCGGCGCCACGGTATATCGCGGCATTCTGGGATACGGCGCCAAGGGCCATCAGCACAAGCAGAGCTTTTTCCATGTATCGCGCGACATGCCGATCATGGTCTCCGTCATCGATAGCGCCGAAAAGATCGCGATTGCAGCAGCAGCGATCGAAGGCATGCTGGAGGATGGGCTGATCGTGATCTCCGACGCCGCTATCGTGCGGCTGGTTCGCAGTCATACGGAGGCTTCCGATGCCACAAGCTCAAAGCGCTGAGATCCTGCGCATTCACATTTCGGAGACGGATCGCGATCAGGGGAAGCCGTTGTACGAAGCGATTGTCGCGAAGTGCCGCGAATTGAAGATCGCCGGGGCCACCGTCTTCCGCGGCCTGGAAGGCTATGGGGAAACCGCCGAGATGCACAAGGCCCACCTGGTGCGCAGCGACCGCCCCATCGTGATTACGGTTGTCGATACGGCGGAAAATATCCGGCGACTTATTCCGGTGGTTGCAGGGATGATGGACACCGGCCTCATGGCGACGTCTGCCGTTCAGATGATCCGGGTACAAAAGGGAGTCGGCGGCGCCGCTCTTCCCCACCCCCCAACCCCCACCCCCAACCCCCGGTTTTAGTGGGCCCCCGCCGTCTCCTCCACCGGAACAAAGGGACTGATCAAATTCCCCCGCCCGTCGAAATCGAAGTCGATCGCGGCTTCGATTTCGACCTGCGGGTTGGCTTCCATCTCCGCCCGCAAATTCTCGCTGACTGCGATGCGCACCAGTTCCATGGTGTTGCGAATCCACCCGTACGTCACCTGCGACAGATCCAGCTTGCCCACCGTCGGAGCGATGCGCTCCAGGCATTCGCGGTCCGTGCGGAAATGGATGGGCGTGCGAATGGCGGCCGGCGTGTTGGCCGTCAGCGAGTTGATCAGGGTGGGCTCCCAATTGATACGGTCCACCAGCCGGTCCGTCACCACGTCGGCCATCCCCAGCCCCACCCCGCTGTTGTACGTCAGCTCGCTCAGGTCGCGCACAAAAACCCGCTCGAACTGCGGAATGCCGGGCCACGGATTGTACTGCCCTTGGACGCCGCGATTCACCACCTTGGTGTCCATCCCCGCGCCGCTGATGTTCTTGCCGATCTCGTCGAGGATGAGAACGTCCAGGTCCGCCGGAATCTTGGCCATCCACGATTTCACCAGCGCCAGGTTCTCCTCCTCGCGCTGCTCCATCAGCTCCACCGGCACCGCGTCCAGCTTGGCGGTGTTGTGGTAGGCGTCCTCCAGGATGGCCAGGCCGCCCAGAATCTTGCCGGATTTCAGCACCTGCCTTCCGATGCTGCGGATCACGTGCTCCAGGCCCAGGCGATACGCATAGGCGTGGTAGCGCTGCGCCCCCGCGAACTTGCCCAGCCCGATCGCCAGCATCTTGAAGAGCCCGCTCTCGATCTTGCCGTCGAAATCGGTGTGCCATTTCACCCGGCCCACCAGCATCACACCGTCGGAATCGTAGGCCGTCCGGTCCATGAAAGCTTCGATGCCGTCGGCGGTCTTGCCCACCGAGACTACCTCGAGCTGGCTGATCACGGGGCAGCCCATGGCCGCTTCGGTGATGCCGTAGTGCGCCAGCACGTCCGCCTGGCCCTCGGCCGAAGCGGCGCCGTGGCTGCCCATTGCCGGGAATAGGAACGGCTGCATGCCTTGATCTTTCCAATAGCGCACGACGTTGCGCACGATGGTGGCGATCTGGTGGATGCCGCGGCTGCCCACCCCGATGGCCACGCGTGCCCCGGGTTTCAACCGCGCGGCAAAGCCCGACGCCGCAAGCTGCTTCTGCACCTCGCTGGCAATATCGGGAATGCGCCGGTCGGGAAATTTCTGGCGGACTACGAGAAGTCGAGGAAATGTCATGATCGCTTTTATTTTATGCTGAAAACAGGCCGCCATGCCCATCCGCAGCGACAACAAGAAGTACTACGATGCGCGCTGGAGGAAGTTGCGCCTGTCGGTGCTCGAGGCCGCAGGCAATGTTTGCGAGCGCTGCCACAAGCCCAACCGCCTGCTGAACGTGGCCCATCTGCAGACCGATCCCGCCGACCAGCGGTTCCTGGAGGTGCTTTGTCCCAGTTGCCACTCC
>Ga0116222_1000412_pt1 | contig 27404 bp, 21 predicted proteins | sample Sb_taG_12_FD_88963 | JGI IMG/M metagenome (GOLD analysis project Ga0116222, IMG submission 88963) | Peat soil microbial communities from Weissenstadt, Germany - Sb_50d_9_AC metaG | ecosystem: Environmental > Terrestrial > Soil > Wetlands > Peat | place: Germany: Weissenstadt | collected 2010-09-21
TCTGCCCGCGGCGTCCCGCCTTTCCAGAAACCTCAAGACAACCCACTGATTCGGAACGCCTTGTGGAGCGGGCTGGTAGCCACGCTCTCAGCGTGCCGTGCCGGCACTCTTGCCGGCATGTCTTGGCCGCGACCGCTGAGAAATCCGGGCTAGGCAAGGGCTAGGCATGGGTCAGGGAGGGGTCGTAGCTAACCGTTGGCCGAGCTGGAAGAGTTCCCTGCCCCCGCCGGCAACCCCTTCGGCGCCATCGGCAGCGTGCGAATCCGTTGGCCCGTGGCGTCGAAAATCGCATTGCCGACCGCCGGCGCGACACCCACGATCGGAGTTTCGCCGGCGCCCGCCGAGACGATGTCCTTGCGGTCCAGCAGCACGCTCTCGATCGCCGGCATGTCGGCAAATCGCGGCACGCGGTAGTGCGAAAGCTTGTTGGTGATGATCTTGTTGTCGGCGAAATCGATCTGCTCGAAGAGCGCGCCGCCCAACCCCATCGCCACCGCACCCTCCACCTGGTTGGCCAGGTGTTCGGGGTTGACCACCGCGCCGCCTTCAAACGCCTCCACCACGCGCAGCACCTTCACGGCGCCATTGGTGACGCTGATCTCCGCGCAGGCGGCGACGTATCCGCCCTTCTCGAAACCGGCGGAGATGCCGAACCCGCGGCCCAGCGTCTTCTTCCGCGACTTCCATCCGAACTTGTCCGCCGCGGCTTGAATCACGTTGCGCAGACGCTCGTTCTTCGCATTCTTGAGCCGGAATTCCAGCGGGTCCATCTGAATGGAGTGAGCCAGCTCGTCCATGTAGCACTCGCGGGCGAAATGGTTCGCGGTGGCCGCGAGGCCGCGGTAGGAACTCTGCCGCAGCGGCGACTTCGATTGATGCTGGTGTTCCTTCTTGCTCCCCACCTCGTAGGGCGTCTGGAGCCCCGATGGGCCGGAGTTGTAATTGTGGAACTCCCATTCCGCAATCGTGCCGTCAGGATTCAGCCTGGCGCCGGCATCGATCACGCCGCCGGGACGGAAGTAGGCCCACGTCATCTCCTCCTCCCGGGTCCAGTTGCGTTTGACCGGCTTGCCCACGGCCTTGGCGAGCCGCGCCGCCTCGTCCGCCGCGTCGCCGGTGTGCTTGCCGCCGTAGCCCGAGCCCGTGTCCGGCATGATCACGTGGACGCGATCCTCGGAGATCCCGAATCTTGTCGCTAGCTCGCTGCGCACGCCGAAGGGGCGCTGCGTACCGGTCCACACCGTCAACTGGTCGCCAGCCCATTCGGCGACGGCAGCGCGCGGTTCCAGCGGCACGTGGGCAATGTACGCGATGGTGTACGAAGTCAGCTTCGGACTGGACTGGTCGCCATCCCGGCTGGTCTTCTTGAAGTAGGGATACACATCGCGGCTGGAGGTTTCGGCAACCAGTTGCTTCCACTCCGCCTTCAGCGCCGCCAGGGCCTTCTCGGCGGCCGCCGGATCGGGCGCCGTGACGCCCACGAAATCGCCGTCCCGCACCACCTTCACGCCGGGCATGGCCTCGGCCGCCGAGCCATCGAGCGACGTCAGCGTGGCGCCGTACGACGGGGGATAGAGAACCTTTCCGTATTGCATGCCGGGGCGCTTGATGTCGTACGCGTACTTGTGCGCGCCGGTGACCATCTCGCGGCCGCCGACTTTCGGCACCGACGTGCCCGCGACCTTCCATTCCGCGGCGGGAGTGAGCGCCGCGCTGGTGGTGATCGTCTTGGCCAGCTTCTCGCCGTGCGTCAGCTCGCCGAAACCGGCAGAGCGACTGCCGGAAGTGACCTTACCATTCGCGATCGAGACCGTCCCGCGGTCCACCATCCACTTCTGCGAAGCCAAGTCCACCAGCATCTCGCGCGCCGAGGCCGCGGCCTTGCGGATCTGCGGCCACATTTGCGGAGTGGTCTGGCTGCCGAAGGTGCCCATGTCGAAAGGCGTGAGCGTGGTGTCGCCCATGATCATCCGGATGGACGAGACCGGCGCGCGCAACTCCTCGGCCACGGCCTGCGTGAGCGACGTGCGCGAGTTCTGCCCCACTTCCACCTTGCCGGTGTAGCAGGTGATGTTGCCGTCCTCGGCGATGTGCAGCCAGGCGCTCACCTGCTGGGGCACCGGCTCCCTTGTGCCGCGGCGCGCACCGCCGCCGGCTTCCTGGGCATCCGAATCGTCCACGATCAGGACCACGACAATCCCGCCGCCCAAAACCGCAAAGAAATCGCGCCGTGAAATCATGCCCGGCCTCCTTTCTGCGCCGCGGAGCGAATCGCGGCGACCACCCGCGGATAGGTGCCGCAGCGGCAGATGTGGCCGTTCATGCCGGCCACGATCTCGGCCTCGCTGGGGTGCGGAGTGTGCCGCAGCAGGCCCACCGCGCCCAGGATCATTCCCGGCGTGCACCAGCCGCACTGCATGGCGTCGGCTTCGAGGAAGGCCTCCTGCACGGGGTGCAACTTGCCTTCGTGCGCCAGCCCTTCGATGGTGACGATGCGCTTGCCGGCCATCGCACCTACCTTGGTCAGGCACGACTTGGTGGGCTGTCCATCGACGAGCACCGTGCAGGCTGCACACTGCCCCTCGCCGCAGCCGTACTTGGTTCCGGTGAGATCCAGATCGTCGCGAAGGACGCTCAGAAGTGTGCGGTCGGCATCGGCATCGATCCGCCTCCGCGTGCCATTGACATCGAGTTCCGTGATCCTGGCCATGATGTTATTGTCTCTCAAAAGTGGCACAGGCATTCCTGCCTGTGTGGTTTGGGGGCTGTGCCGTGGCGCAGTGTGGTTTGGGGGCTGTGCCGTGGCGCAGTGTGGTTTGGGGGCTGTGCCGTGGCGCAGTGGGAAAACCACACAGGCAGGAATGCCTGTGCCACTATTGAGCCATGGGGCACAAATATACCATCTCCCGGCGGCTGGCGCTTCTGGGCGCCGCAGGATCGGCCACCCGACTGTTCGCCGCCGCGCCGGCCGCGAGCAACATCGAAACCCACGTTCACCTCTTCGACCCTTCACGCGTCCCCTATGCGCCGGACGCTCCCTACAAGCCGGCAGCATACACGTTGGAGGACCACCTCAAGCTCGTCGAGACCGCCGGACTGGCGCACTCCATCATCGTTCATCCGGAGCCCTACCAGGACGACCACCGCTATCTCGAATACTGTTTCGCGCACGAGCCGCGGCCCGGCTATTTCAAGGGCACCTGCCTGTTCGATCCGTTCCGCGAGGACACGCCGCGCCGCCTTCGTGCGCTGACCGAACGCTGGCCCGGTCGCATCGTGGCCATGCGGATCCACGAGATGTCGGCGACCCCCGAAGCGAGCGGCCCGATCCGCAATCGGGACATGAAAGACCCGCGCATGCGGGCGTGCTGGAAGACCCTCGCGGCGATGGGGTTGGGCATCCAGATGCACTTCATCCCGTCGCAAGCCCCCGGCATCTACGCTCTGGCGGCCCAGTTCCCCGAGACCATCGTGATCCTCGATCACATGGGCCGTCCCGGTCAGGGGACCGAACAGGAGTACCAGGACGTTCTCAAGTTGGCCAGACTGCCGCGCGTGGTCCTCAAGTATTCGAATTGGCCGGAGTACAAGGGCGACTTGGGCCAGCTCACGCGGCGCATCCACGGCGCGTTCGGCCCGGACCGTATGATCTGGGGGATGCTGGGCAACACCGCGGCGGCCTACCGCACGCAATCGGGGCGCTTCGAAGAACTGCTGGCCTTCGCCCCGGATGCCGACCGGGCGAAGATCCGCGGCGGCAACGCGCAGAGGCTGTTTTTCGCGTGAGGGCGTTAGTTTAGTTAGTCACCGTCAGGAAATAACCAGTTCAATCGGCGGCAACCGCTCCCTAACGGTCGCGGCTCTGAAGGCGCATCGGAGCCGGGCCCAGAGGGCACCCCGTTAGGGAGCGGTCGGCACAATTATTTCATTGCAGGCCCTTACTGCACGGTCCTCGATCCCACTGCCTGCCAGCCGGAATTGAGAGTGTCGCCGTTGCTGCGGGCGGCCAGATAGATCAGCCGGTTGCCGGTAAACGACGGAGTGAAGGTCAGGTTCAGCATCAGGGTGAGGGTGTTGCCGCTGCCGCTGGCCACGCCCGACACACTACACTGACTATTGCTCGCGCTGGCCGATCCGTCGAGCGTCACTCCCGGCAAGAGAGCGGTGCCCGCATCATTCACTAAGTAGAGGATGTTGGCTGCGCGGCTGTATGCCAGGTAGCAGGCATCATACCCGTCCAGGTCATCGTTGATCAGCACGTTCACCACTCCCAGATCCTGCCAGCCGTTGGTGTCGGCAAACGTAAATGTGTACATCTGGGTGCCGGAGCCTGTGGCGCGCGCCGGATTCGTACCCATCACTTCGGGACCGCTCCAGTTCGTGCCGGGGACGCCCCAGGTGCCCAGGGCTTGCCAGCCGGAGTTGCCACCCTCGAGGTCCCGCGCCGCCAGGTAAGTCACTTTGTTGCCGGCGAAGCCCGCGGTGAAACTGAGGTTCAAAGTCAGTGTCAAGGTGTTCCCGCTGCCGGCGACGGACGATCCCGCTCCGGTCACCGTGCACTGACTGTTGCCGAGGGTCCCGGAGCCACTCAGAGCCAGGCCCGGCAGGAGGCCGTTGCCCGAATCGTTCACCAGGTAGAGGACCGAAGCGGTGCGGCTGTACGCCAGGTAGCAGGCATTGCGGCCGTCGAGGAAGTTGTCGATCAGAACGTTGACCACGTCGAGGTCCTGCCACCCGCGCGGGTCGCTGAAGGTGAAGGTCATGGTCTGGCTGGCGCCGGTTCCCCATCCGGGATTGGCGCCCACGGCCAGCGTGCCGCCTCCCACCACGATCGCGGCGGAGCTTCCGGTGATGGATGCGGCGGCGGTATCGGTGGCGGTGATGGTCTGGTTGCCGGGCGACTTCAGGGTGGCGGAGAAGCTACCGGTTCCGTTGCTCAGCATCCAGTTCGCGGGGAGGACCGCGGCGGGATCGCTGCTGGTGCATTGCATGGTGCCCGCGTAGCCGGTGCTGACATTGTTGTAGGCATCGAGCGCGGTCACGGTGAAGCCGAACGGCGTCCCCGGAGCTGCCGAAGCCGGGGCGGAGACGGCAAAATGCGTGGCCGCGCCACCGGCGGCGGTGATGGCCGCGGAGGTTCCGGCGATGGATGCGGTGACCGTGTCGGTGGCGGTGAGGGACTGGCTGCCGGCGGTTTTCAGGGTCGCGGTGAAGGTTCCCTTGCCGTTGGTGAGGGTGGAATCCGCCGGCACGCCGGCGAGGGCGTCGGTGGCGGCGAAATGCACCGTGCCGGCGTAGGCCGGACTGGTGTTGTTGTAGGCGTCCAGCGCGGTGACCGTTACGGCGAAGGCCGCACCGGCGGTGACCAGCGCCGGCGCCGAGACGGCCAGGCGGGTGGCCACTCCGCCGGTTACGGCGATGGCGGCGGACGTCCCGGCGATGGTGGCCGTGACGGTATCGGCCGCAGTGAGGGTCTGGTTGCCGCCGGTTTTCAGGACCGCGGGGAACGAACCGGTTCCATTGGTCAAGGTGGTATTGGCAGGCAAGACCGCGGCGCTATCGCTGCTGGTGAAGTGTACCGTGCCGGCGTATGTCGCGATGGGATTGTTGCCGGCATCCTGGGCTGTGACGGTGAAGTTGAACGAGGTTCCCGCGACGGCGGACGCGGGCACGGAGACGGCGAAGTGGGCCGCCGGGCCGGCTGCCACGGCGATGGCGCCAGAGGCGCCGGTGATGGAGGCGGTGACGGTATCGGTGGCGGTGAGGGTTTGGCTGGCCAGGGTCCTCAACGCGGCGGAGAACGCACCGGTTCCATTGGTCAGCTTGGCATTCGCGGGGAGCACCGCGGCGGTATCGCTGCTGGTGAATTGCACCGTGCCCGCGTAGCCCGCGCTGGTGTTGTTACTCGCGTCGAGCGCGGTCACCGTGAAGTTGAAGGCGGTCCCGGCGCTGGCCGACGAAGGAGCCGTGATGGAGAAGTGCGTGGCTGCCCCGCCGCCCACCGCGATGGCCGCGGAGGTTCCGGTAATCGACGCGGTGACGGTGTCGGTGGCGGCGACGGTCTGGCTGCCGGGGGTCTTCAGGGTCGCGGCAAACGTGCCCACACCGCTGGTGAGGGCCGCATCCGCGCCCAGGGTTGCGGCGGTATCGCTGCTCGAAATGTGAGCCGTGCCCACATAGCTGGGGGCGGTATTGTTGTAAGCGTCCTTCGCGGTGACGGTGAAGTTGAATGCCGTTCCGGCGGTGGCGGTGGCGGGCGCTGCGACGGCATAGTGGGTGGCCGCACTCGCTGCTACCGCGATGGCTCCGGTGACGCCGGTGATGGAGGCGGTGGCTGTATCGGTGCCCGTAATGGTCCAGTTGCCGGCGGTCTTGAGCGTCGCGGAAAAGGTCGCCGTCCCGTTAGTGAGGGTGGCATTCGCGGGCAGCACCGCGGCGGCATCGCTCGAGGTGAAATGCACCGTGCCGGTGTAGCCGGCGGCCGTGTTGTTGTTGGCATCCTGCGCCGTCACCGTGAAGTTGAACGCGGTCCCCGCGGCGGCGGTCGCCGGCGCCGTGACGGAGAGGTGGGTGGCTGCACCTCCGCCCACCACGATGGCGCCGGAGGTTCCGGTAATGGAGGCGGTGACCGTATCGGTGGCGATGACGGTCTGACTGCCGGAGGTCTTCAGGGTTACGGCCAGCGATCCGGTTCCGTTGGTCAGGGTGGCGTTGGCCGGGAGGGCGGCGGCCGTATCGCTCGAGGTGATGTGGACCGTGCCCGCGTATCCCGAGCTGGTGTTGTTATACGCATCCTGCGCGGTGACGGTGACGTTGATGGCGGTTCCGGCGGTGGCGGTGGCGGGAGCCGTGACCGCCAGGTGGGTGGCCGCCCCGCCGCCCACCGTGATGGCGCTGGAGATGCCGGTGATGGATGCGGTGACCGTATCGGTGGCGGTCACGGTCTGGCTGCCGGCCGTCTTCAGGGTTACGGACAGCGATCCGGTTCCGCCCGTCAAGGTTGCGTCCGCGGGCAACAACGCCGCTCCGTCGCTGCTGGTGATGTGGACCGTGCCCGAGTAGCCGGTGCTGGTGTTGTTGTAGGCGTCGCGCGCGGTGACCGTGGCGTTGAGCGCGGTCCCGGCGGTGGCGGTGGCCGGAGCCGTGACCGCAAAGTGAGTGGCCGCCGCGCTACTCAGGGCAACCGTGCCGGAGGTTCCGGTGATGGCGGCGGTGAGGGTATCGGTGGCGGTCAGGGTCTGGTTGCCCACGGTCTTGAAGGTCGCGGGAAACGTGCCAGTTCCAGCGGTCAGCGTCGCGTTTGCGGGCAGGACCGCGGACCCGTCGGTGCTGGTGAACTTGACCGTGCCGGAGTAACCCAGGCTGGTGTTATTGCCGGCGTCCTGGGCGGTCACGGTGAAATTGAATGACGTACCCGCGGTGGCGTTGGCGGGCGCCGTCACCAGGAAGTGCGCGGCCGGCCCGCCCCCGACTGAGATAGCGGCGGAGGTTCCAGTGATGGATGCGGTGGCCACATCGGTGGCGGTGAGGTTTTGATTCGCCTGCGTCTTCAAGGTCGCCGAAAAGGTTCCCGTGCCGTTGGCCAGCACGGCATTGGCGGGCAGCACCGCCTGCCCATCCGTGCTGCTGAAATGCACCGTGCCCGCGTAGCTGGGGCTGGGGTTGTTGTATACGTCCTGCGCGGTCACGGTGAACTGGAAGGCGACGCCGGAAGACGCCCCCGCGGGCGCGGTTACTACCAGGTGTGTGGCCGCCCCGCCGGTCACCACGATGGCGCCGGAAGTTCCGGCGATGGACGCGGTGGCCACATCGGCCGCCGCGATGGTCTGGCTCCCCGAGGTCCTCAAAGCCGCCGCGAAGGTTCCCGTACCGTTGGTGACCGCGGCATTGGCGGGCAGGACCGCGGCGGCGTCGCTGCTGGTGAAATGCACCGTGCCCGCGTAGCTGGAGACAGGATTATTGTAGGCATCCTTGGCGCTCACCGTGAAATTCACCGTACTTCCGGCGGTCGCCGAGGTGGGCGCTGTGAGCGCCAGGTGCGCGGCCGTTGCGGCGGAAACCACAATCGCTCCGGAGTTTCCGGTAACGGATGACCAGCAGATTCCCCCAGGCGCAATACAGGTATAGCTGGCCGTGATGGACTGGCTGCCCGCGGTCTTCAAGGTCGCCAAGAAGGTTCCGGTCCCGTTGACGAGGGTCGAAGGCGCCGGCAGCACCGCTGACGGATCGCTGCTGGAGAACTGTACCATGCTCGTAAAGCCGGTGAGCGTGTTGTTGTTGGCGTCCTGCGCAGTGACGGTGAAATTGAACGCGGTTCCGGCCACGGCCGATGCCGACGCGGTCACCAGAAAATGCTGCGCCGTCCAGGCTGCCACGGCGATGGTCCCCGAAGTTCCGGTGAGGGAGGGCGTGCCCGTATCGGCCGCGTGGATGGTTTGACTGCCTGGGGTTTTTAAGGTGGCGGAGAATGTGGCCGTGCCGTTGACCAGCGCGGAATCCGGCGGCAGAGCCGCAAACGTGTCGGTCGAGGTGAGATGCACCGTGCCCGCGTAAGCGGGGACGATGTTGTTGGAGGCATCCTGCGCGGTGACGGTGAAAGTGAAGGCTGTCCCGGGGGTGGCGTGTGCCGGCGCGGAGACCAGGAAATGAGTGGTGGCGCTGCCCACCACGATGGCTCCCGAGGTTCCGGTGATCGAGGCCGTGACGGTATCGGTGGCGGTGATGGTCTGGCTGCCCGAGGTCTCGAGCGTTGCCGGGAAGATGGCCGTGCCGTTGGTCAGGGTGGCATCGGCAGGCAAGACGGCATTCCCGTCGCTGCTGGTGAAATGCACGGTACCGGTGTACCCGGTGAGGGTGTTGTTGTTGGCGTCCTGGGCGGTCACGGTGAAATTGAACTGGGTCCCGGCGATGGCCGGCGACGGGGCTGAGACTTGGAAATGCGCGGGCGCGAAGAAGGCCCAGGCCGCTCCGAGACCGGAGGTATCGTCCGGCCCGCCTACTATGGCGGTAAAGCCGTCGGCGGATAGGGCGACCGAAGTTCCCTGTAGGACGGTGCCGCTCGTGGCGTCGCTGGCGGTGAGTTTGCTCTGCTGGCTCCAGGCGCCGCTGGCGCGCTTGAATATCCACGCGGCTCCCACTCCGCTGGAATCCTGAGGACCGCCAACCAAGGCGGTATTGCCATCGCCTGACAGGGCCACCGCGGCGCCCACCCACGCCACACCGCTGCTCGGCGACAGTTTACCGCCCTGCTGGCTCCAGGTCCCGTTGTCCAAGGTGAAAACCCAAACCGCCCCATAGGATGCGCTGTCCCACATCCCGCCGACCAGGGCGGTGCTGCCGTCTCCTGAAAGCGCTACGGCCGAGCCCTGGAAGGACTGGACGGTCGCGTTTGCGCCTACGAGTTTGGCCACTTGAGTCCAGGTATTGCCGCTACGCGTAAAGATCCACACTGCTCCCTGGTTCTGGCTGTCTCCCGGCCCACCCACAATGGCGGTATTCCCGTCAGCCGTGAGGCTCACCGAGTATCCCTGCAATATCGTGCCAAGGGCCGGCGACCAACCGGTGCCAACCAGCTTTTGGCCCGGCTGGGTCCACACTCCGCCGCTTCGCGTGAAGACCCAAACCGCACCCGTGGTGCCGTCATGCGGGCCGCCAATGATCGCGGTGCTGCCGTCCGAAGAGAGCGCCACGCTGGTGCCCTGGGTCGCGGTAGTGGATCCGCCGGTGCCGACCAGTTCGAATTGCTGGGTCCACACTCCGCCGCTGCGCGTATAGACCCACGCCGCACCCAATAAGTTGCTGTCGGACGGCCCGCCCACGATCGCCGTATTCCCATCGGCGGAGAGGTCCACCGAAGCGCCCTGATGGGCGGGACCGTTTGCGCCGGTGCCGACCAGTTTGTCGCCCTGCTGGGTCCAGGCTCCGTTGGCGCGCGTAAAGATCCAGGCTGCGCCCACGCCGTTGTTGTCATCCTCGGCGCCGACGATGATGGTATTTCCGTCGGACGAGGCAGCCACCGCGGTGCCCTGCAGCACACCCAGGGAGCTGGTAACTGCTCCGGTGCCAACCAGTTTGTTGCCTTGCTGGACATACTGAGCCCGCGCGAGAGGAGTAAGAATGAAAACGGCGCTCAGGAGGGAAAAAAAGGGGGAAAGATTTTTTCGTAGCATGACTGCCTCACTTCTTCGGTCCCGGGGGAGATGCAACACGCACGCCTTCGCTGTCAAGACGGGAAGGCAACCGCATCGGGCTTGCCGTCGAGTTATGCGAAACCTAGCACTCGATCGAGAGGTAAACAATTAAATAGTACTATATTCAGACCTTAAAATCTATTAAATATTTTGAGTGCTGTGTCTGAAATTCCCGGGCCGGCCACTGGATGCTTTCGAACAGATGGCTCATTGGGGCTAGTGGCGGCCCCGGCGCCGTTGATTTAAGATCAGATGACATGAAAACTAACGTCGCATCTCTTGCGGTTCTGATTCTGGCGGTTGGCGCCGTTGGCTTCGCCCAGGAAAGAGGGAAGGGCGGAGAGTCCCACCCCAACTTCAAACCCAGCAAACCCCCCAGCCACGGCCCCGCGCCTGCGCGTAACGCTCCCGCGGCGCGGCCTGCGCCCGCCGGGCGGCCGGCTCCCGCGGGGCGGCCGGCTGAGAGCGCCCCACCGCCGCAGCAACATTTTGCCGACAGGCAAGGACACCCCGAGGCTCCCCACGTGGACGGGAACAAGTGGGTTGGGCACGATACCGGCAAGAACGACCCCAGGTATCATGTGGATCATCCGTGGGAGCACGGCCGCTTCACGGCGGGTTTCGGACCGAGTCACCGATGGCGGCTGGCGGGCGGAGGTCCGTCGCGTTTCTGGTTCGGCGGCTTCTACTTCTCGGTGGCCGATCCGGATATGGGCTATTGCACCGACTGGAATTGGGGCGGGGACGAGATTGTGATCTATGAGGATCCCGACCACGATGGCTACTACCTGGCGTACAACACGCGCCTGGGGATTTACGTCCACGTGATGTTCTTGGGGAACGGGTAGAAGAAAGGGCCGCTCCCTAACGGTCGCGGCTCTCCTCCAAACGCCGCCTGTTTGCGGAATATAACAGAGCCGCGACCGTAAGGGAGCGGTCCTCCACCAGCTCTGACGTCCGCCCTGCTTCAGATCGGGCCGTCATTGGTATAATGCCCGCACACATGACGCCCGAAACGCGCATCGGCAAATGGCAGCGGTTTCCGGACCTGATCTCGCGACTGGTGCCGGATGCCATCACCGCTAGCGTGATCCTCACCATCACCATGGTAGCGATCGCGCTGGCGCTGAAAAATCCGCTCACGCAGGTGATGGACGCCTACCACCAGGGGCTGTGGATGCTGCTGCCGTTCACCATGCAGATGACCCTGATCATCGTGCTGAGCGCGGCGCTGGCGGCGACACCGCTCTTCCGGAGGACCATCGCGGGGCTGGCGCGGCTTCCCAATTCGCCGAAACAGATTGTGGCGCTGGCGTTCTTGACCAGCGGAGCGGCGGCCTACCTGTATTGGGGGCTGGGATACGCGCTGGGCCCCATGATCGCCATCTACTTCGCGGCCGAGGCCGAGCGCCGCGACATCCCGGTCGATTTCCCGTTTCTGCTGGCGGTTACTTATTCCTCGCAGGCGCTGTGGCAGTACGGGCTTTCGGCCAGCGGTCCGCTGCTGGTGGCGAGCAAGGGCCATTTTCTGCAGGACATCATCGGCGTGGTCCCGCTTTCGACCACCATCTGGTCGCCCGCCGCCATCATTCATGAACTGGCCTACGCCACGGCGTCGGTGGTGGCGGCGTGCTGGCTGCTGCCGAAGACCTGCCGGTGGATCTCGCAGTACCCGGAGTCACTGGCGCTGGCGAAGACCGTGGAGCCCGCCGCGATCGATCAGCGCGGCCTCAGCTTTTCCCAGCGGCTGGAGAATCACCCCATCGTCAGCCTGTCGATGGGGGTGCTGCTCAGCGGCTAGCTGGTGGACCATTTTTTCGTGAAGCGACTGGGCCACGACATCAACTCGCTGAACGTGACGCTGCTGCTGCTGACGTTCCTGTTGTACCGGACGGTCAAGCGGTTCGCCAAGGCGGTGGAGCTGAGCGCGGGCAGGAGCTGGGCGGTGATCGTGCTGTATCATCTTTATGCGGGAGTCGCCGGACTGGTGCAGTACACCAATGTCGGAGACCGCGTGGCGCGCATGGCGGCCTCGATTTCGACGGCTGCCACGTTTCCGCTGATTACCGCGATCGCGGGGTCGGTGTTCGCCTGCTTCATACCGTCGAGCGGCGGGCAGTGGACGGTGCAGGGCTTCGTGACGGTGAAGACGGCGATGGGGGTGGGGGTTTCGGTGCAGCGCGGGATGCTGGCGCTGGGGGTGGGCGACCATATGGGCAACTTCCTGACGCCGTTCTGGTACGTGGTGGTGGCGGGGATTGCGCGCGTGGATTTCCGGATCTTCTTCGGCTACGCGCTGGTCTTCGCGGCGATCTGGTTTGCGATCGGAGTGGTGGTATTCACGTTTGCGCCGTGTTAGCCGACCGGCTAAACTTGAACCAGGGCGAAGCTATGCACAGCGAGTACATCGAACAGCGCAATGGGGGCTACTACGTAGCCGGGACGCGCATTTCGCTCGACTCCGTGGTGTGCGCCTTCAATCGGGGCGATTCGCCGGAGCGGATAATGGAAGAGTTCCCACGCCTGGGCAAACTCTCCAGAGTCTACGGGGCCATCGCCTTCTATCTGGATCATAAGATTGAGATCGACCGGTATCTGGAAGAGACCGAGCGCGAGTTCGAGGGAACCGCCATTCCCCTGGCACAGGCCAATCCGGCGCTTTGGGAGAAGATCCAGCGCGCCAAAGCCAAGTTGGGCGAGTCCCGCGCTTGAGTATTCGCTTCCAGGCGGACGCCGATCTCAATTGCGATATCGTGACGGCGGTTCGCCGGCGAGAACCTGCGATAGATTTCGCCACGGCGGCGGACGCTGAGTTGGAGGGCATGGGCGATCCGCAGGTCCTGGAACGCGCTCGAAGCGAGAATCGGATTCTGGTGTCACACGATCGCCGGACCATGATCCATCACTTCCGCCGCTACCTGGAAGCAGGGGGATCGAGTCCGGGATTGCCGATCGTTTCCCAGAATGCGCCGATCGGACCCGTAGTCGAAGCGATCGTGGTCCTCTGGTCGGTATCGGGTCCTTCGGAGTGGCGCGACCAGGTTCACCATCTACCGTCACTCACGCGCCACGTCACGCGCTGAGCGGAGTCGCCTTCATCTCGCGAATCTCCGGTTGCCACACCGAAGCAGGTCCGCTTGGCCGCCATCGGACAAATCCGTTACAGTAAGAATCGTGAAGCGTCTGCGCGCGGAAGAGATCGCAGGAGAGGAGTGGGCGGCATGGTATGCGCTCAGCCCCGGCGAGCGGTTCCTCGAGTCGATTAGACTTTGGGAGACCTATCTCGCACTCGGAGGATCACTTGAGCCGGAGCCCGATACTCAGAGCCCTTTCTTCGATCCGGAAGAGTGGCGCGAGAACGCTGCTCATGGGCGGCCAGGCGTGCGTGTTCTACGGCGCGGCAGAGTTTAGCCGCGATGTGGACCTGCTGATCCTGGCGGAGTCGCAGAATCTCGCGAGCCTGCGGGCGGGGCTCGAGGCGCTGGAGGCCGAGCTGATTGCCGTCCCCGATTTTGAAGAGCGGCACCTGTTGCGCGGTCACGGGGTCCATTTTCGATGCCGCCGCGGCGATGTCGCGGGGCTGCGCATCGATTTGATGGCGTCGCTGCGCGGCGTGCCGGGATTCGAGGAGCTGTGGGCGCGCCGCATCACCATTGAGGTAGAAGGCGAGCCCGTCGATTTGCTGGGGATGGAAGACCTCGTGCGCGCCAAGAAGACGCAACGCGACAAGGACTGGCCGATGATCCGGCGGCTGGTGGAGCAGAGCTACTTCGGGCAGTCCGGCAGCGCGACCCAGGAGCTGGTGCGGTTCTGGCTGCGCGAGCTGCGCACTCCGGAATTGCTGATGGAGGTGGCTGCCGCGCATCCCGATCTGGCGCGCGCGGAAGCTACCTCGCGTCCGGCCGTCCGCGCCGCACTGTTGCCACGGCTGGACGACGTGGTTGAGGCGCTGGAGGCCGAGGAGCGGGAGGAACGCCGCAAGGACCGTGAATATTGGGCTCCGCTCAAACGGGAGCTGGAGGAAATCCGGCACGACCGAAGGAAGAAGGAAGACTTCGAAGCTTGAGTATTTGATAAACTTACTCAGTTCCCCGTGAGCCCACAGTCCTCCATCGCGCACTATCGCATCACCGCCAAGATCGGCGAGGGCGGCATGGGGGCGGTGTATCGCGCCACCGATACCAAGCTGAATCGCGACGTCGCCATCAAGGTGCTGCCGGACTCGTTTGCCAACGACCCCGACCGGCTGGCGCGATTCACGCGCGAGGCGCAGGTGCTGGCGTCGCTGAACCATCCCAACATCGCGGCGATCTACGGTGTGGAAGAGCGCGCCCTGATTCTGGAACTGGTCGAAGGTCCGACGCTGGCCGAGCGCATCGCGCAGGGAGCAATGCCCGCGGCCGAGGCGCTGCCGCTGATCCATCAGCTCATCGACGCCCTCGAATATGCGCACGAAAAGGGCGTGGTGCATCGCGATCTGAAGCCCGCCAATTTGAAGATCACTCCCGAAGGCCGGCTCAAGGTGCTGGACTTCGGACTGGCCAAGGCGCTGTCCAACGAACCGGCTGCCGGCGACCCGGCTTCTTCTCCCACCCTCACCATGCGCGCCACACTGGCGGGAGTCATCATGGGGACCGCCGGCTAATGGCCCCCGAACAGGCGCGCGGGCATGACGCCGACAAGCGCGCCGACATCTGGGCCTTCGGCGCAGTGGTCTACGAAATGCTCACCGGCCAGCAGCTCTTCGCCGGGCCCACCGTGTCTGACAGCCTGGCCGCCGTGCTCACGCGCGAGCCCGACCTCGGCCGCGTCCCCGCGGAATTCCGCAAGCTGGTGCGCCTCTGCCTCATCAAGGACGCGAAGCAGCGCCTTCGCGATATCGGCGATGCGCGCATCGTGCTGGCCGATGGAGCGGCCGCGCCGCCAGCCGCGCCCGCCGCACGCTCGCGCATTCCCTGGATCCTCGCCGGCGCCTGTGCCGTGGCCGCGCTCGTCTCTGGCTTTTTTCTCTGGCGAGCGACCCGCCCGGTGCTACACCCGCTAATGCGCTTCAGCGTCGATCTCGGGCCGGATGCCATCCGGGGCCCGCACCTGACCGCCGCGATTTCCCCCGATGGAACCCGCCTGGTATTCCCGGTGCGCACCGGGAACGGCTCGAGCCTGCTGGCCACGCGGCTCCTGGACCAGCCCAAGCCCGACATCCTCTCCGGCACCGAGGGCGCCATCGATCCATTCTTTTCTCCCGACGGACAGTGGATCGGGTTCTTCGCCGATCAGTATATGAAGAAGATCTCCGTCCACGGCGGCGCCGCGCTCACCCTGTCTCCCGCGCCGGCCGCTCCGCGCGGCGGCGCCTGGAGCGAAGACGGCTACATCATCGCCAACCTGGACAATAACCACCTGGAGCGCGTACCGGAAGCCGGAGGCAAACCGGAGCCGCTACCCGCCAAGCCGGAGCAGCACGGCGAGCGCACCTGGCGCTGGCCGCAGATTCTGCCCGGCGGCAGTGTTCTGTTCACCGGCGCTCTGGGCGCGGGCGTCGGCGGCGGCTACGAGGAGGGCAACATCGAGGTGCTCTCCTTGAGGACCGGCAAGCTGACGGTGGTGCAACACGGCGGATACTTCGGCCGTTACCTTCCGAGCGGCCACCTGGTCTTTGTCCATCAGGGAACGCTCTTCGCCGTGCCGTTCTCGCTCGCGGATCTCAAGACGCGCGGCACGCCGGTTCCCGTGTTGTACGACGTTTCTGCCGCCGTCGGCCAAGGCGCCGGCCAACTGGATTTCTCCAGCGCGCCGGACGGGCCGGGGACTTTCGCTTACCTGAGCGGCCAGGCGGTCGGCGGAGCCGTGCCCCTGTCGTGGATCGATGCCGCGGGCAAAACGCAAACCTTGGTGATCACAACCACTGCGGCCACTACCCCCAGGATCTCTCCCGACGGCCGGTTGGTGGCGCTAACGACGGGCGGGAACATTGTGGTTTACGATCCCAAGCGCGATGCCAGGACGCCGCTGACCTTCGACGGCCTGCGGAACATCGGGCCGGTCTGGACTCCCGACGGGAAGCACCTGATTTACGCCAGCAAAGCGGCCAGAATGTCATCTGGTGGATCCGCTCCGATGGATCCGGACAGCCGCAAAAGTTGTTCGCCGCAGCGGAAGCCGTGAGCGCCCGTTCGATTTCACCGGACGGCCGGCGGATCGCTTTTTCACGGCTGGATTCGAGTTCAGGTAACGACCTCTGGACACTGCCGCTCGACCTGAGCGATCCGGATCGGCCCAAGCCCGGCGAGCCTGAGCTGTTTCTCCGGGAACCGGGCGAGCAGGCGAACCCCGTCTTCTCGCCGGACGGCCGCTGGATAGCCTACAGCAGCCTTTCGGGAACCGTCACCCAAGTGTTTGTGCGGCCGTTTCCCAACACCCCGTCCGCCGGCAAATGGCAGATCTCGACCAATGGGGGAACGTTCCCCGTCTGGTCGCGCAATGGCAAGGAAATCTGGTACTTCGCCCCCGATAATCGCGTGATGGTAGTTTCCTGCATCGCGAAGGGCGCGAGTCTTGCTCCCGACAAGCCCCGACTTTGGTCCCCGGCGCCGATCATCGGAGCGGGCCTGGTGGCCTGGAACTTCGACCTCGCCCCGGACGGCAAGCGAATCCTCGCGCTCCCGGCGACACCGATGTCGGAAGGCGACGAGAAAGGCTCCGTCCACGTGACGGTCCTGCTCAATTTCTTCGACGAGCTGAAGCGCAGGCTGCCTTGACGCCCCGGCGTGAGGCATTGCCGATTTGTGATGAAAAACGTGGCGCACGCACTCCTGCGTGCCGCGCCGAGTCAGAGGCTGACGCTTATCGGGAGTGTGATCCGTCGGGCTTTTTGCCTCAGGCGCCTCCCATGAGCCCCGAGACAACCCCAACCCCTGAACCCCATCCCCAACCCCCTCTTCGAGTACAATCGAATCGGCAACATGTTTCGCTTTTTGCTGCCCGCCGTGTTCGTCTGCGCCGCCTGGTGCCAGCAGCCGTACGAGCTTTCCGGACGGTTCTCGCCCGAGGAGCGGGCTTCGGTTTCGCTCTTCGGCGTGGCCAGTCCGTTCGTGGCCACTCTCATGAGCGAAGACGGACGATTCACTTTCAAGAAACTCCAGCCCGGAGCGTACACCATCGCGGTATTTGTCCCCGCCCGCGGCGAAGCGCGCCAGACGGTGGAAGTCGGTCCTGGCACAGCCGATGCGCACCAACGCGTGCAACTCACCCTGAACCTCAAGGAGTCCGATTTCGTGCTGGCCGATGCTTTGCGCCGCCACTCCGTTCCCGCCACCCAGCTCGCCGTGCCCGAGAAGGCCGTTCGTGAATACGAAGACGCGCAGAAGGACCTCAACCGCCGCGACATCGCTGCCGCCGTCAAGCGCCTCGAGCACGCCGTCGAAATCGCGCCGCAGTTTTCCGCCGCCTGGAACAACCTGGGCACCATCGCCTACCAGACCCAAAAATACGAGCGTGCCGCGGAGTGCTTCCGCGCGGCGCTGGAGGCCGATCCCACATCCTACGAGCCGCTGGTCAATCTGGGGGGCGTGCTGATCAACCTGCACGATCTCGACAGCGCCTGGAAGTACAACGTGTACGCCGTGCTGCTTCGCCCCACCGATGCACTGGCCAACTCGCAGCTCGGCATGACCTATTTCGAAATCGGGAAGATGGATCTGGCCGAGAAGTATTTCGTGGCGGCGCGGCAGATCGATCCGGCGCATTTCTCGCACCCCCAGCTCTTCCTCGCCGAGATTCATCTGCGGAGGGGCGATCGCTCCGCCGCCGCCCGAGACCTCGAGGATTTCCTCAAGTACCATCCGGATTGGCCGCAGGCCGCCAAAATGCGCGAGCAGATCGGCAAGCTCCGGTAACGCCTTGCCGCCGGCCGCAACTAATCCCCTCAGCCGGGTTTAAATAAATTCGCATGAATTCACCAAATACTTTGATAAATGCGATACTATACGGTCAGTGACGGGGACGCGGAGGAATGATGCACGTTCTAGTCACAGGTTGCGCGGGCTTTATCGGCTCCCACTTGTGTGAGAAACTGTTGGCGGCCGGCCATTTAGTCACCGGTGTGGATTCTCTCACCGAGTATTACGACCCCGCCATCAAACGCCGCAATCTCGAAGCCTGTTTGCGTTCGCCGCGTTTCCATTTCCTGCAAAAATCGGTTGACCGCCTGGACGCCGGTGTGCTGCGCGCCGCCGAATGCATTTACCACCTGGCCGGGCGTCCGGGTGTCCGGAACAGTTGGAGCGGCGAGTTCCCCTTCTACGTCGCCGATAACATCCTGACCACCCAGCACCTCCTCGAACGGGTGGTGGGATCGCCGCGCCTGCGACGGTTTGTTTTTGCCTCCTCGTCGTCGGTGTATGGCAATACTCCCTGCGACCAGGTCTCGGAGCAGGCGGTGCCCAACCCCTTCTCCCCCTACGGTGTGACCAAGCTCTCCGCCGAGCACCTGTGCTCGCTCTACGCCGAGAACTTCGGAGTGCCCACCGTCTCGATGCGTTTGTTCACGGTCTGCGGACCGCGCCAGCGGCCCGACATGCTGCTGAGCCGCCTCATCTCGGCCGCCCTCGATGGCGGCGTCTTCACGCTGTACGGCTCGGGCGAGGTCCGCCGGGACTTCACCGCCGTCGCGGACGTCGTGGACGCCCTGCTCCTGGCCGCGGATTGCACCTCCAGCCACCGCGTCTTCAACATCTCGGGAGGGCAGCCCGTGGCCGTCTCCGATGTCATCCGGATGGTTCAAGAAGTCACTGGAGCGCACATCGCCGTGGAGAGAGCCGGCAGTCAATACGGCGATGTGAGACACACGGCCGCGGATCTGACTCGCGCCCGGTCCGAACTGGGTTACGTCCCCTCCTGGCGGATCGAAGACACGGTGCGCGCGCAGGTCGAGTTCACCAACACTCTCAGGGCTGCCGAACTCGCTGCCGCCCGGTCTGATTAGTCCGTGGCCGGAGTCACGGTTGTCGTTCCGGCGCGCAATGAGGAAATGGCGATCGCCCGCCAGCTTCACGATATCGTGGAGGCGATGGACGGATCCGGCTGGGCTTTCGAGATCATCGTGGTGGATGACGGCTCGACCGATGCCACCGCGAGCCTCGCCGGGAGTTGCGGGGTACAGGTCTTGCGCCTCGAACGCCATCGCGGATACGGGGAGGCATTAAAGGCCGGAATCCAGGCCGCCGCATACGATCGGATCCTGATCAGCGATGCCGACGGCAGTTATCCGGCGAGCGCGATTCCGGGCCTCCTGGCATTGGCATCCAGCGCCTGCATGGTGGTCGGGGCGCGCATCGGAGCCAATGTTCATACCCCCTTGGTGCGGCGCCCGGCCAAGTGGCTGCTGCGCCAGTATGCCATGCTGGTGGCTCTGCGCCCGATCCCCGATTTGAATTCCGGCCTGCGCCTATTCGACAAATCCGCCGCCCTGGCCTTCTGGGACCTGTACCCGCCGGGCTTTTCCTTCACCACCACCATCACGCTGGCGATGCTGGCCACCGGCCTGGAAGTGCGCTACGTGAAGATCGACTATCACCGCCGGCTGGGAGAATCCAAGATCCGGGCGGCCGATTTCTTCCGCATGCTGTGGCTGATCACGAAACTGGCGATTCGCTTTCGGCCTTTGCGCCTTCTCGTTCCCGCGGCACTCGCCGCCCTACTGCCGGCCAGGCCGTGGGCCGTGTTCGCTGCCGCAACTCTGTTGGCCGCCGGCCTTCTCCTCGAACGCAGGGCGCGCATCGCGCGGCGGGTGGCGCCATGAGTCTGCGGACCGTCCTGCTGTGGCTGCCGGCGCTGGTCCTCACCGGAGCGCTGGCCGCCATCTGGATTCACTTCCCCTCCCTGGATCTCCCCGTCCACGAAGACGGCCGCCACACCCTGCTCTCCACCATCTTCTATTTCCAGCACGAAGTTGGGGAATTACCGGCCGACCTGCTTTTAAGCGCCGCCGTGGCCGGCGCCATGCTCTATTGCGCCCGACCGGTCCTCGCGGAACGCCCGGTCCTCGCGGAACGCCCGGCCCGCGCCCACGCGGCCGGCATGCTCACCGCCGTCGCGTTCTCCGTCGATGGAATCATCCTCATCGGCTCGATCGCCACCGCCGGCCCCGCCGCGACCTTTCAATGGCTCGCCCAATTCCATACGCGTGACACGGCGCCGCTCGAATTCGGCAGTCACTGGGGATACCACTTCCTCAGCGAGGCGGCCCTCATGCTGCTGGCCATGGCTCTGGCCGCGGTCCTGGGGAACCAGCGCGAGAGTCCGCGTCTCCTGATTGCCTCCTGGATCGCGTTTGCCGTCCTCAGTGCGGCTTTTGGCGTTGGCTGGGCGCCCTTCACCGATGCGCGTTACCTGGGGCACGAAGCGCGCGAAACACTGACTTACGCCTTGACCGCTATTCCGCTGGCAATCGCGGCCTGTTCTTACCTGGCGAACCCACGGGCCGCGCGCCGTTCCGCGCCCCGCTATGCGCCGATCTGCTTCGCGGCGTTCGTGGCCCTGGCGCTGTACCAGGCTGCCGGAGCGATGGCGGGTGGAATCCGCCAGCACGCCCAATCCACTGACCCGGTCCGCCTGGTTTGCACTCACTTCTTCGAGCACACACTCAGTCTGTTCGTAGTGACTTCGCACTCGTGCTTACTCTACTGGTGGGCCTCTGGAAGGGGCAAGCGGTGAGCCCGGGTGTGGTGGTTCTCGGGGCCGGTCCCGCCGGCCTGGGCGCCGCTCTGCAACTGGCGCGGCGGAAAATTGCGCCGGTCACGGTACTCGAGCAGGCCCACGCCGTGGGAGGACTGGCCGGCAGTTTCCTTTTGGAAGGCATCCGCGTGGATTACGGAAGCCACCGTCTCCACCCCGCTTGCGATCCGTCGATTCTCCGCGACCTCCGCGAGTTGCTCGGCGGCGACTTGCTCCTGCGCCCGCGCCGCGGACGCATCCGCCTGCACGGCCGATGGATTCGGTTTCCTCTCAGCCCTCTCGACCTGTTGGCCCACCTGCCTCCATCCTTCTCCATCGGCGCTGCCTGGGACCTGGCGTGCAAGCCGTTCGCCCCACCGCCCGCCACCGGCGCCACGTTCGAATCGGTCTTACGCAGCGGTCTCGGCGCCACCATCTGCCGCGATTTCTACTTCCCCTACGCACGCAAACTGTGGGGAGTCGAGCCGGCCATGCTGTCGCCGGAGCTCGCGCGCCGCCGCATCTCCGGCAACTCGCCCGGCAAGTTGCTGCGCAAAGTGGCCAACGCCATCCCCGGCCTCAAGGCGCCCGAAGCGGGGAAGTTTTGCTACCCGCGCAACGGCTACGGCCAGATCTCGGACCGGCTCGCGGAAGCGCTCGGCGAGGCCGGCGGAGATCTGATTCTGGACGCCCGCGTGACCTGCATCGAGAAAGCCGGCGGCGCCTGGCGAGTGCTCTACCAGCGTGCCGGTGAACCGTGCGCGATAGCGTGCAATCACGTGTGGTCCACGCTGCCGGTCGGCGCGCTGCCCGCCCTGATGGCCGCCGGTCCGCCCGCGGAAGTCCTCGCCGCGGCGGCCGCCCTATCGTTCCGCGCCATGATCCTGATCTACCTGGTCCTGGAGCAACCGCGTTTCACCGTCTTCGACGCCCACTACTTTCCCGAAGATACCGTGCCTCTCACGCGTCTCTCCGAACCGAAGAATTACAGCGCCGCCACCGATCCGCCCGGTCTCACCGCCCTCTGCGCGGAATTGCCCTGTGATCTGAACTCCAGCCTGTGGACCAAGTCCGACGAGGAACTGGGCGACGCCGTACTCGGCTGGCTGGCCGCCGTGGATCTTCCGGTGGTTGCGCGCGTCCGGCGGGTAGTCACGCGCCGTTTGCCGAGGGTCTACCCTGTGTACAACCGCGGCTACGAAGCACAGTTCCGCATCGTCGATGACTGGCTCGCGAGCCTGCCCGGCCTCCTGACCTTCGGCCGCCAGGGGCTGTTCGCCCACGACAATCTCCACCACGCTCTCTTTATGGGATATTCCGCCGCCGCCTGCCTGCATCCCGACGGTGCCTTCGACCTTGCCCGATGGGCCGAATGCCGGAAGACGTTTGAAAGCCACGTGGTCGCCGACTAAAGTAACGCGAGCGCAGCGAGCCACCCTTCCCCAGCCCACTCGCGCTTTGGCGAGCCCAACCCCCAGCCCCTAACCCCCTTTTTTTTCACTCCTGTGAACAAAGCGCCCAGTTTTCCACAATCGCGACGCATGTTCTAATAGAACTTACGATATGCTTCGCCTGTCTCTCTTTGCGTTCCTGGTGTGCGCCGCTTCCGTGAGTTGGGCGGCGGGCCGTCCTGCCGTCCCCGACCCCGCAGCCGCGCGAGCCAACGCCGCGCTGGCACAACTGCCCCTCCGCTTCGAGGCCAACCAGGGCCAGACCGATCCGGCCGTGCTCTACACGGCGCGCTCCGGCGGCTACACTCTGTTTCTCACGTCACAAGGCCCCACCCTCGCTCTACCCGGCTCCCGGCGCGTGGACATTTCGCTGCTGAACTCCAATCGCTCGCCCCGGGTCGAAGCGCTCGACCGCCAGCAGGCCCGCACCAATTACTTCCTGGGCAACCGCGCATCCTGGCACGCCAACGTGCCGAGTTACTCCAAAGTCCGTTATAGCAGTGTCTATCCTGGCGTGGACGTAGTCTACTATGGCAACCAGAATCGGCTGGAATACGACTTCGTTCTGCAGCCCGGCGCCGACCCGCGCGCCATTCGCCTGAAATTCCAGGGCGCCAGCCGCGTCCACATCTCTCACGAAGGCGACCTGGTCGTCGAAGCGGGCGGTGCGCAAGTGATCCAGAAGAAGCCCTTCATCTACCAGGAGACTTCTCCCGGCGCAACCCCCGGTCACCGCCAAATCGCCGGACACTACGTCATGCTGGCGCGCAACGTGGTCGGCCTGAGCCTTGACCGCTATGACCGCGCCCGACCCCTGGTCATCGACCCCGCCATCGCATACATGTCCTACCTCGGGGGCACCGGCGCAGATCATATCGATGCCGTGAAACTCGGCCCGCAAGGCTGGCTCTATGTCGCCGGCGATACCGCGACGTCGGACTTCACCGCCATCGGCAACTTTGTCAACGCCAACAACACGGGCCTCACCGATATCTTCATCGCCATTCTCGACACCACCCCGGCGGGCGGGTACGGCCTCGTGTACCTGACCTACCTGGGTGGCAGCAATGACGACATCCCCCTCGCCATGGATATCGATGCCGCGGGCGTCCTCTATCTCACCGGAACCACCACCTCGACGGACTTCCCGGTCAGCACCAACGCTTTTCAGACGATCGGCGCGGGCTCTACCACCGAATCCTTCGTGGTGCAGTTGGATCCCTCCCAGGTCGGCCCCGCCGGGCTTGTGTACTCCAGCTTTCTCGGGGGCACTACCGGAATCAACTCCGGCAACGGCATCGCGGTGGACCCGAACGGGTTGATCGACATCATCGGCACCACCAAGTCCACCGACTTCCCGGTGACCGCGAGCGCCTACCAGCCCGCCATCTGGGGGCCCTCCGACACCTTCCTCTGCCAGATCGATCCCGTGGGCGGCACCATCGTGTATGCCACCTACCTGGGCGGGGAAGACGAGGATGACGGCCGCGCCATCCTGGTCGACAAGAAGGGCCTGGTCTACTTCGCCACCTCCACGCTTTCCACGCAGTTCCCCATGGCCGCCTTCAACTACAGCGGCGTTCCCATCGGCGCCGAAGACATCATCGTCGGGGTGATGGATTTCACCCAACAGGGAAGCGCTTCGCTGCTCTACTCGACCTACTTCGGCGGTTCCGCCAACGACGAAGTACGCGGCATGGCCTGGGACGCCAAGGGCAACCTGATCATCACCGGCTACACGCTGTCGAGCGATTTCCCCGTCACGCGCACCGCCGTGCAATCGTCCTACCACGGCAATTCCGATGGTTGGGTAGCGGTGGTGAACCCCAACATTCTGGGACCCGGCTTTCTGATTTACTCGACCTACCTCGGCGGCGCTCACGGCGATGCGGGCTACCGCGTGGCAGGGGACAGTGACGGGAACATCTACGTCACGGGCTACACGCTCTCGTCCGATTTTCCGGCCACCGCCAATGCGCTCCAATCCACTTGGCCCGGAGGTACGGACACGTTCATAACCAAATTCAATCCCGCGGTTGCCGGCCAAAACTCCATCCAATTCTCGACGTTTTTCGGCGCCACCAACATCTACGTGCCTATGGGACTGGTGGTCGGCCCCGATGGGACCATCTTTGTGGTGGGTTACGGCGGCCCAGGCCTTCCCAGCGAGGCCGGCTACAACGGCAGCGGCAGCAGCGGCTTCATCCTCGCCGTATCGAAATAAGCCGCCCCCAGCTTCGTGGGGCAGGATTCTATCCTGCAGGCCGATTTGCCATCGGCCCGCTTCGAGTCGCAAAGTTTCTGCGCCAGAGACGTTCCCGCCAGAGACCGTCCCCCGCTCGCTGACTTCTGACTGCTGGCTTCTGTCGCCCCTTACTCCGCGGCCGAGTTCAGAAATCGGACGATCTCCCGAATGTCCTCTTCCGCCAGCACGGGAGCGGGGACTTTCAAATTCCGCGCGCGCTTGCACATTTTCGGACCGCCCCTTTCGAGCTTGGCGGCCAGAATCACGGAGTCCAGCCATTCGCCGAGCGGGCGTAGTGAAGGCCCGTGGCGGCTACCCTGCCCGCGGGAGCCATGACAGGTGCCGCAGCCGCTCTTCACATATGCCGCCAAACCGGGCTGGGTTTTCCGGCGCGGCGCCTTGTCTTTGGCCGCGGGCGCGGGCTGCCTGGCCAACTGCAGGATGTGGTATTTCGCGTCGTCAAAGCCAAAGTCGTCAGCCACCAGTTCCGCAGCGGTAAACGCCGGCTTATCCACGTCCCTGGACCCATGGCCCTGGGCCCGCGCGAAAATGTGGTACAGCTCGTGTGCCAGCACGCGGCCCATCGCCCGTCCGAAGATTCTCTCGCGCCTCGATACCTCCAGGCCCTGCATCTGGTGTTGCAGAAATACCTGGATGCGGTCGCAGTCCACATCGGCGAACGGGAGCACCACCCCGTCGCTGACGTGGCTCCAGGCCAACGCACCGGATTCGACGCTGGCCGGCATCAAGCCGGAGGCGGCGCAATTACCCTTGAACCTGGCGACCGCCAACTCCGAAAAAACTTCTCCCCGGATTCTATCCAGGGACCTCCAGTTCAGACGCAGTCCCCCGGGCGCCATGATGGCCGCCACCTCTTCCTGCATCGATTCCAGCACCGTCTGCGGAGGCTGCTTCTGGAACCCGGTGTACACGGCAACGGATTCCACCTGGCCTGGCGCGGGCAGCACGGCCAACACCAGGCAACCAAGACCGAATCTCACGTGGATCAGATCCTTATATCCTGAATACATCAGTGGGGCGTTCCGAAGTCAAGGGGGGGTTACCATTCGTTAACATCACCGCCCCAGAAAAATCATTAGACCAGCTAAAGTGGAGATGTCGTGACTAAAGCCATCTCTCTACTCTTCCTGCTGTCCGCGCCCATGCATGGGGCGATCTTCGATGTGACGGCATTCGGCGCCAAACACGATGGCAAGACTCTGGACCGCGAGGCCATCAACCAGGCAGTCCAGGCCGCCGCGGCGGCTGGCGGAGGCACCGTGTACTTCCCGCCGGGCACTTACCTCACCGGCTCGATTCGCCTGCGCAGCAACATCACCCTGCAATTCGAGCCCGGCGCCACGCTCGAAGCCGCGTCCGACCCCGCCGCCTACGACGCCGCCGAGCCCAACCAGTGGACCCAGTTTCAGGATTTCGGCCACAGCCACTGGCACAACAGCCTCATCTGGGGCGAGGAAATCGAAAACGTCGCCATGTCGGGGGCGGCCTGATCTCGGGCAAGGGATTGGGACGCGGCGACGCCCGCGGCGCCGGCGACAAGGCCATCGCCCTCAAGCTCTGCCGCAACGTCACGCTCCGCGATTTCTCCATTCTCAACGGCGGCCATTTCGGAATCCTGGCCACCGGCGTGGACAACCTCACCATCGACAACCTCAAGATCGATACCAACCGCGACGGCATCGACATTGACGCCTGCCGCAACGTGCGCATCTCCAATACCAGCGTCAATTCGCCCAACGACGACGCCATCGTTCTGAAGGCTTCCTATGCCCTCGGCTCCGCCCGCCCCGTGGAAGCCCTCACCATCGTGAACTGCCTGGTGAGCGGCTACGATATCGGCTCCCTCCTCGACGGCACTTACAAACGCACCGTCACGCGCGCGCCCGACCGCGACGGTCCCACCGGCCGCATCAAGATCGGCACCGAGACCGACGGGGACTTCCGCAACATCACCATCTCAAACGTAGTCTTCGACCGCTCCCGCGGCCTCGCCTTGGAAGCCGTCGACGGCGCCCACATCGAAGACATCGCCATTTCGAACATCACCATGCGCGATGTCTCGAACGCCCCCCTCTTCATCCGGCTGGGCAGCCGGCAGCGCGCGCCCGAAGGCGCCGCGATCGGCGCCATCCGCCGCGTGAGCATCAGCAACCTGGTGGTGTACGATGCCGATCCGCGCTACGCATCCATCATCAGCGGCATTCCCGGCCACGATGTGGAAGACGTGAAGCTGAGCGGCATCCGCATTCTCTACCGCGGCGGCCTCACGCTCGACCAGGTGGCCAAACAACCGGCCGGCATCGTGAATACCTTCTTCTTCCGCGGCCAAGGCGGCATCCCTCCGCGCGAGCCCTACGCCACACCCGAGCGCGAGAAGGAATATCCCGAGCCTTCCATGTTCGGACTCCTGCCCGCGTACGGCTTCTTCATCCGCCACGCGCGCGCGATCGAGCTGAGTAGCGTGGATGTAGGCTTCATGAAGGAAGACCGCCGGCCCGCCTTCGTGCTCGACGACGTAAAGGGCATCGACTTCGACCACGTCAAGGCGCAGAAGGCATCGGGCGTGCCCTCATTAGTGATGACCAATGTCGAGGATCTCTCGCTCGATCACTGCCCGCCGCTCGCCGACACCCGGCTGGATAAGGTGGCGCACAAAGAGATGTAGTTCGAAACGCCAGCCTGCTGGCATCCGGGCCTACCAGATCGTTTGGACCCGCGAGGCCCGAATCTTGCCATCGCGACTGATCCAAGGCGCCTGCAAAGCAGTCGCTGTGGCGGCCACAA
>Ga0116222_1000420_pt1 | contig 27133 bp, 22 predicted proteins | sample Sb_taG_12_FD_88963 | JGI IMG/M metagenome (GOLD analysis project Ga0116222, IMG submission 88963) | Peat soil microbial communities from Weissenstadt, Germany - Sb_50d_9_AC metaG | ecosystem: Environmental > Terrestrial > Soil > Wetlands > Peat | place: Germany: Weissenstadt | collected 2010-09-21
CCGCACCAAGGCCAGCCGCGACCAGCCGGCCCAAGCTCGGCCCAGCCCGGAGCGAGGCGGCCCCGACCGAGCCCGGGGCAGCACTCACCCACCTGGATGCGGCCGGGCAGGCCAGGATGGTCGATGTCTCGGCCAAGGAGGTGACTGCGCGCAGCGCTACGGCCAGTGGCCGGGTGCTGCTCTCCGCGCAGGCAGTGGCCGCGCTGCGAGACGGCACCGTGCCCAAGGGCGACGCCCTCGCTGTGGCCAGGATCGCCGCCATCCAGGGCGCCAAGCGCACCCCGGACCTGATCCCGCTCTGCCACCCGATCGGGCTGCACTCGGTAGCAGTCGGCCTGTCGGTCCACGACGACGGGGTGCGGATCGAGGTGACGACGCGGACCGCCGACCGCACCGGGGTAGAGATGGAGGCGCTGACGGCGGTCACCGTCGGCGCACTCGCGCTGATCGACATGATCAAGGCGATCGACCCGGCTGCGGTGATCACCGACGTCATGGTGACCGAGAAGACCGGGGGCAAAACGGGTCGCTGGAGCCGGTCATGATCCGCGCGCTGGCGATCACCGTGTCCAACCGGGCAGCAGCAGGCGTCTACGCCGACACGTCCGGGCCGGTGCTTGCTGAGGCGCTGCGTTCGGCCGGTTGCGAGACGGACGGTCCGATCGTGATCCCGGACGGGGCGACGGTCGAGATCGCGCTCAGGGACGCGGTTGCGGCAGGCTACGACGTGGTGGTCACCACCGGCGGGACCGGCCTAACGCCCGGTGACATGACGCCGGAGATGACCCGGCTTGTCATCGACCGGGAGATCCCCGGCATTGCCGAGGCGATCCGGGCAGCCGGAGTCAACGCCGGAGTGCCGTCCGCGATGCTCTCCCGCGGCCTGGCCGGACTCGCCGGTACCACGCTGATCGTGAATCTCCCCGGCTCGACAGGCGGCGTCAGGGACGGCATGTCGGTCCTTGGTCCCGTTATAGCTCATGCCCTTGACCAGGCCGCAGGCGGCGATCACCCTCGGCAGTGAGCCAGGCCAGCGGCGGGGATTGGGCGATTCGATCAACCCGGCCAGACAGCGGCGGCGATCATAGTTGACAGCCTGATAGCGCGGATGTGCACGGGCGCGCAATGATGGGGTGGTGGCATATGTGCGCGGCTGGCCGGTAACCCTGACTGAGCCGACCCTTCTGGACGCGCCGGTCGGACTGCGCCCGCTGACGAGCAGGGACGCGGCGGCCTGGCGGGAGGCCAGGGTGCGCAACGCGGACTGGCTGCGGCCGTGGGAGCCGACCAGCCCGGAGACTCCGCTGTACCAGTCCAACCTCGGCCCGTACGTGGCGATGACCAGGACCATGCGCCGGGAGGCGCGGCGGGGCGTCACCCTGCCGTGGGTGGTCACCTACGACGGCCGGTTCGCTGGGCAGCTGACCGTCGGCAACATCATCTGGGGCTCGGCCAGAACAGCCGCCGTGGGTTACTGGGTCGACCAGGAGTTCGCCGGGCGCGGGGTGATACCCACCGCCCTGGCGATGGCCATGGACCACTGCTTCTTCGTGGTCGGCCTGCACCGGATCGAGGCGACCATCCGGCCGGAGAACCGGGCCAGCCGCCGGGTGGTCGAGAAGCTCGGCTTCCATGAGGAGGGCATCCGCCGTAAGTCGCTGCACGTCGACGGCGCCTGGCGGGACCACGTCTGCTACGCGCTGACCCCGGAGGACGCGGCGTCGGGCCTGCTGCCACGCTGGCGCAGTACCGTCCGCGCCGACCGGTCGCGGATCAGCTGACCGGTCCTGGCCCGCCGCGACGTAACGCCCGCTGGCCAGCCCGGAGTCCCGCAAGCCGCTCGGCGGGATCAGCTATCTCGCGACACACCGGCTCACATGCTCGTCTATTCTGAGCCAGACGCCTACGGTGCGTGACGTGACCAGGTGCAGTTCCGCTTCCGGCTGGCACTGGGGAGGCCAGCCGTCCTGGTCTTCCCATGGTCACGGGGGTGCCCATTGAGCAGCGCCGTTCTCTACCTCGCCATCGTGGCGATCTGGGCCGTCATCCTGCTTCCTGCCTGGATCCGGCGGCCGCGTTCCGCCCGGTCAGGTTCGCATGCCGAGACCGAGTTCGCGGCGGATTTCGCTGCCGATGCCGAGACGGACATCGAGGCCGACGTCGAGGCTGACATTCACGTTGAGGTGACTCGGCACGTCCAAATCAGCCACCGGGAGCAGGCCAGCCACTGGGAGCAGGCCGGCCAGCAGGCCAAGGCAGGTCATCGGATCGAGGTAAGCCACTCGGAGCCGGTCCGCAAGGTCCAGGTCACGCATGGGCCAGGGCAGAACCACGCTGAGCCAGACGGCCGGGCGCTCGGATCGCAGTACGGTACCGATGTGCCCGACTATTCGGATACCCGCATCTCGCCCGGCGCCAGGATGCCGCCGATGGGGTCGGCTGGGCCGTCGGCCAGTCGGCAGCAGATGATGCGTGCCCGCCGCCGGATGCTGGCCATCCTGACGGCGCTGACCGTCCTGACCGGCGGCATGGCCGGACTCGGTGCGCTGCCCTGGTGGTTCTGTGTCCCGCCGACCGGGATGCTGGTCCTATACCTGCTGTTGCTGCGCGAGATCGCGATGGCCGATGCGGAGTTGGCTCGCAAGCGCGAGCGTGCGCTGGCGGCCAGAGCCGCGCGGGTCGTGCGGGAGCGTGAGCAGGCCCGCGAAGCCTGGGCCGAGAGCCACCCCGAGCCAACCGCCCAGATCATCGACATCTCCACCCGGGTTGGGGATCAGCTCTACGACCAGTACGCCGACGCCACAGTCCGCGCCGTCGGCGACTGATTTCCCAGTTTCCCGCACCTTGCCGCCTCCGGCCGCCAACTGGTGCCGGGAGCGGGGTGTGCCCGTGGTTTGCTACGCTGGCACCCGGTCCTGGGGCTGTAGCGCAGTCCGGTAGCGCACCTCGTTCGCATCGAGGGGGTCAGGGGTTCAAATCCCCTCAGCTCCACTAGGAATTGCAGGTCAGAGTGGATTTCTGGAGTTCGTAGGACTGGTTTCAAGATCGTTTGACCGTCGTTTGACCGTCGTGGTAGCCGTGGATCGCTGGCAGCGCGCGGTACTGACTGGCTCTCGATGACAGATCATCCGGCCCGGGCGGCGGCGCAAATTGAACAGTCATGTCCTGTGCCAGAGAAGCTGAGGCATTGCCGGCGTGTCTGAGGCATCGGGCGGACCGCTGCCCGTAAGTTGAGGCACCTAGTGATCAATATCGATCGTGAGGTGCCTGGTGGCTGATGTCTCGCCCAGCCGAAGGCTGCGATGTCCGGACGTAGGTTGCGAGTCACCTTGCGATGTCCGGGATTACCTTGCGAGTCGCTGGCCGCACCCTGGCGGTCGTCTACGTTCCGTGTGACCGCGGCCTCAGTGCGCGAGGACATCGCCCGGTTCAGGTTCCTCCTCGGTGCCACCGACGGCGAGGGCGTATTCACCCCGGACGAGCCGTGAGCCGCCGCCTCCGCGGCGCCCCTGGGCGTCGCCACCGGCCACCAACTCTTCGGCCTGGCCTATCCTCGTGACGCCCCAGCGGACCGCATCGCCGCGCTGCTCCGCCCGGTCTTCAAGGCCCTGGCAGGACCGCCAGGCTGAAAACGTCCGGCGTCGCCGGCGCTCAGTGCGGTCACGCGATCCCGGCCTTGAGCGGTCGAGCCGGTGAGGCGTCGATGGCAATCGGCTAAGGTTCGCTGTCATAGGACAGACAGCCGGACTTGGCGCATGGCTTCCGCGACCGGTGGAGCGAAGGCGTTGAGAAGGTGCAGGTTGAGCGAGAGCGAGAAGGTCTTCCCACGTCCTACGACACTGGTCCGTCAGCGGGACTGGCCAGCCGTGCCCGGAGTGCTTTCTTGTCGATCTTGCCCATCTGGGTTAGTGGCAGTGCCTCGACGAAGATGAAGCTCTCAGGCCAGTAGGACCTTCCGAGGGAATCTACCGCTTGCTGCCGCAGATCGGCCAAGTCGAGAGCCGCGCCAGGCTCCGGAACCAGGAAGACGTGAACGGCCTCGCCATGGCCGCAGTCTGGTGAGCCCACGGCGACCGCCTGCTTGACTCCGGGCAGCCCCGTGAGAAAGTCGTCAAGAAGCCGCGAGTAGACGTTTTCAGGTAGGGTCCCTGGGACGATGACATCTTTGGAGCGGTCAACGAGATACAAGTAGCTGTCCTCGTCGAGATAGCCCAGGTCACCGGTCCGCAGCCAGCCGTGGTCAATCTGCTCATCGGTCTGCTCTCGGTCGCCCCAGTAACCACGGGTGACCATGGGGCTGCGGACGTACACGTCGCCGACCTCGCGGACGGCTACCGGCTTGCCGTCGCTGCCGCGTACCTCGATCAGGGTCCCTGGAGACGGACGCCCGCAGCTACGCAATCGTTCCGGCCGCGTTATGTCGTGCTCCTCGGGCTCCATGGCGGCAACGAACGGAACCTCAGCCAGCCCGTATCCCTGCCGCATAACTGGGCCGAACCGTTCGATGGCCGACAGCAGCCGACTCGGTGCGATCGGGGCGCCGCCGTAGAAGATGCGCTTGAGGCTAGGAAAGCCATTCAGGGGACACGCCGGATGATCGAGGATCTCGTAGAGCATTGGCGGGATCAGCACAAGAAATGTTATCTGCTCCTCATCAATGAGCCGGATCACCTCGCCCGCGTCGAAAACGGAGTCAGCGAGCACCAGGGTTCCCTGGGCGAGCAACGTCATGAGGGAGGAGACGAAGCCACTGGTGTGCGTGGTTAACGTGCATACCAGCGTCCGAGGCGTGCCCGGCAGCAGGGCACGAAAACCAGCGGCGGCAGAGGTGAGGGTCTCGTAGATATTGTGGCCGTGGGTGACCGATTTGGGTATCCCGGTTGTCCCGCCGGAGTACAACAGCGTGACGACGTCGTCTGGGGAAATCGCCACATCGGGCCGTGTGGCCGGAGCAGCGGCGGCAAGCGCGAGCAGATCCTCGCCGACTTCGGATGGCCCGAGTGAGAGCACCACGGATGATGGTCCCTGGCGGGCGAGTTCTTCAGCGCACGAATCGAATTCGGCATCGAAGATGAACGCGTCGGGCTCCGCTTGCTTCACAAACTCCGCTAGCGGAGCTATGCCCAGCTCAAATGGCACGAACACAAGCCGGCAGCCGATTAGGTGCGCTGCGAAATGCACTGTGATCGATTCGGGTCGGTTGCCGACAAGAATCGCCACGGCATTACCCTTGTCAAGCCCTCGCTGCCGGAGCGCGTTCGCGGTTCGCAGCACGGATTCGTGCGCCTCTCGGCAACTGACCCTTCGCCCGCGGTACACCATTGCCTCACGGTCGCCCCCCGACGCGAGCAGGCCGAGCACCACGTCCAGGTACGTGCCCGGACGGGAAGTTGAATCCGCCGCCATGTCTAGCCTCCGATCCCGCGCTCTTTCAGCATGCTGATTCCAGGCGAACATGACCATCGGGGAACTCCCGCCGTCAGACCCTGAACCACTCCGCGGGAATCCCTCTCAGCTGGCCGCGCGGCGGTACAGCGACGAGCGCGCCCGCTCACGCTCGACCATGCGGGCCAGCAGCGTGCGCGACGAAATGCCGAGCCGCGCGAAGATGCGCGTCAGATGCGTCTCGATCGTCTTGTCGCTCAGCAGCAGCTGGGCAGCGATCTGACGATTCGTCCGGCCGGCCGCGACTAGCTCGGCGACCTGCCACTCGCGCTCGGAGAGCGGCAGCGGTGCGTCGTCGGAGACAGTCGCCGGCGCGGCCGGGGTCCGTCGGCCCAGTCGGCGTAACTGCCGCCCTGCTTCCTTCTCGTACCGGACAGCGCCGCAGGCGCGGAACTCCTCAAGCGCCACGCGGAGCACGGTCGCCGCGCGGTCACGGTGACCGGCAAGCGTCAGCGCGGACGCCTCCGCCAGCCGGCACCGCGCCGCCTCGATCCGGCATCCCGGTCGCGCGGCCGTCTCGGCCGCCAGCGCCGCGCTTTCGGCGGCGTCGGCGAACTGACCGCGTGCCAGTTGTACGGCCGCCAGCGAGCGTGCCGTGAAAGCGGTCGCCATCGCGAGACCGGCGCCATCGGCCACGTTCTCGGCGGCCGGGACCGCCGCCAGGGCTTCGTCCAGCCGGTCGTCGTCCAGCGCGGCCAGCACGAGCCGGTACCGCCAGGCACTCTCCTCGGCCGGGGTGGTGAACGGCGCCCGCTGGTACAGCCGGTGTATGGTTTCCAGGCTTGTGGCCTCCTCGCCGATGTCCAGCCGGATCGCGCCGCACGCCCGCTCAACAGCGCCGGTCAACGCTGCGCCATCGCGGGCGGCCCGCACTGCCTCCCGCGCCGCATCAGCCGCGCCTTCAGCATCGTCAACGGCTACCAGGATCGCGGCGTGCGTCGCCAGGCCGTGGGCCAGCAGCGGCCGGGCGCCGCCAGCTCGTGCCGTCTCCACCGCCGACCGGACAGCCTCGGCGGCCTCCCGCAGCCGACCCTGCGCGAAGCGCGCGCGGGCGTACAGCAGCTCCGACGGAGCCGACCACCAGGCCCAGGCCGTGCCGGGCGTGCTCGGTGGCAGCAGATCGAGCGCGGCCGCGACGTCCGAGTAGTCCTCGAGCAGCAGTGCCAGGTAGCCCAGTGCCAGGTAGCTCACCGCCAGCCCGGTGTGCGGATGGCCAGCCAGGTCCTGCTCGAAGGTATCGGGCGCACGGGGTGTCCGCGCCGCTGTCAACACTGCCGACCAAGCCGACCGACGCATCTGCCGAGCGGCGTCGACGTGGCCCCAACCGACCTCGGCCACGCCGACCAGGCAGAGGGACGCTACCCGGATCGCCGGATCCTTGGCGCTGTCGGCGTAACGCAGCGCCTCGCCGGCTAGGTAGTGCAACTGCTGGTTATCGCGCGCCTGGGCAGACGCAGCGGCGGCCAGCACGAACAGCCACGCGGTCGTCGAGTCCGGCGCGCTTCCCGGCCGGGCGAGCGCGGCCCGCAGCCGACCGGCCGAGATCTCGGCGTGGCCGGTGAGCTGCTCGGCGATCGCGAGCCGACCCACCACTTCCAGCGAGTTGGCCGGCAGCTCGCTGCACAGTTTGAGCAGCCGCTCGTAGGTTGCCCGGCTGTCGCGGAGCCGGCCCGCCCGCAGGGCCGCGTCACCGTGCCCCAGCAGCGCTTCGGCGTGCGCGGCCGACTCGTCCCTGGTCAGCTCGACGGCGGCGAGGAACATCGACGCGGCTTCCGCAGGGCGCTCGCCGGTCAGCTCGTGACCGGCGCGGAGCAGCGCCGATACCACGTCCGGGTCGGGCGCCGCCGCCGAGCGAGCCAAGTGTGCAGCGCGGGCCGTGGCCGCCGCATCGGTCAGCGCGGCGGCGGCCTTGCGATGGCCGCTGATGCGGCCCCCAGGCGGCATGAGATGGTAGACGGCCCGGCGTACTAAGGGCCGCCGGAACGCGAACGTGCGCGGCACGGCGGTCTCGCTAATGAAACCCGCCGCTGCCAGCTCGTCCACGGCCGCCGTCAGTGCATCATCCTCGATTCCGGCGACCGCCCGGACCATCGCGAGGTCGAACGGGTCGCCAAGCACCGCGCCAGCGGTGAGCAGCTCCCGTGCGGCCGTGCTGAGCGTGGCCATGTCGCGCTGCACCGCATCGGTGATCAGCGCGGGTACACGGCCGTCCGCGTCCGCGGACGCGCCGACCGACTCCGGATCGCCGACCAGCGCACTGAGGTAGAACGGGTTGCCGCCGCTTAGGCGCAGCAGCTCGGCGCGGCGCCACGGCCCTGGCACATCCGCGAGCATGACCGCCGCATCGGCGTCGCAGAGCGGGCCGAGCTGGATCATGGTGCCCGGCGGCATGGACCGCAGCGGCAGGTCGGCCAGCACGTCGGTGCTTGAGCCTGAGCGCCACGCCCCGAAGATGGTCAGCCGGCGCCGCGGCGGGCGTTCAAGCAGGTGCGCGAGTAGTGCGGCTGACTCGGGGTCGGCCCAGTGCAGATCGTCAAGCACGAGCACGAGGCCGCCAGGTTCGGCGAGCCGCTCGAGCAGCGCCCGGATGGCCCGGTGCGCACGGTAGGTGGTGTCCTGCAGCGAGGTCGGCGCGCTGTCATCGAGCCCTGACAAGGCCGGGAACACTCGCGCGAGGTCGCCTAGACCAGCCCCGCCGAGCGCGCGCAGCCGTTCGTGGTCAAGGTCGTCGAGGTAGTCGTCGAGCGCATGAACCAACAGGCCGAACGGCACGTGACGCTCGAACTCGCTGCCGCAACCGCGTATCACCATCAGACCACTTGCATGGGCCTCGGCGACAGCCTCCCGTAGCAGCCAGGTCTTGCCGATACCCGGCTCGCCGGTAACGAACGCCCAGGTCGTGCCTTGGTCGGTGCGCTCCCACAACCGCTTGAGTCGGTAGACGTCGTGCCAACGCTCCACGGCGCGATCGTCATGCTCATCCGTTCCCGCGTGCATCGTCCCTTACCTCCATGATCCGTGCTGATTGTCGCGCGTGCCCCTCTCGGGCATGATCGGAGGAAACGGACAACTATGGGGTGCGGACGACCTGGGCGGCGTAGGCGAGTCCCGCGCCGAATCCGACCAGCAGCGCCCGTCCGCCGGCCGGGATCTGGCCTCGCTCCCGCAGCGCCGCAAGGGCCAACGGGATCGACGCGGCAGAGGTGTTGCCGACGTCGACGACATCCCTGGCCACCGCCGTGCCGGGCTTGAGGTCGAGCCGCGCTGCGGCCAGTTCAGTGATGCGGAGATTCGCCTGGTGGGGGACGAAGGCGTCGATGTCGCAGGGAGAGAGTCCCGCCGCGTCGATCGCGCGCCGGCCAATTTCAGGCACGAGGTCGATTGCCCAGCGGAAGACCTCCATGCCCGACATAAGCATCGTGGGCCACGGCTGGCCGGACCGGTCCCGGTAATCCAACCAGCTTGCCTCATGGCCGATCAGGTGACGCTGGCCGCCGTCCGAGCCCCAGACGGTGGGGCCGATGTCGCCATGCTCGCCTGGCCCCACGACCGCGGCGCCGGCGCCGTCGCCGAACAGTGCCGCCGACGAGCCCTCCGGCGACACGATGTCATGCATCCGGTCCACGCCAACGACTAGCACGTAGCGTGCGGACCCCGCCCGCACCAGCGCGTCGGCCAGGCCCACGCCATACGCGAAGCCGGCGCAAGCGGCGTCGATGTCGAGCGCGGCCGCGCTCCGAGCGCCCGCCAGGTACGCGACCTCTGGGGCGGCCGGCGGGCTCTGCCGCAGGTCGGACATCGACGCCACCAGCACCGCGTCGACCGACCCGGGCCGGACGCCGGCCCCGGCGAGCGCGTCAGCTGCGGCGTGGGTCGCCATCGCCGAGATGGTCTCGTCCTCGTCCGCGTACCGCCGGGTGACGATGCCGGTGCGTCTGCGGATCCACGCGTCGTCGTGGCCGACTGCCGCGGCCAGCTCTTCGTTCCCGACTACGCGACGCGGCCGGTAGGTGCCTAAGCCGAGAAGTCGCTAACCGACGGGGTGTGCCGTAGTTCGCACGACAGTCCCTTCCCTTTCCGTACGCGGCGCCTGGCAGAATACGGTCGGGGCCGAGCCGCAGCGGGCCGCGGAACGGCTGCGGGTAGCGGTGCCGCAATGATTCGATTAAGTCACGTAATGCGGCGCCGTCGGCACTGCCGTCACATTGGTAAGCTGAGCGGCCACGACGACTCCTTCGATCGACCGTTCCGGGGAATTCGAGGTGAGGCGACGGCACTCGGCGGCATGTCATTGGCACCGAGTCTGCCGTGCGGACGGTCGCCGGTATATCCGGAGAATCCCGCTTCCGTACCCCGAAAACCGCGCCCGGTGGCTGTGCTTGCGAACATTCGGCGGTCTGGCGAGGTCAGCCAGGCTCAAGTGCCGGTTCCATCGGCACGAACCGCTCGTCGGCCGCGACGGCGAGCGCGGCCGCCGTTGATCACGATCCCTCCAGCAGCCACGGCCTCAGGGACCAGCATGTCATCAGGTCGGCAATAGCCAAGCGGCTAAAACATCGGGGATTTCCCGCACCCACACCCCGAATTCCGCGCGGAAATGCGGGTGATGGCGAAAGTTCAGGGAGCACCGCGCTTGACAGGCGCGACTTTCGGCTGCTTGCATAGCAAGTCGATGGCCTGGAAATCACAGTTCCAGGGAAGGTTTAGCGTGAACACGACCGAGAATTTCGCCGACGACTCGCAGAACTCACCCGCACAGGTATTACCGGCCACTGATGACAGCGCTCGCAGGAAATGGTGGGCACTGGCCGTCGTAGGGATCGCGCAATTGATGATTGTGCTGGATCTCGCCGTGGTTTTCGTGGCACTGCCGAGCATCCAGCGGTCACTGGGCATCGCTACCGCCGACCGGCAGTGGGTGATCTCGGCATACGCGATCCCGTTCGGCGGCCTGCTGCTGCTCGGCGGGCGCCTCGTCGATGGCTTCGGCCGCAAGCGCACGTTCGTCTGGGCCATGATCGCCTTCGGTGCCGCGTCGGCGCTGGGCGGCGCCGCACCTAGCGGCGGGCTGCTTTTCGCCGCCCGCGCGATTCAGGGCTCGATGGCTGCGGTGGTAGCGCCCGCGATCCTGTCGCTGGTCTCGGTGACGTTCACCGAGCGCACCGAGCGCCCCAAGGCGTTCGCCATCTACGGCATGATCGCCGCCAGCGGCGCCGCGCTCGGTCTCATCCTGGGTGGCCTGCTGACGCACTACGCGTCGTGGCGCTGGTGCTTCCTCATCAACGTGCCGCTCGCGATAGTCGCCGCCAGCGCGGCCGCGGTCGTGCTGCGGTCGGACACCGGCAGCCGACGGCCAAGCTACGACATCGCGGGTTCGGTGACAGCCACTCTCGGCCTCGTGGGCCTGGCCCAGGGCTTCACGAGCGCAGGCAGCGCCGGGTGGCGCTCGACCTCGGCTCTCGCGGCCTTCGCCATCGCGATCGTGATGCTCGGGTGCTTCGCCGTCATCGAGTCACGCAGCCGCTCGCCGCTGCTGCCGCCGCGTGTCGTCGCCGAGTTCCACCGGGCGATGCTCTACCTAGCCGGGTTCCTCGCGGACGCCGCGCAGCTGTCGATGTTCCTGTTCCTGACCTACTACTTCCAGGTCGCCGACGGCTACAACGCGCTGCGGACAGGCTTCGCGTTCCTGCCGTTCGCGCTGGCCGTCATCCTGACCGCCTTCCTGAGCGGCCGGCCGTTCGTGCGAGCCAGCCCGCTCTCGCTGATGCTCACTGGCGCGGCCCTGAGTACTCTCGCGCTGCTGGCGCTGAGCACGCTCGGTGCCCACGAGCCCTACGTCACCCGCGTCATGCTGCCCGAGATCGTTATGGGCATGGGCGTCGCGCTCTCACTCGTCCCGATGAACAATGTCGTGTTGGCCGGCATCAGCCCGCAGGACGCCGGGGTGGCCAGCGCGGCACTCAGCGCCACCGGGCAGATGGGCGCCTCGATGGGCTCGGCGCTTCTGAACTCGGTTTTCGTCACGTCGGTGGCCGGCTACCTGGCCATTAGCATCCACCACGGCGACCTCACCGGTGCCAGCGCCTACGGCAACGACATCGTCTTTCGCTGTGAGGCCGGCATGTACGCCACCGCATTCGGCCTTATCGCCCTCGCCGCCTGGCACGTGCGCCGAAGCGCAGGCCAGCGGAGCGGACGCGGCCAAGACGCAGGGCGATGAGGTCAGTGACGTAATTCGTGCGGATCCGCCACGGCCGGGTCGCGCCCTGCCGCGGCAGCTGGTCGGCGGCGCGGCGGACGTAACCGCTGGTCAGGTCCAGGAGCGGGCGAGTCGGCCCGGCATCAGGCCCAGCCGCCGCGCTGGCCTCGCCTGGATCGGGTACGCAGATGGCGTAGCCCCGGCGACGCATGTAGTTGAGCAGCCGGCACAGGCGACGGGCCGTCAGGTCCGCCCGCAATGTCCAGGAGTTGTTGGGGTAGCCGACGCTCCAGACCAGGTTCGGCAGGCCGCTGAACATCATGCCCTGATACACGACCGTAGCCGCCGGATCGACGGTGCGGCCGTTGACCATGAGGCGGATCCGGCCGAACGAGACCATGCTCAGCCCGGTGGCAGTGACCACGATGTCGGCATCCAGGTGCTTGCCTGAGCCGAGCCGCACACCCTTCGCGGTCAGCGTGTCCACCCGGTCAGTGACGACGCTGGCCCGGCCGTCCCGCAGCACCCGGAACAGGTCGCCATCTGCCGCCAGGCACAGCCGCTGGTCCCACGGATCGTAGTCGGGCGTGAAGTGCGGGTCGACCGGCACCGACGCGGGAAGCTGCCGGGCCACGCCGCGCAGCAGAAGCCGTGCGCTACCCTGCGGCCAGCGGCGCAGCAACTGGTAGCCGGACACGGTCAGCAGCACGTACTTGGCGCGGCTGACCCGGTGCGCGAGCCGGGCCGGCAGGATCGCCTGGGCAGCGCCTGCGAATCGGTCACGTGCCGGGCGGGAGACGACGTACGTCGGCGACCGCTGCAGCATGGTCACGTGCTCGGCCTCGGCCGCCAGTGCGGGCACCAGCGTGATGGCGGTGGCGCCGCTGCCGATGACCACCACACGGCGACCGCGGTAGTCGAGTTCGGCCGGCCAAAGCTGCGGGTGTACCAGCTCCCCGGCGAACTCGTCGCGGCCAGGGAAGTCCACCTCGTAACCACGGCGGTAGTCGTAGTAGCCGGTGCATAGGTACAGGAACCAGCACGTGTAGGTCATGGTGCGCCCGCCCGGCTCGGTCAGCGCGGTCACCGTCCAGCGCGCCTCCGACGACGACCACGACGCGGCCACGACACGGTGGCCGAACCGGATATGCCGGTCGATACCGTAGGCCGCCGCAGTCTCGCGGATGTAGGCGAGGATCGCGGTCCCGCCCCGGATCGCGTCCGAGCCGTGCCACGGCCGGAACGGGTAGCCGAGCGTGAAGACATCGGAGTCAGAGCGGACGCCAGGATACCGGAATAGGTCCCAGGTGCCGCCGATCACGTCGCGCGCCTCGAGTATCGCGTACGTCGTGCGGCGGGCACGGGTCTGGAGTCGGTAGGCGGCGCCGATGCCGGATAACCCAGCCCCGACGATCAGCACATCGACATGCGGCGTGGGCGCGGTGGCGGTGTCGGCCACGGCTCACGCTTCTCCGCCATGGGCGCCGAACGTGACAGCGATCAACGTGGCGGGGACCTGTTCTAGCGTGACCTCAGTCACGGCGGTGCACCTTCATGAATAGGCCCGGCCTTGGCCGGACGATGATGCGAGCCTGCGGGTGCACGCTCGTCTGCCTGGAGAGCTCAAAGCGCCACGTCTGGCAGATTGTGGCCAGCGCCAGCACGGCCTCCATCTGCGCGAACATATTGCCGATGCACTGCCGTGGGCCTCCGCCGAACGGGAAGTAGACGAACCTGGGACGGTCCGCGGCGAGGGCCGAGCCTGCCAGCGGATCGCCGGCGTCGGCTTCGTCGGGCTCCACCCAGCGCTGCGGGGCGAACCGCTCGGGCTCGGGCCACCACCGCGGATCGCGGTGGACTACCCACGGGCTCATCATCACCATGGCGTCGGCCGGCAGCCAGTAGTCGCTTAGCGGCCGCGGCTCGAGCGGCCGTCGCCCGACCGTCCACACCGGCGGGTAAATGCGCAGCGCCTCCTGGAATACCGCGTTGGTCCAGCGCAACCGCGGCACGTCGGCCACGTCGGCGTCCCGGTCGCCGAGCACGCGGTCGACCTCCTCATGCAGCCTCGCGGTGGCGGCCGGGTCCCGCGCGAGCAGGTAGAAGCACCACGCCAGGCCGTTAGCAGTGGTGTCGTGCCCGGCCATCAGCAGCGTCAGCGCCTCATCACGGACCTGGCGGTCGTCCGTCGGCTCGCCGGTACCGGCGTCCCGTGCCTGTAGCAACAGTGACAGCAGGTCGCCGCCCCGGGCGCCGGACAGGCGGCGCTCGGAGATGAGCCGGAACACCACCTCGTCGAGGGCCGCGCGGCCGCGCCAGAACCGAATGTTCGAGGGCAGCGGCAGCCGTGCCAGCATCTGACCGGCGGGCATCAGCGCGTACCGCAGCGGGCCGTCGTTGCGCGGCATGGCCGTGCGGATCGTGTCGGCCACGCGGCTGTCGATCGAGACGTCGAAGATCGTGCGCGTGACCACCGCCAGCGTCAGCAGCACCATCTCGCGCAGCATGTCCACCTCGGCACCATCCCGCCAGCGCATCGCGACGTCACGGGAGATCCGTACGAAGCTGTCGGTATATGAGGCGATGCGCTGCCGGTGAAACAGCGGCTGGATCAGCCGTCGCTGCCGCCGGTGCAAGTCGCCGTCGCTGGTGAGCAGGCCCTGGCCGAGCAGCATGGTCAGTGGCGTCTGGCGACGTCCGCGGCCGCCGGGCAGGATGTCGTTGCTGTAGAAGCGGCTGGCGGTGACCAGCACCTCCTGGATCGCCTCGGGATCGCTGACCAGGTGGAGCGCCCGACCCGGTACGGGCACCCGGACGAAAGGACCGTACTGCTCGCTCATCCGGGCGAAGAAGAACGGCGGCCGACGGGTCAGGTCGGGCAGCGCTGAGATGGGGATCCGGGCGGGCCCAGGCATCAGCCTGGGCGCGCGAGAGACGGTGTTAACCATGACTACTCCTGATCGTGGACGGGCTGGCGAGGGACGTACGCGCCCTGGTAACCCCTCGCGCGACCGAGCGGGGCCAGCAACCTGAAGACGAGGTCCTGTAGCCATACCGGCGGCCCGGCCAGGTACAGCTCGCCGCGGAAGTACACCCCGCTGACCGCGGCCTGCAGCAGGCTCGGAATGCCGCGCTCGCTGGTGCGCCCGTCGGATGCCAGGCCCCACATGGTCTGCAGCAACTCGTCGGACCGCATGGCCGGGCGCAGCGTGCTGTACAGGTGGGCCTGCGCGCCGCCGTGGTTGACGATGCGGTGCGAGGTGCCGGGCGCCACCACGTATGTCTGGCCCGGCACGGCCACGATCTCGTCACCACCGATGCTGATTGTCACGCGGCCGGCCAGCACCTCGAACGTCTCCGCCTGACGCGGGTGCACGTGCGCGGACGCCACGTAGCCGCCGGGAGAGAGGTAGTAATCGGCCTCGAGCAGCGCTCCCCCGGTCTCGTGGCGGGTAGAGCGAAACACGGCCCGCTCGCCCGTCATAGTGTTCTCGATCATGTCTCCGGCGCGCGGCATGACCCTCCCTCACCTATGTCGTCGAAATACCTGACGGCGTGTCCGATGGCCGTCGCGAGCGGGCGCGCGGGACGGCGAATAGCGATGTGCCGGTCGGGCCGCACGACGAACAGGGTTGCGGCACGGACGCGCAGCGCCCTGGCGACCCGCTCGTCCGGGTCGGCCACGGCCCGCACGCTGGGCGGGGCCGTGCCCGCTTGGGCACAGCTGATGACCTGGACGACGGCGACGTTGGCCGGTAGCCGACCCACGAGAGCTGATCCGCAGTCAGCCTGGCCGAGCCCCACAAGCAGTACCGTGAACCCGCCGCCGGAAACTATGTCAGAGAGCCACGCCTCGCCGGGCCCATGGCCGGCCAGCCGTACATCGGGGAGCAGGGTGCCAGCACCATGAGACGTCGGCGGCGCGAATGACGGGCGAGGGCTCGCGGACGAGCGGGACAGGCGCTGGCCGAGGCCAGCGGCGGCCGGGGCGATCCTGCGATCCACAACCCCGCCCCGCGTGGCGACCCGCCACAAGACGTCGCGCGCCGCCACCGCGGCCGGTGCCCTGAGCGTGCCGAGCCTGGTTGTGTGGTCGGTGGCGCGGACCGTCGCGCGGGCGGCCGGTCGGCGCTCCGCGTTGTAGGTCGCTAGCAGCGATGGGCCGCTCGATCCGGACGCCACTCGCGCCAGCTTCCATCCCAGGTTCGCGGCGTCCTGAAGACCGGCGTTGATGCCCTGCGCGCCGGCCGGGCTGTGGGCGTGCGCCGTGTCGCCCGCGAGCAGCACCCGGCCAGACCTGAACCGCACGGCCAGCCCCTGCCGGATCCGGAACCCGGTCACCCATTCGACGTCCGTGACCTCAACCCGGACCGCGGCGCGCTCCGCCGCGGCTGCGGCGAGCCGCTCGACCGGCCAGTCAGCCGGCTCCGGCTGGCGCGGGCCGATATTCAGCGTGATCCGCCAGACCAGGCCGTCGTCACGGCGAAGCGGCACGACATGCAGCACCCGCCCGGCCGAGAGAAAGTAGTTCACCCCGGTGGGCGACAGCTCGGTGACGAGCCGTACGTCGGCCGCGATCCATCCCTCCGGCTCGAGCCGCTGGCGCAGCGGAATGTCAGCGGCGGCGCGTACCACGCCCGCGGTGCCGTCGCACCCGACCACCCAGGCGACGCGGGTCTCCTCGTCGACAGTGTGCCGCAGCCGTACGGTGACGCCGTGGTCGTCCGCCACGAGGCCGGTGCACCGGGTGCCGTGCTCCACCTTGCCGCCCAGTTCGCCGAGGCGCGTCTCCAGGATTGCCTCGGTCTCGTACTGCGGTAGCGCGAGAGCGAACGGGAAATGGGTGCTCAGATCGGCGAGCCGCAGGCTGAGTGCCGGCCGGCCGTTTGACCAGACGGTCGAGCCGTCCAGCCGGATACCGCGCGAGATCGCGGCGTCCGCCGCACCGAGGCCGGCCAGGATCTCCAGCACGCGTGGCCAGATCGCGACGGCCTTGCTTCGCCTGCCGCGCTCCGCCGTCGCCTCAACAACACGACAAGGCACTCGCCGCCGGTACAGTTCACAGGCCAGCGCCAGGCCGGTCGGGCCGGCCCCCACGATCAGGATCGGATCGGGTTCGGGCATCGGGCGTCTCCTCAGCAGGCTTCAGCCGAGCCGGAACAGGCGGTACTCGATGCCGAGCCCGGGGGTGAACCGGCCCTCGCCGACGAACAGGGCCTGGTTGACCCACTCGTACGCGGGTGCGCCGGTCTCCAGCCGCGGCGCGATGCGGAAGTACTGGTCTTCGAACTGCGTCCCGCTGCCCTCGGCGAGCGCGCGGGCCACCGGGTCGGTCATCTCGATCAGGCCGTGATATTGGGCGTAGATGATCGCGCCGTCGCCGGTCTCGAACTGTGCGCGCACGTCCATCCGGCCCCAGTTGTCCGGGCCGATCAGCACCCAGTCGGCGCCAGCGGGCAGCACCTTCGCGTTGATGCGCGGGCCGCTGATCGTCCCGTCGCCGACCGCGAAGATCATCCGAACGCCGTGCGGGCCGGCCCCCACTGTCATCGGCGGGTGCAGGTTCACGGTGCAGGAGCCTTCGTATATCAGGTCCATGTGACTTACTCCTCGGGACAGTGGCGCCTGAGCACCAGGGAGGCGTTGTGCCCGCCAAACGCGAACGAGTTGGTCATGGCGGCCTCGATCCGCTGCGCCCGCCCGCTGTTGGGCACATAGTCGAGCTGGCACTCGGGGTCGGGCACGGAATGGTTGGTGGTCGGCGGTATCCAGGCGCGGTCGACGGCAAGCGCGGTGATAGCCGCCTCCAGTGCGCCGGTCGCGCCGAGCAAGTGCCCGGTCATCGACTTGGTGGAGCTGACCGCCAGCGCTTTGGCGTGCGCGCCGAAGGCGCGCCCAATGGCCAGCGATTCGGCCACGTCAGCCAGGCGGGTCGAGGTGGCGTGCGCGTTCACGTACCCGACCCGGTCGGCAGTCACGCCCGCGTCGGTCAGCGCCAGGGTCATCGCGGCCGCCGCGCCGGCGCCGGAGGGATCCGGCGCAGTCATGTGGTGCGCGTCGTTGCTCTGTCCGAACCCGGCGACCTCCGCGTAGATGTGGGCGCCGCGTTCGAGCGCAGCGTCGAGTAGCTCGAGCACCAGCATCGCGGCGCCCTCGGCCAGCACGAATCCGTCCCGGTCCGCGTCGAACGGCCGGGATGCGCGCGACGGGTTGTCGTTGCGGGTGGACAGGGCCCGCATATTCGCGAACCCGGCCACGATCGGGGAGACCAGGCACGCCTCGGCACCACCTGCGACGGCCGCGTCGGCGTAGCCGTCACGTACCAGCCGCATGGCGTGTCCGACCGCGTCGGCCGAGGCGGCGCATGCCGTCACCATGGCGCTGCTCGGCCCGCGGAGTCCGTACCGCTGGGCAACGTAGGCGGTGGGCATGTTCGCGATCGAATTCGGCACGAAGAACGGCGAGATCATGTGCGGCTCATGGATGCCGGTGAGCACGCCCCGCTCCATCGAGGCTGCCCCGCCGATCGCTGTCCCGACGACGGTCGCGGTGCGTTCGCGGGCGGTCAGGCCGCCGGCGTCATCAACAGCCAGCTCCGCTGCCGCCAGCGCGAAGTGAAGCACCCGGTCGAGCCGGATCGCGTCGCGACGCGATACCCAGTCGAGCGGGTCGAAGCCGGTCACCTCACCCGCGATGCGCGCGGGCAGCCGGGAGGCATCGAAACGAGTGATCGGCCCGATCCCGGACGCGCCTCGCGTAAGGCCGGCCCACATCGCATCGACGCCGATCCCGATCGGCGTGACCACGCCGATGCCTGTGAGTGCGACCCGCCGGCTCCGCTCGTTCATCGTGCTCCGTCCGCGCCGAGGCCAAACAGCTTCTCCATGCGCATGGCCACCCGCACGTCGCCGTGCACGTAGAGCTGGCCGTGCAGCATCAGATCGAGGCCACGGCGGGCGGCGCAGGCCATCTCCATGAAGCCCACGCTGTCGAACGTGAGCGTCACCGTGGGCCGGGCAGCCGGATCTGGTGAGTTCACCACGCATCGCGCGGGTTCGAGCAGTAGGTCGCGGTCGATCGGCTCGGACGGCGCGCGGGTCACCCGCCAGCGGACTAGCACCTCGCTGTCCAGGTGGCCGGGCAGGTAAAAGTCGGGCATCCGGGCGAAGGCGTCTTCCAGGACCTTGAGCCCGCGCGGCGTGCTCAGCCAGGCCGCGAGGTCCGCACGAGGCAGGCCCGCGATGGCTGCGCGGACCGCTGCCCGCTGGCCTGAACGCAGCCCGGCGATCCGCTCCGGGGTGAGTGCCGCGTCCTCGTGGATGTGCTTCATGGCGTCCTTCCCATCGCGACGGCGGCGCCCACGGCCGGCTCTTCCGGTATGGCCTGCTCTTCCGGCACAGCCGTCGCAGCGGCTAGCGCGGCCGCCAGTTCTCGTGCCGGCTCAGTGCCAGGCAGCCGGGCAGCCACGTGCCCGTCGGGGCGAACAAGCACGGCCTCGCCCCGCGCGAGCCGGTAGGCGGCAGTGAAGGCGCCTGTGGTGTCGCGCAGCGTAGGAACCCGGCCAGTCGCGGCGACGGTGTGGTCGGAAACGCCGCGACCGCACGGCGTCTCCGGCGCGGCAACGCGGACAAGTCGCAGCGGCACAGCGTCGGCCGTGGCCGCGACGGCGGCGTCCCAGCCATCGGATCCGGCCACGATAACCAGGGCGAACCCGGTCGCCGTCCAGTCCTCGACGGTGGTGCGCCCGGCCGGACCGTCAAGCCAGGCGTGCGGCGCGCGGGTCCCGGCCTCGGCCGCCGGCCGGTACGTCACGACGTCAGGCACTGGGTTCGGCACGCCGTAGCGGAAGCCGAGCGCCTGCCCGGCGAAGTCGAAGTGCGGCCGGTGCGTCTCCACCAGCGGAGCGAGCACACGCCGTGCCGTCTCCGCCGTCGGCCCCGCCCGGTCGAGCGCGGCGAGGTGCGGCACCACATCCCGTTCAAGGAACTCGCGCATCCGCAGCGCGTTCAGCTCGCTCTGCCGGGCGTTGAAGTCGGCCACCGGACGGCGTTCGGCCTCGTAGGAACCGAGCAACGCCGGACTGGCCCACCCCCGCAGCACGGCCGCAAGCTTCCAGCCCAGGTTCTGCGCGTCCTGGATACCGGTGTTCATGCCGAAGCCGCCAGTCGGCGGGAACGTGTGCGCGGCGTCGCCCGCGACGAACACGCGGCCGCTCCCGTCACGCCAGCGGCGGGCGTCCGTGGTCCCCATCACCCATGTGCGCACCGATCGCACGACCGGCCGCGCATCCGCGCCGACCGCGGCGGCGACCAGCTCGGTGTAATTGGTTCCCTGGCCGAACAACGCGGCCTCCTCGTGGCCTGTCAGCGCTGGGATCTCGAGCAGCCACTCGCCCGCGCCGGGGTCCACGCTGATGATCACGCCCCTGACATGCGGGTTGGCCACCCAGTAGAGAGCGCTGTCGCGGTCGCTCGTCCACTGGCTCAGATCGGCGGTGAAGTGGATGTCCAGCAGCCGGCCGAGCGGCGGCGGCGCATCCACGTCGATGCCGGCCTGCTGTCGCAGGGTCCCGTGCAGCCCCTCGGCGAGCACGGCGTAATCCGCGACGACAACGTCGGCCGGGTCCGGCCGGCTGCCCCCGGGGCCCGCCCGACCGCCGGCGGCGGCGTGCGCGACCCGGACCCGGCTCTCGTCGTCGATGACAAGGCCGGTGGCGGTGCGCTCGAACTGAACGTCCACGCATGGCCCCGACGCGAGTGCGGCGGACAGGATGCTCTCAACCCGGTGCTGTGCGCAGATCACTGGCGGCAACGGGCTCTGGCTCACCGTTCGCATCAGCGCCTCATCGGACGGCAGCAGGTCGATCGCACCGATCTCGGCGCCGGCTAGCGAGGTCACGAACGTGATGCGCGCCAGCGATTCAATCGGCGCCCCCGCCGCGCGTACCTGGTCGGCCACGCCGAACCGGCGGAACACCTCCATCGTGCGGGCGTTCACCATCGTTGCCCGCGGGTGCGCCGAGGGCGCTGAGCGGGTTTCCAGCACGACCACGCTGATGCCGTAAACCGCCAGGGCGTGCGCAACGGCCAGGCCGGTTGGGCCGGCGCCAACCACGACGACCTCCGCGCGCGCATGCGGCGCGCTCATGGCCGCGCCCTCGTCGTAGCTGGGGTAGCGACCCTGCCCGTGGCCGCGCCGGCGGCCAGTGCCGGTGCCAGCCGGGACCGAACCGCCGCTGCGAGCCGGTCACGGCCTAGCACGGACGCGATTGCCAGTGCTGGCAGGCCGAGCACGATCGCGGTGACCAGCGTGCCGACGAACGCGGTCTGCAGCGCCAGCCGCCCGGCGCCAGGGCGGCTGGACCGGATGACCCGGCCCCAGGCACGGAACGCGCGGCTTGCGATCAGATCGCCCGCGGCCGTCGGCACGTCGATCGGCGCCGCGTCCCGCTCGGCCAGCACACTCCCGATCACGTCGCCGAGTGTCCGCCCCGCCCGCCCGCGTGCGGTCGTGGCCGGTAGGCCGGGGTCGGACGAGGACTGGCCTGGTGTGGCGAAGCGGGCGGCGAGGGCTCCGCCGAGGTCGGCGAGGCGGGCGAGTTCGCTCGCGCTGACCCCAGCTGGGGGGAACCGCCAGATCGGCGCACGCCGGCCCCGCAGCAGCCAGGCCAGCGTGGTCACGAACGTCACTGCCTGGGGCGCCGCGTCGATCGCCGCGGCGGTGCCCAGGTACCTGGCGCCGCTGGTGACCAGGCGGCGCCGCACGTCAAGCGCCGCCGAGTACCACATGTTGCGGCACGCCACGACGCCGAGTACATCCTGGCCGGCGAACGACCGGGACGCCAGCAGTGAGCGCACCGGTATCGACGGCGCCAGATACCAGACCTGGAAGCCAAGCACCACGAGGTCGGCGGCGGGCGGCTCGGCCGGGTCGAGGCTCACCCTGGTCACGTAGGCCGGATCAACCGCATCGGGGAAAATCCCGAAGAAACGTCGGACCGGCCAGGGAAACGGAAACGGATGCTCCGGCGTCACCGTTACCCATGTGATATGGCTGCCGGCCTTCTCGAGCGGTGTCAGCAGTGCTGCCAATGCCTCGCGAAGCTGCCCGGTCTGCGAGTATGCGTACACGGTCAAGCTGGGCATGGCGCCGTCGGGCTGAGCACCGTCGCTCCTGCGGTTCACGCTCGGCCTTGCTCGTCCGCACCCGCGACCGCGGTCAGGTGCATGAACGACACCGAGAACCGGCCAGACTCTGGCACCATGCACAGCAGCGTGTCCCCGGGATCCACCAGGCCCCGCGCCAGTATCTCCTCGAGGATCACGTAGATGCTGGCACAGCCGATGTTCCCCACCCGGGGCAGGTTGCTGTACCAGACCGCCTCCGGCGGTGCGTGGGTCCCGCGGAGCTCCATCTCCCGCAGCACCATCCGCTTCATGCGCTCGCTGGAGTAGTGGGCTGGCAGCCATCGCAGCGTGTCGGGGTCGAACCTGCCCTCGGCCAGCAGCCGCTCGTACTCGTCGATGCCGACCTCCACCAGGTGGGGAAGGAGCGCCAGCTTCTGCCTGAGTGAAAGCGCGCCGTCGGCCAGCGCCTCCGCCGGGTTGGGGTAGTCCCACCACGACCGCGTCGACGTGTTCTGCGGCAGACCAAAGTACATGCACGTCTCGCCGGTGTTCGCGTAAGACGTGAGCGTGATCCAGTCGATCCGCAGGCTCACCCCCCGATCAGCCGGTTGGTCCTGGACTACGGCTGCGCCCGCACCATCAGAGAGCATGTACCGCAGGAACGCGATCTCCATGGCGAGTGAGCCGTTGTCGTCGACCGGCCGGACGCCGGCCATGCGCTGGCTCTTGAACGTCCGCGAAGGTGACTCGCATGCCACCGCGACGGTGTTCCGCTTCTCGCCGGCGACGACGTGCAGGTAGGCGTTCTTGAGCGCCATCATGCCTGAGTTGCACACACCGTGGGTGGAGACGATCTCGCACGGCCGGTTCCCCAGTTCGCCGTGGACCATGCTGGCCATGCCAGGTGCGATCAGGTCAGGCATGGTGCTGCCGGCCGCGATCAGCTCCACGTCGTCGAGCTCGATCCCAGAGCGCGCCACCGCGGTGCGCACGGCCTCCGCTGCCATGTAGGTGTTGGAATAGACCGTCTGCTGCTTCTTGTCGATCGCGTAATAGCGGGTCTTGATGCCCGCGTTGAGCAGCGTCTGCTCGCGTAGGCCCGACGTGGCGTGACCCGCCGCGCCGATGTAATCCTCGATCTCGTCGTTGGGCACCGGCGCGCCGGGCAGGAACCTGCCCATGGCAGTGATGTACGCGGGCACTAGGCTCTCTCCCCGGTCTCGGGCACCGACGCGCCGTCTCTCGCTGCGAGCTGCTCTTCAAGGAAAGTCAGGATGTCGCGCACCGTTCGGATCGTCGCGACGCTCTCGTTGTCGAACAGCACGGCGTACCTGTTCTGCAACAACAGGGCCACCCCGAGGAAGTCGAGGGAATCCATCTCCAGCTGCTCGTAAAGGTCGGCCTCCTCGGTGACCCGTGTCTCGTCGATCCCGCACCTGCTCGCCAGAATGGCTCTGACATCGCGGTAAAGATCGTCCTGTAACACCATGCTCACCTCGCATCCGCAGAAGATCGGCGTTCTTTGAGCATGCTGATTCCAGGCGAACAAGACCATCGGGGAACTCCCGCCGTCAGACCCCGAACCGCCGCTGCCACGTATCCGGTCAGGGTTGATGCTTCGCTGGACCGGCAGTTGTCCCGCTGGCTGTGGCTGGTGAAGTGGCTGCAACACGAGGCGCCTGGCCGAATTACTACTACGTCGACTGGCGTGATCAGTTCGCCTGGTACAGCGCGGGTGCGACGGAGTACTGGCCCGGGTATTCGACCATCTGGCCAGGCAGATGGAAACACTGCCCGGCTGAATCACGCCTGGCCCTATCATGATAAATCCCTGATTGGCGCTGCTGCGCATGCCGGCAAGGAGCGGCCCTGCCTCTCTTAACCCAGACGGTCAAGGATGACCATGCTCGCCGAACGCGTTGCCCCACGAGCCAGACCCAGCGGCCGGCCCTGCCACCGCCACCTCCGGCGGCGCGCACGACGCCGCCGCGGCATCCGCAGGAACCATCACTATCCGACGTCTGCTCATCGGTTCCAAGCCTGCCGCCGCTATCACGATGAGGAGGCGTAACCCGCCCTGGCGGTTGACACCCCACCAACAAGCCCGGCGCGACCTGCCGGACGGAGCGAGACCTCCAGCCGCTGGCTCACCGAGGCCGGACCATCGGTGGAAACGTCGGACCCGCCCCGGCCTCCGGCGACTACGAAGGGTCAGCCTCTATGGCGTCACGACGGGTCCTGCGGGCCGCGCGGGTCACGTGGTGGCCGGTCCCCTTGAACTCGGTCGTGAGCCAGCTGGCATAGACGTCGCAGCCCAGCTAGCCCGCAACCGGGGCGACGAGTCGTCAAGCACCAGGCGCTCGGTTCTTGGCTTCTGATTCACGCTGGGCACAGCGCGGGCGTCTTCGCCGAAGTCCCATCATGCCAGGCTAGGCGGTAGTCAGGGGCTCTGGCCGGACCGTGAATCGGGGAGGGCGGGAGTGACATCGGTGTAGCCGAAGTCGTCTCCCTTGAACAGCAGGGCCTCTCCAGCCGTTTTCGCCAGGGCGTACGCGAAGCAATCCCCGAAGTTCAGCCGCGCTTTGTGACCGCTTCCCTTTCCGAAGTCTCGGTACGCGTCCCTGGCGATCCGAGCCTGATCGAACGTCACCGCCTCGACGCTCAGCTCCGCCGCTTCGACTAGCTCGTCGAAGCGGCGGCTGGCGACCGGATCCCGGCTCGCGTCGATCACCACCGCGGTCTCCACGAAATTTGCCGCCGAGATCCGCCGGACCTGCGCCTTCTCGATGGCCCTGGCCATATCCCCGGCGTCGTCCTCAGCCCGCAGAATCGAGATCAGGGCCGAAGTATCGATGATCACGCAGGGAGCCCGCGCTCGTCGTAAAGAAGATCACCGTGATCCGCACTGCGATACGGCTCGCGAAGCCGACGGGCGGTGTCCTCGCCGATAGCCAGCAGCCGGTCAGCCAGACCCGCTTCGCGCAGATGCCGGACTCGCTCAAGCCGCTCGCGAACCGCGATCGTCACCGCCATCGTCTGCGTCTCACCGGTCAGCGCGGCCAGTTCCTGCACCAGCTCGTGGGTCTCGGCGTTCTTAATATTGAGGCTCACGATCTACCCTTCTACCTACACCTTGCTACCAGGGTAGCACCCAGACAACCCCCCGGTTGTCCGCTCGGCAAATGTGGTGCGCCAGGGCTTGCGCATGCCAGTGATGACCGCGATTGCGCACTGCTGTAAGCCCCGCCTCGCCAGCTCGTCGTGAGTGCCGTTCTCCAGCAGGCAGAAGAGCCGGAACTGCTCCCGCCCGGGTCCGGTGAGCCGGATTTCATGCCAGCCGCCCATGGCGCCGTGCATGGCCTCCCACTTGCCGCCCCCGGAGAACCGGGGAGGCGGCGCTGCGGCGACCGCGTCCAGCACTGCCGTGAACTCAGCGTCGATCTTGCCGGGGCAGTTATCGAGGAACTCCAGCGCAGGCGCCGTCCCGTCAGGTGCCCGGTAATAGACGATGGCCCATGGCAGCTGCTCGCCGGGAGTCCGGCTGGATGCGCTGCGAGCAGCGTGCTGGTCACGTCGCCGCGCAGGCATAGGACTGACCGTGGCGGCCGGAGTTTACGAGATGGCCGCGGCGCGCCCGTTCGTGCTGCTTTCACGCATCGCCGGCCGAGCGTCCGCCGGCCGGCGGACGACGCGCAGGTCGGCTCCCAGCGCGTCGGCGAGCGCGGCGATGAGCGGGAACTCCGGGCGCACCCGGCCCGCCGTGAACAGGCGCCGGACGCTGGAGGCGTTGCGGCTGGCGCGCCGGGCAAGTTCGGCTTTGGATATGCCGAGGTCAATCCTCAGCAGGTCAAGATCCCGGATCACCGCGTCGGTCTGGGCAAGTTCGCGCGCGGCGCGCTCATAGGCCAGGCGGTACTCCGGGTCCTCCATCCGGCCCGCCCGGCGGCGCTCATGCACGCTCACGTCGAGCATCGTCGCGTCGGCCATGATCCCTCCTGAGTGTTGCGCAGGTGATACACTACTGTACCTCCTGTGCAACACTCTGCGAAGGACGAGCATTCCGGTGATCGCCTGGCAACCGCGCCGGCCGCTCGCGCCGCCCAGCCTGCCAGCGGGCGCGGACATGGCCGAAACGACACCCGCCAGCATCTGGGCCGACCCGACGGCACGGGCAGGCACGGAGATGAACCGGCGAGCGCTTCGTTCGCATCGAGGGGGTCAGGGGTTCAAATCCCCTCAGCTCCACTAGGAATAGCAGGTCAGAGGGCTGATCTGCGGTCCGCCAGGTCTGCTGCAAGATCGTTTGACCGTCAGTTGACCGTCCCACTGGTCGGCAGCCTCCGTGTGACGCCGACGCCGGACGGCACCCGATGGCACTGCTTCAAGCGTCAAGACGGCTTCAGATGAACAATTGTCCGATCCCGATTGATGTGAGGCAGTCCCGCCTGATCTGAGGCATCCGGTGCGTTGTCCCGCCTGATCTGATGCATGGTGTTGGATCTCAGAGGAGTTGGCTGAGTCTCAGTTTTGTTGCCGTCGATGTGGGTTGGTCTCACTGAAGTTGGCCGACGGTAGTTGGGGGGCTCGGCGGCGGCGGCCAGCACCACCAAGGTCCCCCGAGAGGCCATTTCCACTGAGAATAAATACATGATCAATCTCAATGAAGCTGTCATCTCCCCAGGTCACGAGCGACCGCCTGGCCATCTTCATAGAGATCCAACACATGGCGGCGGGTCTGGCCGCGGGTTCGATTCTGATCTGGGGTAGTCCCGCTTGATCTGAGGCATCCGGCGTGTCGTCCCGCTTGATATGAGGCACGGCCGGTTATGGTCGTGATCAGGTCAGGGATTACCCGATCTGGGTGGTGTGCCGTGACTCGTGGTGCAGGTGCGGCGGTCGCCGGGGTGAGCGGCGGTGATGTCTGCCTGGTCTTTGCCGAGCCGGATGGGTCTAGGTGCCGGGAGCCGCTGGAGCGGTGCTGGAACGTCCGGTTCGAGGATGTGCCGCCGGTGCGGTCGTTTCCCTCGCGGCAGGGGCAGCGTCATTCCCCGGGTCTGTGGTGGGCTGCGACAGCTTGTGATCATGTCGGGTATGAGTCGTGGCTGGAACGACCTGTTGACCGAACTAACCGAGGCCAGGGGCTTTCCTCTGATCCGGCGCGTTGTTGCGGAGGGTAACGGACGGCTGTGTTCTTTCCGGCTGTGGCCCGTCCCGGCCTGGTCCGGCTTGTGCTGAGATCCCGGGTCGTCAGGGTTTGCGACAGCCGGGGAGCAGATGTGGCGAGCGAGCAAGAGCGGGATATCGGCAAGCTGATGGTGCTGCGGGCCGGCCGGGTCGAGGATGTCGTGGACGGCCCGGTGCC
>Ga0116222_1000421_pt1 | contig 27098 bp, 25 predicted proteins | sample Sb_taG_12_FD_88963 | JGI IMG/M metagenome (GOLD analysis project Ga0116222, IMG submission 88963) | Peat soil microbial communities from Weissenstadt, Germany - Sb_50d_9_AC metaG | ecosystem: Environmental > Terrestrial > Soil > Wetlands > Peat | place: Germany: Weissenstadt | collected 2010-09-21
CCAGGAGAGCATCAGGCTGGGCGCCGAGATCGACCTCGACCAGTTCCACCGGTCGCTGCTCGCTCCGTCCGACGCGGGAGACCCGGCCGACCCGGCCGGCGCAGCCGACCCGGCCGACGCAGCCCACCCGGCTGACCAGGAACTGCGGAACGGCCGATCCGGGCCTGCAACGCAAGGGGCGCCGGCGGACGCGCCCGCCGGGATCAGCTAGCCTGCGCACCGCTGCCCGGGCGGGGCCGCTGGGTCGCCAACTTCGGTTGGGTCGCTAACTTCCGGCGGGCGGAGGATCGGCGAGCCCGCGCACCGCCCGCAGCCGCCTGAGCCTGCGCCGACCGACGAGCGCCGACGCGGCGGCGCCGGTCATGGCATCGGCCACGACGGAAAGCGCTCTGCTGACCAGGGCCACGGTGAGGGCGGTCGCTGCCGTGGTTTGGGTGCTAAGCACCGCCACCATCACCGCCTCGCGGACTCCAGCCCCGGCAGGTGCGAACACTGCGACAAACCCGACGGCCCAGGAGAGCGAGTAGGCACCGATCGACAGCAGCAGCGTGCCCGAACGGTCGCCGTTCAGCTGTCGCATCAGCACGAAGATCATGGCCCCGTTGCACGACCAGCCAACCAGCGCCCACGCCAGGGTGCGGGCGAGGCCGCTGTAGCTGACGCCCTTGTGCAGCGTTGGCTGGCGGGACACTCGCAGCAGCAGGCGGAGCAGCGGGTTGAGGACTGGCGGAGACAGCACCGCGATGAGGACGGGAATCAGAAACAGGACCCAGAAGTACCGTGCCAGCGATCCGCCGTCGGCGAACGGCAGCGTGACCCCCGCCACCACGGCACCCGAGCAGGTCATCACCGCGTAGCCGAGGAACACCGACAGCGCGGATCTGCTCCGCGGGATACCGCGATCAGCCCCGAGTTCCGACTGGGCGATCACCGGCCAGATGCTGCCTGGCACGTATTTCGCCAGCTGGCCGATGAACATGATGCGCCAGGCCTCAGGAATCGACAACCGCGAGCCGAGATCCGCGAGCAGCTCCCGCCAGACCATCAGGCTGCCGATCAGCCCGGCCAGACTCAGGGCGAGGGCCAGAAACATGACGGGCGCGGACAGCTTCTGGACCTGATGCCAGAGCGTGCCAGCCTGATCGACGAGGGCGACGGCGAGCAAGCCGAGCACGACGGCCAGAAAGCCCACCCTGACCAGCTTCGATCTCATCAGGCGCAAGAGCCAGGTGAGCCAGCGGGGCAACGGGGTGGGGACGCCGCCGGCTGGCTCGATCGGGACCGGTAGCTGAACTGCCGCAGCCGAATCGGCGGCATCTGTTGGTGTCAGCGTCCGCGGGTCGTCCGGCGATTCCTGATCAGCCGCCGCGGGCCAGTCAGCCCGGCCGGCCCGGCGGGTTGCGCGAACAGGTCCCTGACCCGGCATTCCTATCGAATCGGCTTTTCGAATGCGTACCCGACGCGCCGTCCGAGGTATCCGAACGTCCGGTGGACCCGGAACTCGAGCTTCGCGGTCCATCTGATCAAGGCCGGGTACCCAGGCAGCCAGACGTCATCTAGGGGGGCGATGCTGGAGGCGAACGAGACTGGCCGCAGACCGGCTTGCTCTCCCATCTTGCGGATCTCGATCGGGGAGAACAGATGCGCGTAGCCGTAGTGCAGCGTCTTCTCTCTGCTCATCTTCCAGATGCCGGCGGCGTAGGGCGGGTTCCACCAGTTGGGCACCGTGACGATCACGTGACCCCCCGGCTTGGTCACCCGGGCCATCTCTTCGACAGCCTTCTGCCGGGCCGGACCGGACGGGATGTGATCGATCGTCGACATGGAGACGGCCACATCGAACGTCCCGTCCTCGAACGGCAGGTCGCACGCATCCGCCACCTTGAAGGTGAACTTCGCCGCTAGGTCGGGATGTAGCTCCCGCCGCAGGATCTGCTCCGCGCCCTGGATGGACTGCGGGCTGAGATCGATCGCCGTCCAGCTGCCGATCTTGCGCGCGTAGTAGAGCTCGTCCACCGGAAACGAACAGCCGACGTTGAGCACCGACTTGTCCTGCATCCCGACAAACTCCATCAGGGTGTAGTCGCTGCGCAGCTTCGAGTACATATACGTGTACTGGTCGCGCGGATCGTGCTCTTCGAACCGCGCCCCGAGGTTCTCGTAGGAGGTCAGCGCAGCCTCGGAGCTGGACTCTAGCTTCGCAGTAGTTTCGGCCATTCGTCAGGGATCTCTCTCGGTAAGGCGCTCATCGACGGCAATCACCGTAGCAGAAGACGCTAGCAAGAATTCCGCCTCCGACACCCCGAATGCCACTTTCCGGTACCTACCGGCCCGGGACGGCGGGCTACCGCCCGGCGCGGGTTCGGGACGGCAGGTACAGCAGCACAGGGTCGTGGCCGACGTCGATGGTCGTCACCTGATCCCCGGCTAGATCACGGTGCCAGGCCCGGACCTCGACCGGGATCATGTGCGAGCGGACGATCCAGATCCGGCCATGGGCACCGCCACCTTCCGCGCCGATCTCGGCCCGCGCAGCCGCCAGCGCGTATGCGACGTCCACCGTCCGGCGCTGGTGCATGACCACGATCCACGCCGCGCTCGGGTAAGCCACGAGGTGGCCGTTGGGACCATCGCCGGCCGGGAACGATGGCTGCGCGAGCGGGTAGTAGTACGCGAACGCGTAGCTGGCTCCGTAGCTGACGATGATGACGTCCCCAGGCCTGAAGTGAGCGTCGACGTACCCGACCTCAGCATGGACGTTCTCGTCGGGTATCTGGTGCGATCTGATGTAGCCGTCCGTCGCCGGCACCCAGACGGCGAGCGCCACAGCGGCGGCGGCCACTGGCGCCCAGCGACTGACCGCGGCCGCCCAGTAGCCAGCGGCGGCGACCGCCACGGCCATCAGAACCGGCACGGCCACGAGCCAGAACGTCGAGGTCCGAAGGTCACCGAACGGGTACTTGCGCGCCGCGCTCGCGGCGATCACGATCACCAGGGTCATCGGCAGCATCGCGGCCAGAGCGAAGCGACGGAGCAAGAGCAGCGCCACGACTCCGGCCAGTGCAAGCACCACATCCACGACCAGAGACCGGAAGCCCACGTACGGCGCGAGCTGGTGCAGTCGAAAGCCGATATAGCGGATAGCCGCTGACGGGCTGTGAGTCGGGACGTAATAGTTCACCCAGTAGGAGACCAGGTTGTGGGTGACCTGCCGGCGGTCGGCGGTCTGAAGGATCGCCAGGCTGGCGGCGAGCATCCCGGCCGAAGCGGCGGCGACTTCGATTAGCCGTCGGAAGCGCCGCATGAGCAGGCACTCAAGCGCCACGGAAGCCATCGCCGCCGCTCCGACGAAGATCGCGGTGTTGGCGAATAGCATGCCGACGGATGCCACCGCGGCGATAGCTACCAGGCGCCGCAGGCGCCATTCGTTCTCGATGCGCGCTACCAGAACCCATAGGACGAGGCAGCAGAATGCCTCGGCCGTGTACTGCTTGAGATCGTCTCTGACCAGCATCGCCGGCGACAGCAGAGCGGCAGCGCCGGTCAGGATCGGAGTAACGAAGCGGGTCAGCCGAAGTTCACGGCCGAAGAGGTACGCCGTGGCCGCCGTCAGCATCGCGAACGCCAGCGGCACCAGTCGCAGCCGCTGGGGGCCGCCGAAGGGCACCAGCCGGAGCAGAACCGTCCACCCGACGGGGGTGCTCGATGTCAGCGAAGGTGTGAGCCCGAGTCTCGCCCTGACCGAGTCCGCCACCCACCCCTCGTCCACCCAGAAAGAGTGCTGCAGCAGGTACGGCACGTCATGTACGAGGAGCGCAGCCAGGCCGACGGCGATGACCAGGCACGCGTCGATCAGGTCAAGTTTGCCGAGCGACCTGTGAGGGACCGGCGCGGCAGGCTGGTGAGCGTCCTGGCCGGGTCGCCGCAAGAAGGCCGGAGCCTTCGCCCGGATCACCACACTGCCTCCAAGCAGCACATGCTGCCAGCCTGATGGCCGGCTCAGGCTGGACGGGGCGCGAACCGCTCCCTGGTCAGGATCCAGATCGCCTGTGCGCCGTCGCGCCAGGTCAGCTTCTTCCCGGCGGCGCGGCTGCGCGCCTTATAGCTGACCGGAATCTCGTAGGGCCTGATGCCGCGCCTGAGCAGCTTCCCGGTGATCTCGGCCTCCATGCCGAACCCGGCCTCGCGGACGCGCAGCTTGCGGTAGAGCGCGGCCGGGATCAGCTTGAAGCAGGTCTCCAGGTCGCTGATGTAGCAGTTGAAAAGCACGTTCGCGAAGGTCGTCACCGCCTTGTTGCCCAGCACGTAGACATAGGAGTAGGAGTTGTGACTGCTGAACCTCCTGGTGCCGTACACCACCTCGGCATCCCCGGCCAGCACCGGCGCGAGCAGCGAGGGGATCTCATCCGGCGAGTACTCAAGGTCGGCGTCGCAGATGATCACGTAGTCACCGGTGGCGCCTGCGGCCGCGGTGTGGATCGCGGCGCCCTTGCCCCGGTTGCGGTCGTGCAGGTGGACCTTCACGCGCGGATCTGAGGCCAAAGCCGGGTAGAGATCCCTGGTGCCGTCGGTGCTGCCGTCATCGACGATGACGAGCTCCATCTCGCAGGGGAAGTTGACGTTGAGGACCTCTTTGACGGCCGAGGTCAGGGTTGCGACCTCGTTGTAAACAGGCATGAGAACAGACAATTCCACGGATGCAGCCTAGGCGAGCCGTTATGTTAAGCGCGCGGTGAATCGGATAGATTGCGACGTCATGGGGCGCGACGCCGTGCATGACCTGGGCCGGAGGATCTGACGTGGCTTCGACGCGAGATCCTCGCGAGATGCCAGCCGCAGCGTCCCAGCGCATCCTGGTGACCGGCGGGTCGGGTTTCATAGGGTCGCATCTATGCCGGCGCCTGCTCGCGCTTGGGCACGAGGTGCTGGCGGTGGACAACTTCTACTCAAGCACCCGACGCAACATCTTTGACCTGCTCACCGAGCCGCGCTTCGAGCTGATGCGCCACGATGTGACCATTCCGCTCTACGTCGAGGTCGATCAGATCTATCACCTCGCCTGTCCGGCCTCGCCGGTCTTCTACCAGCGCGACCCGGTCCAGACGACGAAGACCTGTGTGCAGGGCTCGATCAACATGCTCGGGCTGGCCAAGCGACTGGGCGCGCGGATCCTATTCAGCTCGACGTCTGAGGTCTATGGCGACCCGACCGTGCATCCTCAGCCGGAGTCCTACTGGGGCAACGTAAACCCCACCGGCATCAGGTCCTGCTACGACGAAGGCAAGCGCTGCGCGGAGACCTTGTTCCTCGACTACCACCGGCAGCACGCGCTGCAGATCAAGATCGCCCGGATCTTCAACACCTACGGTCCGAACATGCAGCCCACCGACGGCCGCGTGGTGTCCAGCTTCATCGTCCAGGCCCTGCGGGGCGAGCCGCTGACCCTATTCGGCGACGGCTCGCAAACCAGGTCGTTCTGCTATATCGACGACATGATCGACGGCCTGATCCGTCTGATGCGCTCGCCGCAGGATGTCACCGGCCCGATCAACCTCGGCAACCCGGTCGAGTTCACGATGCTCGAACTCGCCAGCAGGGTGCTGGACCTAACCGGCAGCAGGTCGGCGATCGAGCATTTCCCGCTTCCGGCGGACGATCCGGTGCGCCGGCTGCCGGACATCGCGTGCGCCAGAGAACTGCTCGGCTGGGAGCCGACCGTACCGCTGGCCGACGGGCTCAAGCGGACCGTCGAGTTCTTCCGCCACGCACTGGCCGACTGAACCCGGTTACCTGCCAGCGGCTGTTCCAGCTTGGTCCAAAAAAGGTCCTGCGGGTTGGAACGGGATTGAGTGGCCGGAGTGTCAGGACCAGCTTGCGGGTCGCCCGGAACCCGGCGAACCCACGGGCGCTGCCACCGCACGTAAGCGTCCAGCCGCTGGGTGAACGGTAACAACGTCAGGTCCGCTTGCGCCTTTATCCAACTGGATCATACTTGGCCGGGCGGCGGCAGCAATGACTTCGCGGAATGCCGGGCGATGACGAGACGGTCAGTTCGTGATAGGGAAGTAACGGTCTACAAACTCGTTGCGGAACTTGCCAGCTGGGTCGCACTGAGCACGGAGCTTCCTGAAATCGGCTGACCGTTCGTATAGCTGACTGATCGTCTGCGCTGGTGTGCTGAAGAGCTTCCCCCAATGCGGTCTCGCGCTCAGCGGAGCGAGCTTTTCCTCGATCGCGGCGATTACTCCAGAGACGGCCCGCATGTCGTTGATCCAGGTGAAGTGCAGTCCAACACTGGGCCGCTGATAGCTTGGGCTCAACCACAGCACGTCGGGTGCGACGGTGCGGATCTCTGAGATCCGGAGGATCGGTCTCATAAGATTGTGCAGTTCGGCTATTGCTCCCAATGCTTCTGGCGCCAGATCGCGGGGGATGAGGTACTCGGACTGCAGTTCGTTGCCAACGCTGGGCGTGAAGTCGAGGCGGAAGTGCGGCAGCCGCTCAAACCACGGTCCAGGCACTCCCATCTGTTGTGTGCAGCTGGCTGCCGGAATGCCTCGGACCGGGTGCATGGGCACCTCAGCGAGCCTGGCACCCATCCAGCTCTGCGGCGGCCTCTTTCGGTCGTCCTGGTCAGTGCGGCATTTGAGCCATAGCTGATTGTGCAGCGAGCTTTGCCAGTCGGTGAAGACACTGACGCTATAGGCGCTGGAGAAGATTTCATCGAAGTGAGTCTTGAGAGCGTCTGCTGGTAGATCAAGGTAGACGTGTTGCCGGATGTCGAACGCCGGAATGACATCGAGGGTGAGTTTCGTAATAACGCCGAGCGCGCCCAGCCCAACCACCGCACCGCAGAACAGCTCAGAATCCGAGTTCCGGTCAAGGGCGCCGAGTTCGCCGTCCGCGCAGACCCTCTCTATCGCCGAGACTGCGGTGGCCAGGTTGCCGTTGGCGTCACCGGAGCCATGGGTAGCGGTCGCGCAGGCGCCGGCGACCGACACGTGCGGCAGTGACGCCAGGTTGGGCAACGCGAGGCCGGCCGTGTGCAGGTGCCTGGCCAGCTCGCCGTATCGGATCCCGGCGCTGACCGTGACGGTCGCGCGGTCCGGGCTGATGTTCATCACCGGCGGCATACCGGCCAGGGAGACCAGTGCACCGGGGGTGTCGGCGATCGGGCTGAACGAGTGTCCGGTGCCGATGGCGCGCGCATGTGTGTTCGCTGAGATCAGCTCCTGCAATTCCGCGACAGTCTGCGGCCGGTAAGTCTGGACGGCACTGAACTCAACGTTTCGAGCCCAGTTCGACGCTGGCCCAGCCATCTCATCACCGTCCGTCGTCGGATGTGCCACCTTGCGCCGCGGGTCACGGGCCCTCCCGCGACGGCGAGGCGAGATGACATGACGACCTTAACGCGCCGGTCTGGCTGCAGTATGTCCCCGGCGTCAGTGCGTCCCGGCCTGGCGCTCCATCTCCCGCTTGATCTCGTTCTCCGAAATCGGCTTGCGGCCGCCGTGGACGTACCAGCCACGCCCACCCAGAATCAACGCCCAACCGATGATCGGGTAGATGATCCAGAAGTTCCACACGTCGTGGATTCCGGAACTCTGACTGAATCCGGCCGTTGGCCATCCGCCCGCGTTGTGGTACTCAGTGGTGGCCCAGATGGCAACAAGCAGAATCATGCCGATGAGGGACACCATTGCCTCGACGCGGAAATGGCGCTTGCGTTCGATCTGTTTGATCGCCTGCTGACGGGTAACCTCTTCGCGGTCAGCGAGTTCCTTGCGGTCAATGAGTTCTCTGCTGTCATCGATGATGGTAGACATCTCAGCCACTTCCTTTACGGTAAGGCGTTCAGCTGTTGATGGTTCAACACTTCAGCGCTGCTCTCGGGCCGGGGTGGCCCGCCCGTACGCAGCGAACGCATGCCACGCCTGGTGGTCTGCGCAAACATCACGACGAGGAGGACAAATGCCGCGCCGATCTCCGGATTGTCATGCCCCGAGAGCACGACCATCAGCGCAAGCGATAGCCCTGCAGCCACGGTCTGCCAGGTTGAGATTCGGTCCCGCCAGATGATGAGCACCGCCGTGATCACTCCAGCCACGACGAGGCCGCCGTCGGCCACGACCCCCGTACCCAGGGCGCTCGGGGCGGCGGTCAGGGCCCAGGCCATCGGCGCAAGCAGCAGGTACTTCGGCACCGGCGGCCGTGCCAAGAGCAGAAGACCGAAGCAGAAAATGACCGTCGGGCAGGGCGCCAGCCCGAAAACCGGCAGCGTGCGCAGCGGGTGCCCGCCGAGCATGCCGATGGCTGGGTAGGCGACCAGCGCGTAGCCGACGAAGATCGCTCCGAGCGCGGATGCCAGGTTCCGGCGAAGCTCGATCACCAGGTCACGCCGGACGACACCGGCGACCAGGAGGAAGGCCGCCTGAAGGGTGAAGACGGCGGCCCACAACGACGAAAGATGCAGTGCTGGGTAAACCCAGGTGAAGTAGGCAATTCCGACCCACGCGACGTATACCGCAGCGAGCAGGCAGATCAGCTGCGACGAGCGACGAGCCGGGAACAGTGCAAGCCCGGCCATGGCAAGCGCGGCCGCGTACCACACGATCTGCATCGGCCAGACCTCGGCGTTGCCTCGATTGAAGGTGGCCAGGAATGGCTTGAGCGGCATGTGCGAGTACGGGCGCACGATGAAGAGCGCATAAATCACCACGGCGGCAACCACCGCGATCGCCAAGCCGATGCTTTCAGTCAAGCGCCTGGGAGTCTGGATGTCAGCGTCCGGGGAGGCTCCAGACTGGCGACCAGCGCCTAGCCCGATCGAACGCTCCCTCTCCAGCGGGAAGCCGTGATGCCTGCTCAAGGTGATTGACATCCCGCATCACCTTCTCACTTGCAGGGTGACACGTTTCATCAGGCCAGGTCAGGGCCCAACGTCCTGTTCTGGATGCCGCTGGTCACGAAAATGCGGGCTGGTCGTGGTTGGGTGCGGGCGAGCGCCCGAAGGCACGGCTGAACGCCCTCGAAAATGACGCCTCGTTGTCGTATCCGACCAGGCGCGCCACATGCCGCACACCCGCGACCAGTCGGATAAGGGCGTCGCCCGATCGGACATGCATTCTGTCCGATCGGACATTGCCCGTCCCCAGGCCACCCGACAACACTGGGCGAGCGACCACTGGGATCGGCCGGGGCAGGATCCAGACCGGACCGCAGGGCCGCTTGTCCTACCGGCTAACCAGCTACAGCGGAGGTTCGATCCGATGCCGAAATTCCTGGTGACATACCACGGCGGCGACATGCCCGAATCGGCGGAAGGGCGCGAGCAGGCAATTGCCGCGTTCGCCGCCGGGGCCGGCGCCACCGGTGAAGCCCTAGTCGATCCCGGCGCACCGCTTGGGCCGTCCAAGACCGTTACCATCGACTCGGTAGCCGACGACGTCGCCTAGGGCCCGCCAACCGGCTATTCCGTGCTCGATGCCGCAGATCTCGATAGCGCGGTGGATCTGGTTCCGTAGCCACCCCTTCATCGGACGAGGCGGGTCGCTGCAGGTGAGCCAGGCAATGGCGCCCTGACACGCAACCGACCGAGGCAGTGCCACCACCCACGGCAGGCCATCCTGGACAAGTCGGCTGCCCCGGACCGGGCCGACTGAGTGATCATGGCTGGTCAGCTAGCAGCTAGCTTCCCCACATACTCACCGAAGCGGTCGAGACTGGTCAGGAACCCGCGCTGTGCCTCAGGGCTGCGGAACTCCGCTGGCACGTTGGTCTGGTGCGTGATGATCTCTGTCCGGCCGTCGCCGAGCTCGACGAAGGTGATCGTCGTGGTCATTCCGCCCTCGAGGTCGGGTTCGGTCCACACCAGCTTGGCCGGCCGCTGCACCTCGACGTAGACGGCACGCATCGTGTACCGGCTGCCGTCGGATTCGCTGACCATCACCGTTTCGAACATCCCGCCCGGCCGCAGGTCGACGGTGATGCCGTCGATCGAGGTCGTGGTCCCAGTCGGACCCCAGAAATGCGCCAGATGCTCGGGTTTGGTCATGCAGTCGAAGAGCAGTTCTGCTGAAGCTTGGTGGACGCGCCGGAAGGTCAGCTCGCCGCGTTCGGCCGTGTCGCTCATGTTGATCGCTCCTGTCGTCCTGGCGGCTGCCGCAGGGTAGCCAGATGTTCGTCGAGCCGGTCGTACCGTTCCTGCCACATGCGCCGGTGCCGGTCGATCCATTCGGCCGCGGCATCGAGGCGCTCGGGTTCGAGCTTGCATGGCCTGCGCTGGGCAGCGCGGGTGCGTGAGATGAGCCCGGCCCGTTCCAGCACCTTCAGGTGCTTGGAGATCGACTGCTGGGTCAGGGCGAACGGCTCGGCGAGCTGATTCACCGTCGCCTCACCCCCGGCCAGGCGAGCAAGAATAGCTCGCCTGGTCGGATCGGCGAGTGCCGCGAAGGTGAGATCCAGGTCGTCGTCGACGATCGTCACCGGCCGACTACTCCCGCTGACAGGTGGGCGCCTTCGCCGCTGATGGCGCCCTCGGGGACGCGCCGCCCGGTGAGCAGCAGCGCCAGGTCCTGCGCTCGCCCGATCAGCGGCGCGCCGGTCCCGCAGGACCAGTCGAGGTCGACGGCCTGTAGCTGGACGCCGTCGACGTCCACGCCGAAATGCTGGCGGCTCTGCGGACCAGTGATCATGTCGAGCACCGCCCGCATGGCGTCCGGCGAGATGGCGCGCTCGATCCGCAGCGGATGGGTGATGTCCAGGCCGTGGATCACGTCATGGGTGAGCGCCCCTTCGTGGCCGCCGCTAGGCGGCTGCCACGGATGCTCCGCGTTGTCCCGCAGGGCCGCGATCAGCTGAGCTCGGGGCAGCGCGGCGTCCCGGTCGGCGATGCCGTCGGATAGGCGCTGGAAGCTGCCGCCAGCCTTCGCCAGCTCCATCATGAATCTGGGTGCGGCGTACCGGAACGGCATCGTGAGGTGAGCCACCACGTGCCGAGTTGTCCAGCCTTCGCACAGCGAAGGCGACTCCCATTGCTCTGCGCTGAGCCCATCCAGCATGTCCGCGATGTCCCGGCGCTCCGCAGCGATCCAGTCTGTGATCACGACCCCTCCTCACAACTAAAAATTTGTACAACTAGTAAGTTGTATACATGGGAAGAGCGCCAGCGTCAAGCGAACCGGGGGAGCGGAAATCTGGCAGGCGGAGGAGAGCCGAGGCAGAACGGGACGTTCAGCCGGCGCGGCGCTGATGCCAGAGCCGCGGCAGGACGGGAGAATGGCCGGCATGGCGCTGACGCTCAAGCCGCGGCTGCACCGGACTTCCGGTCGGCCCGCGGCGGATGCCCTAGCCCCGAACCGCATGGCAGGTTCGGCTGACGTGGTGCCGATGCCCGAGCCGCGGCTGCACCGGACTTCCGGCCGGCCCACCGCGGACGCCCCAGCCCAGGGCCGCATGGCAGGTTTGGGCCCGCGCGGCGCTGATGCTCTGGCCGCGGCTGCACGGCAGGTTGGGCTGGCACATCGCTGATGCCCGCGCCGGGTCGCAACGCGGATCTGCGGTCGGCGATCAGGTGGCTAGCTCGCGCAGTCGATGACCAGCTTCATCGGCGGATCACTGAGCGCGTCGACGGCGTCGTCCTTGGTGACGACGGCCGAGGTGACGAGTGAGGGGTCGAACCCCGCAGCGACGAGGTCGAGAACGACCGGGATGGCAGGCCGGACGTGGGCCCGACCGGTGTGCAGCGTGCAGCACCGCGAGTACATGGCGAGCATCGGCAGCGCCGGGTCCTCAAGATAGACCGAAGGGCTGGTGCAGATGCCGTCTGGCGCAGTGCTATTGAGTGCACAACGCAGCCCTGCTGGCGTGCCGCTGGCGTCGACGGTGATCGGGAACGAGCCGGCCTTCCGGCCCGGCGGAGCGTCGATGACCGCGGCACCCAGAGCAGCGGCGATGGACAGCCGGTCCGGATCCTGATCAAGGTAGCTGACCCGCGCCGCGCCCAGCGCGACGGCCAGGCCGACGGCATACAGCCCGATCGAGTGCGGCCCGGCGTCACCACCGACCACCAGTACCTCGGCAGCCGACTCCGCGGCCAGCTGCGGGCCGACGGTGCGCCAGGCATCGGGGATGTTGTCGCTCGCGCTGGCCACCGCGATCGGGTTCACATCGGCGGGAAGCCGGACGAGCATGGCGTCGGCATGCGGCACGCAGACCAGGTCGGCGAGGAGGCCGCCCCACTGCAGACCGCCCATCGCGCCGAGCCCGTAGCTCGACATCCGCGGGTGTGCCGCGCAGTTGCCGGCTGGCAGAGCGCCATCGCCGACGCGATCCTCGCCCGCGGTCTGGCCGATGCCGATGCCGACCAGCTCGCCACCCTGGTGCTCGCGGCCATCGAAGGGGGCTTGCTGCTAGCTCGCGCCAACCGGGATGGCGCACCGCTGCGAACGGTTGGCCGTCAGCTCGCCGCGCTGCTCCGGACCAGGGTGCCCTGACCGGACCCGGCAGGTGATGGCTGCCGCTTCCGGCCGAGGGCGCGACGGGCCGCTGATGACGGAGCCGCACCTCTGCGAACGCGGGCGGCTGCTGACCACTGGCCCGGGTACTAGGCCGGCTCCATGCCGAACCTGGCCATCAGCTCCCGCTCCTCGTCCGGCGTGGGCGCCTCACCGCGGTTCCATAGCTCGTGCAGGCCGGCGAAGTACGCATCCATCGCCGGAGCGTGGATAACCAGCAGCCGAGCTTCGTGCTGCGAGGCGTTGCCGAAGGTATGCGCGGTGCCGCGAGGCACCAGGACGAATCCGTCGGGACCAACGGTCAGCTCGCTGTCGTCCACGGTGACCGAGACCCTCCCGTCCAGGACGAAGTAACCCTCCGAGCAGTTGGCTCCTGCGCCGAACTGCTGCCCCGCCCTGAATTGATTTCGCGCCCGCATCGCCAATCGGGAATGATGGCCGATTGTGCTGCTGACTATAACCACCACCGCAGAACCTGCGACGGACCTGGGTTTCCTGCTGCACAAGAACCCCGGCAGGCCGCAGGCGTTCGAGGTGTCGGTCGGCACGGCGCACGTGCTCTATCCGGAGGCGACGCGAGAGCGTTGCACCGCCGCACTGCTGCTTGAGGTCGATCCGGTCGGCCTGGTGCGCGGGCGGCAGGGGCCGGCCAGCGACGGCTTTAGTCTCGGCCAGTACGTGAACGACCGGCCGTATGCCGCGTCAAGCATGCTCGCGGTCGCGTTGTCCCGGGTGTTCAAGACCGCCATGACCGGTCGCTGCGCTGCCCGGCCGGAACTGGCCGCCGCCGCGCTACCGCTGACCGCGCATCTGCCGGTGCTGCCCTGCCGCGGCGGTGCCGAGCTGGCCGGACGGCTGTTCGGGCCACTCGGCTGGCAGGTGCACGCCACCCCGATCGCACTGGACGAGACCGTTCCCGCGTGGGGCGATTCGCGCTACCTGGACCTGCGGCTGGACGGCGAGGTCCGGCTGGCCGACGCGCTGAACCATCTGTACGTGCTGCTGCCCGTGCTCGACGACGCCAAGCACTACTGGGTCAGCCCGGAGGAGGTCGACAAGCTGATCCGGGCTGGCGGCGGCTGGCTGGCCGCCCACCCGGAGAAGACGCTGATCACGCGCCGTTACCTGGCGCACCGCACCGGCCTGTACCGGTCCGCGCTGGCCAGGCTGGCCGAGGTCGATGACGCCGAGCCAGAGTCCTTCGACAACGCGGTCCCGGCCGAGCCGGATCTGACCGATGATCCAGACCCGCAGGTCCCGCTGGCCGAGCAGCGCCGTGGCGCCGTTCTCGCGGTGCTCCGGGCAGCTGGCGCGCACCGGGTCGCCGACCTGGGCTGCGGGGAGGGCGCGCTGACCGCGGCGCTGCTTGCCGATCCCTCGTTCACCGAGGTGGTGGCCGCTGATGTGTCATCGCGGGCGCTGGAGATCACCGGTCGGCGGCTCCGGCTGGACCGGATGCCCGAGCGGCAGCGGGACCGATTGCGGCTGATTCAGACGGCGCTGACCTATACCGATGACCGGCTGGCCGGTCTGGACGCGCTGGTGCTGGTCGAGGTGATCGAGCACATCGACCCGCCGCGGCTCGGCGCGCTCGAGCGGACGGTCTTCACCGACGCGGCGCCGGCGCTGGTGGCGGTGACCACACCGAACTCCGAGCACAATGTTAAATACGAATTTCTGGCCCCCGGTGCGATGCGGCATCGCGATCACCGGTTTGAGTGGACCAGGGCCGAATTTGCCGGGTGGGCGCAGCGGGTGGCGGCCGAGCGCGGCTACCAGGTGCGGTTCCTGCCGGTAGGCACGGACGATCCGCAGGTCGGGCCGCCGACGCAGCTGGCCGTCTTCACCAGGAGCGAATCAGCGCGGGCGGTGGGAGCATGACCGCCGGGCTTCCGGACCGTGCCGCGGCGGAGGAGCCGGCGGTCGGGTCGGCAGTGGGGTCGGCAGCGGTTCCGCCACCTGAGGGTCACTACGGCCGGGTGATCGACGTGCCGCAGCTGAGCCTGGTGGTGCTGATCGGCGCCACCGGGTCGGGCAAGTCGACCTTCGCCCGAGCCCACTTCGCACCGACCGAGATAGTCTCCAGCGATTTCTGCCGCGGCCTGGTCGCGGACGACGAGAACGACCAGTCGGCCAGCGGTGACGCCTTCGACCTGCTGCATTTCATCACCGGCAAGCGGCTGGCCGCCGGACGCCTGACGGTGATCGACGCGACCAACGTGCAGCCCGAGTCCCGTAAGCAGCTGGTCGCTTTGGCCAGGGAGCACGACGTGCTGCCGGTGGCGATCGTGCTTGACCTGCCCGAGGGAGTCTGCGCCGATCGGAATTCGACGCGCCCCGACCGCCAGTTCGGGCCGCGGGTGATCCGCCGCCAGCGCGACCAGCTCCGCCGCGGCCTGCGCGGACTGCAGAAGGAGGGCTTCCGCCGGGTCCACGTGCTGCGCTCGGCGGCCGAGGTCGAGTCGGCAGCTGTGGTCAGGACCAGGCTGTTCAGCGACTTGCGGGATCAGACCGGCCCGTTCGACGTGATCGGCGATGTGCACGGCTGCCTGGCCGAGCTTGAGCTGCTGCTCACCGCCCTGGGCTACCAGCTGAGCCGGGATGGCCAGGACCAGGCCGTCGACGCGCGGCATCCGGCCGGCCGCCGGGCGGTCTTTGTCGGCGACCTCGTTGACCGCGGCCCGGGGACCCCAGGAGTGCTCCGGCTGGTGATGGGGATGGTCCGGACTGGGAACGCGCTGTGCGTGCCAGGGAACCATGAGAACAAGCTGCTGCGCGCCCTGCGCGGCCGGAACGTGCAGGTCAGCCACGGACTGGCTGAGTCCTTGGCGCAGCTGGCCGCGGAACCAGCGGAGTTCCTGGCCGAGCTTGAGTCGTTCCTGGACGGGCTGATCTCGCACTATGTGCTGGACGGCGGGAAGCTGGTGGTCGCGCACGCCGGCCTGATCGAGCGATTCCAGGGCCGGGCGTCGGGGCGGGTAAGGGAGTTCTGCCTGTACGGGCAGACCACCGGCGAGACCGACGAGTTCGGCCTGCCGGTCCGCTACCCGTGGGCCAACGACTACCGGGGCGCCGCGATGGTGCTGTACGGGCACACTCCGGTGCCCGACCCGGAATGGGTGAACGGGACCCTGTGCCTGGACACCGGCTGCGTGTTCGGCGGGCGGCTCACGGCGCTGCGGTATCCGGAGCGCGAGATCGTGGCAGTACCGGCGGCCCGGGTCTACTACACGCCGGCCAGGCCGTTCCCGGTCAATGCCGGCGCCGCGCTGAGCGAGGCCGCCCCGGCGCGGTTGGCTGGATCGGAGCTGGCTGGATCCGGGCTGGCTGGATCGGGGCTGGCTGGAGGCGGGCTGGTCGCCAGGCGCGACCCGGATGTGCTCAACCTGACCGACGTCACCGGCCGGCGCGTGGTCGAGACCGCCAGGCTCGGCCGGGTCAGCGTCCGGGAGGAGAACGCGGCGGCGGCACTTGAGGTGATGAGCCGGTTCGCGCTCGATCCACGCTGGCTGGCCTACCTGCCGCCGACGATGTCCCCGGTCGCCACCTCGACGAGGGACGACCTGCTTGAGCATCCGGACCAGGCGTTCGACGCGTTCCGCGCCGAGGGCGTCGGCGCCGTGGTGTGCGAGGAGAAGCACATGGGCTCGCGCGCGGTCGCTCTGATCTGCCTGGATCTGGACGCGGCACGGGCCAGGTTCGGCGCGCCGGGCGAGACGACCGGCGCGGTCTGGACCCGCACCGGCCGGCCGTTCTTCGGCCCCGAGCTTACCGAGGCGCTGCTGGCCAGGCTGCGAACCGCGGCACAGGCGGCCGGCCTGTTCGACGAACTCGGCACGGAGTGGCTGTTGCTCGACGCCGAGCTGATGCCATGGAGCGCGAAGGCATCCGATCTCCTCCGGCATCAGTACGCCGCGGTCGGAGCGGCGGCCCGGGCTGTGCTTCCGGCCGCGGTGGGCGTGCTGCAGCAGGCGGCCGCTGCGGGGCTGGACGTCGCGGCGCTGCTCGACCGCACCAGGGCCAGGGCGGCCAACGCGACGGCGTTCACCGCCGCCTACCGGCGGTACTGCTGGCCCACTGACGGGCTCAACGGGTTGCGATTCGCACCGTTCCAGCTGCTTGCCACGGTCGGCTCGACGTACTCAGACCGGCCGCACGCCTGGCATCTCGAGGTGGCCGACCGGCTGGTCGCGGCCGACCCGGAGCTGATCGCGCCGACCGGCCGGGTCTTCGCTGACACCACGGATCCGGCATCGGCGGCCGCGGCCACCACCTGGTGGGAGGAGCTGACCGCGTCCGGCGGCGAGGGCATGGTAGTCAAGCCGGCCGCCAATCTGGTGCGCGGTCGCCGTGGACCGGTTCAGCCAGGGCTGAAGGTGCGCGGCCGGGAGTACCTGCGGATCATCTACGGGCCGGACTACACCGAGCCAGCTAACCTGAGCCGGCTACGGCGCCGGGGCCTGGGGCACAAGCGGTCACTGGCCGCCCGCGAGTACGCGCTCGGACTTGAGGGCCTGGACCGGCTCGCGCGCGGCGAGCCGCTCTGGCGGCTGCACGAGTGCGTCTTCGCGGTTCTCGCCCTGGAATCCGAGCCGGTCGACCCGCGGCTATGAGCCAGGTTCACATTGAACCCGAGATCGTCCGGCGGCTTCGGACGGCAGTATGCGGAGCCGGTTTCGTTCCGGCTTGATATGTTCCAACGGGAGATGAGCAGTCCGTACCGAATGGAGACCGGCATGCCCGATGACCAGCCAGTGCGGGAAGGCTACCTGTCCTTTGCCGGCTACCGGACCTGGTACCGAGTGGTCGGTGAGACCGAGGACGCCGGCAAGTTCCCACTGCTCTGCCTGCACGGTGGCCCCGGTGCTACCTGGCACCACATGGAGCCCTACCAAGAGCTGGCGCAGGGCCGCCGGGTCGTCTGCTACGACCAGCTCGGGTGCGGCAACTCGGCGATCGGCGAGCCGCATGATCCGGCGATGTGGACCACCGAGCTCTACCTGGCCGAGGTCGCCGCGGTGCGCGAGCAGCTCGGCCTGGACCGGTGCCATGTAATCGGCCACTCCTGGGGCGGCATGCTCGGCATGGCTTATGCGATCTCCCGGCCCGCCGGCCTGGTCAGTCTGATCGTGGAGTCATCTCCGGCCAGCGTGCCCTTCTGGCTCACCGAGATTGCCAAGCTGCGGGCCGACCTCCCCGCCGAGGTCGAGGCGATACTCAGGCGGCACGAGGCGGCGGGCACAACTGACAGCGACGAGTATCAGAGCACCATGATGGCTTTCTACGACCGCCATGTCTGCCGGGTGCGGCCGTGGCCGGACTGGCTGCAGCGCACCTTTGACGGCCTCGACGCGAACCCCGAGGTCTATCACGCGATGAACGGACCGAGCGAGTTCCATGTGATCGGACCGCTGAAGGATTTCGACGTGACTGGCGAACTGGGCCAGATCGAGGTGCCCGTGCTGCTGTTCTGCGGCGAATTCGATGAGGTGACCCCGGCAACCGTCCGCCAGGCGCACGAAGCGATTCCCGGATCGCAGTTCGTGGTGCTGCCTGGCTGCTCGCATATGGGACAGGCAGAGCGGCCGGACCTGACGCTCGGGCTGGTCCGCGGCTGGCTTGCTGGTGTCGAGGCCGCCGATCGCGACCGGGGCATAACAAGGCCGATCGCGCTGTTATCGGGCACGAATAGATGAGCTTGGCGGCCGCCAGACCGCGGTCGGCAGCTCGGCTGGAGGTGGCGGGTGGCGGCCGGGCGGAACCTAGGCAGTCGGCCTGCGGCGGCCTAGCGGGCTGGACTCAGATAACCCTCAGCGGAGGATCAGCGACGTGACTGTGCATGACATCGATGTTCAGACTCTGGCCGGGGAACCGGCCACGCTTGGCGAGTTCGCCGGCTCAACGGTGCTTGTGGTGAACGTCGCCTCGAAATGCGGCCTGACACCGCAGTACGAGGGCCTGCAGCGGCTGTATGACCGGTTCTCCGGTCAGGGTTTCACGGTGGCCGGCTTCCCGTGCAACCAGTTCGGCGGTCAGGAGCCGGGCACGCCCGATGAGATCAGCGAGTTCTGCTCGGTGAACTACGGGGTGACCTTCCCGATGTTCGCCAAGATCGACGTCAACGGGCCAGACCGGCATCCGCTGTATGCCGAGCTGACCGCGACGCCCGATGCCGCCGGGGAAGCCGGCGATATCCAGTGGAACTTCGAGAAGTTTCTGGTCGGCCCGGACGGGAAGGTCATCGCCAGGTTCCGGCCGCTGACCGATCCGGAGGCGCCGGAGTTGGTAGCGGCGATCGAGGCGAACCTGTAGGTGGTGCTCAAGCAGGTCCAGGCTGCGCTTGGCCAGGTCAGCTGCACCGATCCAACTTCGGCGCGCCTCCGCGTAGATCCGGAGACCACGCTCGCCCTGGCGAGGGCCGGCGGAGCTCGACTGGCGGAAGCTGCAATCTGGCTGCAAGCCCGCGCGTGCACGATTGCCATCGACCTGACCATAGGAGGCAACGATGGCAAGCTCACCGGTGATCGACAAGTTTCTGCACGCGATCGAGAGCGCGACGATCCCTGGCTGCGATGTGTGGAGCGCGGACGCCACGCTTGACGCGACCGTGCCAAACTGGCGGTTCAAGGTGACCGGCCCTGACGCGATCCGTGCCGAGTATGCGAGGTGGTTCGCCGACCCAGGTCACTTCGCCGAACTGCGCCGTTACCAAGCCGACGGCGGCACCGAAGTGGTCGAGTACACGCTCAACTGGTCCGAGAACGGCGTGCCGCACGCGGCTCATCATGTCCACCTGCTAACGGTGCGCGATGACCTCATCGTCGCCGACACTGTCTTGTGCGGAGGTCGCTGGTCTGCCGCGCTGCTAGCCGAGATGGAGGATGCCAGTGCGTGATCCCCGGTCAGCTGGAGCGCAGCCGGTCTTCCGGGACCTGGCTGATCTGCTGGCCGGCGCCACCGAGCGGACCGTGCTTGCCGAAGTGCCCGGCAAGTCCGGGGCCTGGCTGGAGCTGGTGGTCATCGACGGACAGCGCTACGTGCTCAAGCATCTCGATCTGGCCGACGACTGGACCATGCGTGCGTCCGGCTGCCTGCGAGGTGCCCCGCTCGTGCTCTGGGAGCGGGGCATCCTCGCCCGCCTGCCGGACTGCATCAACCAGCCGATCGTCGGGGCCGTACGCGAGCAGCCCGGAGACACGGCCCCTTCTGGCGGCTGCGCCCTGCTGATGCACGACGTGACGCCCTGGCTGGTGCCGGCCACCGACGCGCCGATCGACCTGGACCAGCATTCGCGCTTCCTGCAGCACATGGCTGCGTTGCACGCCACGTTCTGGGGCTGCGGCAGCGAGTTCGACGTCATCCCGGTGATGCATCGCTATCTGGAGCTCTCGCCGTGGATGGCGCAGGCCGAGGAGACGATCGGCTCCGCGCACCTGGTGCCGCGGCTGGTCGCCAAGGGCTGGCCCTTGCTGGCCGAAGTGGCCCCGGTGGCCGCGGCGGTGGTAACCCCGCTGGCCCACGACCCCGGGCCCCTGGTGGAGGCCCTGGCTGGCACTCCGCAGACATTCGTGCACAGCAACTGGAAGCTGGACAACCTCGGCACTGACGACGCGGGCCGGACGGTCGTGCTCGACTGGGAGCAGCCGGGCCGTGGCGCGGCGCTCAGCGACCTGGCCTGGTATCTCGCGATCAACTGCCGTCGCCTGCCGCAGTCCAAGGAGACCTCGATCGGCGCCTACCGGGATGCGCTTGAGGCAGCCGGAATCGACACCGAACCGTGGTGGGAGCGCCAGCTGGCGCTGTGCCTGCTCGGCGCGCTGGTCCAGTTTGGCTGGGAGAAAGCGTTCAGCGGTTACGACGAAGAGCTGGCCTGGTGGGAGACCCACGCGGTGCGGGCGGCAGCTCTGCTTGGCTGACGCAAACCCGCGTCCGGGACGTTTCGTATGGTGGCAGCGGATCCGGTCAGTCGACCGCTGCCTGCCAGCCGTGCAGGCGCCGGTTCATCGCCTGCCGTAGGCCATCCGCATGGTCGCCCGCGTTGCGCGCCAGCCGGTCGGCTCGCTCCGATGCACGGTCCAGCCACGCGCGGATGCCGAAGTCAGCGGCTACGTCGCCGGTCCACCACCACGCCTCCATGGCCACCGAGCCGTCAAGCAAGTCCAGATCCGCGGCGACGGTACCGGTGTCCACCGGCCTGCCGAGCGCCCGGTCGGCCCGGTGCCGGAGCAAGCGGGCCACGCTTATATACCGCGGGACGCCAAGCGCCGTCGCCCGTGCCTCAAGTTCGGTGGCGGTAGCCAGGGCCTGCTCGAAGTCGCCGCGCAGCAGCGCTAGGCGCCCGGTGAGCAGCCGATGCTTCAGGTCCAGCCGCCAGCCGAAAACCAGGTCGCCCCGCAGCAGTGCCAGGGCCTGCGTCAGCCGGGATGTGGCGTCCGCCGCGTCGCCGACGTCCAGGCTCTGGTCAGCCAGGTCCTCAAGCGCGGCGATGGTGACTTCCACGGTTCCGTGGCGTTGCGCCACGTCTAGCGCCTCGTGGTGCCGGTCGAGTCCCTCCTGGGTGGCACCTAGGTTACGCAGCACCCAGCCGGAGTAGTTCACCGCGCGGCCGCCGAACCGGGGCACCTGGCGGCGTTCCACCTCCATGGTGTAGCGGTCGAAGGCGGCAAGTGCGGCCGCCGGGCGGCCCGCCACCGCGTGCGCGTGCCCGGTGAACAGCAGCGAGTGCAAGGTGGCCGCGGTGTGCTCCACGCCCACTTGGCCGCGAGTCGCCGGGCGCAGCAGCGAAAGCGCCTCATCCGCCCTGCTCTGATGGGCCCTGAGCACGCCAAGCCAGGCGGCCGCGGTAACCCGGTCCGCGCCTTCGGCCAGCGAGAACGCTTCGCCAAGGAGCAACTCCGCCTGGGCCAGGTCGCCAGCGGCGTGGCGGGTGCGGCCACCTACCGCGAGGCAGCGCGCCCGAGTCGCCGCGTCCGCCGCGGCGAGCGCGCCGTCCTCGGCGAACTGGGCGGCCTGGGCGAAGTGGCGATCGAAGTAGGATGCCCAGGCACCTACCTCAAGGGCGGCCGGGCCGGCCGCTTCGGCACGCTCGACGTCCAGCAATGCCTCCTGGTAGCGCCCGCGGCGGGTCCGGACCCTGGCCCGGGCCAGCCAGCCCTGGGGATCGGGGTGCAAGCGCAGGGCATCGTCAAGCAGTGCCTCGGCGGCTGCGTGGTCAAACCGCTCGGCGGCCCGCGCCGCCGCGTCCCGCAGCGCCCGAGAGGCCAGCACCAGGTCGCCGCCCAGGCGGGCATGGTATGCGATCGTCACCGGGTCGGCGGCTGGCCGCCGGGCCAGCACGCGGCCAGCCTGCCGGTGCAGCAAGGCGGCCCGGCCTGCGGTCGCACTCGCGGCCAGCGCCTCCCGCACTAGCTCATGCCGGAAGCTGAAGGTCCCGTTCTCTTCGGCTAGCAGCTGCTTGACGGCGGCCCGCTCGGCTTCGTCGAGCAGGTCGACCACGGACCGGCCAAGCAGCGCAGCAAGCAGGTCGACATCCAGCTCCGGGCCAATTACGGCCGCGGTGCGCAGCAGCGTCCCGGCCGAGCCAAGCTCGTCACACCGCGCGGACACCGACTCGACCAGCGACGCGGGCAGCTCCGCTCCCCCCGGCTGCTGTGCCAGCTCGGCGAGGAACAATGGGTGTCCCTTGGATCGGGCGTAGAGCTCATCGACTCTGGCCGACCCCACCAGCTCGGCGGCCGCGTCCCGGCCGAGCACATCCAGATGGATGAACGCGGTGGCCGGCAGCGGATCACCCTCGCCCGGCCGGACAGCCGCCACGACCACAGCCGCCACCGCCTCGCGCCGCACGAAACGCACCCAGTCCCGCAGCGCCGGCCCAGCCAGGTGCGCGTCGTCAAGCACCACGACCAGCGGACCTCGTTCGGCGAGGCGGCCAAGTACCCGTACCAGGGCTGCGTAAAGCACGGCGGGGCCGAGCATGCTGTCGGCGAGCATCGGCAGCGGTCGCGGGCTTGACGCACCGCCAAGCAGCGGCGCGAGCATCGTCACATCGGCGTCAAGCAGGTCGGAGGCCGCCTCGGGACCGAGCCGCCGCAGCAGTGCGCCGAGCGCGGTGAGCAGCGCATCAAGCGGCATAGTCCGGTCAAGCTGCCCGCACGACGCCATCAGCACCGTATCCCCGGCAGCAGTGCGCCGAGCTACCCAAGACCGCAGCAGGCTCGTCTTGCCGATGCCGGCCTCCCCGTCGATGACCATAACCTCGACGGTGCCGTCGCGTGCACGCAGCGCGATCGTGTCCAGGTAGGCCAGTTCGTCGTCGCGGCCGAACAGGCTCATCGTGGTCGAGTCCGGGAGCGGTGCCGGCACGGCTAGCTCGCCCCGCAAGATCGCGGTATAGAGGTCGGCGGTTTCCGGCGACGGATCGGTTCCAAGTTCGTCGGCGAATCGCTCCCGTGCGCTGGCGTAGGTGGCAAGTGCCGCCGCCACCCGGCCGCCCGTCACATAGGCGCGGAGCAGGATCCGCAGCGCAGCTTCTTCGTAAGGATCACGTTCCAGGGTCGCGGTGGCGGCGTCAGCGGCGGCCATCCAGTCGCCGGCCTCGAGCAGCGCGGTAGCCGCGACCTGGCGGGCTCGGCTGGTCAGGCGCTCCAGGCCGGCCCACCGCAGCCGCGCCCATTCGCCGGGCGTGGGCAGTGGGTCGGCGTCGCGGACCAGCGACAGCGCGACCCGGCCCGCCGCGGCCGCACCCACCACGTTGCCCGCGCCGCGCCGCCGATCCACCTCGTCGGTGAGCTCGGCCAGTTCTGCTGCGTCGAGCCAGTCGTAACGCAGCAGGTAGCCGCCGTCACGATGCGCGATCCGCTCGCGGCCAAGCACCGAACGCAGCCGGCTCATCAGCACGGCAAGCTGATCATCGGGCCGGGCCGGCGGGGTTTCACCCCACAGGGTGTCGATTAGCACGTCGGAGGGTACGACCTGTCCCTGGGCCAGGGCTAGGAGCTGCAACGCCAGCCGTGCCTTCTTGCTGCCGAGCGCCTGCGGCTCGATGCCGTCCACCCCGAAGTCGCTGAGCACGCGCACGGCTAGCGACTTCATGGGTGTATCAAACCCTGGCCAGGTGCCCGGCCGCTAGCGCACCGCTGCAAGGTGGCTGCAACCACCGTCGGCCAGGCTCGGTGCTGGGTCCAGAAGGGCCCACTGGGATAAGGAGAGTTCCATGAGCGAGAACGCGGAGCAGAAGAGCTTCGAGAAGCCCGACGAGACCCGCTCCTTCGACCGCGGTGCCCTGCACCTGCTGAACATCGGCGGTGCGGAAATCGGCCGGCTCACCCTTCAGCCCGGGTGGCGCTGGTCGGAGCATGTGAAGCCGCTGGCCGGAACCGAGCTATGCGAAGCACCGCACTTCCAGTACCACGTGCAGGGAACGCTGCACGTCGTGATGGCCGACGGCACCGAGTTCGACGCCGTGCCCGGCGATGTCACCGCACTGCCCCAGGGTCATGACGCCTGGGTGGTGGGAGACGAACCGGTTGTCGTCGTGGACTGGTACGGCGCCAGCAACTACGCCCGCGCGTGACAGGTCCGGTGCCGCACGTCCTGGGCCGAGTCGGCCAGCCGACCGGCCCGATGTCAATGAGGTGGCCGGCCCCGAGGGTAGGGGCCGGCCGGCCCTGACGCCGTCAGCTATCTCCCCAGGTTCGCCGGGCCGCGTCGGCTCGGCCTGGTCGAGGACCTAGGCCAGGCGGCCCGGCCCGCGCTTGATCATCTGGTCGGCGATGATCGTGCGCTGGACCTCGCTGGTGCCCTCCCAGATCCGCTCCACCCGTAGCTCGCGGAAGAACCGCTCGGTCACGTTCTCCCGCATGTAACCGCGGCCGCCGAATACCTGGACCGCCCGGTCGGCCACCCGGCCGGCCATCTCCGAGGCATACAGCTTGGCCATCGAGCACTGGGCGTGCTGCACCTTGACGTCGATCCCGGCATCGATGCCGCGTGCCGTCTCATACGTCAGCGACCTGGCCGCGAACAGCTCGGTCAGGCTGTCCGCCAGCATCGCCTGCACGGCGCCGAACCCGGCAATCGGCTGGCCCTGAACCCGCCGCTCGGCGGCGAAGCCGGTCATCGCGGCGACCAGCCGCTCGGCCGCGCCGAGGCACCGAGCCGCGACCATCAGCCGTTCGAACCTGAACCACTCGTAGGCGAAGCTCATCCCGTCGCCCTCGGCGCCGACCAGCTGAGACGGCGGCACCCGGACGTCCTCGAACGCCACGATCGGGTGCTGGTGCTGGCTGCCGAAGGTGTGCGTGTAGGCGGGCGTGCGCACTACCCGGACGCCCGGGCTCGGCAGGTCGACCAGGAACATCGCGTGTTGGCCCGCGTTCTCGCCACCGACCAGCTTGGCCTGGAAGAACGCGTAGTCGGCCGAATTGAACGAGGTGACATGCCACTTGACGCCGTTGAGCAGGTAGTCGTCGCCGTCCCGGCTGGCGGTTGCCTGGATCGCGTCGACGTCCGAGCCGGCCCCCTCCTCGGTGATCGCGTAGCACTCCTCCCGCTCGCCCCGCGCTGACGGCCGGACATACCGCTCGATCTGGTCCGGTGTGGCGACCGAAGGCAGCCAGGACGGCGGCGTGGCGCACACCCAGGCGAGCGCGTTGGTGACCCGTCCGACCTGCTCCTGGATCAGGACCTGCTGCAACGCGGTGCAGCCGCCGCCGCCCACCTCGGTCGGCATGTTCGAGGCGAACAGGCCGAGCTCGATCGCGCGCGCCTTGTGCGCGGCCTCGTCGCCGGCCGGGACCTCGCCTCCGGCCAGCTCGGTAGCAAGCTCAAGCGGAATCAGCTCCTCGGTGAACTGGCGTGCCCGCGCCTGGATCTGGAGGTCCTGGTCCGACAGGCTGTACATTCGTCCCCTCCCAGGCCCGCGATTGCGTGCTCGATCGCCGGGTAAATCAAGCGTTGCCCCATCATCAGACACTCGCTTGACTGAACGTTCAGTCTATGTCAGCATCGGCGGCATGCCAATGGTGCCAGCGGCCAGCACAGGGTCGGCGGCCAGCACGCGATCAGCGGCTAGCCCGGTGTCTCCAGCTAGCACAGTGTCTCCAGCTAGCACAGGGTCACCAGCTAGCACGGTGTCTCCAGCTAGCACCGGGTCACCAGCTAGCAGCGGGGCGGCCGCAACCGCGGACGCTGTTGTCGTTGGCGGCGGAACGGTCGGCGCGTGGTGCGCCTACTTCCTGCGCACCACTGGCCTGGACCGGGTCATCCTCCTTGAGCAGAACACGCTCGGCCAGGGCGCGAGCAGCCGAGCCGCCGGCGTGGTCCGGACCCAGGGCGGCAGCCCGTGGGCGGTCCAGCTCGGCGAGTGGTCACGCAGGTTCTACCTGCGGCAGCGTGACGAGCTCGGCATCGACTCGGGCTTCACGCCGCACGGCTACCTGCTGCCCTGCTTTAGCCAGGCCGAGGTCGCCGCCGCTCGCGAGCGGATGGCCATGCAGAACGCACTCGGCCTGGATGTCCGCTGGCTGGACTCCGCCGAGGTCGACCGGATGAACCCGGCCATGGCACCCGGTCTGACCCTGGGCGCGACCTACTGCGCGCAGGATGGCTACCTGCATCCGCCGCGCAATGTGACTGCCTACACCGTGGCGCTGGTCAGCAGCGGCGTGCAGGTCTGGGAGCGGACCAGCTTCACAGGTCTGATCACCACCCCCGGTCCGGCCGACGGCCAGGTCGGCGGCACAGTCACCGGCGTGACCACGAGCGCGGGGACGATCAGCACTCCGCTCGTGGTGCTCACCGGAGGCCCTGAACTGGCGGCAGTCGGCAGGCTGGCCGGGATACCGATCCCGGCCGGAGGGGTCAGGCACCAGGTAGCGGTCACCGAGCCGCACCCCGACCTTGCCCCGGACCGGCTGCCGATGGTCTTCGACCTATCCGTCGGCCTGTACTGGCGACCCGAGGATGGCGGCATGCTGTTCGGGATGTCCAACCCGGCCGAGCCGCCCGGCGTTGCCCGCGGGGTCGACGAAGACTACCTGCGGCTGATCAGAGAGCGGCTGCAGCGCCTGGTGCCGATCACCGCCGGACTCGAGCTGCGCCGCACCTGGGCGGCGACCATCGACTACACCCCGGACCATCTGCCGATCATCGGACCGGCGATCAACTCCAATCAGATCGTTAACGGGGTCACCGTGGCCAGTGCCGGCGGCGCCGGGATGATGTGGGGTCCGGGGGTAGCCCGCGCCGCGGCCGATGTGGCACTGACCGGCAGCTCGCCGGTGGTGGACACGACCGCGCTCGGCCTCGACCGGTTCGACGAGTCGGGCCACAGCCGGCTGGCGACCGACCCGGTCGCGCTGCCGTTCCCCGAGCACGCGCCGCTGGCAGGGCCCGGTCAGGAGTCCCAGGCGCCTGGCAAGCTGACAATTACCTGACCGCCGGTCCGATGCTCGAGAGCTGCCGATAAACCAATCGCCGCAACCCTGACCCCTGACCTAGCTTCGCTCAGTTGACCAAAGACCAGCCGACCCGATGATCCGGCCGCAACGAAAGGAAGACCGCGATGACTGACGCCAACCC
>Ga0116222_1000435_pt1 | contig 26363 bp, 21 predicted proteins | sample Sb_taG_12_FD_88963 | JGI IMG/M metagenome (GOLD analysis project Ga0116222, IMG submission 88963) | Peat soil microbial communities from Weissenstadt, Germany - Sb_50d_9_AC metaG | ecosystem: Environmental > Terrestrial > Soil > Wetlands > Peat | place: Germany: Weissenstadt | collected 2010-09-21
CGATTCTGATCGCTGGCGTTTCTGTGCCTAACCGCTGTATGGCGCGTTCTAGCCGTGCATGAGGCGCCTTGCAGGTGTGGTATGTCCAAAGTAGCTTTTTGGTTACATAACATGATAATTGGACCGGCTGAGTGCACACTCAGAAAAGCTGCCAGGCGAAGTCATTCAGCCGGAACTGAAGAAAACATAGATGCCCGGTCGGCGCGTTACGTCATATGCCCCCAAGTATTACGACACCGGCAAGAGGCCGCATTCGACACAGGAACGAAATCCTGTCACCCACATCCGGCAGCACTGCCCCACGCCGCTCCCGCCGCTCTCGCCGCTCTCGCCGCTCTCGCGGAACCGGTGCCCGGCCTGTCTCGTCCGCGCCCGCGGATGACAGCCAGGCCGGCGGTGTCGCCCCCTGTGCGCTGGCTCAGATCGGATCGAGCGTGTCGCCAGCCCGCCGGCATCGGCATATGCTCGGCCCGCGGGCGCCGGACGCTGAGGAGGCGTGATGGCTGAGGTGACGATCGCGAGTTCACACGGACAGGTGCCCGCCTATCTGGCGACCCCCTCGGGTAACGAACCGCGGCCCGGGGTCGTGGTCATCCACGATGCCGGGGGCATGAGCCAGGATTTGCGCAACCAGGCCGACTGGCTGGCCAGCGAAGGGTACCTGGCCGTGGCGCCCGACCTGTTCTACTGGGGCGGGCGGATGAGGTGCCTGCTCGCCATCGGCCGCGACTTGCAGGCGCGGCGGGGCAGGGCATTCGAGGACGTGGAAGCTGTGCGCACCTGGCTGGCCGGCCAGGAAGGCTGTACCGGCAAGGTCGGGGTCATTGGCTTCTGCATCGGCGGCGGGTTCGCCCTGATGCTCGCTCTCGACCACGGGTTCACGGCCTCCAGCGTGAACTATGGCGTGGGGGTCCCGAAGGACGCCTACGCCGAGAGCGTGCTGGCGGCCGCCTGTCCGATCGTGGGCAGCTATGGCGCCAGGGACCGGGCCAACCGGGGGACGGCCGACAGGCTCAGCCGGGTCCTTGGGGCGGTGGGTGTGGACCACGATGTCAAGGAGTACCCGGACGCCGGGCACGCGTTCCTCAACGACCATGACGGCGCTGGCGACCGTACCCCCGCCATCTTCGTGGTGATGGGGATGTTCGGGGGCCCGTCCGGCTACCACGAGCCGTCGGCGACGGACGCCCGGCGGCGCATCGTCTCCTTCTTCGACCGCCACCTTCAGCCGGCCGGCTGATTCCGCGGATGAGTTTGGCCACGGATACCAACAACCAGCGTGACTTCCCCGAGGCGGTCACCGAGATCCGGATCACTTATCCGGCAGACCTGCCAGACATCGACGACTGAGCACAGGGCAAGCCGCGTCCGCCACATGTCAACAGCGAAGGCGTCTCGGGTCACCATTCTCCACGCCCAGCGGAAATGCCACCCGCACACCTCACCGGCCGCATCCGAACGTGAGGAATCGCTGGCGCGGGTCTGGTCGATATCAGCTAGTGCTGGACACCTGGCGGTGCCGTGATCGTTCAGGCCTGGCGGAGCATCGATCTGAGGATCCTGGCGCTGCTGGCCGGGTTCAGCGCGTCGATGCATAGCTGGTCCATCACCGCCAGGTAGCCGTCGACGATGTCGGGCTTATCCAGGTACTGGGCGCTGGTCAGCTGCTCGATGTAGACCACGTCGGACAGGTCGTACTCGGCAAAGCTCAACAGGCTGAAGGCGCCGCCGGCCGCGGCATGGCCGCCGGCCTTGAACGGGATGACCTGGATGGTCACGTTGGGGCGCTGCGACATCTCGACGAGGTGCTCCAGCTGCGCCCGCATCACGCGGGAGCCTCCGATCGGACGCCTGAGCAGTGCCTCATCGAGCACCATCCTCAGACTCGGCGGATCCGGCCTGTCCAGGACTGCCTGCCGGGCCATCCGCAGATCGACCCGCCGGCTGATCCCCTTGGGGTTCGAGTAGCCGAGCATGATGACGCCGCGGGCGTAATCCTCGGTCTGCAGCAGCCCCGGGACGAACTGCACCTCGTACGCGCGGATCACGCTGGCTGCTTCCTCAAGCCCTACATACGCATCGAACCAGCTGGGCAGGACATCACCGTAGTCATGCCACCAGCCAGGGGAACTCGCCCGGATGGCAAGATCGCGCAGGGCCTGGCGCTCCTTCTCATCGGTTACGCCATACAACGTGAGCAGGTCCGCGATGTCGCGGTCCTTGAACCCCACGCGGCCGGTCTCAAGCCTGCTGATCTTCGAGGACGAACCGCGGATGACGTCGCCCGCCTCCTCCAGCGAGATCCGCCTGGCCTCGCGCAACCGCCGCAGATACGCCCCGAGCAAGATCCGCAGCACCGTCGGGCTCCCCGCAGCCGACGGCGCCGTCAAGCTCTGGGCCAGGCCCCTCGAGGGTCCGGCCGTTGCAACCACTGCACCTCCCTGCGCTGGCCGACCCGAGTAGGTTGACCCCAAGAGTGTCCCACGCCCGGCGGCCATCGCGCCATAAGCGCGACGTTACCGATCCGAAACTGCCAAAGCTCCCAGCCTGGCGTTCCAGACCGCCTGCTGGGACGCCGGCGGCACCTCAACCAAGGCCGCCCACTATCCACAGCTTCCTGAGTTTCGACCGAGCGTGCGCTGCTTCGACCGCGCGAGCCTCCAAGTCACGTTAAGCGCGTTGCCAAGCGCCGCATCAATCATGCTGTCGCCCAGTCACAGCGGCGGGATCTTGCTCTGCTTCGGGGATGTCGGCGTCCTGTGAGCTACCTTCAGAGGCGCTGTCGGATGCTGGCGCGCACGGAAGCAGTTTCTCCTGGACAAAGTCCCGGAACGTGTCGAAGTAGTCGTATTCAAAGGCGAGGCCTGCCCAGGCCTCCCTGAAGCATGGGAACCGGGCCACCTGCTGCATGCCCTTCTCCCAGACATTCCAGGTCGCACGGTCGATCCGGCGGCGCTGATGAAGCCAGATTTCTTCCGAGCACAAGTTGAAGTACTCACGGTAGGCGCTGAGGACACGGGACCTCTCACCTTCCGGGAGTGACGAGAGATGGTAATCGCTGCCAGGCTGACGTGCCTCGAACGGAAGGTCATGCATGGCCTTCGCGTACCGGTCTGTGTAGGTCAGGAAGACCGTGACCTGAAGCTGATCTCGAACACCCTTCAACGCCGCCACGATCGCGAACGCCGAGACGATCACAGTGGCGATGCTGGCGATCGCGATCCAGTCGGTGGTGGTCAAATGACTGCCCTTCCCGCCGCCACGAGTTGAAGCCGGAGATCGTCATTCTAACTTCCTATTCCTAAAGTTGCTGAAACTTGACTTATCGGACACCGGCACGCGGCGGCCTATGCGAATCTGACGCGGCACTGTGACTCGCCCCGCATCGCGGCGGAGATGAAGCGGGTTTGAACGTGAGCTGTCTGTTCGAGCGTCAGCCGGGGAGAGCGTCGCTGACAGCTGTCCGTTCGTTGTCGAAGGGAGCCTCTTCCACGTGGGGCTGCGGCCCGATGATCATGGTGGGTCGCCGGGCGGGGTCGTGGTTCGGCCAGACCACGTCTGGCCCGGCCGGCGTCCCGGTGCCTGCGAAGGCGAGCCAGCGCTGCTGCGTCCAGGTCGTCAGGTGGTCGATGTCCGGGCCGGACCCGGTCCATGCCGTGATGCCGGCCGCGGCACCTTGGGCGAGGTGGGCGGCGGGCGGCCTGGTCAGCAGGTGCCCGTCGATGACCGGGATGAACGGCAGCCCGGCGGGCGGCCCGGCGGCCAGCTGCCCGGCGACCAGCGTCCCGGCCGGGACGTTGCGCAGTGCCCGCACCGATACCACGCCGAGGTGCCTGGCGAGGCGCTCGGCCAGTTCGGCTGCTTCGGCGAGCGCGCGGGCTGCGTCCTGCGTGTCTGGAGACCGTCCGCGACCTGGTCAGGCTCCGCCGCGACCACGGGGCGGCACCCACAGCACAGATCGAGTTGCGCGGCCCAGGCCCGGCCACAGGGCGGCACCATACGGGCCGACGATTGGAACCGATTCCCCACGGCCAGACCAGCACTGGGCAGTCCCATCGGGCACGCTTCGGGCACAGTCGGGAGGCCTCGATTGTGGCGGTCAAAGGCGCGGGCCCGTCGCTTGAATCACATGGTGGGCCTTGCCGGGACTCTGCCATTATCGCGAGGGTTCACTGGGAGGTGAGAGATGGCCGGACTCGTAGCGGGCGCCTCTTCCGCCCTGGAGGCGAAGCTGAACGGGTTCGTGCAGGAGAACCGGTTGCCTGGCGCAGCAGCGGGTGTCGTTCATGGTGACGAGCTTGCGTGGCTGGGCACCATCGGTTTCGCTGACGTGGCTGCGCGGCGGCCGACTCGGCCAGAGACGCTGTACCGGATCGCATCGATCACGAAAACGTTCACGGGAACGGCGATCATGCAACTGCGCGATGCGGGCCGGCTGGACCTGGATGATCCTGCGGTCGCATACCTTCCCGAGTTGCGTCGCGCCGTCAGCCCGTTCACGGGGATCGAGGCCGTGACTATCCGCCGGATGCTCGCGCACGAGTCAGGGCTCCCGGTCGAGCCGCCAGGAACGGACTGGTCCGTCCCGGTCTACCAGGGCGAAGCGGCGGTGACTCTCGCGCAGGCTGGCAGCATCGTCCTGAAGGTCCCGCCGAACATGCAGCACAAGTACTCCGACCTTGCCTACCAGCTGCTCGGCGAGGTCGTGACCAGAGTAAGCGGTACCGCATATCCCCGGTATGTGCGGGACGCGATCCTCAAGCCGCTCGGCATGTCAGCAACCGGCTTTGAGCCGCTCGCGGGCACGCTGGGTGTCCGTCGTTCGACTGGATACGACTGGCGAGCGTGCTCTGATGAGCTTGACCGGGCGCCAGCGATGTCACCGGTGTGGGCCGAAGGCGGCCTCTGGTCGTGCGTGGAGGATCTCGCCCGGTGGATCTCCTTCCAGCTGCGCGCCTACCAGGAGCCGCCGCCGGACTCGCCGGTCCTGGCGGCAGCCTCACTGCGCGAGATGCACAAACCCCGTTATCTGGCCGACGACGACTGGAGGAGGGCATGGGGCATCTCGTGGTGCGGGGATCGCCGCGATGACGTCATCTGGATCCAGCACTCCGGCGGCCTCCCAGGGTTCACCAGCACCGTGTGCTTCGATCCCAGGGAGCAGGTCGGAGCGATCGTCTTGGTGAACGGGACCAGTGGCTCCGCGGAACTAGCCTTCGACCTCGCGTCGATCGCCCAGCACCTGGCCCGCTCCGCGCCGCCAGCGATCGACGCGTTCGCGCCGACGCCGCCCGCGTACCGGCTGTTGCTCGGCATCTACGCTCGGCCCGGGCTGGGCGGCTGGGTGCTGCGCCTTGAGTGGCGGGACGGGAAGCTGGCCTTTGTCAGCACGGAGATGCCTGGCTGGTCCCTCGCGCTAGAGCCGACCAGCAATCCCGACATCTTTACCGCCCAGCCAGGATCCAACTTCTCGGGAGAGGAGGTGATCTTCCGGCGTCGCGCCGACGGCCGCGTGACCTCGGTGCTCCTCGTGGAGAGCACCTTCGTGCGACTGGATCAGCCGGCAGACATTGGCGATACCAATCTGTCCGTGCGCTTGGCCGACTAGACGCAACCGAGGCATGCGGGCCCGCTGACGGTCTGAGCTGACGTTCATGGCAATTACGCGGCCAGCTGCTGCAGCGCCGGGCGTCTTCGCAGGTCAGCGCTGTTTCCCCGCAGGTCTTAGAAACTGCCCCGAGCCGTGAGCCCACGTCGTGGCTCGGATCCCGCACCCTTGGCTCGCTCCACCGAGGATAAGCCGCTGCCCGCTCTTCATTTTTCGCGCCGGTCCGCGCGCGGGCGCCCTACGGTCGACGTGTCCATTCCCTCAGCACATTGACGGCAGCCACGGTGTCGGGGTGCTCCGAACCCAGGATCCGCGCCGAGTCGGCGGCGACCCGCTCGAGGATGGTGATCGCGTCGGCGGTGCGCCCGGCCTGCTCGTAAGAGAACGCCAGGATGCCCTCGGCGGTGAGGGTGGAGGGGTGCTCGGGACCAAGGATCCGCGCCATGTCGTCGGCGACCCGCTCCCCGAGGGAGATCGCGTCGGCGGTGCGCCGAGCCTGACAGTAGGTGGCGGCCAGGATGCCCTGGGCGGTCAGGGTGCGGGGGTGCTCGGGACCCAGGATCCGCGCCCGGTCGGCGGCGACTCGCTCCTCGATGGTGATCGCGTAGGCGGTGCGCCTGGCCTGCTCGTAAGAGAGCGTTAGGATGCCCTGGGCGGCGAGGGTGGAGGGGTGCTCGGGACCAAGGATCCGCGCCATGTCGTCGGCGACCAGCTCCCCGAGGGTGATCGCGTCGGCGGTGCGCCCGGCCTCCTGGTAGGAGGAGGCCAGGTTCGCCTGGGCGGTCAGGGTGTCGGGGTGCTCGGGACCAAGGATCCGCGCCATGTCGTCGGCGACCAGCTCCCCGAGGGTGATCGCGTGGGCGGTGCGCCCGGCCTGCCAGTAGGAGGAGGCCAGGTTCGCCTGGGCGGTCAGGGTGTCGGGGTGCACGGGACCCAGGATCCGCACCGAGTCGGCGGCGACCTGCTGCCAGTGGGCGATGGCCTCGGTGTGCAGGCCCGCGTCCAGCATGCTGTTGCCGGCCCGGTAGAGCACGGGGTGCCCGTCGGGGTGCCACAGGGCGTCGCCGGAGCAGGCGGCGAGGGCGGTGGTGCTGGCGCGCAGAGAATCAGCCAGCGCCGGGTCGGTGTAGTCCGGGTCGGGCCAGACAGCCAGCAGGGCATCGGCCGCGGCCTGCGCGATCGCGGGCACCTGGCCTGCCGGGGCGGTCTCGCGAGCGGCGCGGGCGGTAAGGGCGTGCACGCGCACGGCGCGGGACTCGGCATCCTCGTCGAAGGTGGCCAGGCCGTAGCGGTGCAGCAGCACGAGCGCCTCACGGGCCTGGGCGGACGTGACAGCTTCCGGCGCTGACCCCGGGGACGGTTCCGGGTCGGCTCGCCGGTCCGGTCCGGTCCGGTACTGGGCGAGGTAGGAGGTAACGGCCTCAGTGGTCCAGAGAGCTGCGGGGTGCCCGGCCGGGTCGAGCACTCCGGCGAGGCGGATCGCCGGGCAGGCCAGCCCGGCTGGCTCGCGGGCGTCGGCGGCGTCCAGGGCCAGCAGCAGCGTGGCCCCGACGGTGCGGCCGTACCCGTCGGCGTCCGCGCTGGCGGGCATCAGGTCATCCAGGCGGTCCCGGCCGCTGACGTACCGGTCCAGGTAGGTGGCGCAGCTGATCTGCTGGTCGATCAGGTACGCGGCGGCGTGGCACAGCGCGAGCGGCAGATGCCCCAGCTCCCCGGCCAGCTCCCCGGCCCGGCCATCCAGCAGCCGCGCCCCCGCGGTGGTCAGCCGGTCGGTCAGGTAGGCCTGGGACTCGGCCGGGGTATACACGTCGACATCGATCAAGACCTGGCCCGACCCGGCCAGGACCGCGTCATGGCGCCGGGTTGTCGCCAGCACCCACCCGGTGCCGGTATGGCTGGCCGGCCACCAACCGTTCAGTAAGCCCGGGTCGGCGATGTCGTCCAGGACGACGAGCCACGACCTCGACGTGGCCGCTGCCCAGGCCAGGAACTCCCGCGCATCAGCCTCCGCATCACCCCCGCCGGCGCCAGCGGCCTGGACTCGGACCGCCGCCCGGGCGAACACCTCCACGACAGCCCCGGCCTGGGAGGCGTCGGTCCAGACCACCAGATCGGTGCCCGCGCCCAGCGCGTCGTGCGCGTACCGGGCGGCCAGCTGCGACTTGCCCACGCCCCCGCCACCGGACAGCACCTGGGTCAGCACCGCACCGCCACCCGATGACCGCGCCGCGTCGACCTGCTCACGCAGCGCGGACCGGCCCTGGAACGCCGAAGCCAGCGCCGGGATCTGCCCGACCTGAACCGGCCACGACACCCCGAGCGGCGGCGCCTGATGACAGTCCAGGTGATCGATCCGCTCCGCCGCCACCGAACCGCCCGTGGCGGCGATCATCCTGGCGGCGGATCTCCCCGGCTGGCCGGCCGGGTCCGGGGGAACGCTCACGGGCCCGCCTGGCCATCGGGCGCACCGGGGTTGGGGCGAGGAGCATTCATGGTGATCTCGCCGATGTGCTGCGCGGCCACGCTGCCGTGACCGGCGATGATCGCGACGCCGCCAGGACCCGCCGGCGCCGGATGGGCTGGAGGCGCTGGAGGCGCTGGCGGCGCTGGCGGCTTATAGACGGCGGCAGGTACGGAGCGAACAGCCCAGCCAGGGCGATCGCCGCACCGATCGGGGCGGCGAGCTTACCTGCCTGATCCAGGCCCGCCGCGGACAGGTACCCGGCCAGCCCGGCCACCGCCGCCACGGCGACCGCCCGCCCGGTCCAGACCCACGCGCGGATGCGATGCGGCATCCCGATCCCGCCCTTCCTTCCTGCCATACTGACGCCCCAAGCCTGCCCTCTGCCAGATCTACTCTGGGTTATCACACAAGCACCATCTGTGCTAGCCATTGGGGCATTCGCGCTATGCCCGGGAATCGTGTGCCTGCAGTCGAAGCAGGACCTCGCCGGGCCGGACTAGCAGGAGGACGTTTGCAGTCCCGGTCGGCCCGTGCACCTGGCCGGCACCAGCAAGCTCGGCGGTTAACCTCCGGGTTAACCTGGCGAGGCTCTGAGCACCGGTCATGGTAACTTCGCGGCCAACCGGCCGCAGTGCCGAAGTGCCGAGCGTTTTCGCTGGTCATGGCAATTTCCTCGCGGGGATGAAAACCGCTGGGGAGTCGACGAGTCCTCTGGATTTGAACCGCAGCTTCCGCCCGTGGTTCGCCGGGCGGCCCGAGTGGCGTAAGGATCGGCGAGCCCGTGGCCACCGCGGCGTCGCCATGAGTCGGTGGTGGCGGTGCTCAGGCGGTGTGCGGCCTGCCTGGGTCTGCGGGCTCGGCGCGGATGGTGTAGGGGTCGCGCGGGCTGGGGAGCCGGGTTACTGCCCGGGCGAGTGCCGCGTCGACCCCGGCGTCCCAGAGCGGCTGCTGCACCACGCCGAGAGCTTGCCGAGGGTACCGCCGACGCCCTTCCAGGACAGGCCCAGAGCGCCGGCCAGCGACGCGAGGACGGCCGTCAGCTTGCCGGTCTCGGTGGCTGCGTAGGTGACCGCTGCCCACAGAGCCGCGCCCAGGCCGACCAGCAGGATCGCGATCACCCCGGCCCACTGCACGACGAACTGCGTGACTATTGCCGGTACGCCATAACGGTTTGTAACCGGCTTGGCTGACAGACTCCTGACGGGCACGGGCAGGGTGACCTCGATCACTCCGATGGGCGAGGATGAGGGTGAAGGAGGAATCGAGCATGGGCGAAGCGTGGCCAGCGCAGTCCGCGGCAGATGACGGTCCCGCACGCGGCGAGGCACCGCTGATCTTGCTTGCCGAGCCGCCGAGTGAGGTGGAGCGCGCGCTGGTGAAACGGTGGCTGCGCGATGGAGACGTGCGGCCTGCCGCGGTGCTGCCACTGGATGGCCCGGAATTGGCCCGGTCGCTGGCTGCGGCGCCGGCGGACACGGTCATCACCGCTGTTCGCGTCGCGTGGCTGCCACGCGAGCGGCGCGGCGAGCGGCGGGTCTACTGGTCGGACGTCCTATCGCAGGTCAACCCGCGCCGGCCGCCGGTGTTCTGGCAGACCCGCATAGCGCAGCGCGAGCCCGACCGGGCTCGGATAGTGGTGGCGGAGCCCGCCACCGTGGCAGCGCTCCGCGAGCGCTGGGGCGGCACCGGTTCGTTCGCGCATTTCGTGTCCCGGCAGGCCAGGCTTGCGCTGGACCGCTCCGAGCGGGGCCTGCTCGGGCACCGCTACAAGGTGCCCAAGGACGTCATCGAGGCGATCGAGGACAGCCCGGAATTCCGCGCCGAGGTCGCCACGCTCGCCGCCCGGCTTGAGCTGACCGAGCCGGAGGCGGCGGGACGCGCACGGGAGGCACTGGACGGCTTGGTTGCCTCCATGAGCCCAATCGCGGTCGACCTGCTTTCCGGCGCGCTGCGCCCACTGCACGCCCGCGCGTGGGACGTTCAGGCCGACACGGCCGGGCTTGACCGGCTGCGCGAGCTGAACCGCCGCCATGCCCTGGTCTTCCTTCCCAGCCACCGCTCGTACGCGGACCCGCTCCTGCTCGCCGATGTCCTCGCCGAGCATGACTTCCCCCGTAACCACGTGCTCAGCGGAGACAACCTCCGCCTATGGCCAATCGGCCCGCTGGCCAGGCGCGCCGGCATCGTATTCATCCGGCGCAGCATCGGCGACGATGAGGTCTACAAGCTGGCGCTCCGTGAGTATCTGGGCTATCTGCTCGCCAAGCGCTTCAACCTTGAGTGGTACATGGAGGGCGGCCGCTCGCGGACCGGCAAGCTACGCCCGCCGCGGTACGGCCTGCTGGCATACGTCGCCGGGGCTCTCGCGCGCGGCCGTGCCGACGATGCCTATCTGGTGCCGGTGGCGATCACCTACGATCAGCTCCGCGAGGTATCGGCAATGGCGGCCGAGCAAGGCGGGGTGGCGAAAAAAGCGGAAGGGCTTGGCTGGCTGGCGTCCTACGCGCGGGGACAGCTCACCCGGGTCGGCACGGTGCACGTGCGGTTCGCGGAGCCGCTTTCGCTGCGGGAGGCCCTGGAGCCCGGCGGTGACGAGAGTCCGGACGCGTGGCGGCTCGCGCTGCAGAAGGTAGCGTTCGAGGTGGCTGTCCGGGTCAACCGGGTCACCCCGGTGACGGCAACAGCGCTGGTTACGCTCGCGCTACTGGGCGTTCGCGACCGCGCGCTGACCCTAGGCCAGGTACGCGGGGTGCTCGAGCCGCTGAGAGCCTACCTAGCCGAGCGGGAGCTGCCGCACTCGGGTGATGTGCTGCGGACCAATACCGGGGTGCGCGGCGTGCTCGCCGCGCTGGCTCAGCAGAATGTGGTCAAGGTCTACACCGGTGGGGAGGAGCCGGTTTACGCCATCGAACGGGGCCAGCACCTGGTGGCAGCGTTCTACCGCAACAGCGCTATTCACCATTTCGTCGATCGCGCGGTGGCCGAGCTGGTTATGCTCAGCGAGCCCGCTGACCGCTGGGACGAGGCTATGCGGCTGCGTGACCAGCTGAAGTTCGAGTTCTTCTTCCCGGACAAGGCGTCATATCGTGCGGAGCTCAGCGCCGAACTTGAGCGGCTGGATCCCGGCTGGGAGACGGTGGTCGACGGGCGCGCCGTGCTGGAGCGTTCGGAACTCCTAGTGGCAAACCGTGTGCTGCGGTCGTTCCTCGACGCGCAGCTTGTCGTCGCTGAGCGGCTTGCCGCGCACCTCCCTCGCGATCCAATCGCGGAAAAGGAATTCCTCGACGAGTGTGGCGGTGTCGGGCAGCAGATGCTGCTGCAGGGGCACCTGCACGGGCCGGAGTCACTGTCGCGGGAGCTGTTCTCCAGCGCCATGAAGCTCGCCGCGAACCTGGACTTGATCGATCCGGGCAGGGAGGAGCTGGCTCGGAGCAGGCAGGCCTTCGCCGCGCGGCTGCGCGGCGTCGTGGCACGGCTGATCATGATTGACGAGATCGATGCAGTGTGCCGACGGGAGGCGGTCGGTGTCGCACCCTAAGCCGCCCACTGGGCAGATGTGGTCAGCAGAGCAGCTGATCGCAGACGCCGGGGCCGGGCCGGAGGGCCCGCGCGTGGGGGCATTCTTCGACTTCGACGGCACCCTGATCAACGGGTACTCACTGTCGGCGTTCGCCCGTCATCATCTGAGGTCGCTGCAGATAGCTCCGGCGGACCTGGGGGGAATGCTCCTCACCGGCCTTCGCGGCGTCACCACCGAGGAGGACTTCGAGCGGTTCACGGTGCTCGGCATGCGCGCCTGGGCTGGGCGCAGCGAGGACGAGCTCGCCGAACTCGGGGAGCGGCTGTTCGTGCAGGCCATCTCCGGCTCGCTGTACCCGGAAGCATGGCGGCTGGTCGAGGCCCACCGAACGGCCGGGCACACCGTCGTGCTGGCTTCCTCGGCCACCCGTTTCCAGGTGGAGCCCGCGGCCAGGGCTATGGGCGTGGAGTACATCCTGGTTTCGCCGGTGGAAATGGAGAACGGCATCTGCACCGGCCGCCCCGGCGGCCCGCTGCTCTGGCGAGCAGGCAAGGCCGCGGCGGTCCGCGCGTTCGCTGATGAGCACGACATCGACCTGGCAGAGAGCTACGCCTACTCCAATGGCGACGAGGACGTGCCGTTCCTGCGGACCTCCGGGCGGGCGAGGGCACTCAATCCTGGCCGTGATCTGGAAGCGGCGGCGCGGCATTACGGGTGGCCGGTAGCCCGGTTCAGCTCCCGCGGGCGGCCCGGGGTGCGGGACATCGCCCGCACGGTGGCTGGGCTGGCCGGCATGTTCGGCGGATTCACCACGGGCGCGGCGCTTGGGGCGGTGACGGGATCCCGGCGTGAAGCTGTCGACCTCGGCACCACCCTGGCAGGCGAGCTCGGGAGTGTACTGGCCGGCGTGCGGCTGGACGTCCGCGGCGCCGAGCACCTCGCCACCAGGCCAGCCGTCTTCCTTTTTAACCACCAGAGCCAGCTGGACGTGCTCATCCTGGCCAAGCTGCTGCGTGGCGGGTTCACCGGCGTGGCGAAGAAGGAGCTGGCCAACAGCCCCGGATTCGGGCTGATGTTCCGGCTCGCCGACGTAGCGTTCGTCGATCGCCACGACACCGCCCAGGCGCGCAAGGCGCTCGAACCGGCGGTGCAGAAGCTGCGCGACGGAATCTCGCTGGCCATCGCGCCGGAGGGCACCAGGTCGGCGACTCCGGCGCTCGGGCCGTTCAAGAAGGGCGCTTTCCACGTCGCGATGCAGGCGGGAGTGCCGATCGTGCCGATCGTCATCCGCAACGCCGGTGAGCTGATGTGGCGCGGAGCAACGACGATCCGCGCGGGCACGGTGCAGATCGCGGTCCTTCCCCCGGTCCCCACAGCCGGCTGGGTGGCCGACGAGCTCGACACCCATGTCCGCCAGGTTCGCGGGCAGTATCTGACGACGCTCGCCAATTGGCCAGGCACCGGTTCCGGGCGGGTGAAGGCTACGGCGGTGACCCGCCCGGGCCCGCCCCCGGCGGTGCCGCTGGACTGGGGCGCCTCCGCCCAGATGAACCCGCTCGAAACGGCCATGTGGCGCGCTGAAGCGGCCGATCCTCGCCTGCGCGTTAACGTCAGCCTGCTTGAGCTGCTCGACCCTGCCCCTGACTGGGACCGGCTGCTTGCCGCACACGAGTGGGCTTCCCGCATGGTGCCGCGGATGCGACAGCGGGTGGTCGAGCCGGCGTTCTCGCTCGGGACACCGACCTGGGCAACAGTCAGCGACCTGGACCTGTCTCAGCACGTCCAACGGGTCCAGCTGCCCGCCCCCGGCTCACTGCGCCAACTGCTCGACGTTGTGCAGGAGTTCGCCGCCGCACCCTTCGACCGCGACCGGCCGTTGTGGCGAGCCCTGCTGGTGGAGGGCCTGGCCGACGGCCGGGCCGGGTACGCCGTCAAGAGCCATCACAGCGTCACCGACGGGCTCGGAGCGGTTCAGCTGATGATGCGGCTGCACAGCCGTACTGCCGCGCATGACCCACACCGGCCCGAACCACTGGTCCCAGCGGCGGCCGAGGCATCCCGCGCAGGGCTGCTCGCCGGGCAGATCGTCGGCGCGGTCCGGTCCGCACCCACGACTGCGCTGCGCCAGGGTATAGGGATCGTAGGCGCGCTGCCCCGGCCCTGGGAGGTTGCCTCGCGGACGGCCGGGCGGGTGGCTGACGCCGCCCGCTGGGCAGGCCAAGCCGCCGCCGCCCCGGCAGGCTCGCCGCTGCTTGCCCGGCGTGGCGGCAGCTGGCGCTTCGACGTCATCGACGTGCCGCTGGCTGACCTCAGGGCCGGAGCGAAGGCGGCCGGCGGCTCCCTCAACGACGGGCTGCTGGCCGCGGTGATCGGCGGGTTCCGCCGGTACCACGAGGGGCAAGGCGCCCCGGTCGACCGGCTCACCGTAGGGTTCCCGATCAGCCTGCGCACCCAGGATGACCCGCAGGGCGGGAACCGCTTCACTGGCGCCAGGTTCGCCGCGACCATGGCCGAGCGCGACCCGGCCGCCAGGATCGCTGCCGTGAGGCAGTTCGTGCTGAACGCCCGCGCGGCCAGTGCCGCCACGGCCGGCGCGGTGCCAGTGGCGCTGGCCCCGGCGCTCGGCTGGCTGCCGGCCCCGGTCATCGCCATGGTGTCGGGCCGGCTGACCAGCACAAATGATGTCCAGGTTTCCAGCATCCCGGGGGTGCCTTACCCGGTGTATATCGCCGGTTCGCGGATCACGCACATGTACCCGTTCGGCCCGCTGCCCGGCTGTGCCGCGATGATCACCCTTATCTCGCACGCCGGGGAGTGCTGCATCGGCGTCAACACCGATACGTCCGCGATTGCCGATCCCGGCCGGCTCGCCGATGACCTCCGGGCAGGACTGGACGAGGTGGTAGCGCTCCGAGGCTGAGGTCCGCCGGGCACAACGGACTGACGCGCGAGGCGGCAACCGTTTCGGGATCATGGTTCTAAGCCACAGCGCCACAACGTGGCCAGCCCGGCGCGTCCGGCTTTGCTGCCCGTTGGGCTCCCCACTGCCATGATCACGATATCAATATGGGTTTGACCTGCGCCCCGACCGCGACTCGAACGCGGGACCTACTGCTTAGGAGGCTGCGACTACCGCGTCTCCGTCCAGGTCAAACACAGGGTCACCGGGGCTATCAATGGTCCGTCAGTGACTGCTAAGTCGCGTGGTTTGCCGCTCGATCAGGCACGTGACGGAACGTTCAGGGCTGTGGAGGCCGCCGTTGCGGCCTTGGCCCTGCCCAGACTGGTAAGGTGCCCGGCTTTTCAGGCGCGGGCTTCAAGAATGAGGTTCAGCGGCGTCACTGCCGCCCGGCGAACCGGCTGTACCGGCCCTTTCGAGTCAATCGGAGCGGGAGGAACGGGCTCCCAGCTCGCGCAGCCAGGAGATGACGTTCGCCTGCCTGGTACTCAGCCCGCTGGCGGCGTCAAGCGGTGTGCCGTGCGCGTAGTCCGGCTCCCAGTTGAGATCCGCGCCGCGCGGCAGCAGATACTCCGCGGCGCGGCGCTGGCCGCCGGTGCAGGCATGCCAGAACGCTTGCGACACCTCCTCCGCTGGCGGGTCGCTTCCCAGCAGCGCCGCGAGACGGCCAAGCATGCCCAACGCGGCTGCATGCCAGGCCTTGTCAACCCTGGCGCCACGCGCCACCAGCAAACGGGCGACATGCCAGCAGCCGTAGCCAACGGCGTTATCGAGCGGAGTGCCGATCGAGCCATCAGGCGTCTCGATATCCGCTCCTCCCTCGATCAGGGCTTCGGCCACGTCGACGTCGTCGCTGCTGGCCGCATAATGCAACGGCGTCTCATCACCCGGACCGGTCTGTGAACCTCGACTGCTCGTCAGGGCGTTGGGATCGGCGCCAGCGTCGATCAGGAGCCGGACGATCTCTGGGCCATTGGGGAAGTAGCCAGGCCAGTCAGTGACCATATGCAATGGCGTCGCGGCGCCGCCGTCCTCACCAACAAATCTGGCCGACGCCAGCGCGGGATCATTACGCAGCAATCTCTGGATCGCCGCGACATCACCTGCGCGAACCGCCAATAGCAGGTCGACCGCGACCTGGTCGTCGCTAGGGATCCACTTGCCGGTGTCCTGCTCACTCATCGTGGCTCATCATGCCAGCCGCCGGACAGTCTCGACGATCCGATGCAAGTAGCTCGACGGTCCGATGCAAGTAGATAGCGCACAGTTGCGGAGTTCTCGGCCTGCTGGCAGCCGGGCCGCAGACGGCCTACGAGCTCGCCAGGCAGGTCGCACGGGGGCTGCGGTTCGTGGTCACCCGCTGGCCCGATGACCTGCGCCCCGCAGCCGACGCCGACGCCAGGGCACTGGACCTGTTCCGGGCCGCCCTCCACACCCCACGAGGACAACAAAGACCACCGCCGCGATGACCACGCCGCGACGGCAACCCTCCGCAATACGGAACTGCGCCCCGACCGAGGTCGGTCTCCAGGGCCAGGCGGTGCGGCCGGTCGTGCTCCACCACCGTCCACGTGCCTGAGCCCTCGATCCCCGCGATCCTCACGTACTCGGTGATCTGGTCACCCAGCTGGGCCGGGTGGTCGACGTCCCCTTCCACGCTGCGCGTGGCGGGGTGCCACTCAGTCCAGAACCGGGCCGTGGTGACGATGTCGAACACCGCCTCGAGCGGACGGTCCGTGACGAAGTAGTGGCTCACCCGAGGCATGGCTGCTCCTCCCTTGTGCGCTGGCCGTCGCGGCGTCGGCATGCTGATCGTCCGGGGACGCAGGGCGCAGACGGCCGGGTCAGTCCCGCAGGACTGCCTCGGTCTGGGCGGTGTCCTCGGTGCCGCGGTACCGGGCGATCTTGCCGTCCCGGAACTGGAAGAGGTGATGCAGGTCCATGGCGAGGGATCTGCCTGTGCTGCGCGATCTGGCCCAGCACCGGACCACGGTGAGGACTTCGGTGTCGTTGGCGGCGAAGGAGACGGGCGTGAACTCCTCGATCTCCATGGCCGAGCCGAACGCCGTGAAGAACGCCGCGACGGCGTCCTTGCCGTGACGCACGCCGTACCACGGTGCAGCGGCCGAGGTGGTCTCCGCGGCCCAGTCGACATCGTCGGTCACGGCGTCGAGGATCGCGGCGACGTCGCCGTGGCCGAATGCCTCATAAACCTGCGCGATGGTCTTGATCTTGACGTCAGCGTTCATCGCGGAAACTCCCCTCCTGCCCGGACCCGCCGGGCACCTGACTGCCTTGCGGTCACGCCCCGCGATCTCGCCGCGCCCCGGCGCCAGGCCCGGTCACTTGCCGGATGCTGGCGCTATCCGTGCAGGCGCGCGTGCCCGGCCGGAGCGTGGTTGGCCTGGCGGCAACGCGGGCGGGCGCCGACGCACCGACAGGGACGGGGGATTAGTACTGGTCCGCTGAGGCGACCGCCTCAGCGACCGTGATCTCTGGCGGAGCCGGAGCGGCGCCGACCGACCCGATGAAGGCCTGCAGGTCGGGGTCTGAAAAGAACTGCTGGAACTGCGCGGCGGTCTCCCACTCATCAACGATCACGACGAAGCCGTCGCCAACCCCAAAACGATGGTGAATCCCGCCCGCCGAACGGGCCATGTCAGCGATCTTCGCGAACTCGCCGGCCCGATCAGTGAGAGCCTTGCGGAACGTCGCGGTGTCGCCTTGGAACTTCCCGATGACCAGCACGCTCATAGTCCTGGACCTCCTACCTCCGAGTTCTGCGGCCCGCAGCTTCCGGAAGGGATACGTCGCCGGGACCGGCCGCGGATCACCCGGCCATGGAGCGCTCTAGTCGAGTGCCAGCGCCGATGCCGCGGTCAGTACCCGGCCGACCTGGCCGGGGTCGCCGGTGACGTACAGGTCGAGGTCGGCGGCCGTGACCCGGTTGGCGACTAGGCGGCAGAACCCGACTGCGTCGGTGACGATGCCGATGGAGGCGGGATCGGGCGGGCTCTCGCCGATCGCGACATCCCAGGTGCCGCCACCCGGGCCAGTGAGCACCAAGTGCACGCTGACAGGTTCGCGCAGGCCTGTCCGGGCCACGGCGTGCGGTAGCAGCCGGGCTGCCAGCCCGGTCATCAGGCCCAGGGTTGATGGGTCAGGTACTGACGGGGGCAGCCCGGCCGCCCGGCGGATGTCGTTATCGTGTGTCCACAGCTCGAATGCCCGGACAATGAGCAGCGCGCCCAGCGGTAGCCGCATGCCGTGCACCGCGACCTCGGTGTCAAGGTCGCCGAAGCCGTGCACCAGGCTGAGTGTGCGGTCGGTCGCGTCACGCCACTCAGCGCGGGTCTGGGCAGCCGGGCGCCCGGCCTGGCGTGCTGCCGCAGGCTGGGTCGAGTCGATGTGGTCCGCCTCAGCCACCTGCGGGTCGCCGGACAGGCAGCGGTGCATGTCGTCCTCGACGCCGATCAGATGACCAACCAGGCACTGCACGTCCAGGTCACGCAGGACCGGCATCCGCCAGTCGTCGTCGCCAAGCGCGCACAGCAGCCCGTAGAAAGCGTCGGCCGCGCGGCTGAATGCATCGGCGGGCGAGATCTCGATGACCTCCGGGACGGAGCGACCGGCTGCCCGCGCCTGCCGGGAGGCCTCCAGGACACGTTCCCGCAAACCGGCAGGAAGCACTGTCGGTTCACGCCCCTCAGCTGTCATGACGTCTCCAGCAACTGCCGGTCCAGCACGGTTTCCAACTTGGCCAGCGCAAGCCTGAGCCTCGACTTGGCGGTCCCCTCCGGGATGCCAACCGCAAGCGCGACCTCACGGCAGGTCAGCCCCTCGAAATAGGCGAGCTCGACGACCCGGCGCTGAACATCGGGCAGCAGACGGACCGCAGCCCGCACCGCGCTCGCGGCCTCCGCAGCGGTCACCTCTTCGCAGGGAGACGGCTGCCGTTCCACGGGGGTCAGCCGGTGGTGCCGTTCCTGCCGCGCGATCCGGCGAAGCTCGCTGCGCACCACATCCACCGCCCGGTGCCGGGCCAGCACCGTCAGGAACGTGCGCAGCGTCCCCGCAGCCGGGTCGTACCGACCGGGATGACTCCACAGCTCGACGAACACGTCCTGGACAACGTCTTGCGCGGCGGCGCCCTGCCCCAGAACACGCAGCGCGGCACCGTACACGGCCGGCGCAAGACAGTCGAAGACCTCAGCGAGAGCGTGATGGTCTCCGGCCGCCAGGCGCGCCGCCAGCAGCGCGTCCGTCCCCCCCCACGACCCTGACGCTAGCGCGGGTCCCTGCCAGCGGGCAACGCTCCCGCACCGACCAACCCGGCACCGGACCGTCCAGGCATAGCTGGTCAAGCGTCGCCGACACCCTGCCTCCATGCCAAGGGATCCGCTAGGGGTACGTCACCGCACCCGCGACCGGATCAGGTTCCGCCCCGGCGCATGTCGTTCCTGCTCGGTGCGCAGCTCGGTGTCGAACCGGAGGTCCGGGGAGCGCGGTAGTGAACATGACGACGAACTGCCGAGCGCCCACCCGCTGCGCCTCCAGGCCTCGCCATCTGATCGGCACGAGCTGGCTTATGCGTTCCAGGTCGGGTCGTGTACCGCGTGCGGGACGCTCCGGCAGGCGGAGCGGATGGTCAGCGGGATCAGGAACCAGGTGCTGGCTCTGGCCGGTCTCAGACACGAGCTGACAAGCGTTTACGGAGTCGGCGTAGATGAGCTCCCGCAGGAGCTGCTCGGGGTGTGCGGCCTATGGCCCGCGAACGCGAGGACGTCGCACACATCGCTGACCGCACTGCCGACTGCCGGACGCACCGCCGGAGACCTGCACGACGGCCCGCCCAGGGCAGGCCGGGGAGCGTCAGTCGCGCCTGCTCGCTGCCGCCGGATCGGGGTGGCTTCGGGATCCGGCGACGTGGCGGAAATGAGGACGTGGGCCGACTGCGGGCCGCCCGAGGACCGGGAATGCGGCGGCATCGGGCGCAGAATGCCGGTGATCCGGCCGGGACCGCAGTGACGGACACAGTCGACGCGGCGTGGAGCGGCTGATGAGAAGAGGGGGTAGCTGGCGATGACCACGATCCTGGCCCCGGATGAGGGCAGGCTGTTCACGATCGGCGCCGACCAGGTGATGGTCAAGGGCGTCTCTGACGTCCTCGGCGCCGGATTCGCGCTGATCGACTACCGGGCCGCCCCGCACGTCCCAGGGCCGCCGCTGCACGTCCATGACGCCATCGACGAAGCGTGGTACCTGCTGGACGGCCACCTCGATGTCCGCATCGGCGATGTGCGCTGCACCGTCGGGGCGGGCAGCTTCCTGCTGGTCCCCCATGGCGCCCCGCACACCTTCGTCAACGCCGGCGATGACTGGGCCCGGTGGATCGGAGTGCTGTCCCCCGGCTCAGCCCTGGGCATGCTCGAAGCCCTTGGCCGCCTCATCCCGCACGACGGCCCGCCAGAGGAGGCCGCTATTCTGCAGATGTTCACCCGCTACGGCACCACCATCCAGGGACCACCCCTGACCTGACCCCGGCGCCCGGTGCCGTGTCTTGCGCGTCGAGAGACCGCCGGCGGCATGCTGCTAGACCTGCGGTGACCTGGCCTTTTGCCGCCGGTACTGGCGCGCGCTGCGCCTGGCGGCCAGGCGCATCATGAACGGCGGCGGTTCGAGCCCGAGGGCGCTCAGCATGCCGCCGACATCCTCCTGGTGCCAGACCTCGGCGAACCTGCCGTCGCGGACGCGGAAGATCTCCTGGCCGGTCATGGTCACGGGCCGGCCGGTCGGCGGCAGGCCGAAGAGCTCGAAGGGTCCCGTGTTGGTCGCGGTCATGGTCCAGCGGCCGATCACGTACTCACCATCGGAGATCACCACGTCTGCCTCGAAGGCAGCGTCGGGAAAGGCCCTGCGGATCATCTTCGCCGTCCAGACTTCGCCCGCTCTGCCGGGCGGCTGGCCCGGCGGGGGGTTGTGGTCAATGAGGTCCGAACATGGCCTGGCCGCCGCCCGGCCCGAATACACCGGCCGGCGCCCGCGCACCGTGTACTCCATCACGCCGCAGGGCCGGCGGGCGCTCCGGCGCTGGGTTGCCGAGCCAGGAGCCGGACCGGTGCTGGAATACGAAGCCCTGCTCAAAGTCGCCTTCGCCGGCTACGGCACGAAGGCCGACCTGCTCGGCCACCTCGCTGCCATCGGCGGGCACGCCGCCGCTCACCTGGCCACCGGCCGCACCCGGGCCGATGAGTACGCGAACGCGCTCGTGCCCCTGCCCGAGCACCTCGCGGTCAGCGCCCTGATGTGGAACTTCTTGTGGCAGTTCTACTCCGCCGTCGAGGACTGGGCCGCCTGGGCAGCCGCGGAGGTCACCCGCTGGCCCGATGACCTGCGCCCCCCAGCCGACGCCGACGCCAGGGCACTGGACCTGTTCCGGGCCGCCCTCCACACCCCACGAGGACAACAAAGACCACCGCCGCGATGACCGCGCCGCCACGCCGCGACGGCAACCCTCCGCAATACGGAACCGGCGGGCGGGTCAGGCGACGCGCGAATCAGCCGCAGCAGGGTGGAGCGGCTGACCCCGGCAGCCAGCCGGGGCGTCAGCCGGGACCCTGCCCGTCCGCCCAGCGCCAGCGCGACCGGCCGCAGCATCGTGCCCAGGCCAGTGGTTCGCCGGCCATGGCGGGTGGCCTGGCCCGCTACCTGCTCGGCGAAGGTCCGCCGACCGCACGAGCCGCTGCCACAGAAGAACCGGCGGACCAGCAGGTGCGACATGCCCGCCTGGCCAGCGGACCCCGTATCGGCCAGCCGCCGCTAGAGCCAGTTTCTCGTGGCCGTCGTCACGAGCCGAAAACGCATCCGCGGACAGGCCTGGAATTCCAGCTGCCAAGCGCGTCCCGGAAGGGGAGGTCGCGCATGGCCTAGAACGGTCACAAGGAAACCAAGCCGAAACCTGCTCCCCACGTTTCAGTGATCAGCAACCACACTTGGATATCGGTCTTTAGGGACCGGTCCCACCCCGCCAATCTTCCGCTTTTCGGGCGGCGCAGTCGCCCAGTCCGGGAAGACGTTCCAGCATGGCTTCTGGCATACTTTCCAGCATGGTGGGTGAGTCTGAGGAGGTTCGGGAGAGCCGCTTGCGCAGGCGAGCGGCTACATCGATCACTGAGCGCTTCCCGACGAACGCGTCTAGCTGTCTTTCGTCCGCAGCGCCGTTATCTCCTAGCGGGCCGATGCCATGCGCACGATAATCGCGGTTCCGGTTCTTCTGCGCTGGTATCTGGTGCTCAAGAATCGTGTCATTCTGAAATCGTTGTCGGGCAAAGTCAGGAAGATCGCTTTGTCTGCCGAGCGGTTGCGTGGTCGCTCGGATGACGACCTCGCAGACGATTGCCAGAGCCTCAAGGATCAGGTCGAACGTGGAGCCACACCTGAGCAACTCGAGTTGGACCTGTTCGCGTTGATCTGCGAGCAGGCCGATAGAAGGCTCGGCATGCGTCCCTACGACGTTCAGCTCCTTGCAGCTCTCATGCTCCGCAGGGGCAAAGTCATCCAGATGGAGACTGGCGAGGGGAAGACGCTTGTGGCCCCATTCCACGCGATCATGGAGGCCGTCTTCCACCGTCAGGTAACTATCGTTGCGCCAAACGATTATCTGTCCTTTCGCGATGCCCAATGGATGAGACCCCTTTACGATGCGTTCGGGATCTCCGTGTCCGCCATCCAGCCCGACGACAGCAACGAGGACAAACAGGAGGGATATAGGTCGGATGTCGTGTACGTATCGACGGCGTCCCTTGTATTCGACTGGCTGAGAACACAACACTCTCTCACGGCCTGGTCATCTTTGCCGATATCTCGGGAGACTGTCATCATCGACGAAATAGACGCCGTGCTCCTTGATCAGGCAGTCTCGTCATACTCTCTTGCTAATCCCATAGACTTCCGGCCGGATACCTTCGCCGTCGCCGAACAGTTCGTCCAGCATTTCTCGGTCGTGACGGATTTCGAGGCGAAACCTAAGATGCGCACGGTGGAATTCACGGACGCCGGGTTCGCGAAATCGGACGAGCTCAGCGCCAGCGCGGGCCTGTCACCCGCGGACGGGTTGTTCTACATCAGGGCCGCTCTCGCAGCCCATCACCTCTACCAGAGAGACCGCGACTACATTGTGGAGTCAGGCGAAGCGGTGCCTCTGGATGATCAGTCTGGTCGACCGCTGCATGGAAGCAAGTTCGAGTTCGGGGTACAGCAGGCGATTGACCAGAAGGAGGGGATTTCGCTTAGCCTACCTAATACGAGCCTAAACCAGATCACGCTCCAGAGCTTTTTCTCAAGTTTTCGGATGCTATCCGGTATGTCCGGGTCCGCCATCCAGAACGCGCTGGAGTTCAAGTACATCTACGGGCTCGATGTCATCCCGATTCCCCCAAATCGGCGATGTATCCGAGTCGACGGGGTTGACGTCTTCTACATAACCAAGGCCGCTCAACTCGGTGCTGTCGTGAACCATGTCGAGGCGATGGTGGAGTCGGGCCGACCTGTCTTGGTTGGCACGACGAACATCCAAGACGCCGAGGCGGTCGGCGAGTTGTGCACCCAACAAGGGGTCGACAACCGCGTTCTGAGCGCAAAGAACTACTTCGCGGAAGCGGTCGTCATCGCGGAGGCGGGCCAGGCGAGGCGTGTGACCATCGCGGCGCGGATGGCTGGCCGAGGAGTTGACATCCGACTCGACGAACCCGCCCGACTCGCCGGCGGGCTGCATGTCATTGGGGTCGGACGGAGTGAAGCCCGAAGGTTGGACGAGCAGTTGATCGGACGATCGGGCCGCCAGGGTGACCCGGGCTCGTCCATCTTCATTCTCTCGCTAGAGGACGACCTGCTCGCCAGCCTCGGTGGAGATGCGACCAGAAAGCTCACGAGCAGATGGAATCTGGAGGAAGCGGCAGAGATCAGGAGCCGTGTAGTCACCCGCGCTATCAGACGCGCGCAGCGGCAGCTGGTCCTGCACAGGTTCGCACAGCGCCAGGCGGCACTCCAGTTCGACCGGTACCTGAACGCGAGCCGCGAGACTGTCTTTCGTCGGCGCGCGACTCTCCTAGAGATGGAGTCCTACGACCAGGAGATCGAGAACCTCATTGTCCGCTACCTGGATCGACTGGGACACGTAGAGCCTGAAGATCTCAACGACCAGCTGGCAGACATCGGCCGCCTGCTCTCCTTGCATGTGCCGTTGGGAGTGCATGCGGCCGGGGAACGCGGCGCATGGAAGGAAGAACTGTCCAAGACCATTCGGCATACCTACGTGGAGCGGCGCACCCGGGCGGAACCCTATGCTGTGGCGCGCGAACACCTGGTCTTCCTGCGCAGCATCGACTTCAGCTGGTCGCTCTTCCTCGACAAGACAACGCTGGACTTCGACAGCTTGCTGGCCGTTTTCGGCGGCCGCTCCAGAATCGAACTCCAGCAGGAGCTGCACCGACACTTCCTCGGAGCCGCCGACCGACTCCATGCCGAGATCGACGAGACGACACTACGGTTCCTCCTGCGCCTCGACAATCCGGTCGCCCTGCAAGACATTAAGTTCTGGCGCGGACTGGGGCTGGTCTACGGAGGACCCAGTGACATCGACCCGGAAGATGGACTGGGCCCACCTCCGGATTACCTGATGACGCCCGCATTTCCTGGCGAGGAGCCCTCAGGAACGCCGCCACCACAACCCGCCCGCCCGCTAGGTCGTCGGCGGCAAGGCCGTTCCGAGCTGATAAACGCATACACGGCGTATATGAAGGAGGGAGGCATCAGTCAGCGTCGGCTGCGTGTGCTGGCGGAGGTCGTTGACGAGTTCCTTAGTGCCGACGACAACGACTCCCGCGTCTTCACAGTGCCACTGATTGCGCTGGACGAGCATCTGGCGGAACTAAAGGCCAGAGGGCACGCACCGCTGAGCCGACACGGCAGACGGCGGATTATCCTCCAGTTCCTCAAGTACCTGAGCAGGGAGGGCATGCTCGCTCCGCAAGCGAGGGTGTCACCGGGGCGTCTGGCTCTCGACCATGCGATAGGCGCCATCAGGACATTGATGCGCCCTTCGATGGTGCTGCAGGTGACGTGGGTCGTGGTTGTCTTCGTTGCATACCGGTGGCTTTCGGGACTTTCCGTACCCGGCGTGCCGTCAGTACTCCCGGACGGTGAGCCGGTCGTCAGTTTCCCATCCCCAACCTTGGCCTATCAGCTGATTGATCAGCTTGTGCTTGCCGGAGCAGTCCAAGCGGTGACATTGGGGATGATCGGCGCAGTCCCATTAATATCCACAGAACTGCTGCTGGCTCGATTCGGCCGGCAGAGCGAGTCGCCGGCGCTCTATGTCCCGCTGGCTCTTGTCCTGTCGGTCGTGGCAGGGCCGTGGCTGCTCGCCGTCACACGGACCGGGGAGGGGTTGGACTGGCCGGCGCTCGCAGTGGCGGTCTCTTCCCTGTTCGTGGTGAGCTGCATCGTGACGCTGCTCATCTGGACAGTGCGGTATGTCGATTTCATCACAGGGCTGGAGCTCGTCCTGTTTGGAAACGCACTCGTCGTGGCGTGGCAGTTGTGGGAGCAACAGTTGGAGCGACCGGGTCGGCTGGTGGCAGCCGGACTCCTTCTGGGCGGGTTCATGCTGACCATGCTGCGTATCAAGATGGCACGAGTCTCAGTGGAGCTCCTTCACACGGGAAAGTTCGATCTGAAGACCGGGCGCCTGACCAATGTCGCGACAAAGGCGCAGATCAGCCTGCTCCCTGGCAGCTATCATCTCCTCGCCGCTTTCTTGCTGGTCCTGGTCCTGGGACAGTCGGTGCGAGGCCTCAAAGTATCAGTCTTGGCCGATGTGTCACATACCGGCGCAGTGCGTTCGGGCCTGCTAGGAGTGCTTGGGTTCCTCTGTCTGGCGCTGTGGTTGAGCTTCAAGAGATCGAACCATCAGTTGTCGCGGACGAATATTGCGGCCTTCCTCCGTGGCCGAGATCTCTTCGTCGCGAGGGCGGCAGGATGGGACGGGGCGGTCACAGAGCTCAGGCGAACGGTCAGGCGGAGATTGGTTATTGATGCCGCCATGGAGGCCGTCATCATCCTCGTGATCTGGCTGGGGATCGCTTCAGTCAGCTCGGGACTGCCCTGGCAGCACTCCCTGTACCTCCTGATGCTTACGCTCTTTGTAATCCAGATGCTGGTCCTGCTTGGGCAGCGTGTGGGAGGCAGCCTCCGAGAATCGTCCACAATCGGGGTCCTGGCAATCCAGGCCGTTGATGAGGATGAAGGTTCCTGGCTGAGGCGACGGTGGCGCGCGCTCATGGCCAGGTACGGCTTGTTGGGCCTTGTGGGGGTCATCTTGGGGATCATCGCGGCTATCAGGGGTTTTTGACACGGGTAATTGTGGGCCTAATGAAACCGGGATGAAGACCTCCTGGCTTGTGGGCGCAACGCGCGGCGGGGGAAGATGATCCGGGGTCTGACGGGCAAATGACGTGGGCACCGGACCATGCGCATAATTGACACCGGACCGATCTTCTCGCGGGTCGGTCCGAAGGCGGGGTGGACCGATGAAGATGAACTACAGGCTTAACCATTCGAGAAACTGAGCCCGCGCCTCGCCAACATCTCTCGCCTAATATTTTCAATGGATGATCCCAGGTGCGTGAACGGACGCAGCCACGGCTGCCAAGTATGCACCTTCGACACGGTCTCAAAATGCGTCACGCCAGGCTTGTTGTTGACTGAGCCAGAACACACATCGAGTTCCTCGTCTCCGATCCTGACTCGCAGC
>Ga0116222_1000436_pt1 | contig 26261 bp, 22 predicted proteins | sample Sb_taG_12_FD_88963 | JGI IMG/M metagenome (GOLD analysis project Ga0116222, IMG submission 88963) | Peat soil microbial communities from Weissenstadt, Germany - Sb_50d_9_AC metaG | ecosystem: Environmental > Terrestrial > Soil > Wetlands > Peat | place: Germany: Weissenstadt | collected 2010-09-21
GCATGGCCGGGACGGCATCTGGCCGGGCGGCTGTGGTCGGGGCCGGCATCGTGGGCCTGTCCGTGGCGTGGTTCCTGCAGGAGGCGGGCTTCGACGTCACCGTCTTCGACCGGGCCGGGGTAGCCGCTGGCGCGTCGGCTGGGAATGCCGGCTGGCTCTGCCCCGGGATGACAGCTCCGCTGCCCGAACCCGGCGTGCTCAGGTACGCGCTGCGATCTGTCATCCAGCCGGACTCACCGCTCCGGATCGCCCCGGCGGCGCTGCCAGGAATCGCGACCTTCCTCGCCTCCTTCGCTCGGCACTGCACCGAGCCCAGGTGGCTGCGCGGCGTGGTGAGCTACGCGCGGATCAGCGCGATGGCACTTGAGTCCTACGATCTGCTCAGCCAGGGCGGCGTCAGCGGCGAGGTCCGCGAAGCGCCGGTGCTGATGGCCTTCGAGCACGCCGATCAGGCGGCACCGCTGGCGCGCGAGCTGGAGATTCTGGGCAGTGCCGGGCAGCGCTTTCCGGTGACCGAGCTGACCGGCGATGAACTGCGGGCGCAGCAGCCGCTGCTGTCGGCGCGGGTCGGCTACGGCCTGCGGCTCGACGGACAGCGCTACCTGCAGCCGCTGGCCTACGTGCAGAGTCTGGCCGGATCGGTCCAGCGCCGGGGCGGCCAGATCCGGCTCGGAGCTGCGGTCGGCCGGATCGATCCGTTGCCTGGCGGCGGAGTCCGAGTCACCCGGACGGGCGGGGCCGTCGCGCCGGCTGGCGGGACGTTCAGCGCGAAGGGAGTGACTTCCTGGCCGACCAGCCGAACAGTCAGCCCGGCGGGTCCGGCGGACAGCTTTGACGTGGGCGTGCTGGCGAATGGCGCCTGGCTGAGCGGGCTGGGCAAGAAAGCGGGCATCCGGGTCCCGGTCGCCGCCGGACGCGGCTACTCCTTTACCGTGCGGACGGCCCGGCCGCTCGAAGCCCCGCTGTACCTCCCGGCCCTGCGAATCGCGTGCACGCCGATTCCCGGCGGGATGCGAGTGGCCGGCACGATGGAGTTCCGGTCCGCGGATGCGCTGGTCGACCGGCGCAGGATCGACGCGATCGTGCGCTCAGCGCGGAACCAGCTAGACGATGTCGACTGGTCCACGCTCGACGACTGCTGGGTCGGCCCGCGCCCGGTGACCGCCGATGGCCTGCCACTGGTCGGTGCCACCAGGCAGCCGGGTCTCTTCGCGGCAGGCGGTCACGGGATGTGGGGGATGACGCTCGGGCCGGCCACCGGCCGGTTGCTAGCCGAGTTCATCGCGACAAGCAAGCGGCCCGACGGACTCAAGCACTTCGATCCCTGCCGCTGACGTCCGCATGGGCAACGTCGGCACGCCGACACTGCCATGACCTTTCCCTGACTCGATCTTGGTTCAGCGTTCGGCCACGTAGCTGCCCTTCCCTGGTGTCGTGACGATCAGGCCCGCGTCGCGCAGGACGGTCATGGCCCGGCGGACGGTGTCGCGGCTGATGCCGAACTCTCCCATCAGCTGGGATTCTGACGGTACGGGAGCGCCAGGCCCGAGGTCGCCGGACTCGATGCGCTCCCTGATCAGCGCGGCAAGCTGCCTGTAGACCGGCACCGCCGAGTCAGGATTGATCTTCACTTGACCAGGCTAAACAGAGGTAACTGCCTGACTACATTCGCATACGGGTGCAGTTAGGTGCCGACAGGTTCACATATGATGCAGGGCAGGCGACTCCCGCCTGCGAGGAAGCACAGACGGGAGCCTAGGAACCGCCTACAGGGAGGCGACCCATGTCAGTGAATCCTACGGACGACCTTGCCGCCATCACGGCAATAGATCAGCGCTTCGGCCGCCGCTGGACCATCAGCTACCATCACGTTCTCGGCAACTGGTCAGCCGAGCGACGCAGCGCGGACGGTCGGTCGATCCGGTACATCTGCGCCAGGACCGGTGATGAGCTAGCCGCGAAGGTTGAGACGGCGCAGACGGTTGAGCCATGAGCGAACCGGCACCGCCGCTGATCGTGACGCCGGTCAAGCGACCGCCGCTGACAGGCCAGGGTCGTTTCATCTGCGGGACGTGCGACCGGCCATATCCGACGGCTAAAGCGCTCGTGACGCACATCGATCAGGTGCGGGCAGCGGAACACGCGGAACGGGACGGGCCGTCATGAAAGAAGTCTGCAGGCTGCTGCCCCGTCGATCGCACGCGCAGCAATAGGAATCCACCTGACCTATCTGATCGGCCACTGGCTGATCGATGTCCTGCCGACGCATCCTTGGATGTACTGACTTCCGGCCAGGGCGCTCGCGCGAGGCAGTCACCTAGCATCGGTTGCGTGGCCACATTCCGCCCAAATCGGCGTTGATGCTTGGCGGTACCTATCAATAGTCCAAACGACGGCAGAGGAGCAGGCGCGAGAAATGCCACGTGTCCGCGGCTGCGCAGGTACATGGGCGGCGCCTGGGTGATGCGGCTGGATAGGGGCGGCCGGTCTTCGACGCGGTATGCCAACCCCGATCGTGTCGCGGCACCGGCCCGGCAACACCCGCTGCGGCATCTTCGGCCTGGACAACGGCCAGGTGTTCCCCGCGACCACCGGCTATGACATGTCCACGGGACTCGGGTCGCCGCAGCTGACAAGCAAGAGCGGCAAGGCCGGGCTCGCGTTCTACCTGTGCAGCATGGCGGGTCAGGCTAGCCGTCCGACCGTAACCGGGCTGAGCCCGGCGCTGCTCCCGGCCGCCGGCGGCACGGTCACGATCACCGGCACCGGATTCAAGCCCGGCGGTTCCGCAGCCGTGGCCGGGATCCAGGTCGGCACCTGGCGGGTCCGCCGAGCAAGTTCACGGTCAACAGCGACACGTCGATCACGGTGATGTTCCCGCCGGCGAAGAACACGCTGCCGCCCGGGTCGCCGGCTGCGCTGGACGGCGCGGGCCGGGCCAACGTGTTCGTGACGCTGAAAAGCGGGCTGTCCAGCATCCCGAACCCGGCGAGCACGATGGAATACGTGGACGAGTCGGCTACCAACCCCATCCCGTCGGTCACCGGCGTCAGCCCGTACGGCGGCGACGAAACCACCCCTGGCCCGGTGACGATCCTCGGATCGGGATTCACCGGCGCGACGGCAGTCAAGTTCGGCGGTGTCGCGGCCGCGAGCTTCAAGGTGCTCAGCCCGTTCGAGATCCGCGCCACGCCGACCCCGTACTCGGGATCGGTCACCTGCGCGCCCAGCGTGACCGGCGAGACCCCGACGACCGACATATGCCAGGCCCAGGTCACGGTCACCAACGCCAAGGGGAGCAGCGCGACCGGGACCATCCTGCCTCCGCTCGAGGGCTCGCTGCCGCCGCTCACGCCGATGGCCGTGTTCGGCCCGCCGACCGGCTGCGGTTGCGAGGTCGAGCCGGCGCCGACCGAGTTCGACTACGTCCCGACGCCGGCCGTCACCTCGGTCTCGACCTCGCCAGCCAACCCAGGCTCGCTGGCCAGCGAGTTCGGCGGCTCGGTGATCACGGTCAACGGCAGAGGGTTCAACTTCCTGACAATGGACTGGGGCAGCTTCGGTAACCCCGGCCTGGAGTCCTCGCTGGACGCCTCGTTCATCTTCCTGAGCGGCACCCAGATGCAGATCATCGCGCCGTCCGAGCCGATCACCACCGAGTCGCTCAGCGTCCCGTTCTCGGTGACCACCCTGGTCGGCCGGTCCAACAGATCCCCGGTTACCTTCGCCGGCATTCCCGCAGTCACCGAGGCGGTGAATACCGTCACCAAGAAGAACGGCGGTCCGGACACCGGAGGATCCCCGATCGTGATCACCGGCCACGGGTTCAACCAAGCCGTCGGACCGCTCCAGTTCGCCGACACTACCCCGTTCTCCCTCGGCACCCAGTTCACCTACACCGTCCACAGTGACAGCAGCATCAGCGCGCAGACCGTGCAGCAGAACCCGGCCCTAGTCGACGTCGAGGTATGCAGCGCCACGGCCTGCTCGCTGAACCGGCCGGCCGACGAGTTCTTCCTCTTCCCGCCGGGCAACCCGGTGGTCACCACGATAAGGCCGGCCTCCGGGCCGGCCGCCGGCGGCAACAAGGTCACGATCACCGGCCAGAACCTCGGCTGCGTGACCGGCGTCTTCTTCGGCAAGAAGGCCGCTAAGAAGATCAGCAACGGAGCCGCGATCCTCGACTGCGGATCGACCACCGTCGTGTACGCCACCGCGCCACCTGGCAAGGTCGGCACGAAGGTAAAGGTGACCATCACCACGGTCGAGAGCGACCTCACCGGATCAGGCCCGAGCAAATCGACCGTATTCTTCACCTACCGTCGCCGTTGAGGCCAGATTCTGGTCGATCTTCGCCAGGCCGTGTTCCGCTTGATCTGTCGGCCGCAGGAGGGCTGGTTGCTGCCTGTCGGCCCTTGGCGACACCATCTGCACCGTGGACCTCAGGCGTACCGACTAACGATCATCGCGTTGGTTACGTCTGTTACTTATTGACGGTAGGACGCGTCAGGTGTAATTTCTCGGACACTCCGCGCGGGCAGTGCGGCGAGGCATGTGACGAGGTGCTCGGTGACGCGGACTGATGACTTCTCGGACTCCGGCGATTCGGGTCAGGTCGGCCGGGAAGTTGCCATCGGCCCGGTGGTGCTGAGCGCGGAGCAGCGGGCCGAGCTGGTCTGGCGGGCAGCCGCAGTGACCGAGCGGCTCGCGGCCCAGGGCGTCACCATGGTGGCGCTGTGCTGGGTCGACAACGCGGGGATCACCCGGGTCAAGACCGTCCCCCTCGGCCGACTGGAGCGGGCCGCGGGCTGGGGCATCGGCATGTCGCCGGTGTTCGACGTGTTCGTGGTCGATGACAGCATCACCACGAGCAAGTACATCGGCGGCCCGGACGGGGATCTGCGGCTGGTGCCCGAACTGGAACGGGTCACCGCGCTGCACGGTCAGCCTGGCTGGGCCTGGGCACCGGTCGATCGTTACACCCAGGAGGGGCGCCGTTACGCCGGATGCCAGCGCTCGTTCGCCCGCGCCATGGTCGGCAAGGCGCTGGAGCAGGGGCTGACCGCCCGGGTCAGCTTCGAGGTGGAGTGGGCACTGGGCACCGACGACGACGAGCGGTTCGTACCAGCGTGCACTGGACCGGCCTACGGCATGACCAGGGTGATCGAGCTGTCCGACTACGCACGTGAGCTGGTCGGGGCGGTAGAGCGCCAGGGCATCGTGGTCGAGCAGTTCCATCCGGAGTACGCGGCCGGCCAGCTTGAGATATCGGTCGGGGCCAGCGACCCGGTCAGCGCGGCCGACGACAGCGTGCTGCTTCGCCAGACGATCCGGGCGGTATCCGCGCGGTTCGGTTACCAGGCCTCGTTCGCCCCCTCGGTGATCGCCGGGTCCGTCGGCAACGGCGGGCACGTCCACCTCAGCATCTGGCGCGACGGGAAGAACCTGCTGGCCGGCGGGCCCGGCAGGCACGGCATCAGCAGCGAGGGCGAGGCGTTCGCGGCCGGGATCCTGGCCGCGCTGCCTGAACTCACGGCAGTGGGCGCGCCCAGCGTCGCCAGCTACCTGCGGCTGGTTCCCTCGCACTGGGCCGGTGCCTACCAGTGCTGGGGGAGGGAGAACAGGGAGGCGGCACTCCGCCTGGTCACCGGCTCATCCGGCGAGCATGACGTCCGGGCCAATCTCGAGGTCAAGTGCTTTGACCTGGCCGCCAACCCCTACCTCGTAGTGGGCTCGCTGATCGCCGCCGGGCTGGCCGGGATCGGCACCGGTGCCGTGCTCCCGCCGGAGATCTCAGGTGACCCGGCCGGCCAGGAGCCCGCAGACCTGGCCAGCTGGGGCGTCCGGCGGCTGCCGCAATCGCTGGCCGAATCGGCCGGCCAGCTTGAGCGCAGCGCTGTGCTGCGCCAGGCGATGGGCGATCCGCTGTTCGAGGCGTTCCTGGCGGTTCGCCGGGCCGAGGTCGAGATGTTCGCCGATGTCAGTGCGGACGATGTCGTCGCGCGGACCCGCTGGCGCTGGTGACGGCTGTGCCCAGGCCCGAGCCGACGGTGACCGTCGCCGAGCGGCTGCAACTGCAGCTCGGGATGCTCACGCCGGCCGAGCGAAAGGTCGCCCGCACGCTGATGGCCGACTACCCGGTCGGCGGCCTGGTACCCATCGCCAAGCTGTCCGCAGCCTCCGGGGTCAGCGCGCCCACGGTGGTGCGGCTGGTCAGCAAGCTGGCGTTCGACAGCTATGCCGACTTCCAGCAGTCGCTGAAATCGGAGGTTTCCGCCAGGCTGTCCTCGCCGCTGCAGATGCACGCCGACCGCCAGGATCCCGGCCGCGAGGACGCGCTGAGCCGGACCGAGGCCTTGCTCACCGCCGGGATCCGGGCCAGCTTCGCCCGGCTGCCGCCGGCCGAGTTCGAGCAGGCAGTCCGGCTGCTCGCCGAGCTGCGCCGGAACGTGGCGCTGGTCGGCGGCAGGTTCAGCTCGATGCTGGCCGAGTACCTGGCCGCGCACCTGCGGATCCTGCGGCCGCGGGTGCACCTGATCCCGGCGGCCGGGGCCGACCGGATCAGCTCGATCCTGGACCTGGGCCGCAAGGACGTCCTAGTGGCCTTTGACTACCGCCGCTACCAGCACGACACCGTGCGGCTGACCGCGGCGGCCAGGGAGCAGGGGGCAACGGTGATCGCCTTCACCGACCCTTACCTGTCGCCGCTGTCGGCATACGCGGACGTCATTTTGACCTCAAGCGTGCAGTCGCCGTCTCCGTTCGACGCGCTCACCCCGGCGGTGGCGCTGGTCGAGGCCATCATCGCGGCGGTGATCGACCGGCTGGGTGACCTGCCGAGAGCGCGGATGGCCCGCTACGACGCGCTGTACGCAGGGACTGTCGACGGACCACGGGAGGATTTGTGACGACCACTGAGCAACTGACCGCGGGGCCACTGACCGCGGGGCCGCTGAGCGCTAAGCAGCCGGCGCTGATCGACCATCATGTCCATGGCGTCGTCACCGCCGAGCTCGACGGCTCAGGGTTCGAGGCGCTGCTCACCGAGGCGCAAGGACCGCCGGGCCCAGGTACCTCCAGGTTCGACAGCCAACTCGGCTTCGCGGTACGGCGCTGGTGCTCGCCGGTACTCGACTTGCCGCCGTCTGCGCCGGCCGAGGATTACATCGAGCGCCGCGCGCAGCTTGGCAGCGCCGAGGTGAACCGTCGCTTGCTCCGAGCCGCGCAGGTCCAGGCCTGGCTCGTCGACACCGGCTACCGGGCAGATCAGATCACCACCAGGGAGCAGCTCGCAGCGGCGAGCGGCACGCCGGCGCATGAGATCGTCCGGCTTGAGCTGGTCGCCGAGCAGGTCGCCAGGGCTGGCACTAGCGCGGCCGACTTCGCCGCGTCGTTCGCCGCGGCTCTGGCGACCGCGTCGGCGGGTGCCGTCGGATACAAGTCGATCGTCGCGTACCGCCTGGGGCTTGACTTCGACCCTGCCCGGCCGAGCGCCGCCGAGGTCACGGCGGCGGCCGGGCGGCTGCTGCGCGGCTTCGCCGCCGACCCGGCGGCGCGGCTTGATGATGAGGTCCTGCTCAGGCACCTGATCTGGACGGCGGTCGACACCGGCCTGCCGGTGCAGTTCCACGTCGGCTTCGGCGATCCTGACGTGCGCCTGCACCGGGCCAATCCGTCGCTGATGCATGATTTCCTGCTGGCCACCGAGCCGATCGGCACCCCGATCATGCTGCTGCACTGTTACCCGTACCACCGGCAAGCCGGTTACCTCGCCAACGTCTTCCCGCATGTGTATATGGACCTCGGCGCGATACTCAACCATGTCGGCGCACGCTCGGCAGCCGTGCTCGCCGAGGCGCTTGAACTCACCCCGTTCCACAAGATGCTGTACTCATCCGACGCGTTCGGCCTGCCAGAGCTGCACTTCCTGGCCGCGCTCGGGTTCCGCCGCGACTTCGCCCGGGTAACCGGCGAGTTTGTCGCCGACGGCGCCTGGTCGGCTGCTGACGTCGGCCGGGTCGCTGCGCTGATCGGCTCGGCCAACGCCATTCGGGTGTACCGGCTGGCGCAGTCGTGACTAGCGCAGGCCTGGCCGCGGAGTTGAGCGCTCTGCTCGATCGCGAGCTAGCTGCCGCGGTCGCGCTGCGGCACGAGTTGCACGCCGACGCCGAGCTGGGCGGATCGGAGCACCGCACGGCAGCGCGAGTGGCGGCCGCGCTCGGCGGAGATGACAGTCCGCCGATCGCAGGCACCGGCCGGATCGTGCGGATCGGCCCAGCTGATGGCCCGTGCATCGCGATCAGGGCTGAGCTCGACGCCCTGCCGGTGCAGGAGCAGACCGGCGCGCCGTGGGCGTCGCAGACCGGCGCGATGCACGCCTGCGGCCATGACGTGCACCTGGCCGCGCTCGCCGCGCTCGGCCGAGCGGCCAGGAGCGCGGATCAGGCTGGCGCGCTGCCGTCGGCGCTGCTCGCCGTGCTCCAGCCGCGCGAGGAGACCATCCCGTCCGGAGCCAAGGACATCGTCACCTCGGGCGCGCTGCAGGCGCAGCGGCCCAGTGCCATCATCGCCGTGCACCTGCAGCACCAGGTCGCCGCTGGCATGATCGCCGCATGCGTTGGCACGGTGAATGCGTCGTCCGACGAATTCGAGATCAGGGTGGAGGGCTCGGGCGGGCATGCCGGGTATCCGCACCTGACCGCTGACCCGGTCCCCGCGCTCTGCCAGACTGTCCTCGCGCTGCAGCAGATCGTCAGCCGGCGCACCGATCCCACCCACGCCGTGGTGGTCTCAGTCGGCACGCTTGAAGCTGGCCAGGCCCCGAATGTGATCCATCCGGCCGCCATCGCCCGCGGCACGCTCCGGGCGCTTGACCAGGCCGACCGGCCGGGACTGCACAAGGCGCTGCGCGAGATCGTGACGCATACCTGCCAGGCGCATGGCTGCCAAGGCGTGGTGACGATCCACGACGGGGAGCCAGCGCTGGTCAACGACGAGGCGCTGACTACCGCGAGCTGGCCCTGGCTGCGCGAGGCCGGTCTGGAGATCGACAGGTCGTTCCGTTCCTGCGGCGCCGACGACTTCTCCTACTACGCCGATATCGCCCCAACCCTGATGCTCTTCCTTGGCACCGGCGGTCCGGTCAGCCTGCACCATCCGGCGTTCCTGCCGGACGACGCCATGGTCGGCCAGGTAGCCAGGGCCATGCTGGCCGGTTACCTCGGTGCCCAGAGCCTGCTCTGACCGGGCAGTCGCCCGCTGCGAACGGCGTTGCGTTGTGCGAACCGGTCATCGCAAGGGTCAGCCCATCTTCTCAGTCCAGAGTGTCCTCGCTTCGTCGGGCCAGGCCGCAGAGCCACGGCTTACCTGGTCAATTCCGCTCAGGACCCGGTGACCTTGGTGTCCGCCTCACTCATCGCGATCCAGGGACACCCGGCCGGCCGACTTGTTCTGCTCAAATTTCGGCCAGAGGGGACGGGACCGTCGGGCGTGGGTGGCCGGTACCCGGCCTCTTGGCCGGGCCGTTCCGCGGCGCACGGGTGCACCACGGCGAAAGCTCTGTCATCTTCGGCTTCGCGGGCACCCGGGCCGGCGAGGACTACATGACCGCCGGCCTGCGCATCATCTACCGGTATCACGGCCAGCTCTACACGGTGCTCGCCTGGTCAGCCGCCGTGGCCTGCGTGTCCTCGAACTGCCGAACCGGCAACCTCGCCGCATCCGGCCGGGCGGAGGATGTCGTCCGCCATGCCACCGGGCACCCGGCTCGGGGCCCGGTGCTGGATCTGGGGGTGGGCGCGGGCCGGGTGGCGTTGTACCTGCAGGAGCGCGGCCTGCGGGTGACTGCCGTGGACGCCTCGCCTGGTGCTGCCGAGGTGTGCCGGCGCCGGGGCGTGGCTGACGTCCGCCTCGGTGACGTGAACGACCCGCCGGCTGACCAGCCCTGGGCTGCGGTGCTGCTGCTGTGCGGGAACCTTGGCCTGGGTGGCTCGTGGGAGGGTAGCCGGCGGTTGCTGGCACGGCTGGCGGAGCTGGCCGCGCCGGGCGCGGTCCTGGTGGGCGATTCTGTTACTCCGGCTGGCTCACCGCAGGTGGACCTGCGGATCCGCTACCAGGACCTGGTCACGCCATGGTGGCCGCAGTACAACATTCCCGCTCCGCAGATGGCCGCTCTGGTCGAGGGCACTGGCTGGAGGATGCAAAGGCACCTGGAGGACGGCGACGATCATGCTGTCCTGCTGCGACGCACCTAGTGTCGCCTGAACCCGCTGCCCGGGCAGTCGGGATGATCAGGAGGAAGCATTTCGCGCCGGACGCCGCCTACTTCGGCGGCACGGCCGATCTGGTGAACCAGCTGACCCGGGCCTACGATGCCCGCATGGCCGCACGAACCATCCGCTACACCGTAGGCAACGAGAATAATCCTGCCGATCCGTGGGGTCGCAGCGAACTTGTCATCCATGCCGACGGCAGCGCGCGACTCGACCATCACTTCTCCAGGCGCAAAAACGCTGGAACGTGGACCGGTCAGGTGGATGTCGCGGCACTCGACGCGCTGTGGGCCGCCCTCGATCAGGCCGGCTTCCCGAACGGGCCGGCCAGGCCGGTCGTCGCCCCCGATGGCACCGTGCGCTACCTCACCGTCGAGGCTGACGGTGCCGCCCACCAAGCACTCGTCGGCTGGCACCAGACACCCTCACTGCAGGGCTATGCCGAGGCGTTCGACATCATCGACGGCGTGATCAGGCAGCTGAGCGGAGCCGAGGTCAGCTATCCGACCAGGCAAGCCACGATCGTCAGCGACATCACAGGCGGCCTGATCGCATAGCAGCCCGTCGGCATGGCGCGGTTACGCCTTGGACTATCAATTTGCATGTGCTGAACAAAAGCAGCATTCCGAGCCCGTCACGGTCGGTGCCGCCTTGTCCGGCCGGTACCTCACGACTTGCGGGCTACGCCGCCGAGGAAGGTAGCTGTGCGCGGCGTCAGGTCCGGTGCCGGGCGATCGCCGTACCAGCCCCGGACCGGAACCACTCCTGGGGGCACGAGGTCAAGGCCGTCGAAGAAACTCAGGATCTCCTGCAGCGAGTGGATGTAGAGCGGTGCGGCGGTGTACGCGGAAGTGAAGTTCTCCTGCTCGGAAGAACTGCCGGAGCCGACGGAAATGATCAGGTAGCTGCCGGGGACGATCGCCTGGATGAATGCGGCGGCCATGTTGCGGGCGGTGGGGGCATCGGCGAAATGCAAGACCGCGGACAAGATCACGCATACGGGCGCGGCCATGTCGATCAGCTCCACCAGCTCAGCGTCGGCAAGAATTCGCGCGGGGTCGCGCATGTCGCCGGGCACCGCGATCACCCCGGGGCTGGTGGCGAGCAGGCTGCGGGCATGTGAGATCACGATCGGATCGTTGTCCACGTATGCCACAAGCGCCTGCGGGTCGACGTGCCGGGCGATGTCATGCGTGTTCACCGCGGTCGGCAGGCCAGCGCCGATGTCGATGAACTGCCGCACACCGCGGGCCGTCACATAGCTGACCGCACGGCCGAGGAACTTCCTGTTCTCCCTGGCCATCTGCGCGGAGACCGGGTGAACCGCCAGCATCGTCTGCGCGAGCTCGCGGTCAGCCGCGAAGTTTTCCTTCCCCCCAGCCAGTAGTCCCAGACCCTGGCGATGTTCGGCTTGGACGGGTCGAATGGCTCCACCGCTGTCTCTCCCCTCTGCAACCATCCCATCATCCACCGCGCAGCGTAGCGAACAGCCTTGAAATCCCAGACCAGCTCATCCAGCATGCACAGCGCAGAAGGTCTGAGGTGGGCAGCGCGAACGTGCGGCCAAGGATCACCTGACGATCTACCCGCGCGGAGCCGTGCTTCTCGCTCACTTGAACGTGCCAGTACCAGGCGGAGTGATCCAGCTGCGAGATGACCTGCCGCCCGGTCAGGGTTAGTCACTGCGCGTCACTCCGGGTGACCTGCAGTGCGACCTTCGCTGAACTGACACGACAAGCATAAGTTGGCCTTCAGATCCTCAGGTCTTGTCGGGTCGAGCGCGTATCTCGGCGGGCCGAGGAGCTGACTTGGCCGGGCGGCATGTGGCGTTCAAACCAGCAGATCGTCCTGGTCAGGAAGTCGGTCATCGCCGGATAGGAGCGGACGCCATGGCCCTCCTGCGGATAGATCACCAGGACCGACTCGACCCCGTGGCTCAACAGCGCCTGGTGAAACTCGCGTGCCTGACCTGGCGGGGTGCACCGGTCCTTCGCACCGGCCACATTCAGGCACGGTGTGCGGACCTTGCTGGCCCGCAGCACTGGGCTCCTGGTGTGCACCTTGCTGCCTGGCTGTTCCGGGTCTGCCTCAAGGAATGCGTTGCCCCAGCCGCCGATGTTGGAGGTGAACGCCTGGCTGTACCAGTCGGTGACCGGTGAGATCGGCACGGCGGCGGCGAACCGCTGATCCTGGGTCACCAGCCAGGAGGACATGAACCCGCCGTAGCTGGCCCCGATCAGGCCGACTCTGGCCGGGTCGATGATGCCCAGGTCGGCCAGCGAGTCGACGCCGGACAGGTAGTCGGCGGTGTCCGCGCCGCCCATGTCGCCGACGACTAGCCGAGCGAAGGCCTGGCCGCGCCCGCCGCTGCCCCGCGGGTTGGGATGCAGCACCGCGTAGCCGCGCGACACCAGCAGCGGCACTACCGGATTCTGCATCGACCATCTGCTGCGGTAGGCCGCGACCGGACCGCCATGGATTCTGACCACCAGCGGGAACGGCCCCTCGCCCGGCGGGGTGCAGAGCACGCCCTCGATCCGCAGACCGTCGGGTGCCGACCAGGACACGGCGCGGGCGGTGCCGGCCACCGACCGCAGGTAGTCGGTACCGGCATGGGCCAGCGCCGCCAGTACCTGCTCGGAGTCCGGGCCGGTCAGGGTCACCTGCGGCGGCAGGTGATAGCCGTCCTGCGCGGTCACGACCTGCCCGGCGGCGGTGAACGATCCCTCTGGATACTGGCCGCCGCAGGACAGCGCGGTGCTGAACAGCTCGGTCACCGCACCGGTGGTCACGTCCACCAGGCCGGCCACCGAGTCCAGGTGACGCTGCCCGAGGTAGCCAAGCCGGTCGTCATCGATCCACTGCACGCAGGTGACGTCGGTGCCCGCAGTCGCGATCGTGCGGCGCGTACCTGAGGCCAGCTCGATCAGAATCAGGTCACCGGCCACGATCCAGCGGTCACTGCAAATGGCCTGCACGACGCTGACCCTGGCTCCGTCCGGTGATCCGCCAGGCAGGCCGAGCTGAACCTCGCTGCGCAGCAGCTCACGGCAGCGGCCGGTGTCGATGTCCAGCAGGGTGAGCACCGCGGTGTACCAGTCGTCCTCACCGGGCCCGGCGCTGGTGACCGCCACCACCTGGCCAGGGCCGCACCAGTCGGCCTCCCAGCAGTTCAGCCCCTCGGGCGACAGGCGGGACAGCTGACCGGTCCGGATCTCATGCAGCCACAGGCTGCGCCAGGTGCTGTCCGACACGGCCGCTTCGACCAGGGGGTGCCAGGATGGCAGGTCATCGGCCGCGGTCGTGCTGGTCCCGGACCCCTGCCCGCCGGCCAGATCAGCGCCCAGCCCGGCGACGCCGAGCAGGATCTGGCTGCCATCCGGTGACCAGCGCGCGTATTCGATCGTTCCCGGCACCTTCGGCGCGGCGGCCGCCTCGCCGAACTGGCCGGCCGACAGCAGATAGAGCTGGAACTGACCGGCAGCGGCGCGGTCGGACAGAAAGGCAAGCAGCTCGCCATCGGGGGAGAACCGTCCCGACCTGGACGAGCCCGGGCCCGCCGTCACGGGCCGCAGCGCGCCATCGTGCACCGTGAACACCGACGTGCGCGGGAGTCCCGCGAGGTCGTCGAAGACTGAGCCGGTGACCAGCACCCGGGTTCCGTCGGCGGTGATGTGCGGCTCAGCGGCCTCGTGCGGCTGGCCGAAGGCCGGCTCGTGCAGTCGCCGCAGATGCTCGGCCACCGACGCGTACTCAGCGCTCTCCCGCAGATCATTCGACACGATTGATGGTCCTCTCACTCATCGCGACCAACCTGGCTGCTGGCGGACGCGGGGCGCGGCACGGCGTTATCCGGCGTTGCGCTGTCCGGCGCTGCGCTGTCCGGCGTGGCGGATCGCCGCGCGGCAAGAGTCGGACGCGCGCTGGTCATGGCCACGAAGCCGAGCAGGGCGGCCGGGTAGATGAAGTAACCCCAGCGGCTGCCGGGAGCCAGGGTGAACAGCAAGGCGAGCCCGAGCGCGAGCCGCCAGGCCGCGGCCCGCAGGTCGGCTGGCGGCCGGATCACCAGTGATGCCGCTATCGCCAGGCCAGCCGCGCACAGCAGGCCGATCGCGACCCAGCGGCCGGCTGATCCGGTGGTGGCCAGCAGGTGCCCGGGCAGCGGGCTGGCCGCCAGCGTCTGATACCTGGCCAGCCCGAGCGGGAAGAGCACCGTGTTCTGGAACAGCGCCGCCGGTGCCAGCACCGAGGCTGGCGTGGTAGCCACAATCAGCGCAGCCGTGGTGCCGACCGTCGTGACCGCGAACCGGCCGGCCGTGCGTACCCCGTCCCGCGCTGCCAGCATCGCGGCCACGACCGGGAGCGCGGGCCAGGCGATGGCCTTGATGGCGCACGCCGCGCCAAGTGCAAGGCCCGCGGTCAGCCAGGCGCGCTGAAGCTGTCGGCCAGGATCGGCGCAAGCGAGCGTCAGGCAGAGCAGCGCCAGCACCGGCAGATCGGTCTGCCCGGTCGTCAGCGGCATCGCAACGACCGGCGAGCCGACGGCGAACACGGTGCAGGACAGTGCGCTGCCCGGGCGTTCGAGTGCAAAGGCCACCGCGAGTATCGCCACGCCGGTCAGGCTCAGCCAGAGCCTGGGGTTGCCGGCTGCACCGGCCAGCCCCCAGGCCCTCGGCAGGCCGAAGATCGCCATGGCCGGCTCATACGGGTCGTAGGCGAGGACGTGCGATACCTGCACCGTCGGCAGATACGGGGTGCCGTGCCGCAGCAGCAGAACCGCGGACCTGGCCACCACCTGAAGCGGGCCCTCACCGACCTTGGACATCCGGCTTCCGAACGTTACCTGCCAGGTCAGCGGAGCAGCCACCGCGCCAGCGAGCGCGATGATCAGAGCCGCCTGGCGGCCGCGCCGCCGCCACAACCCCGCGGTGAGCGCCGCGATCGAATAACCGCCGGCGGCGAAGGCGGCCCAGGTCCACTGCACCGGCTGGCCCGAGCCGAGGAAGACCAGTCCAGCGAACGCCGCGAACCCGGCATACCAGGCCACAATCTGCCGGTCGCGCGGGTCGGCCGTGACGGGCGGGCCGGCGGCCGGGTCGGGCGCTGGTGCCGAAGCCGGTGCTGTGGCGCTGGACTCCATATCCGGGATGCGGCCCTTCGGGTGGTGACTGGGGACCCGCTGGGTGACGGACGCGAGTGATCGCGGCGACCTGCCCCACATTACTTTCGGACTCCGGTCAGGCGCAGGAGCGTTCGGCTCGGCGGCGCTCGGATAGCATCGGCCCGGGCCTCCCGGCGACTGCTCGTTGCGGCGCGTGCACGCGATCGGAGACGGAACGGTGATGGCAGAGGAGCCAGGCTCAGGCACAGCGACCACTGGCGCGGTGACCTTGCCCCTGGCCAGCCGGCCGGCCGTTCCGAACCCGCCGGGCCGCGCTGTCGGCTGGAGCGCGACGGCGGCGATCGCCGCGTCGATCTTGCTGATGTTCGCCGTCTCGGCTGCCGGGCCCAGCGCGGTGGTGCCCGCCCTGCCGCAGACCTGGCCAGCGCCGCCCTGGTGGTTGCCGCTGCACCTGTCCAGCAGATCCGCCGAGGCGGCAACCGTCGCGGCGATCATCCTCGGCGCCCTCGGGGTTGGCTGCGGGCTGGTCGCGGTCCGGCGCGGTGCCCGGCCGCCGGCCCGGCTGCTGCTGGCCGCCGGACTCACCGCGATCGCTGTCTTCACCGTGCTGCCTCCGGCCGGGTCAAGCGACAGCCTGAGCTACGCGGCCTACGGCAGGATCGCCGTCATCGGACGCAGTCCGTACCTGATGACCCCAGCCCAGCTGCGGGCCAGCGGTGACGCGATCGGCAGGCAGACCACGCGCAACTGGCAGGACAGCCCGTCGCTCTACGGCCCGCTGGCGACCGGTACCGAGTGGGTCGCCGCCAAGCTCGGCGGCACCTCGATCGACTTGATCATCTTCTGGCTCAAGGTCTGGCTCGCGCTGGCGTTTGGCGCCGTGGCGGTCGCGCTTGACCGGCTGCTGCGGGCCGAGCCGGCTGCCAGGGCTCGCGCGCACCTGCTGTGGACGCTCAATCCGCTGATGCTGTGGGCGGTCATGGCCGGAGCCCACGTGGACGGTCTGGCCGCCGGGCTCGGGTTCCTCGGCCTGATCGTCGCCCGGCAGCAGCTCAAAACGCTCCGGGCGCTTGCCGCTGGCTTGCTGATCGGCCTGGCCGCCGCGGTTAAGCTCCCCTTCGCGCTGTTCGGAATCGGGTTCGCCTGGGCGGCGCGGCGCTCGGTCCCGGCGCTGGTCGCCGCCGCAGCCGGTGCGGGCTTGGTCCTGGTCGTCGGCTACCTGATCACCGGGCCGGCCGCGCTCAGCGACCTGCGGGCCGACGGCAGCCGGGTAGCCCTGGACAGCCTGTGGCGAGTGTTCTACGGCTTCGGCAGTCGGCCCGGCTGGGTCATCCCGGCCGCCGCACTGGCCTGGGTTCTCCTGGCCGCGCTGCTGGCCTGGAGGCTGCCGCCTGGATCAGCGGGACGGCCGGCGATCCGGCCCGCGCTCGCGGTTTCCGTAGCCTGGCTGCTGATCTGGCCGATGCAGCGGGCCTGGTACGACGCCATGGCGTTCTGCCTGCTTGCCGCGTTTCCGGCCTCCCGGCTTGACTGGCTGCTGCTTGCCCGGTCGGTCCCGGCCACGCTGGACATGATCACGGCGGCCACCTGGCGCCCGGCGGCGCACCGAGCGCACGCGGCACTGCATGGCGCGGGGCGAGCGCATCCGCGGGCGTCGTCCTGGCCGCACGCGGTAGCGGTGCAGATCGGCAGATTGCTGATCCCCGAGGCCCGGCTCGCGGCCGTGATCGCCGCCGTCGCGCTCTGCCTGACCGGGGCCTGGGGTCTTTGGCAGCCGCCGCCAGCCGAGCGGATCGGCCCGGTCCGACCGTCCCGGGCTGCCCCGCCGGGCCGATGCCCGGAACGTGGCATTGACCACAACGGCTTGAAACAGGACGGGGTGCCGTAGAAAGCTCAGCTTGTCAGCAGGCGGATCGCCGGCTGCCCGCCGACCGGCAGCTCGCCGACCGGCAGTCGGCCGGCGGCCGGGCCCTGCTGTGCTGAAACGGCGCCGCGACGCGAGTGAGGTGCGAATGCCAGACTTCCTGACCAGCTACGCCGAGATCCAGCCGAATAAGCAAGCCGTCATCGACGACCGGAGCGGCGCCGACCTGGTCTGCTGGACGTACGCCGAGCTTGAGGCACAGGCCAACCGCCTGGCCAATGCACTGCTATCGCTGGATGTCACGCCGGGGGAGAAGGTCATCTGGTGCGGTCCGAACTCCGCGCCGGTGGTGGCCCTGGTCAACGCCGCGAGGAAGATCGGCACCGTCGCCGTTCCGCTCAACTACCGGCTGACCCCCGAGGAGGCGCTGTACGTCATAGACAACTCGGACGCCTCGATCGCCTACGTGGACGCCGAGCACGCTCCGATGTTCGCCGCGCTGCGCGACCGGCTGGCAAAACTGCGGCACATCGTGGTCTTCGGCGGCCCGGCGGCAGCCGGGATGCTCGGCGAGGACTTCGTGGTTGGCGCGCCGTCGAATCCGCCCGAGGTCGAGACTGGCGATGGTCCGGGAGCCACCATGATCTATACCTCGGGGACCACGGGCAAGCCCAAGGGCGCGGTCCGGCGCGGCCGCCCGAACGATGCCTCGATCATCGCGCTGCTCGGGCTGATCGGCTATACGCCGGACGACATCTACATCACGTCAGGACCGCTGTACCACAGCGGCCCCGGCAGCTTCATGGCCGGTGCCCTGGCCCTGGGGCAGACGGTCGTGCTGCAGCGTAAGTTCGACCCGGAGGATTGGTTGCGCCTGGTGCACACGTACCGGGTCAGCTCCACGTTCTCCGCGCCAGCGCCGATTCGGATGGTGTGCGGCCTTCCGGCGGAGGTGAAGGCACGCTATGACCGGTCGTGCATGAAGCGGATGATCGCCAATGCCGCGCCGTGGACCTTCGCGCTGAAGCAGCAGTATCTGGCCGTCTTCCCGGCCGATTCGCTGTGGGAGGTCTACGGCTCGACCGAACTGGGAGTGGACTGCGTCCTGGAACCGAAGGACCAGCTGCGCAAGCCAGGCTCGTGCGGCAAGCCGGCTCCCGGGGTTGAAATCCGGCTGCTCGACGAGGCGGGCGACGAGGTGACCGGCACCGGCCCTGATCATCCCGGCGAGCTCTACGTGCGGTCGACAGTGGTCTTCGACGAGTACTACAAGCAGCAGCAGAGCTATGACTCGGCCCGGCGCGGTGACTTCCACACGGTCGGGGACATCGCCTACCGCGACGAGGAGGGCTACATCTACATCTGCGACCGCAAGACGGACATGATCATCACGGGCGGGATGAACGTGTACCCGGCCGAGATCGAGGCTGCGCTCGAGCAGCACCCGGGTGTCTATGAGGCCGCGGTGTTCGGGATTCCGTCGGAAGACTGGGGTGAGACCGTCCACGCCACCGTTGTGCGTCGCCCCGGCGCGTCGTTGTCGGCGCAGGACGTGATGTCATTCGGCAAAGAGCACCTGGCCGGCTACAAGCGGCCCAGATCGGTGTCGTTCATCGACGAGCTGCCAAGAACGGGCTCCGGCAAGGTACTCAAGAGAGAGCTGAGGGCCCCGTTCTGGGCCGGTTCCCGCTCCGCGGTATGACCAGCCCGGCTTAGCTACCCAGATGTCACGCACAGTTCCACCTGGCGTCACGGCCTAGGGCCCTTTCCTGGCAGGCGCGTCCCGCATGGTGAGAGCGTGCGAATCGCGTACGTCACCGAGTCCTTCCCGCCGGATGTCAACGGCGTCGCACACACCGCCGCACGCGTCGCTGAGCATCTGGTCCAGCGCGGGCACCAGCCGCTGGTCATCGCACCCGAGCCGGCCAGCGGGGTGCCGCTGCCTGACGGCACGCTTGATTACCCGGTGGTGCGGGTGCCGTCGCTCGCCGTACCCGCCTACCCGGGATTCCGGGTCGGCCTGCCCGGACCGCGTCTGCACGCTGCGGTGGCCGGCCACCATGCCGACCTGGTGCATCTGGCCGGCCCGTTCGTCCTGGGCGCGGGCGGCTGCGCAGCCGCCCGGCGGCTGCGGCTGCCGATCATCGCTGTGTACGCGACGGACCTGCCCGGGTACGCCCGCGCCTACCGCGCGGGCGTGGCCGGTCAGGCGATCGCCTGGCGGCGACTGCGCCGGATCCACAACGCGGCGGACCGGACACTCGCCCCGTGCACGGCCACGGCGGCCGAGCTGCACGCGCATGGCGTCGAACGGGTCTGGCTGTGGGCCAGGGGCGTCGACAGCATCCGGTTCGATCCGGCAAAGCGGAGCGCAGGGCTGCGCGCCGAGCTGGCGCCCGGCGGCGAGCTGCTGGTCGGCTATGTCGGGCGGCTGGCCGTGGAGAAGCGGGTCGACCTGCTAGCTCAGGTGGCGGCGCTGCCTGGAGTGCGCGTGGTGATCATCGGCAGTGGTCCGGCCGAGCTGGCGGTGCGCCGGGCCGTTCCCGCCGCGCTGTTCCTTGGCCAGCGTGGCGGAGAGGATCTGGCCAGGATCTACGCCAGCCTCGATGTGTTCGTGCACAGCGGGCCGCATGACACGTTCGGCCACACCTTGCAGGAGGCAGCCGCGAGTGGCCTGCCGGTGGTCGCGCCCGCCGCAGGCGGGCCGCTCGACCTTGTGCGCGATGGCGTCACCGGATTCCTGGTCACTCCAAGTGATCCATCGGCACTGGCAGCAGCGGTGGCCAGGCTGGCAGCCGACCCGGCGCTGCGCGCTGCGCAGGGCCGGGCGGGCAGGCAGCTGGTGCTCGGCCGTAGCTGGCCGGTCTTGTGCGACCAGCTGATCAGCCACTACCGGGCGATTCTCGATGCCGCGGACGCGCCGTGGAAGAAGGTGCCGGCGTGACGCGCTTTGTCGCGCTTGGCGACTCGATTACCCTCGGCGTCGGTGACCCGGTCGGCTCGGCCCGCCCTGCGGGCCGAGTGGAACCTGCAGATCCCGCGGACGCAGCAGGTCCGGCACGTCCGGCAGGTCAGTCGGAACGCCGTGGCTGGCGCGGCTGGGCCGTGCTGCTCGCCGAATGCTTGCCCGAGCCGAGATTGCATATCCTGGCGGTCAACGGAGCTTGTGTCGCTGACGTGGAGCGCGACCAGCTGCCGCAGGCCCTGGAATTGCGGCCGGACATCGCCAGCGTGGTGGTCGGGGTCAACGACACATTGCGGTCGAACTTCGATCCGGACCGGATCGCGGTGGCCGCGGCGAACACGGTCGGCGCGCTGCGCGCTGCTGGCGCCGAGGTGCTCACCATGCGGCTGCCTGATCCGGGCCGGATGCTCGGCATACCTGCCGTGCTAGCCAGGCCGCTGGCCCGGCGAGCGCACCAGATCAACCAGGTCATGGACACCGTTGCCGAGCGCTTCGGAACCGTGCACTTCGATGCAGCCGGGGACGCCGAGACCTATGACCACCGGATGTGGGCCGTGGACCGGCTGCATCCCAGCGAGCGCGGCCACCGGCATATCGCCCGCCGGTTCCACGGCATGCTGGCCGCGACCGGTCACCAGGTCGGGCCGCCGCCCGATCCCGAGCCAGCCAACCTGCCGCCAACTCGGCTGGCCGAACTGAGCTGGCTGGCGACCAAGGGCACGGCCTGGGTACTGCGCCGGTCCACGGACCTGGTTCCCAGCCTGCTTGGCCTTGCCTTCACCGAATGGCGGTCGGGCCTCGGTCGTGATCTGGCCTGCCCGCCGGACCGCGAGGTATCTCGGCTGCTGGCAGCAGGATCCGGTCAAGCAGCCATGCCGCGGCGACCATCAGCAGGATTAGGTCCAGGTAGTGGCAGGCCATGGCACCGAGGTAGGTCGGACCGCCCCAGGCGTTGACCGTATAGTTCGGATCCAGGCCGCCGGTGACCTGGCGACCGGCTCGGTAGCTCCCGTATAGGAAGAGCATGGCGGGCGGCAGCGCGAGCAGCGCCCGGCCAAACCCGGATGGTCCGCGGAGCGATCCGAGTCCGGTCCTGGCGACTCGCCGGGCGGCAGCTGCGCCGAGCGGAGCGAGCAGCCACAGGCGATCGCAGTCGCGGCCGAACTTGCGCCGATGCCGCCACCGGCCGTAGCCGAACGCCACGCAGGCGACGACTGCCACGGCGAGCTGCTGCCACCAGGCTGACAGGCCTGGCACGTATTTCTGCCGGACCGGCGACCGGCCAAGGTAGCTGAACCAGCCGGAGATCACCCCTACCGTGAAGCATGCGGCGGACAGGAACGTCAGGGTTACGGACAGCTGCCGGACGATGCGGTGAATCTTGGTTCTCATGACTCCACGCTGACCGCGCGGCAGGCTCGGCGTCGTCGGCCCACCGGCTGGATGTGGCGTCATCCGCCGGGAGGGATTCCTTGCCGCGTCGATCCCGGGGATGATGCCTGATTCCACCTGGCGGCTGACCACCGGAACCGGGATGCCGCGTTACGGTCAGAGCATGGCAATCCTCCGGGTCACCGGCCCGTCGGCCAAAGCGGCCTCCCCGCCGGCCGAAGCGGCCTCCCCGCCGTGGTTTGCCAGGCTCCCCGGCTGGCTCAGCAGCCGGGCGGTGCCTGATGCCATCGACTACGCGGTCGCCGCAGGCTGCTTTGTTGGCTGCACGGTGCCCGTCCTGGCCGGCGCGGTACCCCGGATCGGGTCGCCGCTGGCCGTTACGGTGTTCGGCATCCTCGCCGCCGTGCCGCTGATCGTTCGGCGCAGGTGGCCAATCGCCGCGGTCGTCGCCATCGCCGTCGTCTACCTGGCCGCGACCCTTGCGGGCGTGCGGTTCACGCCGTTCGTCAGCAACGCCGGCCCCAACTTCGCGATCGCAGTCTTCACCGCTGCTGACCGCTGCGACCGGCGGTCATCGCTGACCGCGACGATCATTACCGGCCTGGCCCTCTGGGCCGTGCTCCCGCTCGGCGGTCATCTTCATCCCGGCCAGGACCAGGACGCCGTTCAGACCGTCGCGGCGCTCCCGGCCTGGCTGCTCGGCGACGCGGTGCGCGCCCGACGGACCTACCGGCAGCGCCTGGAGCAGGAAACTCGCCGCAAGGCCGCCGAACAGGAAGGGCGGGTGCGAGCCGAAGAACGGCTTGCGCTGTCCAGGGATGTCCATGACGTGGTGTCGCACAGTCTCGCCATGATTGCCGTCCGGTCCGGTGTAGCGCGGCTGCTGCTCGATCAGCAGCCTGAGGAAGCCCGGGTCGCGCTCGCCACCATCGAGACGGCCAGCCGGTCTGCCCTGGACGAGCTACGGCGGCTGCTGCGGCAGATCCGAGATCCCGCGGTCGAGCACGAGGACGCCACGCCAGCTCTGGGTGATCTTCCGGCGCTGGTGGACCGGCTGCGCGAGAGCGGCCTCAACCTCAGTTACCAGTGCACCGGGCAGCCAGGTCGCTACGGCATGGGGCTCGAACTCTCCGCCTACCGCATCGCTCAGGAGGCGCTGACCAATGTCGTTAAGCACGCTCCTGCCGCCCGCGCCTGGCTTGAGGTGACTCACGGCCCGTCCGAGCTCACCATCGCCGTGACCGACGACGGACCTGGCGCGCGGCACCCCGCTCCCGGAACCCAGGGGCTCGGGATAGCCGGAATGCGGGAACGAGTCGCGATGCTCCATGGCCAGCTCAGCGCGGGAGACCGGCCTGACGGCGGCTTCGCCGTCGTGGCCACGCTGCCGGTGGAGAACCGCCAGTGAGTGCCATCAGCGACCACCCGGGTGGCCAGCGCAGGGGTCCCGGCCGGCGGATCGCAGTGCTGATCGCGGACGACGAAGCCCTGGTCCGGGCCGGGTTCAGGATGCTCGTCGATTCTGCTTCCGATCTCCAGGTCGTGGGGGAGGCCGCCGATGGCGTCCAGGCGGTTCGTCAGGTGCGGGCACTTCGGCCAGACGTCGTGCTGATGGACATCCGGATGCCGCTCATGCACGGGCTGGAAGCCACCAAGGTCATCCTCGACGGCGACCAGGCCCCGGTCACCCGGATCCTGATCGTGACCACCTTCGATGAAGACGAGCATGTCTTCGAGGCACTCCGGAGCGGAGCCAGCGGGTTCGTGCTCAAAGACACCCCGCCGGAACAGTTGCTCGACGCCATCAGGGTGGTCGCGGCCGGCGACGCGCTGCTGACCCCGAGCATCACCCGCCGCCTGATCACCGAGTTCGCCCGCAGGCCACCGGACCTCCCAGCAGCCGACGATGCACTCGCGCAGCTCACCGGCCGGGAACGCGAGGTGCTCGCGCAGCTGGCAGCCGGTCTGTCCAACGCCGAGACCGCGGCGAACCTGCACCTCAGCGTCGCCACCGTCAAGACTCATGTCAGCAGGCTGCTGACCAAGCTGAACGCTCGCGACCGCGCTCAGCTGGTCGTGATCGCCTACGAGACCGGTGTCGCCACCGCCGGAACGCACGGCTGGTGAACCTGCTGTAGTCGGCCCGCGGCACGGGCCCACGACCCCCGCGGGCGCCGGTCAGCCGCCGAGCATGAGGCTCGCGCAGTGCTCGCCGATCATCATCGCCGGGGCATTGGTGTTCCCGCCGGTGATGGTCGGCATGATCGACGCGTCGGCGACTCGGAGTCCTTCGATTCCCCTGACGTGCAGCAGTGGGTCGACTACGGCCTGCTCGTCGGTGCCCATTCGGCAGGTGCCGACCGGGTGGTAGACCGTCGTCGCCCGGTTCGGGAGCTCCTTCGCCAGCGCGGGCCGGTCCGGGTAGTCGGATCCTGGCGACAGCTCCAGCGTGATGTCGCCCGCGATGATCTTGTTCGCCATCACCTCGCGAATGAGGTCCATCCCCTCAAGCAGCAGCTCGCTGTCATCGGGATCTGTGAGGTAGGCCGGGTCGATCACGGGCGCGGCGGTCGGGTCAGCGGAGCTGAGCCTTACGGTGCCGCGGCTCTTCGGGTAGATCAGCGTGGGCATGATCGTCAGGGCCGGGCGCTTATCGACCTTGTGCCTGGTGGGCGCGTCCTGGTTGGGGAACGGATACGACCACGGCAGCGCATGGATCTGGATGTCCGGGATGTCGCCGGCCCGAGAGCTGCGGACGAAGCCGACTGCCTCGAAGACGCTGCGGCCCATCCAGGTGTCGCCGCGGATCGTCTCCTTGATCAGGCCGCTGGCGAAGTACGGCGTGGTGCCACGGTTGCGAGCCGACTTCATGACATAGGTCATCGGCACGAACATGTGATCGTGCAGGTTGTCACCGACCGGGAGGTCGGCGATCACGTCGATGCCGTGCTGGCGAAGGTGCGCCGCCGGGCCGACGCCAGACAGCATCAGGATCTGCGGCGAGCCGAACACCCCGGCGGCCAGGACCACCTCCCTGGAGGCCGCGATGGTGCGGCGGCCCTCCTTCGTGATCACCTCGACGCCGGTGGCGCGGTCCTTGCCGATCACGATCCGGGCGACGACGGCACCGGTCTCGACCGTCAAATTCGGCAGCTTGTGATCGTCCAGGTAACCGATCGATGAGCTATAACGCAACCCGTCGTGGACACTCTGCTGGAAGATCGCGGCGCCTTCCTGGGACGGACCGTTATAGTCGTCGATCCTGCCGACGCCAGCGGTGTCGGCGAGTGCCGCTATGAATGCCTGCGAGGCGGGTGTAAGGTCCTTCGCTCTGGTCACCTGAATCGGCCCGCCCGCTCCGCGCAGATCGGTCGCGCCGTCCTCCCAGTTCTCCATCTTCTTGAAGCTGCTCAGCACGTCGGAGAAGCTCCAGCCCGCGCAGCCCGCCGCGGCCCAGTCGTCATAGTTCTTGCGATTGCCGCGGACGAAGAGCATGCCGTTGATCGAGCCAGAGCCGCCGAGCACCCGGCCGCGGACCTGCGGGATCTTGCGGTCGAGCGCATGGTGCTGCGGGGCGCTGTAGTAACCCCAGTCCAGTCGCTTCTTGAGGTCAGGGACATTGTGGAAGATGGCGATCATCCCTGGCTTGCGGATCAGATAGGAGCGGTCCGGCCCGCCAGCCTCAAGCAGGATGACGCTGGCACCAGACTCGGCCAGCCGCTTCGCCAGCACGCATCCGGCGCTACCGGCCCCGACAACGACGTAATCGGCGCTCTGATCCATTCGGTCCTCGCAGCGAAGGCGGGAGATGACCGCGGGACGCGGCCGATCGACTGGTCTGAGGACTCTATTGCCCCCAACCCCCGCGAAACAAGAACACGTTCTGGTTTTCCGGTTGGATGACAGCAACGGTGTGGCAGCAGACGAAGGTGGATCGCGGCAGCATCGGGCTAGGCGCGCCGTCCGTCGAGCCGGATAGTCCACGAATCGATCGTGTCCACCACCAGATGCGAACCGCTCCACGGGTCGCGGCCGAGCGTGCCGAGAACGGCGTCCGGCGACTCAGCCTCGACGACGAGCACGACCTTGTGCTCGTCGGCGAGCGGCCCGCCCAGAATTATGAAGCCGGCGTCCACGAGCTCGTCCATGAAGGACGCGTGCGCGAGCCAGTCGGCTTGCTCTTCCAACGGCCGCGACGGGGCCCACCGAGGGCCGGAACGGCTGAGCACAACAAGGAATGTCGCCACACTCGCGTTGTAGCACACGGCCGCCGCCGGAAACGCTGTGCTCACCCCACTGAGCGGTACAGCTCGTATACGTGCTGGTCGGCCGATAGGTAGATGACGTGCTGGTACGGGGTGTCGGCCCAGCTGGTCAGCGCACTTCCCCTTGCTGCTCGCGCGCTGCCGGTGTCGGCGGTGAGGTCGCCGCCGGCCCAGGTGCCGCCGGCCAGGGGGTAGTACAGCTCGTGCACGTGCTGGTCGGGGGACAGGTAGATGACGTGCTGGTAGCGGGTGTCGGCCCAGCTGGTCAGGGCGCTGCCTGCCGCTGCGGCCGGGCTGCCGGTGTCGGCGGTGAGGTCGCCGCCGCCCCACGAGCCGCCGGCCAGGGGGTAGTACAGCTCGTGCACGTGCTGGTCGGCCGACA
>Ga0116222_1000440_pt1 | contig 26170 bp, 13 predicted proteins | sample Sb_taG_12_FD_88963 | JGI IMG/M metagenome (GOLD analysis project Ga0116222, IMG submission 88963) | Peat soil microbial communities from Weissenstadt, Germany - Sb_50d_9_AC metaG | ecosystem: Environmental > Terrestrial > Soil > Wetlands > Peat | place: Germany: Weissenstadt | collected 2010-09-21
CGCAGCTCATACCGCCACTCCCGGACGCCGCTCGTAACGGCGGTTATTGGTCGTGAGCTGTCGAGCAGGGTTGATCACGTAATGTAACAAAGGTGCCATCCAGTCCCAACGACAGATCGCCGACTACGTACAGCTGAACTCTTGATCCTCTGTTGAAGCAGCTATCCGCAGATCCCCCAATTCTGGGCGGGATAGGCGTCGCGGACAGCGGCGTTGCGAACGGGTGCGTGGCCCGGCGGTGCTTTGCGTAATCGGGACGTTGGCCTCTTGTCATCTGGGCCGGCTGCGGCAGCGTGGGAGTCACGGCGAGGTCCCGCCTGGGTCCTTGGCCGTTCGGCCAGCCCGGGAGGCATTATGCGGACACGGCTTACAGACGTGCTTGGCATCGAGCACCCCGTCATGCTGGCAGGGATGGCCGGTGTGGCCAGCGCCGATCTCGTGGTGGCCGTCTGCGAGGCGGGCGGCTTCGGCTGCCTGGGCGCGGCGACCATGACCACAGGCCAGATGGTGGAGGAGATCCGCGCAATCAGGGCCCGGACCGGCCGGCCGTTCGGCGTCGACCTGCTCACGGCCATGCCTGGTGACCTCACCGGGCAGGTCGAGCAAATCATCGCCGAAGGCGCCAGGGTATTCGTCGCTGGCCTGGGGATCCCGGGTGCCGTCATCGATCTGTGTCACCGTCACGGCGTCCTGGTGGTCAACATGTGCGGCAAGGTCGCTCACGCGCGGCGCGCCGTCGACGCCGGCTGCGATCTGGTCGTCGCGCAGGGCACAGAGGCAGGGGGGCACACCGGGCGGGTCGCGACGCTCGCGCTTGTCCCTGCCGTCGTTGACGCGGTGGGCGGGGCCGTGCCCGTGGTCGCCGCCGGGGGCATTGTGGATGGCCGGGGACTGGCCGCCGCGCTGTGCCTGGGTGCAGACGGCGTGTGGGTCGGGACGCGCTTTATCGCCACGCCCGAAGCGCGGACGGTCCAGGGCCACAAGGAAGCGCTCCTGCTCGCGGCCGAAGACGCGACCACGATCACCCGCGGGTACACGGGCAAGACCTTGCGAGTTCTCGCGAACGCCTATACCGCCTGGTGGGAGGAGCACCCGCACGAGCTAGAGCCGTTCCCCGCACAGGTCATCCGCTCGACGAACGACGGAGCCTTCCACCTGGGCGGAGACGCGGCCACGCCCGGGATCGATCCCGATCGTGAGTGCTATCCAGCGGGCCAGGGCACCGGCGCCATCGGCGCCCTCGTTCCGGCCGGCGAAATCGTGCAGACCATGGTCGCCGAAGCCGAAGCCGTGCTCGGTCGCCTTAGCCAGGAATTGCCGGCGTCCGCCTGAGCGCGAAGGCCCGGCGGCTCGTAGCGGCTGGTCGCGCCCGTGAGGTCCGAGGAAAGGCAAACTGAGATACCGTTCGCCTCAACGGCAGGATGTCTGACCGCGGGCCGGACAGCGCTCCCCGTCCGCTCACGGACGGGGACTGCGACGGGCGCCGCAGACGCCGGATCGGCCCGGTACGGAACGATCCGCTACCGCGCCCGGCCCGGGAACGAGCCGGCATGTTGCCATCGGGGAGGTTCGAGGTGGGGTGCGGCGATGACATATGCGGGTAAGGGCGCCTGGGTTCATGCCTGACCGATCCGGGAGCAGACCCGGTACGCAGGGGCCCAGGCCGGCCGGGCCGCCCCGCGCAGCCCAGGCGCGGGCGTGCCGCCGGTGACGCCGCGGCTGCGGCTCACCCTGCTCGGGGTCGGGGCGATGAACTCCCCCCGCTACCCGCCGGCCGGGCTGCTGATCCGCTACCGCCGCCGCCAGGTCATGCTCGATGGCGGACCCGGCGCCGAGCCGGCCGGGCCGCTGGCTGCCTGGCTGGTCAGCGACGAACGCAGCGAACTGCGCCGTGAGTTGCGCGCGCTGTGCGCCGCCCGCGGGCTGCACCCGGCCGTCGCGGCCGTCTGTGTCGCCGACCTGGTGATCGAGCCCCGCCCGGTGGCCCACACCAGCCACCCCACGTGGGGATACCTGCTGCGCCTGCCGATGGCCTCGGCGGTGTGGGCCCCGGAGACCTGGGCCTTCCCGGCCTGGGCGGCCGGGGCGGACCTGATGTTCGCCGACGCGGCGGGCTGGAACCGCGCGATCCGGTTCGCCCGCGGGGCCGGCGGGCACATGGCGGCGCTGCAGGTTGCCGAGCAGGCCCGCGAGCACCGGGTAGCCCGGCTCGTGTTCGCCCACATCGGACGTCCCTCGCTGCGCGCGATCGATGCCGGCTACCGCCTGCCGTTCGGGGAATGGGGCGAGCCGGGCCGCACCTACCAGCTGCCCCCGCAGACTCATGACACCGCCCGGCATGCCCGGTGACCGGCGCCGCGCCCGACCAGGCCCTGCCAGCGCACACAGATCGACCCGTTCGGCATGGCATCGACGGTCATGGGCACGGCGCATCACAACGTACCGAACGGCGGATCCGGCGCGGCGGTAGTTCGTGCGTTCTGTACCCTCCGTAACAGGCTGGCTGTCTCTGGGCACTGGCCCTGATTGGTGCGGCGGGCGGATCTGGCGGCACGCTGCGGCACCAGCTGTCTCAGGGCGCCAGGCTGCGTGGCGCGGGGTCAGCCGATGGTCAGCGAGTCGCCGTGCGGTTCACCAGTTCAGCGGCGGCCACGGTGACGGCCGTGACCACGGCGACCGAGGGCCATGCGCCGATGCGCCTGGCCAGGGGATGCGAGCCGCCCATCGCGGCCAGGTACACGGCGGTCAGGCCGGCCGCGGGCGCGGGCCCGGATACGCGGTACCAGTCTCGCGCGCACCAGGCGCCGGCCGCGGCGAACAGCGCGCCGCCCAGGTCACGGCGGCCGGTCCGCCGTGCGACGAGGAACCCCCCGGCTAGGCCAAGGGCGGCGACCGCAGACGACAGGGACGAGGCGTGCCGGGGAGCGGGGCTGTCCTGCGGCCGGGTGCCGGCTGACGCCAGCCGCTGGCGGAGCCTGCGCAGCACGTGCCAGGTCGCGTATCCGTGCAAGACCTGCCGCTGCCCGGGGTCACTGCGGGCGGCGATGACGCCGGCGGTCCACCGTTCCAGCTGGACGAGTCGCTCGTCGCGGCCGGGCACGGCGCCGGTGGCGACAAGGATGCTGCGCAGGTGGGCAAGTGTGCTGACACAGAGGGGAGCCATATGTGGATGCGATTAGCCTGGCGCCGTCGGCACGGCCGTGATAACGAGCACGGGGCTTCCGGCCGGAGCGCCGCGCTTGTCCGAGTTCACCTCGCCGGCCAGGCTGAACCAGCGTGGCAACTTTATCTGTCACGGCCGCGGCGGACAAGGCCCAGCCCGCGTTCCGGCCACGCCGCCTAAGCGGCCTGGCTTGGGTAAACTGTCCGCCGCCTGGGCGCTCGCGCCCTGGTGACGGCCAGGCGACCCGGCACACGCGGGAGGATCATGGTGAACCAGCAGCCGCCATCGGGCTTGCTCGGGCCTGACGTGGTTCGTCGCTGAGAGGCGACGCGGCGCAGGGACTTGGCCGGGCGCCGGCCGCCCGCCCGCCGGCCGGCCGGGGCTTTGACGCCGCCGATGCCAGATCCTCGTCACCGTCTGCGACCGATGCCGATCTGAAGCGCTGGGATGGGGCAGGCCGCCGCCTGACGAGATTGCTCGGTCGGGCTACTCCGCCAGCGTCGAGCCATGGCGTTCAGCGGTCCGGCCGATCCCCCGAGTACCCTTTGAAAGATGGACGCTCCGTTCCGTCCCCTCCGTGGACGTGAGCAGGAGCTCGCGCTCATACGTCGGCGGCTGAACCAGGTCCGGGCCGGTACCGGTTGCGTGGTCGTGGTGGAGGGAAGCGCCGGGCTCGGCAAGACGAGGTTGCTCGACGAGTGCGTATCGATGGCTGGAGAGCTCTCGTTTCGGGTCGGGCGAGGAGCGGCCGAGCCGGGGCGTGTAATCGAGCTGGGTGCCCTCTTCGACGCGTTGTTTGAGGGAGATTCACCGCTCGCTGATCGGCGCGCGCTTAATGACGTCCACGCTTCTCCGGAGTTCTTGTTCTGGCTCCTCCAGGACGTGCAGTCCCTCATTGAGGCGGCCGCGCTCAAGAATCCCGTGCTTATCTGTCTCGATAACCTGCACTGGGGTGGGACCAGTCTCTCGGTCGCAATGCGGCAGCTCCCTTTGCGCCTCTCGTCGCTTCCTGTGGCGTGGGTGATGGCATTTCGGCCCGGCCAGGGCCTGCATCAGATGCAGCACGCGAAGGCCGAGCTCATCGAGTCCGGAGCGGAGCTGATTCGGTTGGCGCCGCTCAACCGCGAAGCGGTCGCGCAGGTCGCGACCGACGTGCTCGGAGTCGAGGCGGACGAGGAACTCCTCCAGAAGGCGGACCGGGTCCAGGGCAATCCGTTCCTGCTTGTTGAGTTCTTCCGCGGACTCCAGGACGACCTCCTCATCTCGCTCGATTCAGGGCGCGCGACGCTTGCCGAGGACCGGCTGCCCCATCGCGTGAGTGACAGCATGCGTGGGCGCCTTGCGCGCATGTCGCCGGCATCGGAACGGGCTGCGACGTTCGCGTCGGGCCTCGGACGCAGGTTCAGCATTCACGACCTGGCAGCGATGACGGACATGTCGATTACGGAGCTGATCGACCCGGTCAACGAGCTCGTTCAGGCCGATATTTTCGCTGACGACGGCGGCCAGTTGGCGTTCCGGCACGACATTATCCGGGAGGCCGTTCGCGGCAGTTTGCTGTCGCCGGTCCGGCGTGCCATCGACCGGCAGGCGGCGGACGTGCTGCTGGCACGCGGCGCGCTCCCGGTAGAGGTGGCTACCCAGCTCGTCGAGAGCGCAGAACCGGGCGATGACGTCGCGATCGAGACGGCGCTCAAGGCAACTCGGGTCCTCGGTGCTTCCGATCCCGCCGCGGCAGCCGAGCTAGCCGCGAACGCGCTCGACCTCACCCCACTCCACCACCCTCTCCGCGGTCCGTTGGTCGCCCAACGGACCGTGTCACTTTTCGCAGCCGGCCTCGCGGAGGAGGGAAAGCGGTTCGCTGATTCTGCACTCCGGCAGGCGATGCCCACCGAGGAAGAGGCGAGGGTGCGGGCCAGCGTTGCCAGCATGTTCGATCTCTCTCCGGAGGTCCGGTCGGAAAACGCCCGCGCGGGCCTCGCTCTTCCGTCTTTGTCTGCGGATCTACGTGCCGAACTCTGGGCTGCGCTGTACCACAGCCTGAGCGTGGCCGGACGGAAGGAGGAGGCGCTGGACATCGAGCCGAGTGCCCGCGCGGCTGCATACGCGAGCACGAGCGAGGTGTGCCGGTTCGCGTTTGAGGTCCCGGAGTCGGGACTGGCGTACCAGCTACTCGACTTTGGGCACTCTCTCGAGATTCTCTTGACTGCAGAACGCCGTCAGCTCAATGGCCAAGGCGACGCGCGAGCTCGTCTCGCGCACATGCTCCGATCATGGATTCTCGCCGCAACTGATCGGTACGAGGACGCCCTTCAAGCTATCGACGCCGGGGTGATGGCCGCCCAGCGTGACCGGCAGAACTGGGCGCTGCGCGTCTTCGAGACAACACGTGGCCGGCAGATGCTGCAGATGGGGAACTTCACCGAGGCGGCGCTCGCGCTTGAAGGCCGTTTTAGTTCTGGGGAGGCCCATCTCATTGCCGGAGCCCTCCACGCGCCCTCGGTCGTCGCGCTCGGCACACTCAAGATCCACACTGGAGACGAGTCCGGTGCGCTGGAGGCTGCCGAGATCGCGAAGATCATGTTGCAGGCGACGGCACCTTGCGTCCGGCATCATGCGATGTGGTATCTCGCGCTGCTTGCACTGTCCCAGGGCGACCCGATGCAGGCGCACGAGTGGCTCTGCTCCTACGGACATGAGGAGCGGCTCTCGATGTTCCCGCTTTACCCGCACGAGGTCGCATACGACGCCGAACGCGTGCGCATCGCTGCGGCGGTCGGTGACGAGGAACTCGCAGAACACGGAATCTCGATCGCTGAACGACGCGCGAGCCTCAATCCGGATGTCCCTTCGTGCGCTGCAGCAGCAGCGCACGCCCGAGGCATCTGGAGCGACTCCGCGCAGGATCTCGAGCGCGCGGTTTCGCTCTATCGAGGCGGACCTCGCCCTCTTGCCCACGCGTCCGCGCTCGAAGACCTCGGCCGGGTGCTGGCGCAACACGGCGACAACGCGCCGGCAATCGCCGCGCTCGACAAGGCGCTAACGATTTCGACGCGTGTCGGGGCGAGCTGGGACGGTGCACGCGTTCGGGGCCGGCTTCGCCGTCTCGGCGTGCGACGGCGTCCCGCCAGAATCGACCGGCCGAAGACCGGGTGGGACGCACTGACCGAAGCCGAGTCCGTGGTCGCCAATCTTGCCGCGCATGGATGCACCAACCGGGAGATCGCCGACAAGCTGTTCATCTCCCCGCACACCGTCCACTCTCATCTTCGCCACGTCTTCGAAAAGCTCGGAGTCAACTCCCGTGTGCACCTCACGAGGCTTGTCGCGGGCCGATCGCTCCAATCGCCAGGGGATCCGCACGCCGAGCGTGGGTGATGAGCCCGCAAGGTCGTGGAGATAAGTTCGGCCGTCACAATGAGTCGACGCTGGTGTAACTCGCCAAGCGGTTAGCCAGTTGCACGCGTGATTGCACACCGAGTTTCGCGAATACCGCGCGGAGGTGGGTGCCCACGGTGTTGATGGAGACGCCCAGGGCGGATGCTGCGGACTTGTTGGTGTGTCCCTCGCTGATGAGGGTGGCGACGCGCCGCTCAGCCTCGGTGAGGGAAGCCCATCCGGCCGCCTGCGCGGCGGCCGCGGTAGACCATTTGGTGCGCCGGGCGCCGGCCTGGCGCATAGCGCGCTGCACGTCGCTGCGGAAGGCCCGGGCTCCCATGTGGTGGTATTCGTCCCAGGCCCGGTCGAGTTGCGCGAGTGCCTCGGAGCGGCGGCCGACGGCGAGCAGGGCGCGTCCGTAGGATTCGGCGCCGACGGCGCGCAGGACCGGCCGTGGGCTGCGGTCGAGAACCTGTAGGGCCTGGGCGAGGATGTCGAGGTCCTGTTTGCCCAGTCCGCGCAGGTTGAGGGCGACGCCTTCGAAGCTGGCCACGCCGGGGTTGCCGGCTGCGTTCGCTTCGGCGACGTCGAGGCAGGAGGCGGTGAAGGTGTCATCGCCGGCGGCGGCACCGATCTGGAAGAACAGCCCGTTCCAGCACGGCCACAGCGGCCAGTAGCTGCGGCCCTGTTCTGCACCCTGCAGGACCGGCCGCAGCGTGTCCCGTGCTGCGGGCAGATCGCCGCGGCTGGCGGCGAGCCAGCCGCGCATAACGGTGATGCCCGGGTTACAGATGGCGTCGTCGGTGTCGGTGAGCGTGTCGGCAAGCCGCAGCTGGGCCGCGGCGATCTCGGTCTCGCCGCGCAAGAGCGCGACCGCCGTGCGGATCGTGATTGCGTCCAGAAGGTGCAGGCTGGTGCCTAGCTGGCGGGCGAGCTCGATCAGTGTGCGAGCGCCGGCGTCGGCGTCGTCGAGGCGCCCGAGATTGAAGTCCTGCCACATCTGCGCGCAGGCGATGCCGGGCAGCAGAGCCTCGGTGGTGGCGCAGCTGGCGCGAGCTTGATCGAGCAGGGCCTGGGCGTGGTCGTAGCGGTCCACGAACTGCAGCGCGGTGATCTCCTCGGCGAGGTACGGCGCGCCGGTGAGAGTGCGCAGCTCACGGAAGTGCCGCAAGGCCACCTGGTGGCGCCCTTGGTTGCGGGCTGCCTCGCCGGCCGCCTGCACCGCCAGGGTGAGCGCCTCCCGGTCGCCACTATCGCGGGCCTGCTCCACCGCGCCGGCCGCTTCCCTGGCCGCCGGCTCGCCGGGTAGCGTCCGGGTACGGGCCAGCGCGTACGCCGCGCGCAGCCGGACCGTGACCAGCGCGTCCAGGTCGCTGCTGCACAGGGTCTTCTCGATCCTGGAGGCCAGGTCGTGGACCCGTCCGCTCAGCCACAGAGCGCGGGCGGCTTCGGTCTCGACCTGTGCTGCCAAGTTAACGTCGTCGACGCGGGCCAGGATCTGGTCGGCAACGGTGATCGCCTGGGCGGCATGCTGGGCCCGGCACAAGACAGACAGGCAGCGGCGGCTCACCTCCAGCCACTCCGGCTGAGCAGGGAGCACCATACCGAAGGCGAGCGCGGCGAGTTCCCCCGCGTCCTCGGCACTGGTGCTGGCGAGGGTTTCCGCCGCCGAAACCAAGATCAGGGCACTGGCAAGGTCACCTGTCGTGGCCGCCGCCCGGGCGTGGGAGGCGGCGACCAGCGGCTCACCGAGCACGCTCAGGTGGTACTCGGCCAGGCGTGCGTGCAACTGACGGGCACGGTTGCCAGCCAGGAGGGCGTAGACCGTCTCCCGGACCAGGTCGTGGCGGAAGGCCAGGGCATCCGCGGACACGGTGATCAGCCCGGACCCGACGGCGCCGGCGAGACCGTCCCGACCGTCACAGCTGCACAGGCTGGGCATCAGCGCGAAGGCGTCGCGTACCGGCAACCGCCGGCCGGCGGCCGCGACCAGCTCCACCAGCTCGCGTGCTGAACTGGGGAGATCGGCGAGTTGGCGCGCCATCGCCGTGGTGAACTCACCGGCAGCGGTGCCGGGTTCCCCGCCTGCGGCCGAGCGCGCCAGGCTGTCGATGACCTGAGTGGCCAGGAAGGGGTTGCCGCCGGTGGCATCCAGGTAGCGGCGGGTCCTCTCGTCCGGGACCCGCCCGAGCCGGTCCCGGGCCATCGCCGCCAGGTCCTGCGTGGTCAGCGGCGCAAGCTGAAGATACTCGCGTCGGATGATGTCGTGACCGGCCAGATCGATCCCGATGGGGTCGTCGCGGCTGGCGAACATCCATACCACGGGCAGGCCGGCCAGCCGCGACAGCAGGCTGCGCAGGAGGAACCGGCTGACCCGGTCGGCCCACTGGAGGTCATCAATCGCAACAAGCAACGGATGCACGGCGGCGAGGTCTTCCAGGCGGCACGCAATGCGGTCGGCGAGCAGCAGCGGTTCACTGATCACGCGGGCGATCTGCTCGTACTGTTCCGCCGTGGTCAGCGGGTCCTGCCCTGAGCGCAGCGCCGCGATCACCGGGGCCCCAGGCCAGATCTGCTCGATCGGATCGCACTTGCTGCGGCCGACCCGGATCTTCATGCGGGTCGCGTGCTCACAGATCTCCGCGAGTAGCGCGGTCTTGCCGATACCGGCAGGCCCGGAGATCACCACGCTGGAACTGGTTCCGTGCTGGCTTGCACCACGCAACGCCGACAGCGCACTGGCCATCGGCTCGCTACGACCTCGCAACGGTCCTGACCGCACGGCACCACCTCAGGAAACGGCATATCTGCTGGCCAGGGTGACAGGGGCCGCGCCGCCGTGCATCGCCCGTTCGGGCGATGTCCAATCGGTGGCCGGCGGCCACGCTGGTCAGCTCGACCCGAGACTTGACTCTCAAACTCGAAACTGTGGCGAAGGTGGGCGCTTACGGTGTGCGGTGATGCGAACAGGTATTTGGCGATCTCCAGGTCTTGCCGTCGCGGGATTCGCGCTGCCGGACAACTGCATCGCAATCTCGACGGACAGGGCTCTGCGGGCGAGCAGCACCTTGGCGCCCGTGGCGGTCCAGCGCGCGTGCCGCTGCGGAATACTGGCCTGTTCCGCGTCGCGGATCAGGTCATGCCGGAAGGCCAGCCGTTCGCCGGACTCAGCCAGAATGCCCGCTTCGACAAGCTTTGCGGATCGGCACTACCAGCTCCGGAACGGACAACCAGCTGGCAGCGGCGAGCCGGTGACCGGGAACCGCCGCCGAGGCCCATGGGTGGCGACCCGCTCGGCCGGACCGGCATTCCGCGCAAGCCGGGCGGCGTCTGTTCTCCCCCGACGCGGAGCTCATCGACGACGTGGCCCGGCCGGACTCGGCCACGACGATGCCCTCTTCCCCGAGGCCATGGGAGAACTCGACGAGCAGGAACGGGTTGCTGTGAGCCTGCTCGATTGTGCGCTGCCTGCGCGGACTTCAATGTTCTCACCTGAATGGGTGAGCGCGCCCGGTGCGGCGGCCTGGCTAGAGTCAGCAGCGTGGTCAGCGATCACGGCCGGAGCGGCTCCGGACGGGACAATGCCAACCGTCGGCAGGCGTCAGCCCGGCGGCTCGGCCTGGTCGAGCATGGCAGCGGGACGATCCCGCTGGTCCTGCTGCACGGGTGGCCGCAGACCTCGTACGCGTGGCGGCACGTGACACCACTGCTCACCTCGGACTGCCACACGCTTGCCTACGACCTGCCGGGCATCGGCTCCTCTGAGCCAGCGATCGACCGGTTTGATAAGTGGTCGATCTGCGGGGATCTTCACGCTAGCCTCGGCCAGCGCCGCATCCAGCGTCCACTGGTCGTGGGCCATGGCATGGGGGCTCAAGTCGCATATGCCTATCTGCGCCGTTACCCCACGCAAGTTCGCGGTGTGATGGTGCTGGATACCCCGATCGCAGGAGTTGGCGGTTGCGAGGACCTGTTCACATCATCGGCGTTCTGGCACATCGGATTCCACCAGACCATGTCCGGCGACACAGGTCTAGCGGAACTACTGGTCACCGGGCGGGAGCACCGCTACTTCCGCAGCCACATCGACCGGTTCGCCGCCCACCCGAACGCGATCAGCGATGCCGACGTGGCCATTTACGCACACGGATACGAAGGGCCGCAGCGCCTGGCCGCGGGCTTCGCCCTGTACCGGGCGATCCCGCTCGACATCGCCAGCAACGAGCGCAGCACCGGCGCCGTGGACCCCCCGATCCTGCTGGCGTTCGCCGAGTACTGTCACGCCACCGTGCTGCCTGAGGTGGCAGCCGGTCTAGGCGAAGCCGGCAGCCGGCACGTGGCCACCAGCATCATCGCCGACAGCGGACACTGGGTTGCCGAAGAGCAACCAGCCAAAGTCGCGGCGGTTATTAACAGGTTCATCGCCTCCACCTGACGCCCGCCGTGTTGTCGCGGCCGCTGCCGGAACCCGATGGAAAGCGCCGAGCGCAGATCCGGTCAGACAGGGCCAACCCCACTCAGCCGAAGACACGAGGCCCGCGGCCAGCATGCGGTAACGAATCGCGGCAGACGCGAACCAGATCCTGCTGGCTGGACCGGGCGGCAAGCGTGAGGACCATGACCTGTCGTCGTCATGCCCAGCGCGATGACGGTCCATTCGAGGGAGACCCGGTCGCCCCACTGGCCCTGGCGAGCGAAGGCCGACACCTCATACACGTCGGAGGCGGCGATCAAGGTGCGCCCGGCCCGGTCAAGGCCGACGATCCGGTTCGGCGAAGACGCTGCCCTCTCGGGACGTAGCTGTACCCCGCCCGAACGGGTCAGAACCCGAGGTGCTGCCGGCGAGTGTGTGTCGCCTCACCTGAACGCATGAGGGATCGCCGTTACCCGTCCGGCCAGGCTGGTGGCTGTGCGGCTCCCCCGAATGGAGCCGTCGCCAACACAGTTCAGGGAGGAAGCCATGTCCACGCCAACCAAGCCGAGCATCGTGTTCTGCCACGGGATCTGGGCCGATGGGTCGTGCTGGAACAAGCTGACCGGGCCGCTGCAGGCCGAGGGATACGAGGTGATCGCCGCGCAGTACGGCCTGGACACCAACGAGGCCGACGTCGCCGCGACGCGGGCCACGCTGGGGCGGGTCCACAGCCCGGCCATCCTGGTCGGCCACTCCTACGGCGGCGCCGTCATCACCGCCGCGGGCATCGATGACCGGGTGGCCGGGCTGGTGTACGTCGCCGCCCTGGGCCCCGACGAGACCGAGACCTCCCAGGGCGAGCAGGAGAAGTTCCCCCAAACGCCGCTCTTCGGCCAGATCGAGGTCGCCGACGGGCGGATCTGGATGCTCCCCTCCGGCGCCGAATTCTTCTGCGGGGACCTGCCCGAGGAAGAGCAGAAGCTGGTCTGGGCGACCGCCTACCCCCCGTCCGTCGAGCTGTTCAGCCGCAACGCTCAGGGCGTCGGGTGGAGGACGAAGCCGAGCTGGTACATCGTGGCCAACAACGACCAGGCCGTCCACCCCGAGCTGGAGCGGGCCGCGGCCAAGCGGATGGGCGCCACCACCTACGACATCGACAGCAGCCACGTACCCATGCTCTCCCACCCCGACTACGTCCTCGACGTCATCCGCGCCGCAGCAGCAGGCGTCTGAGCCCGCGCCGCTTTCTGAGCCCTGCTCGTCAGCGGAGCGAGCAAGGCTCAGAAAGAGCGAGCCCCAATGAGGGCGGATGATCCGCCGCCTGCCCGCGGCCGGCCCCTACGCGCCGGTCACCATTCTCATTCAGGAACTGCCGGGCCGCGAAACCCAGGTAGCCTACGACACCGTCGCTTGCGCGACCGTGCCCAACGGCGATGCCGCCGCCTCCCAGATCGCCCGGCGGCTGGACATCGAAGTCCTCGGCCTCCTGCATCACGCGGCCGGCCGGGCGCCCAACTGCGGCACGTCGGTCCCAGAGAACGCCTTAGCCCAGCCCGCAGGCGGCCTTGAACGCGCAGGCCCTGAAAGCCGGCGACCACGAGCACATCGTCCTTTTCGGCTTCAGCCGGCTACCGGCGGAGTGGTGATCATGAAAGCAATCAGCATGAGCCCCCGGTCAGGGCAGCGGACTGCCAGCAGCAACACGGTCGTGTTCCTGCACGGCCACCAGCTTGAGCGCAACCTGGCCCGCGCGGTCACGGCCGAGGCCGTCGGCACGTTCGTGCTGGTCCTGGCCATCACCAGCGCCGCCGTCGCCGCGGCCTTGTCCCGGGCGGTGGCCGGGACCCCGCACGGGTCCTTGGCAGTACCTGTGGCCGGCGGTCTGGCGCTGGCCATCGGAGTCGCGGGTATCGGCCACATCTCTGGTGCCCACCTCAACCCCGCGGTGACGCTCGGGCTGGCTATCAACAGGCGCTTCCCATGGGCGTACGCCCCTGGCTACGTCATCGCCCAGTTCGCCGGCGCGATCGCCGCTGCCGCGGTCACCTGGGGTTTGTACGGGGACCAGGCCCGGGCGATCGCCGGCCTTGGCGCCACGGTCCCGGCTGCCGGGGTTTCCGCGGGACGAGTGCTTGCGGCGGAAGCCATTGTCACCTTCGTGCTGGTCCTGGTGGTCGTTGCGGTGGCCACCGACACCCGGGTTCCGCGTGGCATCGCCGCCACGGGGTACCGGGAACGCCACGGCGTGTCCGGCGCCAAGAGCGATACCGGTGACGCGCACATGCTGGCCGGCATGGTGCGCACCGATTCCCGCCAGCTCCGCGCGGTGGCAGGCGACAGCCCGGGCGCCGGGGCGGTCAAGGTGGTGGCGCGTGCCCGTAAGACGCTGATCTGGGAACGGAACCGGCAGGTCCAGCGGCTGCGGCACCAGCTGCGCGAGTACTTTCCCGCCGCGCTGGAGGCCTTCGATGACCTGGACGCGCCCGATGCGCTGGAACTGCCGGCCAGGGCGCCGGACCCGGCCCGGGCCGCGAAGCTGACCCGCGCGCAGATCTCCGCGGCGCTCAAGCGCGCCCGCCGCCGGGACATCCCCGGCAAGGCCACCGTCATCATGGCCGCGCTGCGCGGCGCCCAGCTGGGGCAGCCGCCGGCCATCACCGCCGCCTACGCGGCCACCGTCCGGTCCCTGATCGCGGTGATCATCACCCTGAATGAGCAGGTCAAGATCCTGCAAGGGCAGGTGGAGGCGGATTTTGGCCGGCACCCGGACGCTGAGATCTACCTGTCCCAGCCCGGCCTGGGACCCATCCCCGGCGCCCGGGTGCCCGGCGAATCCGGCGACGACCCGCACCGGTACGCCACCGGCAAAGCCCGCAAGAACTACGCCGCCACCTCCCCGATCACCCGCGCCTCGGGCAAGAAGAAGGTGGTCATGGCCCGGTTCATCCGCAACGGCCGGCTCACCGGCGCGCTCATGGCCCGGGCCCTGTCCGCGCTGGGCAGCTCGCCCGGCGCCCGCGCCCTCTACGACGCCGAGCGCGCCGGCGGCACCGAACACAACGCCGCCCTGCGCAAACTCGCCAGCCGGCTCGTCGGCATCCTGCACGGATGCCTCAAGACCCGCACCCTCTACGACGAGGCAACCGCCTGGCCGCACCGGGAAAAGACCCCTCAATCTGACATCGCCGCTTGACACCTAAGCCCCTGGGATGTCTTTTCAGTTGGCCGCCGCAGCCGGTCAGCCGTCGCGCCTGAGCCCCGGACCCGGCGTGCCTGCCCGCGGCCCGAAGACCGGCCGCCGCCGGTCACCGACTTGGTCAGCCGCCCGTCCAGCTACCCCTGCGGCCAGGCCGGGAATGACGCACCGTGACGACGAAACGTACGCTGATGGACAAACCACCCATAACGCCGAATATTTGCTCGGGCATCGATGCGGCGAACGTGAACTGCGTTCGCGCAGATCATCGGGTTCTGTGCTGTCTCGATGGCGCCCACAACTGGTAACAGGAAACTATGGAAGGAGTGGCGCGAACGCAATTATTTTAAGAAACCAAAGCGTGACGATGCTGTGCTTCGAAAGCATTTTATTTCGGCGGGCGGCGGTCCGGGGAGCCGTCAGCCTCATGGAGGCAGCAGTCACGTTTTCGATTCTTGATGATTGCTACCTCGGCATAAAACATGCAGGGCGACATGATGCGTGCGGGTCAAATGGCGCTCTTCTGAGCGCGCAATTTTAGCATATAGGGCTGCCCGCGTTGCTGTCCGACGGCAATCTTGAATGGCTGGTCCGATAGTACGTTACATGCGATAACGATGTTTTCCCCGGTCCAGCGGGCTAGCTCTTGGCCCAAATCCAGGTCCCAGACCCGGACCGTGCTGTCGGAGCCGCCGCTGACTGCCCTGGTTCCGTCCGGGGTGACCGCCACCGACCGCACCCAGCCTGTGTGGCCAGCGAGCACCTGCGTCTGGCGGCCGGTAGCCAGGTCCCACACCCGGACCGTGCCGTCCCCGGCGCCGCTGACCGCTCTGGTCCCGTCCGGGGTGACCGCCACCGACCGCAGCGGGCGGGTGTGGCCGGTAAGTTCGGCTTGCTGGCGGATGGCGGTCAGGTCCCAGAGTCTCATCGCGCCGTCGTCGCCGCCGCTGACCGCCCTGGTCCCGTCCGGGGTGATCGCCACCGACCGCACTGGTCCTGTGTGCCCGGTGAGTTTAGCCTGCTCTTGGCCGGTGGTCAGGTCCCAGACTCGCACGGTGCCGTCTCCGCCGCCGCTGACCACCCTGGCCCCGTCCGCGGTGACCGCGACCGATCGCACTCGCCCATCGTGGCCCGTTAGTTCAGCGTGCTGGTGACTGGTGGCCAGGTCCCAGACCCGGACTATGCCGTCCTCGCCGCCGCTGACCGCCCTGGTCCCGTCCGCGGTGACCGCCACCGACCACAGCGGAGCGTCGTGCCCGGTTGGTCCGGCCTGCTTGGGGCCTGCGGCCAGGTCCCAAACCCGTACGGTGCCGTCGTCGCTGCCGCTGACCGCCCTGGTCCCACCCGCGGTGACCGCCACCGACCAGACGGGGCCTATGTGCCCCGCGAGCTTTGCCTGCTCTTGGCCGGTAGTCAGGTCCCAGACCCGGACCATGCCGTCGTCGCCACCGCTGACTGCCCTGGTCCCGTCCGCGGTGACCGCCACCGACCGTACCCAGTCGTCATGGCCGGTTAGTTCGGCCTGCAGGCGGCCGGTAGTCAGGTCCCAGACCCGGACCATGCCGTCGTCGCCACCGCTGACCGCCTTGGTCCCGTCCGCGGTGACCGCCACCGACCGTACGCAGTCGTCATGGCCGGTTAGTTCGGCCTGCAGGCGGCCGGTAGTCAGGTCCCAGACCCGGACCATGCCGTCCCCGCCACCGCTGACCGCCTTGGTCCCGTCCGCGGTGACCGCCACCGACCAGACGGGGCCCGTGTGCCCGACGAGTTTTCCTCGCCGTCGGCCGGTGGCCAGGTCCCAGACCCGCACGGTGCCGTCGTCGCCGCCGCTGACCGCCGTGGCGCCGTCTCGGGTGACCGCCACCGACGAAGACCGGAAACGGAAGCCTCGGAGCTTGGCCTGCCGACGGCCTGCGGCCAGGTCCCAGACCCGGACCGGGCCATCGCCGCCGCCGCTGACCGCCCTGGTCCCGTCCGCGGTGACCGCCACCGACCGTACCCAGTCGTCGTCTCCGGTTAGTTCGGCCTGCTGGCGGCCTGCGGCCAGGTCCCAGACCCGCACGGTGCCGTCGTCGCTGCCGCTGACCGCCCTGGTCCCGTCCGCAGTGACCGCTACCGACCAGACCGGACCGGTGTGGCCGGTCAGAACCTGCTCGAGGGCCGTGGTGGTGGACGTCAGAGCCCGACCGAGAGGCGCGAGCCATGTCTCAGACCGGTCGCCGTATGTCAGGCTGCTAGCCCAGTCCGCGACAGCGGGGTCGGGATGGCCTTGCAGTCGGCCCGCGAGCTGCCCGCGGACCTGTGTGGGGTCGGCGGCTAGGATCTGCGCCGACAGCCGTAGCGCCCGCGCGATCTGGCGGTCGAGCTGATCGTCAGAGTAGTTGAAATCAGCAAGTACGCCGGGCAGCTGGCCGTTGGCCACCCGGCCCTGTATCCAGGCGACATCGGCGAGCAAGGCCTGGAGCTCCCGGGCACGGCCAGCCTCGTGCAGATGACCGGCCAGGGAGCGTGCCAGGTAGGCGTCGGCGACGGCGGCAGCCCATCTGTCTGGATAGCGGGCCTGGTAGCCATCGAGAAGCCGGGCGTGTGCCGCCGCAAGCCGCTCCGGGCCAAGCCGGCGCTTGAGCACGTCGTATTGCAGGTCGTGAGCGGCATACCAGCCATCGCCCGCGGCCGTGAGCAGCGATCGGCCAGTGAACTCGGCGAGCTGGTCACTGACCTCGGCCACTGCGAGATCAGGCCGCCACAACGCCGCAGCGGCCTCGCGGGGAAAGGGACCGCGTCCGGCGAACACCGCTAGCTGCAAGTACCTTTGCTGGGCGGTCTCGGGCAGATCTGAGATGCCCACTTCGATAGCGGCCAGCAGGGTCCGATACGGGTATTCCGGATCCAGATCGGCATTTACCCGGCTCAGGTCATGCTCGATAAGAGCTGCCACGTCGGCAAAGGACCTGCCCTGAGCCACCATTGCCCCGGCCATCGCCACGCCCAGCGCCAGGTTCCCTACCCGCGTGCATAGCGTGCGCGCGGCAGCAGGTAGCTGCGCAGGCGCCTGACCAGTCCAGCGGCCCAGCAGTTCAAGCGCCTGGCCCTGAGTCAGTTCGTCCACCCGGATCTGAATCGCTCCGAACGTGACAGCCAATTCGGGCAGGCGGGTCGTGAACAGTACTGTCCAGCCGGGTGCCAGGCCTACCAGGGCGTCCAGCGGGCCGCGCTCCCACACGTTGTCCACAACGACCAGCATCCGCTTGTTCCGCAGCACTGCAGCGATCTCGTCGCGGCCCTGCACTACCGTGGTAAAGCCGGATCTGCTTTCCGGCAGCCCGAGGCGGCGGGCTAGATCCCCTAGGAGTGCTACCGGATCCCGCCCCGCGCCAGCTTCCAGCCAGGTCATGCCATCGCGAAATCGCCGCCGCACCCGCCGGTCCCCGCAGGCTCCAGCCGCCAGCGTTGATTTTCCCGCTCCGCCGATCCCCGTCAGTGCTGCCGGTCTGTCTTCTGCCCGCAATGCGGCCACAACCGTGTCCAGCAGGTCCGGGCGCCCGACCAGCCGGCTCGGGCCTGGCATCTTGGGGGATGCGCCAAGGAAACCGCGGCCGGTCCGCAGTTCCGGTGCCTGCTCCTTGCCCGCTGCCACTGCCCAGCCGATGACCAGCACCCCGGCTGCCCCCAATACACCGCGTACCCACCATGGCGCGCCCCGGAATATCTGATAGCCGCTGACGGTAACCCACTGGCCCAGGACCGCCACGAGCAGCAGCGCCGCCCCGCACGCGAGCAAGCCGGTATTTACCTTCGACAGGCGAACATCTCCCCATGGCCGTCGCACCACAACCACCCCCTGCCAATGATCTAATCGTGTCCGACCTTACGGGCAATACAGCGGGACGCAAGTGCGCAACGGCGTGTGAGCGCGGGGGGACTGTTACCTCAGCGTTAGTAACTCCCGAGATCGGTAGGCTTCAATCGACAGGCGTCACGACAGAGCAAGCATGGCGAGGTGGCGAGAAGTTTCCTGCGCCCTGCATTACATCGCCGACGCCCAGCAGGCCTTCTGCCGAGACACCAGGCTGGCTATGCTGTAGCCATCGGCTAGCCAGCTACTGCATGGGGAGCGTGGCCTGAGATCGGGATAAGGCTGATCACTCGCGACAGCGTGGGCCGTCCGTTTAACAGGTACCTGCTGCCCCAGGAGGACGGGGTGCTTTCCGTCCGTATGCACCCCGCTATCCTCCTCGGCCCTGCCGCCCTGGTTCTCGCAGGCTTGATAGTGTCAGTGCTATTGAGCGTTATGCTAGCTGGCAGCGGTTATGTGATCGATATCATCTGGCTTGCCTGGGGCCTTCTCATGCTTGGCCTGATCCTGAGGATTGCCTACTGGTTTACTACGGGCTATGCCGTGACATCGGCCCGGATGCTTCGCCAGAAAGGACTCCTCTTCCGCAGAGTCTGGATGATGCCGCTGAAGAAGGTCACGGACGTGACCTTCCAGCGCTCGGCGAGAGGTCGCCATTTCGACTATGGCAGGCTGGTCGTGACGTTCGGTTACGAGCAAAGACTACCGAACGAATGGAACATAGAATTCGCTCCGCATCCGGAGCAAATCTGTGCCGAAATTCGCAGAGTACTCTTCCCTGATAAGGACAAAGGCGACGACTGAACGCTACTCAGCGAAACTGCCACAATAACCCTCTTCTTGCGACGAGCCTCTCGATGCCTCTCGATCACCTCCATGAAACCATGAGCGCGCGGCCCGTCACGCTCGGCAACGGTCCTGCATTCCCAGATCGACCCGATCTGCACGCCGCAGCTGGTCAACGCAGAAGGTCCCGAGACCGATCAGAACGGCGGGTCGGCGTGCGGTTATCAAGGGCTCTTCGCGTCGTTGGCTGCATAGCAGTCCGTGGTTACGGCCCGGCGGACAGTTGGACGGGCTGTCTGCACCGCCGCGCTCGGGGCAAATATCCGCTTCTGCTGCGGACAGGGTCTGTGTGCGGTTCTCAGTGCTGAGCCTTAACGGAGGGTTTCCTTCGGGCGCACGACGCAGAACTCGTTTCCCTCGGGATCGGCACGGACGGTCCAGGACTCAGCGCCGGTCTGCCCGATGTCGACCCGGCGCCCCGAGCGCCAGGAGGCGGTCGATCTCCTGATCGCGGTCCGCGGCGCTGCTGGTGAGGTCGGGATGCACGCGGTTCTTGACCGTCTTGGGATCGGTGACCGGGCATGAAGCACAGGCCGGCAGGCGCGTTCTCGTCGGTCCCGATGACGATCTCGTTCTCGCGCTCGGACAGAACCTTCCAGCTAAGAGCCTGCGTCCAGAAGCGGGCGTCCATGACGTTTCCGCGGAAGCGGCTCGTGCAGGATTTCACAAGCCGCTTCCGCGGAAACACGCTCATCTGTCCGCTTTGCGAGGCCGCGCGCCGAGGGTGACGGCCTTGACTATGATCTTGGCTCGGTCAAGGCTGGGCGTGCTGCGAGCACCGTTCGGTGCCCTGATTCAAGCAGGTCACGGACGCCTGCCTCAAGCGGCCCGCTCGGGAAGCCTGGCGAGTGGCGTGCCCGGCGGGTGGTCCAGGCTCCTGTGCGCGTTTGTCCGATCTGACGAGTCCGAGGGCTGGGTCGTGCCTGTGGGTGTGTGTTCGGATAAGGCGCGTAGGTTGATCGCCGCTGCACCGGAATAGTTTGGAATAGCTTGGTGAGCGGCAGGGGCAGCTTCGATCTATTGCGGCTGCTGCCGCCGGGGAGGAAGCGATGCTGGCTGCGCAATCATCGCCGGTGAGCGGGATCGTATTTGCGGTGGCCGTGCTGGCCACCAGCATGGCGCTGGTGGCGGGCCTGGCGTGGGCATCGCGGCGGCTGCTCGGGTTGCCGGTGGGAGCGCTGCGGGCGCTGATCGCCGGTTTGCTGGGCTTCGCTGCCGCCCTGATTTTCGGCAGGTCGCTGCGAGCGGCCCAGCCGGGGCATGCGGCCGCGTTCTTCACCGTGGCGCTGGGCGTTCCGCTGATCGTCGCGATGATCTTCCTTGTGGCGGCGGAGGCGCTGGTGCCGAGCGGGACGGGGCCACGGCCGGTGGAGGTGATTGGCGGCGCGCGGCAGGCGCTGGCGCGGTCACGACGCTATTCGCAGATCAGCCAGATCGCGGTGCGGCATGGGCTGGGCCCTTACCTGCGCGGGCGGCGGCTGCGCCCCGCGGACGCGGCTGGCGGGCGGGCAGCGCTCGCGGTGTCGCTGCGGCGTGCCCTGGAAGAGGGCGGGGTTACCTTCACCAAGCTCGGCCAGCTGCTGTCCACTCGCCGTGATCTGCTCCCGGAGGAGTTCACTTCCGAGCTCGCCCAGCTTCAGGACCGGGCCGAACCGGCGCGGTGGGAACAGGTAGAGGAGGTGATAGCCCAGTCACTCGGGGCGCCGACGGGGCAGGTTTTCGCGGAGCTGCAGCCGGAACCGGCCGCGGCCGCATCGATCGCCCAGGTCCACAAGGCCTTGCTGCGCTACGGCGACCACTCGGGTGCCGAGGTGGCGGTGAAGGTTCAGCGCCCCGGCATCCGTGCCACTGTCGAGCAGGACCTGGACATTCTGCAGCGTCTGGCGGTCAGGCTCGAGGACCGCGCCCGGTGGGCGCGTGCGGTCGGCGCGGCCGGCGTAGCCCGCGGGTTCGCCGCCACCATGCGAGAAGAGCTCGATTTTCGGGTGGAGGCACGCAACATGGCCGCCGTGGCTGCCACCTGGGCGGGCCAGCAGCGCGCCGTCGGCGGGAGCGTCCCGGTGGTGCTTCCAGCCGTGCATGAGCAGCTGTGCAGCGAGCACGTGCTCGTCATCGAATGGCTGGACGGGGTCAGCCTGCGCGCGGCAGGACAACTGATCGATGACCGCGGGCTTGAACGGGCCGAACTGAGCCGCGCGCTGCTGCGCAGCATGGTCTACCAGATCACCGACGGCGGCGTGTTCCACGCCGACCCGCATCCGGGCAACGTCCTGCTGCTCACCGACGGCCGCCTCGCCCTGCTCGACTTCGGCTCGGTCGGCCGCATCGACGCCCAGCAGCGGTCCGCACTGCAGAACCTGCTGCTCGCACTCGGACGCGGCGACCCCGCGGCGCTCCGCGACGCCCTCCTGGACCTGGTCACCCGCCCCGACGAGATCGACGAACAGCAGCTCGAGCGGGCCCTGGGCCAGTTCATGGCGCGCCACCTCGCTGGCGGCACTGCGGCGACTGCTGAGATGTTTACCGACCTGTTCCGCCTGGCTTCCCGCTTTGAGCTGGCAATCCCACCCGAGATCGCCACCGTCCTCCGTGCCCTCGCCACCCTGGAAGGCACACTCAGCCTGCTGACGCCCGGGTTTGACCTAGCCGCGGAAGCGCGTCAGTACGCAGCCGACTACATGGCCGGGCAGGTGTCGCCAAGAGCCGTGCAGAAGACGGCCGCCGACGAGCTGATCGCGCTGCTTCCGATGCTGCGCCGACTGCCACGCCGGTTTGACCGCCTCACCAGCGCGATGGAACAAGGCAGGCTCAGCCTCAACGTGCGGCTATTCGCCGACGAACGCGACCGCCGGGTGGTCACCGGCCTGACCCACCAGTTCCTCCTGACGCTCCTCGGCGCAGCATCCGGCATCGTCGCCGCAATGCTGCTCGGCGCACCCGGTGGCCCCAAGATCACCCCCACCGTCACCCTCTACCAGGTGATCGGCTACAACCTGCTCATCGTCGCCGCCATCCTCGTGCTGCGAGTGCTGTTCACAATCTTCAGGAACCGGTAAAGCGCCAGGCTCGGCTAACCCCCAGCTGGCGCACGGCCATACCCAGTGAGTCAAGGGCCGCGCAGGATCCGAAGGAAGCGCACCCGGTCGCTGCCCGGGCCGTCATAGCCGGAGGAAACCGGGATGCCGTCGACCTCCGCGTCGCCGGGCTCTAGCTGGAAACCCATCCGCTGGTGAAACGCGACCGAGCCGCGGTTCACCGGGGACGTGACCGCGCGGGCCAGGATGCAGCCGCGAGCCTCGGCGGCCCGGAAGAACGCCTCATAAAGCAGGCGGCCCAGCCCGCCGCCGCGCTCAGCCGAATCCACGCCGACAAAGTGAATGTAGGCCTCGCCAGGCCGGGACTGGGAGATGAACCCGGCCAGGAAACCGGCCAGCCTGCCGTCGCGTTCCGCCGCGAAACTGGTGTCGGTGAAGTGCTCGAAGAATAGCCGCGGAAGCTTGCCGGCCATCGGGCGGCCGCCCCACCATTGGTCGATGACCGAGATCACCAGCGTGTAGTCGGCCGGGCGAACGGGCCGAACGTTACCGAAGCGTGCCGCACCAGCACGCACGATCTGTCGCTGCTTCGGCTGAGACATCTGCTCATGGCGATATGAGTATTGTGCGGCCGATGTGCTTGGTATATGCATATGCCTTACGCATGCGCGACGCCCGGAGGTGGCGGATGAGCGAGCCCGTAGACCGCGAGTCGCATCGCGGGGATGCCGGGGACCTGCCTGGTGCCGTCGGAGACCGTACGTGGCGGGCGCTTACCTGGCTGGGTTTGTCGCTGGCTGCCCTAGTGGGCATGGGGCAGGCCGGCGCGATCGTTCAGGAGGCCATCCCGACCGGTGCGATTTCGGTTACCACCCTGTACGGGCCGGGGCAGCTGCTGTCCACCAACTTCTCGGCGGCGGCCGCCTATTTAAACGCGTGGGGAGCCGCCACAGCTCAATTCGGCTCGCTCCCGGTCTGGCTGTACCTGCACCTGCTCTTCGACGTGCTGTTCATCGTCGGGTACGCCCTGCTCGGATTCTCCCTTCTGACCGGGGAAGATGAGCAGCCCGCGCGGCTGCTGCTGTGGGCGCTGATCGCGGCGAACCTCGCCGAGGCTGCAATAGCCGCCGCGGCGTACGGGGTGATAGCCGCTCACGGGCATGTCCCCGCCGCGCTCGGCGTGGTTCTCCACGTGGCGACCATGCTCAAATGGCTGGCCGCGCTCGCTCTCCTAGTCCACGTGGCCTACCGGATCTGGGATAACGACCACGCCCGCCGGGCCATCAGGTACCTGTTCTGGGCTCTGTGGGAGCAGAGGTTCTCCGTGGTCGTCGTCGTGTTCCTGGCGGTCGTGGCCGCAGGGCGCGGGGCTGACGTGCTCGAGCAGATGCCGGACGTCCAGCGGTCCTGGCTCACCTGGCCGCCCGGGATGGGCTGGGTCCATGCGGCAGTGGCCGTGACCGCGCAATTGCTGCTGGCCTTGCTGCTGGTGTTCCTGGGCCGGATGCGCACCTGGCGTGCCGTGGAGAAATTCAGCGGACAAGACACCCGCCATGATCCGCGCTACCGGACGTGGATCGTGCCCCCGGCGGTGCTGGCCGGGCTGGCGCTGGTGCTCCGGCTGACGGGCGCCGCCGAGATCGGGTGGTGGCGGCTCGCCGTGGCCGTCGGGGTGCCCGTCCTGATCGCCGCTGTCTCGAGGGCCATTGCCTTGTTCCGCCCGCAGATGCCGTCGCTGGGTCATCGCCTGCCCGAAGTGTCGCCGGAGACGGCCGCGGAGAGGGTGGACAGCGCCAGGACGGCGGGAGACGCGCTCGCCGTGGCGGTGGTGGCGGTGACGGGTCTGGGCTTGGTGCGGTCTTTCACCGCGCCGGCGCTCCTGGCCAGCGGCTACACGGCGGCATCCTGGGTCGCTGTTGTGATCGGGATCGTCATCGTGACCGTCAGCTGGCGGCTGGCGAACGGCCCGGTGCGCGACGCCCTGTGCAAACTGGCAGGTCCGTATAACGCGCCGGCCGGTCAGCGCGGGCTAGCCACCCGGCTTGCTGACTGGGCCAGGCGGGGAGAGATGCGCGGGGATGCCGGGTGGTGGCCTTGGCTGATCGTCGGAGCCCCGTTCCTGATCGCGGATGCGTTCCTGGTGTTCGTACCGCTATGGACGACGCACTGGCTCGGGGTGCTCGGCGTCACGGTGATCGCCACCGGGACCCTGGCCGTCGGCCTGGCCGTGCTGGCCTACCTGGCCCAGACCCGGCTCCCGCTGCCGCTGTTCCGGATGATCCGGCTGAACGTCACGCCCGTCATCACGCTCGTCCTGGTCATCGGGCTCATCGGCGGGATCGCCGATTCCAGGTCGGTGCTGCACGACGTCCGCGGCCCGGTTACCGGCGGTGCCGCACCGGGCCGCACCGGCCTGCTGGCGGATCTGCAGTCGTGGCTGGCCAGCCCGGCCACGGCCGCCTGTGCCGTCCCTGCCGCCGCGGGCGGCACGGCGGGCGCCGGGCGGCCGGTGCGGGTGGAGCCCTTCATCCTGGTGGCGGCGGCCGGCGGCGGGATCCGCGCCGCCTGGTGGGCGGAGCACGCCCTGGCCGACATCGCCGCCAGGCGGTGCGGGCCGCATGACGTCTTCGCGGTGAGCAGCGTCAGCGGAGGATCGGTCGGGACGGCTGTCCTCGACAGCGCACCCGCCGGCCAGGCCGCTGCCGACATCGCCCGGATCGCCGGACCGGACGCGCTGGCCGCCGGCATCGACGGGCTGCTCCTGCACGACCTGATCGCCGGCTTCACCGGACTGGACCTGCCGTCCGCGCAGATGCCACCGGGCGAGTCCTTCAGCGACCGTGCCGGCCTGATCGAGAGCGCCTGGCAGAGCGAGGACGCCAGCCTGGAGCAGCCGTTCCCGCTCCGCCACCCGGCCCTCCCCTGGCGGCTGCTGTTCAACTCCGCCGACGCCAACTCAAGCTGCCGGGCCGTTATCGCCGACGGGCTCCTTCCGGCCCCGCCGGGCGGCCAGGACACGACCGGCCTGACCTGCGACCTGCGATCCGCGGTCCCCGGCGGGGGCAGCTTCGACTTCTTCGCCAGGCTGCCCTGCATGCAGAACATCGCCACGGTAACCGCGGCGATGTTGTCCGCCCGGTTTCCCTACATAACCCCGTCCGGGGTCATCACCAGCTGCGCGGACAAGAACGCCATAGCGGGACAGTTCGTCGACGGCGGATACGTGGACAGCAGCGGCCTGATCACCCTCACCGACCTGCTGCCCAGCCTGACCGCCGCGCTGCGGGCCCGCAACGCCGCCGCCTTGGCGCAGGCCGGGCCAGGGCAGCCGGTCACCCTGGTGGTGCCGGTCGTGGTCTACCTGGGCAACAGCCCGCGGCCGGACCCGGCGGCCTTCACGGGTCCATCGCTCATCCAGGAGCCTTTCGTGCCCCTCGACGCCCAGTCCGCCGCTGCCACCCAGCTGCTGGTGTCGGACACGCTCCTGCAGCGGATCCAGGGCATGCTGGGAACCGGCCAGTGGCTGCAGTGCGTTCCTGGCCTAGCCGGATGCGCCGCGGCCACGTCGGCGGCCGAGAAGACCATTCCAGACCAGGTCATCTTCGTCTCACCGCGCACCGAGCCAGCTGTCTCCGCGCCGCTGGGCTGGGTACTCTCCGCGGCCACCAGGAACACCCTCGACGCGGCGCTCCGCGAGGCGGAAGATCCACACCAGCGGTGCGTGCAGCCCGCCCAGCCGAAGGCGTGCCTGCCCGGCGTAGGCCGCCTGGCCGATCTCTTCCCGCTGATCCAAGGTGGCTGACACGACATCCTGGCAGGCAGGCCTGACACTCTCCGCCGCCTGCCCTTATCTGGCTTCGAGATATTCGCGCCAGCTCTTTGCTCTCGTCGGCGTCGGCTCATCCTGAATGTAGAACGCTTGATCCTGTCCGAGTGAGCAGGGATCAGCCGGATCAACCGCCCGGAATCCTCCGCCTAGAACGAGGTGCTCACCGGCACGCGCAACCACCTGCCCGCTGGGGTTGAGGACTTCAAGCGGATCGAGGCGGGCGCGGAAGCCCGCGGGCCACGTGACCGGTACGCGGTGTCCTGTGGCTGACCGCAGCCACAGGCACCAGCGGTCAGGCCCGGCTTCGCCGCCCTCCAGCATTCCGAGCAGCGCGGCTCGTTGCAGCATTCCCCCCACTGGGGGGCCGGTGGGCACCTGCACGATCTTGCGAGGGCCAGCCCCCTCGCTTGCGGGGTGGTTCATGCAGACGCGGAATTCCCTTCCCCGGCCAGC
>Ga0116222_1000447_pt1 | contig 25903 bp, 19 predicted proteins | sample Sb_taG_12_FD_88963 | JGI IMG/M metagenome (GOLD analysis project Ga0116222, IMG submission 88963) | Peat soil microbial communities from Weissenstadt, Germany - Sb_50d_9_AC metaG | ecosystem: Environmental > Terrestrial > Soil > Wetlands > Peat | place: Germany: Weissenstadt | collected 2010-09-21
ACGGCACCGGCCCAGGGCAGCGGCCCAGCCGGGGTAGCCGCGTGCTGGTCCACGCCGCGGCTACCCCGGTCTGGCTCGCTGTGTCAGGCAGCCACATCCGACTTGCGCGGCCTGCCGCGCGCGCGCTTGCGTGGCACGACCTCACCGCGGAGGAACAACTCCCCGCCCCAGACGCCCCACGGCTCCCTGCGCTCGATCGCGCCAGCCAGGCAGCTCATCCTGACCGGGCAGCCGCCGCACAGCGACTTCGCAAGCTCGACATCATCGGGCGACTCGGCGAAGAACAAGTCCGGGTCATCGGCGCACGGCAGCCTGCGCACGCCTGCCACTCCCTGCGACGTCGCCGGGCTCACCACAGCGACGGGCACGGACCCGCTGATCGCCGTCACCTGCACGAACTTCGCCTCAGCCGCCATCGGGCCGTCAAGCACCGCGGCGGTTCCTGGCCGGTACATCGGTGCCATCCCCTCTCATCTGCTGCTCGCAGCGTCTCTCACACGTCTGACAAACGGTGGCCTCGCATGACGAAGGCCGCGGACCCGATTCCGGGTCCGCGGCCTTGAGGGGATCTAGGCCGGCCTGTCTAGACCGGATCCCTCGCCGGATGCGGACCCATAGCACCGCCGAACGCGGCGATGCGGGTCGTGTGGGCGTACTTCCTGCTGGTGCGCTGCTGCCGGGTCAGTTCCGCCGGGCCAGCCGCAGTGGTGCCGCTGCCGTAGTGGACGGCGGCAGTGCTCGCCTGCGGGCAAGCGGCCGCCATGGCCAGGGCACGGTCACGAAGGACGGCCTCACCGCTGCAGGCCGGCAAGGCACCCATGCCAGACCGGTCGCGCGAATTCGCGGCGACTTCGGCCATTGTGATAAGACTCAGCATTCCGGGCACCTCCTTCACTGCAGGGTTGACAGACCGCTGGACATACATCGACCCTAAGCAGCACACCCGCAGTGGGGCAACTGATTTTCCGAGCCGTGTCCAGACGGTTATCGAACCTAGCGGCCAGATCAGGCCGTAGTGCGGATCAAGCCCTCCTGCATCACGGACACCACAAGCTCGCCGTCTTGGGTGTACAGCTCGCCGTGCGCCAGACCTCTGGCGCCCGCGGCTACCGGTGACTCCTGCGCGTACAACAGCCACCGGTCGGTGCGGAACGGGCGGTGGAACCACATCGCGTGATCCAAGCTCGCGCCGACGGTCTTGCCATCGGCCCAGGACAGCCCGTTGGCAAGCAGAACCGAGTCAAGCAGCGTCATGTCCGAGGCATAGGTCATCATGCAGACGTGCAGCAACTGGTCGTCGGGCAGTTCGCCGTCGGCGCGCAGCCAGGCCATGCTCCTGCTGACCCGCAGCGACGGATCCCTGGCCGCCTCGAAGGTCAGCGGGCCGACATGGCGGATGTCGATCGGGTTGTTGCGGCTGTACTCGCGGGCCGCTGCGCCGAACAGTTTCTCCATTCGCTCGGCGGTGGACGGCAGCTCCTCCGGCGGCGGCACCTCCGGCATCTGGCGGGAGTGCAGCACGCCAGGCTCCGGGTGGTGGAAGGACGCGGACAGCGTGAAGATGATCTTTCCGTGCTGGACCGCTGACACCCGCCTGGTGGTGAAGGAGCGACCATCCCTGACCCGGTCGACCAGGTAGATCAGCGGCACGGCCGGGTCCCCCGGCCGGATGAAATAGGCATGCAGCGAATGCACCGGCCGGTCGTCTGGCACCGTGCGGCCCGCAGCCACCAGGGCCTGCCCGGCGACCTGGCCGCCGAATACCCGCTGCCGTCGCTCGTTCTCCGGGCTGCGCCCGCGGAAGATATCGAGCTCGATCTGCTCAAGATCGAGCAGCTCCACCACGGCGTCCAGGGCCTTGCTCATCGCTGCGCCTCCCTTTCCCGCCTCGTCATCTCGGGTTCGAGCCACGTCGTCCGCACAATGCCAGTACTGCGGCACCGTATCGGTCCAGCATCTGCGGGCCGACCACGGGGACCGAAGTCAGCACCGCTCGATTCAGCGGACGGCACGCACCGGACGGCGCTCGGCTGACGACACTCGCCGGACGGCATTCAGCGAACGACATTCCGCCGAGACATTCGGCGGATGGCGCTCACCAAGAGTCATTCGACGGCGCTCACCGGACGGCGCTGCGCGAGCGCGGCCCACCCTGACTGGCCCGGGCACGCGAGCTGTGCCGGACCGGCAGCCGCAGCTCGTCGATGAATCGTGACGGTTTCCTGGTTCGACGACCGTCCGGTGTTCTGGCCAGCGACCACGACAGGTACAGCCGGTCTCTGGCCCTGGTGACCCCCACGTAGAGCAGTCGCCGTTCCTCCTCGATCGCCTCCGCCGTCTGCGCGTAGATGATCGGCACGGTGCCGTCGGTCAGCCCGGGCAAGAACACCACATCCCACTCCAGTCCCTTCGCCGCATGCAGTGACGCGACCGTGACGCCGTCCATCGACGGCGCGTGGCCCATGCTGCTGCGCAGCTCAAGCTCGGCCGTGAGGTCCGCGAGGCTGGCCTGCGGCGAACTTGCGAAGAAGTCGGTGGCCAGCTGAGCCAGCGCCTCAAGCGACTCCCATCGATCCCTGGCGCGGCCCCGGCCACTGGGCGGCTCCTGGCTCAAGCCCAGTCCGGTGAGCACCGGCCGCACCTGCGATGCCGGGTCCTGATCGGCCGAGGCCGACCTGGCCGCTGCCCGCAGCAGCCCGACCGCCTGGCGTACCTCGGCCCGGTCAAAGAACCGCTCCGCGCCTCTGACCTGGAATGGCACGTCAGCCGCGGTCAGCGCCTGCTCAACGGCTCCGGTCTGCGCATTCGTCCGTACCAATATCGCGATCTCCCGCGCCTGGATACCCAGGGAGATCAGCTCAGCGGCCTGGCTAGCCACCGATGCGGCCTCGGCCTGCTCGTCGGGATACTCGGTCAGCTGTGGTGCCGGCCCAGCCGGTCGCTGCGCTAGCAGTGGCTGTGCCGACGCCGCGGCCGCCCCAACCCGTGGACCGCCGGCCCCGGCGGCAACCCGGTTCGCCAGCGCCGCCACCTGCGGGGTGGAACGGTAGTTTCGCACCAGCCTGATCACGGTCGCACCGGGATACTGATGCGGGAAGCCGGTCAGGTAGGCAGGGGTGGCGCCGGTGAAGGAGTAGATGGTCTGCCGCGGATCCCCGACCACGCACACATCGTCGGTGTCCGCTGCCCACTGGTCGAGCAGCAGCTTCTGCAGCGGATTGACGTCCTGGTACTCGTCGACCACAAAGTACCGGTACCGATCCCGGACCGCTGCGGCCGCGGCCGGATGTTCAGCCAGGATGGCCGCGGTGAGCTCGAGCAGGGACTCGAAGTCGATCAGGTGCCGCTCTCGGCGCAGTTCCTCGTAGCCGGCAAAGAGCATGGCAAGCGCGGCTGGCTCCATCGGCACCACGCGGTCCGTCTTCTGGACCGCGCTGGAGTATTCGGCCGGCTGGACCTGAGTCACCTTGGCCCACTCGATCTCGGCGGCGGCGTCCCGCAGCTCGGCAGGCCCGGTTTTCAGCCTCAGCCGCCGAGCCGCCTCGGCCATCAGCCCGATCTTGGAATCGATCACGGTCGGTGCCGGGCCGCCCACCGTCACCGGCCAGAAGTGGTTCAGCTGGCGCAGCGCCGCCGCGTGGAAGGTCCTGGCCTGCACCTGCTCAAGCCCGGTACCAGGCACCACAGCGCTACCCAGCTGCCGGAGCCTGGCGCGCAGTTCGCCTGCTGCCCTGGTCGTGAAGGTGACCGCGTGTACCCGGCCTGGGCGCACCACGCCGATGGCCACCGCGTAGGCGATCCGGTGCGCCACCGCCCTGGTCTTGCCGGTGCCGGCCCCGGCCAGCACGCACACCGGGCCTCGGGTGGCGAGTGCGACCTCCTGCTGCTCAGGGTCGAGGGCGGCGAGGACGGCATCGGGTCCCTGCGCTGGCTGCACCATCGAACCTCCTGTCTGCGCCATCTTGCCCTATGGCTCTGACGTCCGGCAGGTGCCAGGCGACAGGCGCGACAGGCTTCCGCCGGGACGTTGCGTCCGACGGCCGGCAGGTGCCAGGCGACAGGCGCGACGGGCTTGCGCCGGGACGCCGCCTCGCTGGCCGGCGATGCGGCCGCCCGGCCGTTTCGACGCTTGTGGAAGGAAGCGGCAGATGCGGACGTTAGTAGTGTTCAGGTGCCAGAATGGTGGTCGAAGAGGAGCGCGGCATGTCCCAGCCACTGACGATGTACACCACCCCATGGTGCGGGTACTGTCGACGGCTCAAGAGCCAGCTCGCCCGCGAGGGAATCGAGATCACCGAGGTTGACATCGAACGTGATCCAGCGGCCGCAGATCACGTAATGGCCGTGAACGGCGGGTACCAGACCGTCCCGACCGTGGTGTTCTCCGATGGCAGCACGCTGACAAACCCGTCCGCTCGGGCGGTCATGCAGCGGATGGCAGATCTGGCTGTGGTCCGATGAACGAAATTCGGGGCCAAACGCAAAGCCCCGGTTCCCGTGACGGCACGCAGGCGGCTCCAGCCGAGGGTGAATCCACTGGGCCGATGCTCGCGATGACCGAGCACGCCGTCGTCCGCCGTACCAAGGACGGCTGGCGCGTCGGGGGCGCGGAAATGCCCGACCTGACCAGCGCGATGATCCTCGCTGATCTGTTGTCGGCCGAATTGCCTGCTCCTGATGCCGCCGGTGCCGCCGCCAAGGCCGCGGCCGACGATTCCGGCCAGGGCAGCCAGTCGGCGGCCAGCGAGACCAGCAGGCTGCGTACCACCATTGGCCAGCTTGAGCACGCACTGACCGCACGGATCAGGGTTGAGCAGGCCATCGGCGTGCTGGCCGAACGGCATCGCATCCAGCCCCGCCAGGCGTTCGAGCAGCTCAGGACCGCGGCCAGGAGCCGCGGCAGACGGGTCATCGACATCGCAAGCGATGTGGTCGCCAGCGCCACCAACCCGCTGCTGCAGCTTCCCGACGAGCTGTCCAGGCCGCGGTCGTCCGGTCGCCATGGCCGTCAGACCCGCGGCATCCTGCGCAGCGAGTGACCGGAGAGTTCTGCCGCGCCTCTGCTGACCGGACCGCGTCTGCCGACCGGACCGCCTCTGCCGACCGGTGAGAGCGACATCGCGGTCCAGGGCCCTGGGAACAAGCTCAGCTACTACCGCGCGCCCGTGCCGACGCCTGGCCTGGCCCCCACCTTTGCCAGCAGCACGATCGCCGGCCCAGGTTGCACCTACGGGGGCTGACTCAGGTCCTGTCCCGCCGTGCTGGCCGCGCCAAAGTCGCGTCGCGATTGGGCATCCGGACTTCCGGCCGACCCCAACGGCTACTGACAGTCACAGTTGATTAACGATCCGGAGCGGCGGGTAAACACCGCGACGGGGGCCGCGCCGCGGTCCGGGACGAGGACCAGGACGTGGATCACGGGGGAGCTCCAGGCCGTCTGCTGATCATCGGCGGCGCCGAGGACAGGCGCTGCGGTGCGGGGGCGCTGGAGCGCTTCGTGGAGCTCTGCGGCGGTGCCAAGGCACGGATCGTGCTGGTCACTACGGCCACCGGCAAGCCCGGCCAGGCGGTTGCCGAGTACGACCAGGTCTTCCGCAGACTCGGCGTCCGGCACGTGCAGGAACTGCGGATAAGCGGCCGGAGCTATGCCGATAGCAGCGAGGCAGCCGCCGCGCTGGACGGGGCCACCGGCGTCTTCTTCAGCGGTGGCGACCAGGCCAGGTTGGGGACACTGGTCGGCTCCCGGATCAACGACCAGCTCAGCGAACTGCTCGCCGCTGGGCTGGTGGTCGCAGGCACAAGCGCCGGTGCGACCGCACTCGGGCGCACGATGATCCTCGGCGGCGATGGTGCCGAGGTGTCGACCGCGACGGTCAGGACCGGGCCAGGCCTGGGCCTGATGCCCAGGATGCTGATCGACATGCACTTCGGCGAGCGCGGCCGACTCCCCCGCCTGCTCAGCGCGGTCGCTCTCGATCCGCACCGGCTCGGTGTCGGCATCGACGAGAACACCGCGATCTGCGTGCACCAGGACACCTTCGAGGTACTCGGCAGCGGCGTCGTCAGCGTCGTCGACGCGGAGCGCGCCACTGTCGTGCACGCGGCTTCCGACGTCGACGCGATCACCCTGTTCGACGTCCGCCTGCACCTGCTGCCGTCCGGCTGCCTCTTCGACATCGGCACCAGGACGCCGACCATCGGCCCGGCCCATGCCAGGTACTGAGTCAGCGGGCGGGTAGCCCGCGCCTGGCGGCGACCAGGTTGAGACAGCATCTCAAGGAGTGCACGTGCGGCTGGAACTCATACGTCACCTCAGCGGCCCGAATATCTTCACCGCGGCGCCGGTCAGCATCGCGCGGCTCGAGCTCGACGAGCTGACCGGCCGGGAGACCGCGGACTTCCCTGGATTCGCCGAGCGGCTGGCGATGGCGTTGCCTGGCCTGCGCGACCATCACTGCGCAGCCGGGCGGCCCGGCGGTTTCATCGACGCGATGAGCGCCGGCACCTACTTCGGCCATGTGACCGAGCACATCGCGCTTGAGCTGTCCGCAATGGCCGGCCGCGAGGTCCATCTCGGACGGACGATGTGGGCCGGTGCCGACGGCCGGTATGACGTGATGACGGAGTGCCCGCAAGACGAGCCGACGGATTCGGCGGTCCCTGCCGAGCTGATCCGGCTGGCGATGACTGTGGTGAAAGACCTGCTGGCGAAACAACGGCCGGACCTGACCGTCGATCTTGCCACGATCGCCCGGACCGTTGAGCGCGAGCGCCTCGGCCCGAGTACTGCAGCCATCGCAACCGCGGCAAGGCGGCGGGGAATCCCGGTCCGCCGGGTTGGCGGACGGTCCATGCTGCGGCTCGGTTACGGCTGCCACCGGCGGCTGATCAGTGCCGCGATGACCGACCAGACTTCGGCGCTCGGAGTAGACATCGCGGGCGACAAGATGCTGGCCAAGCAGGTGCTGGCGCGGGCCGGCATCGCCGTCCCCGACGGGATGGTGGCGCTCAGTGCCGCCGAGGCGGTGACGGCACTCGAGCAGCTTGGCGCACCCGTGGTGATCAAGCCGAGGAACGGCAACCACGGGAAGTACGTGACGATTGGCGTAACCAGCCCGGTCGAAGCTGAGCAGGGATATCGGCGGGCAGCGGCCGGATCAGGTTCCGGCGCGGTGATCGTGGAGAGCTATGCGCCTGGCACGGACTACCGGGTGCTAGTCGTCGACGGCCAGGTTGTCGCCGCCGCCGAGCTGCGGCCGCCGTCGGTGACCGGCGACGGCATGCGCACCATCGGAGATCTCGTCGCCGAGCTCAACGCCGACCCGCGCCGAGGCGAGGGCCATTCGCGGGTGCTTACGAAGATCACTGTCGATGACGCGGCTCTCGATCACCTGGCCGCCTGCGGCCTAGAACCAGGCTCAGTGCCGGTCGCCGGCCAGGTGGTGACCCTGCGCCGGAACGGAAACCTGTCGACTGGCGGCACCAGCGAGGATGTCACTGACCGGATTCACGCCGACGTGGCTGAGCTGTGCCGGAGAGCGGCCGGCGCGGTCGGCCTGGACATCTGCGGCATCGACCTGCGGCTGGCCGAGGTCAGCGCTCCGCTGCTCGGCTGGCAGCAAGCCGATTGCCTGGATGACGGTCCGCAGCAGGCGGGTGGTCCGCAGCAGGCGGGCGGCCCGCAACAGGCCGGTGGTCCGCAGCAGGCGGGCGGCCCGCAACAGGCCGGTGGCCCGCAACAGGCCGGTGACCCGCAACAGGCCGGTAGCCAGGAATGCGGGCAGCAGGTCTATGGCCGAGCTGGCCACGAACCCCAAGCCGGTACTGTAATCGAGATCAACGCCTGCCCTGGGCTGCGCATGCACCTGGCTCCAGCGGAGGGAACCCCGCGGGATGTGGCTGGCGCGATCGTCGACCTGCTCTATCCGCCTGGCGCATTGTCGCGAATACCGATCATCGCGGTGACCGGGACCAACGGCAAGACAACCACGGTCCGGATGATCGCGCACATCCTGCGCCAGGCTGGCCTGCGAACCGGCCTGACCAGCACGGACGGCGTTTTTGTCGGCGGGCGGCTGGTTCATCTGGCCGATGCATCAGGCCCGCGGTCGGCCGAAATGGTGCTTGATGACACCACTGTGGAAGCAGCCGTTCTTGAGACGGCCAGAGGCGGGATCATCCGGGCCGGCCTCGGCTACGACCAGGCCGATGTCGCGGTGATCACCAACATCAGCGCCGACCACCTGGGCGTCGACGGGGTAGACGACCTCGACGAGTTGATCAACGTCAAGGCACTGGTCGCCGAGGAAATAAGGGACGGCGGCAGCGTGGTGCTCAACGCGGACGACCCGGCCACCGCGGCGCTGGCCGATCGTCCCGCGGTTCGCAAGCACGCACCGATGATCAGGTACTTCAGCCTCAGTCCGGGCAGCCCGGTGATCGCGCGGCACAAGCGGGCCGGAGGGTTCTGCTACGAGGTCTGTGACGGGGTGCTCACCGAGACCGTCGGCGGGCGCCGACGAACCATCCTGAGCACCACCGAGCTGCCTGGAGCCTTCGGCGGGCGGGCCAGGCATGTCGTGGCGAACGCGCTGGCCGCTGCCGCGGCGTGCCGAGCTGCGGGGATTGCGGTCAAGGACATCGCGGAGGCACTCAGCACGTTCACGCCCAGGCAGGCCAATCCGGGCCGGGGCAACATCTACGCGGTGGCCGCGCCCGCGACCTGGGCGGCGGCCAGTCCCGTCGTCCTTGACTACGGTCATAACGCGGCCGCCCTGCACGCGGTCGGTGAGATGATCAGCAGCGTCTGGGAAGGCGAGCCAGCCGCCGCGATCACCTTGCCCGGCGACCGGCGCGACGACCTGGTAACGCAGACAGCCGAGGCGATCGCCGCGTGGTTCAGCCGGGTAGTCATTTACGAAGATCAGGACCGGCGTGGCCGGGCGCCCGGCGAGATGCGGGAGCTGATCGCGGCGGCCCTGCGCCAGGCCAGGCCAGGGATCGACGTCGCATTCGCCGAGGGTCCGCATGACGCGCTGCGCGCCGCGGTCGATGGCGCGGCGGGCGGACCAGTCCTGTTCCTATACGAGAAGCTGGCGCTTGCTCACAAGGCGCTCGACGCGCTCGGCGCGACACCGTGGCCAGCTGAGGACCTCCAGGCCGGGCTGGAAGGTCAGTCGCTGCTTGAGGATCTGGACTCCGAGCTTGCCGGGGACGCCTGCGAGGGCGTCGCCGTGGGCTCCGAGGTCACGTCGGCATTCACGTCGGCAGCAATCCCCGATAGCAGCTGACCAGCGCGGCTGATCGTCGCCACCACGGACACCAGATGACGATTTGATGTTGCTTCTGTCCCGCTGCCGGAAGGCGAGCTAAAGTCCACGCAAAGGGCCAAGCCCAGTGGTGGCCCGTGCAGGCGGAGACTTGGATTCGTGCATTCGACACCCGACCATGACCGCATCGGCCTCGCCGACAGGCCAACGCGGTGAGCGACGATGCCCCGGCAGCAGCCGAGACGGGCGTGGGTACGCGGGTCGCCGGATATCTGCTTGAGGAGCAGATCGGCCGGGGCGGTATGGCCGTCGTCTACCGGGCCAGGGACGAGCGGCTGGACCGCCGGGTCGCACTGAAGCTGCTGGCTCCTGCGCTGGCCGCGGATACCGCGTTCCGTGCCAGGTTCATCCGTGAATCGCGGGCGGCGGCGGCCGTGGATCATCCCAACATCATCCCGGTCTACGATGCCGGGGACGCCGGCGGCTCGCTGTTCATCGCCATGCGGTACGTCCATGGCGGCGATGCCCGATCGCTGCTCCGTCAGGCTGGCCCGCTTCCCGCCGGTCGGGTCTGGGCCATCGTCACCCAAGTCGCAGCTGCGCTAGACGCCGCCCACGCCCGCGGCCTGATCCACCGCGACGTCAAGCCGGCCAACATCCTGCTGGATTCCGGTAGCCCCGCCGCTGGGACAGATCCGGGGCTTCGTCTCGATGACCGCGCCGAGCACGTCTATCTCGCCGATTTCGGGATCAGCAAGCAGACGCTATCCAGCCATCTCACCTCTACCGGCCAGTTCGTCGGCACGCTCGACTACGTCGCACCTGAGCAGATCGAAGGCCGTGACACCGACGGCCGCGCCGACCAGTACTCCCTTGCCTGCGCCGCTTTCGAGCTGATCAGCGGAACCCCTCCGTTCCGCCGCGACCAGGGCCTCGCCCTGCTGTACGCCCAGCTCAACGAGGCACCGCCAGCCCTGAGCTCCCGTCGGCGCGGCATCCCAGCGGGCGCCGATGCGGTACTTGCCAAGGCGCTGGCGAAGTCCCCGGACGAGCGTTATCCGACCTGCGCACAGTTCGCCGCCGATCTCGGCCGGGGATTGAAGCTCATCCCCGGCGAGCCCGAGGCTGGCCGCTCGCGGCTGCCGTCCGTCGGACCGGCCGCCGGAGAGCCGGCCAAACCGTGGCCGGCTACCGACCTCGCCGAGCCGGCGGCGGCCGACGCCGACCAGGCCCGCGGCCCAGCGGACGCTGACCGGGCGCAGCTCGCAATTCCCGAGGTACCGGCCGCCGGGTCGGCCGGGGCACCCCAGGCCGGGCAACCCCAAGCCGGGACACCGCAGGGCGGGGCACCCCAAGCCGGGACACCGCTGGGCGGGACACCGCTTGCCGGGGCACCTAACGTCGGCACGCCCCTGGCCGGCCAGGCTGGCGCTGCGGCATCCGGCGGAGGGCTGCCAGCGGGCGACTCTCCGGGCTGGCCGGGTGTCACACCAGGCAGCGGTGGACTTGCGGGCATGGCGCCGGAAGCTGCAGCGCCTGCCGCGCCAGGCCCACCGGAGCCCACGGCCAGAGCGTTCCCTGGCCAAGATCCACCGACCATGATGTCCGGATCGAGCGGCCAGGCCGCTCCGCCAGGATCAGGCGCGCCCGGCGGGGCGATCCAGAGCGGCTGGCAGGCCGGTGCCGCGGCGGCGGCCGGCTACGGCACCGGCCAGACCGGCCGACCCGGCGGCTACGGCACCGGCCAGACCGGCGGACCCGGCGGCTACGGCACCGGCCAGACCGGCGGACCCGGCGGCTACGGCACCGGCCAGACCGGCGGACCCGGCGGCTACGGCACCGGCACCACTGGCCCGATGACAGCTCCCCACGGACATCGTGGGTTGTTCGTCACGGTCAGCAGCATTGTCGCCGTTGCTATCGCCGCGGCAGCGATTGCCGTGTTCGGGTTTCACGTCCGCTTCGGCCCGTCTCCGGGAACGCACTCGACGCCTCCGACGACGCCCTCGACGTCTCCGGCATCCTCCTCGACTCCAACCCTGGCGGCTAGCGAGGCTGGGGCAGTGAACAACCTGCTGACCACGAGCGCCGCCAGCCGACAGCCACTGCAGAACGCGGTAAGCGCCGTCATGAGCTGCACCAACCTTCCGGGCGACGTTGCTCAGATTCAAACGGTCGTCAACCAGCGCACCGCCGAGTACAACAAAGCGTCGGCCTTGTCGACCGACGCGTTGCCCAACGGCGCGGCGTTGAAGAACGACCTGCGGCTGGCCTTGCTCAACTCGCTGGATGCCGACAAGGATTACCTCGCCTGGGCCCAGCAGCAGGAGAGCAACGGCTGCCCGTCTCAGTCGAGCGCCTACAGCAGTGCGCTCACCGCGGACGGCCAGGCCGAGAACTCGAAGCAGGTTTTCGTCTCGGTCTGGAATCCGATCGCGGAAACCTACGGCTACGCTCCTGCATCGGCGAGCAGCATTTAGCGCCAGTCACCATCGCGCTAAGCCCGTCCGATCAAGACGATTGCGATCAACGTTTCGGCCTTCAGCTGTCGAGGAGCGAGATCTGCGACGGCCGACTCCAAGCTCCAGACCATCCTCGGCCTGGATCAGCTGAGCGGATTGACCCAGCGAAGCCCAGGGAAGCGACCGAAGTCGTTGTCGTTTGAGACCATGTCGGCGTCGTATTCGATCGCCAGGGCGGCTAGCTGAACGTCGGTTGTGAGGTTGCCGGCCGTGCCGATACCACGCATGAGCTCGGACGCGATGGCAAGATGCCGTGACCCAGGCACGAGAAATCGGACATTCGGCAAGTCGAGCCATTCGGTCACATAGCCAATGGCCGAGTCTACTGGCAGCGGCGACCGAGGAATTCGCGGATTAGTGGCGATCCGGAGAAATCCAGATATAGCTGGGCAAGCTAGACCCACGTCGTCTGGCCCGTTGAGAGTTTCCTCCCACCACGCTCCGGCCGCTTGATGCTGCGGAAAGCCAGAGACGACCGCGTAGAGCAGCAGGTTGACGTCAACGACAATCACGGAACGGGCTTCGCCGCAGCGACGATGGCCTCGTCCTCAAGATCAGCCGGGCCGTGCAGGTTCCGCGTTTGCGGGCGGGGCAGTCGTCGTCAACGAGACGAGGTCAGTGACCGCGGCCGAGTTCGGCGTACACGGCCCTCGCTATTGCTTCGATGGTCGCGATCCCGTAAGGCTGCGATGGGTTGCCGTCGGTCAGCACCGCGAGCACGTAGTTGCGGCCGTGACCTGAGATCCAGCCGATGCTATTGACCTGCCAGTAATTCGACGGCGGGATCGGAACCCAACCGTTCTTGAGTGCCACGGTCGTGCCGGCTGGGACACCGCCGGTGACGCCCCAGTTCTGATCAGCTTCCACGTTCTCCATCAGGCGCAAGCCGTAGGCCCTAGCGGCATCGGACAGAAACGGGTTGGGATAGGCGAACCTCGACACGATGGTGACCTCATCGAGCGCTGTCGTCGTCGTCAGGCCCCAGCCAGGCAACGTGGTTCCCGGAATAAAGGCCAGCGTTGACGGGGTGGTGTGCGTCATGCCGACGGAGCGATCGAACCGCCCGATCGCGCTGGGACCACCCACCTGCGCAAGCAGCGTGGTCGCTGACTTGTTGTCACTGTTCTCGATCATCGCCGTCATCAGGCCCGCTTCCGCGGCCGACAGGGCCCGGCCGGCCGCCGCCGCTTCCGCCAGCGCCGTTCCCATGATCTCCACCTTCACGATGCTCGCGGTGTCCTGGATGACCCCAGGATCGAGCAACCAGGTTTGCCTGGTGCGCGCGTCATACAGCGCCGCGGTCACCTGACCGGACCGATGGGCCAGATAGCCGCGAACGCTCGCGAAGGGTGAGGTCAAAGTCGGGCTAGCTGACGGTGCCGGAGAATTTGACTGCCCGGAAACGCTCGGCGTATCGGCTGGCTTCCCAGTCGCCGCAGAGGACGTGCATCCCAGCAGCAGGAACGCGATTGCTGCGAGCGCGGCCACCTGGTGCGGTCGGACGGCGCGGCGGTGCCTGACTGTCACCTGGTCTCCAGCGGAGTTCTGCTTGAGCGAGCACGGATCCGCGGCACTGATCCGGCACTCGTGTCTCGGGGACTCACGGGCTTCTCAATCACGCGCTGGTGCTGAATACGGTCTTCGATTCCGGCGCCAGCTGCTGGCTTCCAGGTCGAGGCATCTGGGTCAGATCTTACGTGCCGGGTGCGGTACCAGCCCGCAGATGGCGACAATCGGATCAAAGGCAGTTACGAACTTGCCCGCAGCCAGAGTGCCGCGGATCGTCGTCGTAGCTGCTGCCGCTCGGGCGGCCGACCACCCGGCTTATCGAGGCGGTTAGGACCCGGTAAGGAATCGGATGATCGCCGCCTCCAGCGCCCGGGCGATCTGTCGCTGCACTGCTGGCGAGGTCAGCAGCCGAGCGTCGGCGGCGCTGGCCATGTTGCCGCACTCGATCAGGACATTGGGGACCGTGGTGAGATTGAGCCCGGTGAGGTTGTTTCGGAAAATAATTCCATTACTGCCGTAATAGTTGCTCATTTGCATCGGCGAATCGGCGAGGAGCGCCGAGCGGACATCACTGCCGAATCGAACCGATGCGGCGATCACCCGATCGTTCGGACCGTCAGCGACGGGCTCAAGAACGGTGAACCCGCGTCCCCAGGTCGGGCCGCCGTCGGCGTGAATCTCGATGCCCACATCAGCGTGCGCCTGATCGATGATCTGGATGCGCCGAGTCACGCACGGCCCGATGCCGTGATTGTTCGTCCTGGTCAGCACCACCCGCGCCCCGTCCCTGCGCAGATCGGCGGCCAGATACATCGCGACGTTGAAGTTGAACTGCGCCTCGGTGTAGCCGCTCGCCGTCTGGGTACCCGTGGTGTTGCAATTCTCCCACTCCCGGCCGTTCCAGATCTGGCGATCGAGGAAGGCCGGATCGGTGTAGTTAAGGCCATTATGTCCGGGGTCGACTCCGACGATCTTTCCCGCCAGCGGCCTGGCGGTCCGGGTGCTGCTCGTCGGCCCGCCGCCTGCTGGTGTCTGCCGGGGAGCGGCCGATGCAGTCCGGCCGGTGCCGGTGGTCTTGGCCGCACCCGGATCGCTCGACCCGGCAGCAGAGGCCGCGCAGCCAGCGGTCACCAGCCCGACCGTTAGTACCAAGGCGGCCTGCTGAAGCAGGGTCCGTCTAGCAGGCCCGGCGGGCGCAGTTCGGCGGGAGTGGTCAGTCACGTCAATCTCCGGTGGTCAATGTCCGGTCAGGAAGGCGATGATCGCGGCCTCAAGCGCTCGTGCAATCTCCCGCTGAACGCGGGCACTTGTCAGCAGTCTCGCGTCGGCGGCATTCCGCATGTTTCCGCACTCGATCAGCACCTTCGGCATCGTGGTCAGATTGAGTCCGGCAAGATCGCTGCGGAAAATATAGCCGTTATGACCGTAGTAATCGCTGACCCGAATGGGGGTGTACTTCCGGAATGCCGCGTGCACGTCGCGGCCGAAGCGAACGGATGAGGCGATCACCTTGTGGTTAGGCCCGTCCTTTACCGGCTCGAGCACGGTGAAGCCGCGGCCGCCGGACGGACCGCCGTCCGCGTGGATGTCAATGGACACGTTCGCGTGAGCCCGGTCCAGAATCCGCGCGCGCCGGTCCACGCATGGCCCGATGCCATGGTTGTTCGTCCGGGTCAGGACCACCCGGGCCCCGTCCCTGCGCAGGTCGGCGGCCAGATACATCGCGACGTTGAAATTGAACCTCGCCTCGGTGTATCCGCTCGCGGTCTGGGTGCCGGTGGTATCGCAGTTCTCCCACTCCCGGCCGTTCCAGATCTGGTGATCGATAAAGGCGGGATCGGTCCAGTTACGCCCGTTATGCCCTGGATCAATGCCGATGATCTTTCCGGCCAGCGGCTTGCGCACCAGACGTCCCGCCTGGCCCGCCTGCCTCGCATGGCTGGCCGGCGCAGCCCGCTGACCGGCAGCGTTCCGCTCGACCGCCGAGGCGCTGGCCCTCGGACTCGCTGCCGCCGCGCTGGCCGCGGCTGCGGCCGATCCCACTAGTCCCGCCACGGCGACCGCGGTCAGCACCGGGCGCACGACTCGGCCGACAGCCGGGCCAGGCGTGCGGTGGAAAGGAATCATCGCCAGTTCCCTCCTGCGTCGTCTGTCTCCTGCCTGCCCCAGGGCGCAGCCGGCCGCAGGGACCTTGCCATCATCCGATGAAACCGCGACCGGTGATGAGCGCACGGGCGATTACGGTACGAAGAATGTCGTTCGTGCCCTCGCCGATCACCATCAGCGGCGCGTCGCGGTAGAGCCGCTCGACCGTGAACTCCTTGGAGTACCCGTAGCCGCCGTGCACCTGCATCGCGGTCACGGCGCACTCCAGCGCGACCTCCGAGGCATACACCTTGGCCATGCCGGACTCCAGGTCGGTGCGCTGGCCCGCGTCGGCACGGGACGCCGCCCAGTAGGTGAGCAGCCTGGCGGCCTGCAGTTTTGTTGCCATGTCGGCCAGCTTGAGCTGCACAGCCTGGAAGCCGGAGATCTTCTGGCCGAACGCCTCCCGCTGCCCCGCGTAACGCAGCGCCTGGTCGTAGGCCTCCTGGGCGACGCCAACCGCGCGGGCGGCGATGTTGATCCGGCCCTTCTCCAACGCGGCGAGCACCTGCTGCAGGCCCCGGCCCTGCGTCCCGCCAAGCAGGCTGGCGGCGGGCACCCGAACGTCTTCGAGCACGAGTTCACACGTCTCCGGGCCGCGATAGCCCAGCTTGGGCAGATCCCTGACCACCTCGAAGCCGGCCAGGTCAGGATCGACGAGCAGGACTGACATCCCGGCGTGCGGCGGACTGGCCGCCGGATCGGTCTTGACCAGAACCGGCAGCGGGTCGGCGTGGCGGGCGTTGGTGATCCAGGTCTTGCGGCCGTTGACCACGTAGCTGTCGCCATCCTGGCGCGCCGTCGTGACGATGCCCTGCAGGTCGCTGCCCGCACCTGGCTCGGTCAGCGCGATACCGGTCCGCCGCGCTCCGGTCGCCAGATCCGGAAGGTGGGCACGCTTCTGCTGCTCCGTGCCGTACCTGGCGATCATCCAGCAGGACAGCGAGTGGCTGCCGAGTATCCCGGCCACGCCCATCCAGCCACGGGAGATCTCCTCGAAGACCACGGCGAGCGACACCATGTCGGCCGCCATCCCGCCGTACTCCTCAGGCACAGACAGCCCGAACAGGCCCATCTGCCGCATGGTGCCGACGATCTCATCGGGATACCGGCCGGCCTCCTCCCACTCCCTGGCGACCGGCCGGATCTGACTGTCCACGAACGAGCGCATGGTGTCGCGCAGCAGTCGCTGCTCATCCGACAGCTCAAAGTCCATGCCAGCTCCTCGTCCGCGTGGATGGATTGGAATGCGATGCCGCTGTCCGGACAGCATAGGTATGTGGAGCCGACTCTGCGCGCCCGCGTGCGGGCTGGCGACCCCCGACGCGTTCGGAGAGCTTTTCGACCGGTACGCCAGGAACGTGTATAACTTTGCCTTCCGGCTCACCGGCGACTGATCGACCGCCGAGGAAGTCGTCTCGCTGACGTTCCTGGAAGCATGGCGGCGGCGGGAAGCCGTCCAGCCGCTCGGTGAGTCGCTTCAGCCCTGGCTGCTTGACATCGCCATGAACACTGTCCGCAATCTCTCTCGGGCCGCCCGCCGCCATCAGGCGGCGATGAGCAGGCTGCCACCGCCGATCGCCACCCCCGACTTCGCCGACGAACTGGCCGGCACCGTCCTGCGATCACCCTGGGTTGTGCGGCGAGCCAGCAGGAACGCACGTGTGCGCGGCCCACGTCGCAGGAGCGTCGTGATCGGCGTCGCAACGGCCAGCCTCGTCGGGGTGCTTGCCTGCGGCCTGAGCCTGGTGCCCTTCACCGCGAGGCCGGGATCCGTCCCTGCACACGCGGGAAGGGCGCAGTCCCTCGGATTGGCGCCGACGAACTGGGCGCAGCCCCTGCCCGGCGCGGTGCAGACGACGGCGGCAGGCGCTCAGGCAGCAGTCGGCTTCCCGGTCCCGCTGCCGCACGACCCCATAGCGAGCAGGGGCGACCTGGATCACGCCTGGCTGGTCGCTGGGCAAGTCATTGATCTGGTCTTTGACGGGGGGCAGGTCACGATCATCATGCAGCGTGCCACCTACACCGATCCGGCCAAATGGTTCAGGATCGACTTCGCCGAGATCAAGATTCCCGGCAGCGCGGTGCTTGGGCAGGTGAACGGGCAGCCCGCGATCATCGTCAGGCCACGGATGGACCATGACAAATCCAACCCGGCACTGGTCGAGTTTTACCGGGACGGCATCGACATCAACGTGATCAGCACCAGCTTGAGGACAGCCACCCTGCTCAGAATCGCCGACAGCATGCACTAGCCGGCGGCCTGGGCAGCGGCCTGCTGCACGCCGGCGTGTGCCCACGGGCGGGTGAAGCCGACCGGATCGCGGCCGATGTAGGTCGCGATCCTGATCGGGAACCCGGTGGCGTATGCCTCGATCATCATCCCGCCGCCGATCACCAGGCCGACGTGACCAGGAGACGTCTGGGTGCCGTCGGCCCCGGCGAAGAACACCAGATCTCCAGGCTCGACCTGGCCCGGGCTGACCTGCGGCCCCCACAGCCATTGCTGTTCCGACGTACGCGGGATATCGATCCCGGCGGCGCGGTAAGCCTCCATCACCAGCCCGGAGCAGTCGTACGCATCGGGTCCGGTGCCGCCCCATAGGTACGGCTTGCCCAGTTGCTGCTCAGCGAAGGCGATCGCGGTGGAGGCCGCGTTGCTTGCTGTGACACCGACGCCAGGCAGGCAGCTAGGCGCGCTGTCCACGGTGACCGGGCTGACCGAGTAACCGCCCTTGGCGTAGGTGTTCGCCCAGCTGAGAACCGACTGAACGTAGGAGTACAGGTGGTTGTAGGCGAAGATCGCCCCGGAGACATTGTCGAGAACGCCGTGCTCGAGCAGGTACTTAGCGGCGCCCGCGATGGCGTCGGCCGGATCGTAGACGCTGGCGGTCCCGTCGCCGTTGGCGTCGACGGCGACCCCGTTGACTCGCTCGCTGGCCGGATGTATCGGGGCGCCGCCCCAGGTATTGCCCGCCGCTCCGCCGATGCCGATCTGCATCGGCCCGGCCGCGCCGAATGCGTTCGCCCCGCTGTGCACGCCCGGCAGCGTGGTCTGCCCGTCGTCGCTCTCCACCTTGCCGATCCCGGCCAGGATCACCCAAGGGACCCGGTACCTCGCGCCGATGGACTTGAACAGCGCCAGGTAGTTCGCCGGGATCGCGTTCTGGGCTACCGTGCTGACCGGCGGCTGGGTACCCGGTCCGTTCTGCCCCCCCGAACAGGCACTGTCCTTGGCGTAGAGCAGGGCTCCGCTGGCGAACAGCAGCATCGGCGTAGCCAGCGCCCCGACGATGATCAGTATGACCAGGCTGGCCAGGCCGAAGCCGACGGGCTTGGCAAGTCCGCCGGACAGCCGGTTCACAGGTTCCCCGCCGAAGCCAGCTCGATATCGCTCACCTGCCAGCTGGTTCCGCTGCCGGTGAGCGTGACCGCGTAGTCGGTCGCCCGCTGACTGCTCCCCTTGCTGTCCGTAATCCGCTCGGTAATGACCATGACGAAGGTCAGGCTGGACGGGCCGAACGCCCGGAGCGAGGAGATCACGGCACTGCCCGTGGAGACCTGCTTTTGGCTAGTCCGCGCCGCGGCCAGTCCCGGCGCGGAGTAGGCCCGGCCGAGGAGCTGATCGAGCTGGCTGGTGATCAGCGGCTGCATCGGCGCCAGATATGCGGCGGTGTTCTGACTGTAGGAGAACGTCGCGTAGTCGGTACCGAACTCGACCGCCACGTTGGCGGCGCTGGCCAGGCCAGCGGCGGTGAACGGCAGCCACTGATAGATGCTGGTCGGCTGACCCGGCGGAGCGGATCCGGACGGACCGGACGGGCTTGACGGCACGGGACTCGATGGCTGGCCGGGCGGTGTTGACCGCCCCGCTCCAGGAGCCGCATTGCCGGACCCGGACGGCAAGAACAGGTAGACGCCGAGCCCGGCTAGCACGATCACTACGGCGGCAAAGGCGACGAACCGCTGGAATGTCGAGAGCTCCATGCCGACTCAGCTACTTCCGCCGCCAGAATGGCCGCAACCAGAACGGCCCGAACTGCTCGCTGTCGGTCGACCCGTGGTTAGACGCACCGTGGTTGGCGGCACCTTGCTGCCAGCCAAGCGGTGTCGGATGGTCACGGCGCTGGCCAGCCTGCGGACCTGGTCCAGCCGGACCGCCAGTCGAGCTGCCACCGCCGGCGCCGCCACCAGCCGGGCGGCTGGGACGGCCAGCGCGGTTCGGCGCGGACTGCCGGGCCGGGCGGGACTGGCGGACTAGCCCGGTCGGATTAGGCTGGCGGGCCGGCCGCGGCGGCTCCGCAGGCGTCTGGCGGGGCGGCAGGATCGGCGGGGGGGCCGGCCGCGGGGCGCCGGTGGATGAGCCACCGGTACTCCACGCTGGCGGCACCGGTGGCGGGCCGGTCCGCCGGGTCGCCGGGCCTGCCGACGAGCCGGCGCTTGACGACCTCGGCGGCGCGGGAATCACCGGATAGCCGGCCGATGCGATCGGCCGCCCTGATCCCTGCGCCGTACCTGACGCCGACCCGGGGCCGGAACCGGGCCCGGCGCCGGAACCCGCCCCATGGCCGGAGCCATTCCCAAGCCCGGAGGCCGAAGCGGACCTGGCGGCCGACACCTGGCCAGTGGCCGATGATCCGTTCTGCGGCCAGGGCGCCGGGGCACCCTGGCGAGGCGGCAGCCGCAGCGGCGGCGCTTCGCTGCCCGAGGCCGTCCCCGTCGAGCCGCCCAGGGCCCGAGCCCGGGCCGCGACCCCCAGCTGCCCGCCGACCGTGGCCTGATCCGGCTGACCACCCGCGCCGCTAACCACGCCCCCGGCGGCGAATTCGCTGCCGTCGCTGCTAACGCCAGTCCCAGCACCGTCAGCACCGGCCGCGAGGCCGGTCGCCACGGCGGTGGTGCCGACCGCCGTGGCGGCGCCGAGGGCCAGCCCGGCCGCCTGAGCCGGGTTGCGCCGCGCCCAGCGCGCCGCGCGGTAGGCGGCGAAGCCGGGTACCCCGATGGTCGCCGCGGTCCTGGTGTTCGCGCGGGCTCTGGCCGCGGCGATGCTCAGATCCGCCTCGGCGCGATCCGTCGAGCCGATCGCGCCGTAGCCGACGGCGGCGAACAGGTGCTGGAATGGCTTGCGGTAGATGAAGACTGCGACCGTCACCAGCGTGATCATCAGGATCTTCAGCGCCCACGGCAGCACGTCGTCCGCCGTTCCCATGATCAGCGCGTAGCAGTAGAGCAGCACGCTCAGCGCCAGGGCGACGGCAGCCTGCTTGAGCAGCACTCCGACCAGCATCTCGAACCACCGGACCGCGACTACCCGGCCGAAACCCGGGTGGGTGCCGACCAGGAGGAAGAACGGCCCGACGATGAGCAGCAGCAGGAAGCCGAGCTTGAGCAAGATCAGCGTGACCGAGATGAGCAGCACCAGCAGTCCAGCGACCACCGCGGCAAGCAGCGCCGTGAAAGCGATCTCCAGCCGGGTTGTCCATTGCTTGCCCTGGAACAGCGGGTAGATGCTGACGTCGCGCTGCTTGATGGTGGACGCGATTCCGGCGTATGCGGCCTGCTTGGCCTGGACCAGCGCGGCTGTCGGCTGCTCGTTCGCCGCGATCGCCTGCGCCCAGAGCAACTGCCTGCCGTAGGCGTTGACCGCCGTCGGCCGACCGCCCGCGGTCGCGAACGACGTGGTCCCGAACTCCCCGTCCAGCCACGGCTTGCAGACCAGCACGGTCCACAGCTCGTTAGCGTTCTGGTCTACTACGGTCCCGCCCGAGGTATAGCTGTAGCTGGCCGGGCTGATCTGCGGATCATTGCGCCCGACCGGCAGGCAGCTGGCCTGGCCCGGGCTCGGCAGATGAGCGAAGGCGGTGTTCAGGGCTGTGCTGATCCCGTCGGAAACGCCCTTGCCCAGGCCGGTGAAGTCGGCCGGCCTGCCGATCAGCCAGACCGCGGCAGCGCAAGCCACGACGATCCAGATCGTGCCCTCGATGGTCCGGGTGCCGCGCTTGCGGATTAGGCCTTGCCAGGCCAGCCAGATGGCGGCGATGATCACCACGACGGCCAGGTAAGGGAAGTAGATGGCATTGCCGATACCACTGATCAGCTTGTCGGCCGCGTTTTGCAGCCAGCTCAAGATGCCTTCCCCGGCGGCCGACTGATACACGGTGATGGTGACCCGGTCCATTGCCTTGGCGAAATCGAACAGCATCCCAGCCACGTCGTTGCCGATCAGCGACGTCATATCCGAGCACTGCAGATCGGTCGCCGCCCAGTATTGCCCGGACATCCCGTACTGGTTGTAGGGCGTGGGCAGCAATTTGCCCGGTCCCGTAGGCGGTCTGATCAGCGCGTCGAGGCCCGAGGTGGCCGGCTCTGGTTGGGGCAGCCCGGGCTGGCACAGGTTATTCAGATCCCCGGTGAGTCCAGACTGGCCGAGCGAGCAGAAGCCGAGCAGCCCGCCGATGTCTCCGATCCCCGGGACCGAGCACAGGCCGCCGCTCGGCGCCGTAGCCGCGAGGGTGACCGCCGCGATCGGACGGTCTGGTGCGGCGCTACGGCCTGGCTGGTGACCGGCGCCCAGAACGCTGAACAGGACGGCGGCCAGAACCAGCACCACAGCGGTCTTGCGGGTCGGCCGGTGGAGTCTGGGCATCGGGGGGCTCCTGGGGGTGTAGTTTTCGGCGTCGGCTCAGGGGGCCGGCGCCTGAGCCGGGCTGGGTGGCCGAGCCGTAGCCGGTGGCTGACCAATCGGCAGGCCCGGCTGCCCCTTCGCCGGAGACTGCCCGTAAGTCGGCGGCTGACCGTGCGCCGACTGCTGATCCTGCGTGCGCATCCGGCCGTACGCCGGCGGCTGACCCTGAGCCGGGACGGGCGGCGGGACTGGAATATCACCGGAACTGGCCCTGGTCGGGTTCGTGTCCAACCATTGCCGCAGTTCATCGGAGATCAAGTCGACACCGATCCGGCCGGCCCGCCCATCCAGGTCGCGGAAGATGCACTCGGCGTTGCCCAGACCGCGAAGAACCGCTTGGTGCTCCTCCGACGGCTCGACGCCGAGCAGCGACATGACGCTGGCAACTTCGGCCCGCTCGCTTGACCGGAACGCGAAGACCGCCGAGAGGCAGTTCGTCACCTGCTCGTTCAGCAGGTCTCCGGCGTTCTGCGAGACCAGGATCAGCGCGGTATTGCGGGACCTGCCCATCCGGGAGACCTCCGGGATGAGCTTGGCGCCCTGCGGCGTCGAGGTCACCGCCCACGCCTCATCGAGCACGATCGCCTTCGGCATCCGCCGGTCCATGCCGTTCAGCAGCCGCCGGGCGAACTGGGAAACGAGGTAGAGCAGTGCCACCGAGAGCCGCTGCTCGTACGAGTAGTCGTCCCGCTTGAGGCCGGCGTCCGGCAGCGTCAGGCCGGCCAGCGTGAACACCGTGGTCCAGCCGGCCGCGTCGATCCGCGCGCCGCCCGATGCCGCGAAGCAGAGCTTTGCCAGCCGCATCTCCGACATCGACCGCAGCACCGCCCCGAGGTTCTTCGACGCCGGGTCGGCTGCCTGCTGCAAATGCTCCACAACCTGACCCAGGCTGGGCCGCTCGGTCGCCGAGACGGCACCGACCGCCTGGATCATCGCGCTCTCCCGCTCCTCGCTCATCCCCGGCAGCAGCAGCCGCAGCGTCTCCGCGGCCATGGTCCGGCGCTCCGCGAGATCGTCGCCGAACGAGAACGGATCGAGCAGGCCGGCCGCGGCGTTGCCGAGCGGAAGCACTCGGGCCCGGCGGCCGCGTGCCTGCAGCAGCCGGACCAGCGACTCAGCGTCGCCCTTGGGATCGATCACGGCGACGGTGACACCGCGGAGTGCGAGCTGCATGATGAGCAGCAGCGCCAGCGTGGTCTTTCCGCCGCCGGGCTCCCCGGTGATCGCGACGGCGGTCGGCCGGTTGCGAGCGGCGGCGACCAGCGGGTCGAAATGCACCACGGACCTGGCTCGGCCGAGCGTCTCGCCAATGTAGGGACCGACCCAGCCGGCCCCGTCAGCGACCCGGTCACCCAGGTCAACGGTCGCCGTGGGCATTCCGCCTGCGATCGTGTAGAGCGGCTGGCGCTGCAGGTAGGAGCCCAGCCTGACCTTTTCGCCTGGCAGCGACTCGCTCAGCAGCGAGAACTGGTCACCGGTCGAATTGACTACGTCAATGCCGATATCCCGGTAGTGCTCGACGACCGCCTCGACCCGGCGGACGCACAGCTCTCTGGTCGGTGCGGCCACGGCGAGCCGGTGCCAGCCGTAGACGAAGGGCAGCCGCTCCTTCGTGATTCCGTGCTCAAGCAGCCTGGCCGCCTCGAGTTGCTCGGCCAGGGCGAGCGGCATGTCGGCGCCCGCCTCGCGGATATGCGCGTCCATGTCCCTGGCGTGCGCAAGCCTGCGGCTGACGTCTTTACTCGCCTTGGCTGGCGGGATCAGCCGCATCCGCAGGCTGGCCTCGACCGGGAACGGCATCGCGTCGGCGTAATGCAGCCACGGCTCGCCGTCGGGGAAATACATGACGTCGGGGAACCGCGTGAACGACAGGAAGGCGGCGTAGGAATCCCCGGCCGGATGAACCATTCGCAAAACGGTCCGCCCGTTGTGAATCTCGCCTTCCACCAGCGACTCGATCTCGCCCTGACCCCAGGTGCGCCGTCTGGCGGCCGACGGCGGCGGGTCGCCGAGGGTGCCGAGCAGCGCATGCCGGAACAGCCAGGCGACCTGATCGGAGCTGGCGTGCCGCGCCGCAAGCGAGCTGGCGGCCAGCGTCCGGCCGATCCGCTCCGCGTGCTCGGTCCACTTGGCAATCTCTCCGGCGCTGACGGCGTGGTCTTCGATTCCGAGCAGCTGCTCACCGGCCCGGTAGGCGCTGACCAGCTGGGCGAGCGTGCCGCCTGCCAGCTGAGCCCGCACGCCGCGCTGACCTAGCCGGACGCCCAGGTAGACCTCCTTGGTCCAGAAGTCCTTCGCCCAGACCTGCCGGTACATCTCGTCCAGATACTCAATCCAGCCAGGCCCGCCATCGGATGTCGCGTGCAGCCCGGTGGCCCACTGCGCCGCTGGATAGCTTCGCTGTGCGATCCGCAGGTGCACCTCCGCGTCGGCCATCCTGATTCCGGCCAGCGCGACGGTCAGGTTGATCGCCAGCGCCTCACGCTGCTGACCGGTCATGAATTCGTAGGAGATGGTCGGTATCCGGAAGTAGGCCCAGGCGTGCGTCTCGGTCAGCAGGATCCGGTCGTCGAAATACCGGACGGAGAGCCTGCTCCTCCTGGCGAAGCCAGTGCTCATCGGCCCACCTGCCCGGAGTGCGGGATCGGCCGGTCGGCCACGGCGGCCACTAGGACGCCAGCCAGCGCGGTATAGGCGGCGACCGTGGCCGGGCTGAGCAGGCCAGACCAGTGCTGGCCGGCCCCGTGCTGACCTTGCCCGTGCTGACCGGTCCCATGCTGGCCGACACTGTGCTGACCGGCTCCGTGCTGACCGGCCGCTGAGCCTAGAGCGCCCGGATGAGTTCGTTTCGCCGCTTGATTCTGCAGCTGATCGTCCCAGGGCACTCGGACGATCGCGCGGCACCGGCCAGCGGCGACCCGTTCGGCCTGTTCGACGTGGGGCATGGTCCGGCGGCTCACCCCGTTCAGCACCATGATCGCCCCGGTGGCCAGGCCGGCCTGGCCGTGCGCCTCAAGCCACTCGAAGGTCATCGCGATCGCGCTGGCCGCCGCCGCGCTGGCCGGTGCCACCAGGACGAGCTGATCGGCGATCGCGAGCAGGCGCGGGACAGCGGGCGTGGACGGATCAGCTAGCACCATCGGATAGCGTGCCGAGGCGAGCTCGAACGTCCTGGCATCGTCCGCCGGGCCGGGACCCTGCGCGGACGCTTCAGCCTCGCCATCTTGGCCACCGGCCGCGGTCCGTCCCTGGCCGAGAACCTCCAGCCGGGACGATCCGAGCGACGCCGCCTGGCTCACCGCTGGCCGGGACAGAGCACACTGAGTCAGCGATCCGGCTCCTGGGTTGAGGTCAAGCACCGCGACCTGGTCGGCGCGCAGACTGGCCAGCACCTCCCCGGTCAGCAGCGTCGTCATGGTCTGGCCAGCGCCGACCGTGCAGCCAAGCACGACGATCCGGCTCGGGCTGCTGACCGGAAGCTGCGCCCTTGACCGGTCCCGCTGCAGCTGATCCGGCTTGCCGGGCCGGTGACCGCCGGGGACCATCAGGACCCGGCCGGGGCGGGCCTGCGCCCGGTTAGCTGATGGTCCGGCCAGCGCGCGTTCCACCGCTGGCGGCGTCACGTGGTCCGATCCCTCGTTGACCACGGTGACCAGCGGTCGCTGCGGTGCCCGGCCGGGCGGGGCGGGTTGAGCAACGGACGGCGAAACTGGTTCGGCGGCGGCCGGGCTGTGGGCGGCCGGGCTGTGGGCGGCCGGGCTGTGGGCGGCCGG